>Ga0208715_1000011_pt1 | contig 101638 bp, 107 predicted proteins | sample NGESurshal092012_3_FD_184473 | JGI IMG/M metagenome (GOLD analysis project Ga0208715, IMG submission 184473) | Arctic peat soil microbial communities from Barrow, Alaska - NGEE Surface sample 210 shallow-092012 (SPAdes) | ecosystem: Environmental > Terrestrial > Soil > Wetlands > Peat ... | reverse complement strand
CCCGCATATCCGATGAGCCGGTAAGTTGGTGTCCTGGTGAACACCCTTACGCGCAGTAGCAAGTCGCACGAAGATCGACGACGTCGATGACGCTGCGGTCCGTGCTGCGCGCCATTGCTCACCCCCAGCTCGCCACCGAGGACCCTGGCGCAACGCCCGGCGCCCACCCCGTTCTGGCTGGACCCCTGCACGGATCGTTGCAACTTCGCCACGTCGATGCTGGCTCGTGCAACGGCTGCGAACTCGAGGTGACCTCCGCCTTTGGTCCGGTCTACGACGCGGAGCGTTTTGGCGTTCGACTGGTTGCCTCGCCCCGTCACGCCGACGCGCTCTTAGTTACCGGCCCGGTCACCAAGAACATGGTCGGTCCCCTCGAGCGAACCTTCGCGGCGATGCCCGAGCCGCGCATCGTGATCGCGCTCGGTGACTGCGCACGCGACTGCGGGGTCTTTCGCGGTGGCTACGGCGTCGAGGGCGCCGTCGGTGACGTGCTGCCCGTCGACGTGCACATTTCAGGCTGTCCGCCACACCCCGAGGCGATTATCGAGGCGTTGCGGGGCCTGACGGACCGGTGAGCAACGCGAGTCTCATCGTGACGGCGACGGCCGGTCTCGCCGCGGCGATCGCTGGTGGCGCGCTGCCGGTGAGGCGCCGTGTCGGCGCGGCGGTGCTGCTCACCTGGGGATCGTGCGCTAGCGCGATCGCCGGCGCTGTGCAGGTGCTGCACAGCGGGCACGCCCTGGTACTGCAATCCTCCGCGATCCTTCCCCTGACCGGCGTGAACTTGGCGCTGAACCCGCTCGGCGCGGTCTTCGTGATCGCGACCGCGGTGGTCGCCCTCGCTTCGACGCTCTACTGGCTCGGGTACGCAAGCCACGGACTGTCGACCCGCACCGCGTCGACCGCTCTGCCGCTCTTTGTCACGAGCATGCTGCTGGTCCCCGCCGCCGCGAGCGTGGCGACCTTCCTCGTGCTGTGGGAGTTGATGGCGTTGTCATCGCTCGTTCTGGTGCTGACTGATCAATCCCGTCGTGAAGCAGCCCGCAGTGCGGCGACGTGGTACGCCCTTATGACGCACGCGGGCGCCGCCGCGATTCTTCTCGCACTCGTGCTGCTCAGCGCCCACGCCGGCGGCCAGACCTTCGCGGACATCCAAGCGCACGCCCACCACATGTCCGGGGCGCTTCGCGCCACGGTGTTCATTCTGGCGCTGCTGGGATTCGGTTCGAAGGCCGGGGCGGTTCCCTTGCACGTCTGGCTGCCCAAGGCCCACGCCGAGGCGCCGGGTCCGGTCTCGGCGCTCATGTCCGGGGCCATGGTGAACCTCGGAATCTACGGGATCGTTCTCGTGGGCAATGTGCTGCTCGGGGGCGGACCGGTCTGGTGGTGGCTCTGCGTCAGCACCCTGGGAGTCGTGTCAGCGCTCTTTGGAGCGCTGTACGCAGCGACCAGTACCGACCTGAAGCGCTTGCTCGCCTATTCGACCGCCGACAATATGGGCCTGGTGCTGATCGCCCTTGGTGCGTCGGGAATGTTCGCCGCGACCGGCCACCAAGTGACCGCAGCGATTGCCATGGTGGCAACGCTGCTGCTCATGGTGAACCACTCCGCATTCAAAGGGACCCTCTTCCTCGCGGCCGGCTCGGTGCTGGTCGCCACCGGCACCCGCGACCTTGACCGGCTGGGCGGTCTCATGCGGCGCATGACGTTCACCGGCGCGGCGTTCCTCGTGGGGGCCCTCTCGGTGATGGCGTTGCCGCCATTCAACGGTTTCGTGGGTGAATGGCTGCTCTTCCAGAGTCTGCTGCACGGCCTACCCACTGCGAATACCGCAGTAGTGATCGCCGTATCAGTGGGTGTCGCCGCGCTGGCCCTCACCGGCGGGCTCACCGTCGCCGCGTTCGTGAAGGCCATGGGAATCGGATTCCTCGGACGCCCGCGCTCCGATGAGGCGGCGGCGGCCCACGAGGTGCCCATCACCATGCGCCTCGGTGCCGGCGTGCTCGCCACACTGTGCGTGATGCTCGGACTCGTTCCGATGCTCGTGATACCAGCGCTCGAGCGTGCCGCGCAGAGCGCGGGACTCGTTGGTGCCCCTTCCTCACTTCACGGCTGGGTCGATTTGCACCTCGCGGGCCTGCACGGTGTCCTGGCGCCCGTGCTGCTCGCCGGCGGTCTCACCGTCGCCGCAGTTGTTGTCAGCCTGGTGCGGCGCATGGCCCATCGACGTTCCTCCACCTGGCCCGCGCTGCACGCGGCTGAACCATGGGGGTCGGGTCGCGTGCTTCAAACGGCGAGAATGCAGTATACGGCGACCTCGTTCGCCGAACCACTGCAACGGGTGTTCGACGACGTCATCCGCCCCGATCACGACCTTGACGTGAGCCACGCCGCCGAATCGCGTTACTACATCGAACGAATCGCCTACCGCACCACGAATGAAGACGTCATCGAACGGGGGGTTTACCGCCCGATGATCAATGCGGTTCGGTGGTGGGGCGAGCGCGTCCGATCGCTGCAGAACGGCAGCGTGCACCGCTACCTCGCGTACGGTCTCGTGGCGCTCGTCGTGATTCTGGTGGTCGTCGCATGACCGGCTTGGCCCAGGTGAGTTCGACGGTGCTGATGGCCTTCGTGCAGATTGCCGTGGTCGCCGTGGGTGGCCCTTTGCTCCTTGGCGTCATGCGCAAGGTCCGCAGCCGACTCGAAGGGCGGGTGGGCGCACCCATCCACCAGCCACTGCTCGATCTGCGAAAGCTCCTCACCAAGCAGCGAATGCGCCCGCGCGAGGCCAGTTGGATCTTTGGAGCTGGCCCCGTGATTCTCGTCGCGACCGCGGTCGCCGTGGCGGCGATTTCGCCACTCGCCACAACTCGTCCGCCACTCGGGCAGAGTTCGGATTTTTTCGCCATAGTCCTCGTACTGCTGCTCGGGGCGGTGTTCCTCGCGCTCAGCGCCCTCGACACCGGAACGCCATTCGCCGGCATGGGTTCCAGTCGGGCCATGACCATCGGGGCACTCGCCGAACCAGCGCTACTGGTGGCGATCCTGGCCATGTCAATTCCAACGCGCACGTCGAACCTCCCGGCCCTCGTGCGTATAGGTCTCGCCCATCCCTCGGTGATCGCCAGCCCCGCGAGGATCTTGGCGCTCGGAAGCTTCCTAGTAGTGATCCTCGCCGAAAGCGGCCGACTCCCCGTCGACAACCCCAACACGCACCTCGAACTCACGATGATCCACGAGGCCATGGTCCTCGAGTATTCGGGCCCCGACTTGGGCCTCATCATCCTCGGGGAATCAATGCGGCTGGTCTTGCTTCTCGGACTGCTCGTCAACCTCTTCCTACCGTGGGGAGTGGCCAACCGCCCCGGCGCGCTCATGTTCGTGATCGGGCTCGGCGCACTCGCGCTCAAGGTGGTGGTGACCGGAGTTGCCATCGCCGTGTTTGAGGTCTTCACGGCCAAGATGCGCCTGTTTCGCTTGCCCGAGCTGCTCGCCGGCGGCTTCATTCTGGCCGTACTGGGCGCCGTGACCGCGATGGCGGCGCGATGAGCAGTTCGACCTACACCAGCGCCCTTGAACTCGCGGCCGGCCTGGTCATCCTCTGCGCCGTAGTGACGTTGTGGCGCCGCTCGCTCTCGGCCATCGTGAAGGCGCTCGCCGTCCAGGGGATGGCGCTCGGTGCGGTCGCCCTGGTCCTTGGCCTGCGCCAACACGATGACGTGCTCATCATCGTGGGCTGCCTGGTCATCGTGGCCAAAGGCGCGGCGATTCCCACATTGCTCGGACGGGTCCTGGCCAACGACCGCCTCAGTCGCGAGACCGCACCCCTGGTCAATGTGCCCGCGTCGCTCGTCGGCGCCGGGGCCCTCACCTTTCTCGCCTACGGCGCCACTAGACCGGTCGTCGCTCTCGTCTCGACCACCGCCGGGCGGCTCATTCCCCTCGGCTTTGCGACATTGCTGATCGGATTCTTCTCAATGGTGGTGCGGCGCAAGGCGGCGTCCCAGATCGTCGGCTTGCTTCTCGTGGACAACGGCATCGCTCTCGTGGCCTTCCTCGCAACGGCCGGCGTGCCGCTACTCGTGGAACTGGGTGCATCCCTCGACGTCCTGCTCGTCGTGGTCGTGCTTCGCGTCCTCGCCGTTCGACTGTGGTCGAAGTTCGCGGTGCTCGACCTCGACCAGTTACGCGAGCTGCACGACTGATGCTCGCCATCGTGATTCTTTTCATCCCCCTTATCGCGGGCGCAGCGTCAGCGGCAGTGACCTGGCGCCGTGGGGTTGGTTGGATCTGCACCGGGGCCCTGGCCTGCGTGCTGATAGGCGGCGTCGTGCTGGCCACGCAGGTCGTGCGAAAACCAGCGATCACTGCCTGGGGCGGAGTGCTGCGTGTCGACGCACTCAGCGCCTTCATGGTCATCGTCATCGGCGCCATTGGCCTGCTCGCCACCTGGCAGAGCATCCGCTATCTCGACGCCGAGATCACCTCGGGGCACTGCAGCCGCCGACACGCGACGCTCTACGCAGTGCTGGTCCAGGGGTTCATCAGCACCATGTTGCTCGCGGTGCTGGCCGGCAACGTCGGGGTCATGTGGGTGGGCGTCGAGGCCACCACCATCATCACCACGTTCCTGGTGGGCCACCGTCAGACCCGAGGAGCGCTCGAAGCCTCGTGGAAGTACATCATCATCTGTTCGGTGGGCATTGCCTTGGCGTTCCTCGGCACCGTGCTCGTCTACCTCGCGGCGCTGCACGCCGGGCCCGGCATTCACGCCACGCTCGACTGGACGTCGCTGATGAGCGTGTCCCACCATCTCAACCCCGGGGTCATGCGACTTGCGATGGCCCTACTGGTGCTCGGCTATGGCACGAAGGTCGGACTGGCTCCGATGCACAGTTGGCTACCCGACGCCCACAGCCAAGCGCCCGCGCCGGTCTCGGCGCTCATGTCCGGAGTGCTACTCACCGTGGCGTTCTACGCCCTCTTGCGCTTCAAGGCAATCGCCGACGGCGCGCTCGGGGTCACGTTTCCCCGCGCGCTTTTCGTGACGGTTGGTTTACTCTCGCTGGTAATCGCCGCCTCCTTGCTTTTGAGTCAGCACGACTACAAGCGGATGCTCGCGTACCACAGCGTCGAGCACATGGGTCTCATTGCCCTCGGCGCAGCGGCGGGAACGCCCCTCGCGATGGCCGCCGTGCTGCTGCACATCCTCGGCCACGGCCTCGCCAAGGGGGTGCTGTTTCTGGCCTCGGGTGAGATCCTGCTCGTCGAGGGAACCACGGAGATCGACCAGATCAAGGCCCTCCTGGCCCGGCGCCCCGCACTCGGGGGCATCTTCGCTTTCGGACTGGTCGCGCTGCTGGGACTGCCGCCCTTCAGCCTCTTCGTGAGCGAGCTCAACATGGCCCGGGCCGAGGTGCGGGTCGGCCTCGGGTGGGTTACCGCCATCTCACTGGTGTGCATGGCGGTGATCTTCGGCGCCGTGATGTCCCACGGGCGTCACATGCTTTTTGGCGCCCGCGCCGACGCTGAGCCGGTGCACCGTACACCGTCCATCGTTAGCGTGCCGCTCGTCGGTGCACTGGTGGGCTGCGCGGCTCTCGGGGTGCTGGCGTGGCCCCTCGACAGTCTGCTGCGGGCCGCGGCCCAGGTGATCGCGCGATGAGTATGGACCAGTCGCCCCTGGCGCGCCTCGTGGCCGAGCGGCCCGGCCGGGCCGCGGTGCGAGTCTCGCTCGACGAGTTGGTCCACGCCGCGGCGCTATTGCTGCACGACGGCTTTCGCCTCGCGCTCGTCAGCGCGCTCGACGAGGTCGAGACCCTGCGCATCGTCTACCTCTTCGTCAGCGGTCCGCCCGATCAGCGCATTGAACTGCACGTGCGCGTGCCGGCCGACCAACCCCAGATTCCTTCACTGGCCCTGTTGTCGTTCCCCGCCGGTCGCTTCGAACGCGAGATGCGCGACCTGTTCGGCGTCGAGCCGGTCGGCCACCCCCAACTTCGATCGCTGGTGCTGCACCAGCACTGGCCCGACAACTGGCTTCCGATGCGCGCCAATCCCGGTCCGCGAGGTCTCATGAACCCCGACGCCGCGTCCTACCCGTTCGCCGAAGTGGAAGGGGCGGGAATCTACGAGATCCCGGTCGGTCCGGTGCACGCCGGCGTCATCGAGCCGGGGCACTTCCGTTTCTGGGTCGTCGGCGAGACCATCGTGCGGATGAAGGCGCGACTGTGGTTCGTGCACAAGGGCATCGAGCGCCTCTTCGAGGGTCGCGACGTCACGCACGCGCTCGGCCTGGCCGAGCGAATCTCCGGCGACAGCGCCGTGAGCCATTCGCTGGCGTTCTGTCTCGCGTTCGAAGAGGCCCGCGGCATCGATGTCCCGACCCGGGCGGGCGAACTGCGCGCCGTGCTGGTCGAGCTCGAACGTCTCTACAACCACGTGGCCGACATCGGCGCCCTGTGCAACGACACCGGCTTCTCTTTGGCCAACGCACGGGCGTTGACCCTGCGCGAACGGCTCCTGCGACTCAACGAATCGGTCACCGGCCATCGCCTGCTGCGCGGTGGCGTGTTCGCTGGCGGCGCGTCGCTGCGCGCGCTGCCCGGCGCCGGCGACTTCGAGGAGATTCGCGAGCGGTTCCACGAAGTAGTCGACCTGGCGCGCTCGAACAGCATCGTCATGGACCGGTTCACCGGCACCGGCGTGCTCGCGACGAGCCAGGTCCGTGACCTCGGCGTGCTCGGCGTGGCGGCGCGCGCGTCGGGCGTGAATCTCGATGCGCGAATCGCCCACCCGTTCGTGGATCTGCCCTCGACGTTCGAGCAGTCGCGCCACGACGCGGGCGACGTGCTGGCTCGATTCGAGGTGCGCTGCGATGAAGTGGACAGTTCGCTCGACCTGTTGGCCGACTACGCGACGCGCGAGGGTCCCCTGTCGGCCAGTGCGCCGGAGCCGGCGCCCGGCACCGGGGCCCCCGGACAGGGCTCGGGCATCGTCGAAGGATGGCGGGGCACCGTGGTGCACCGAGTCGAGGTGGCGCGCGACGGGACCCTGACGCGGGTCAAGGTCGTCGATCCCTCGTTCATGAACTGGCCGGCGCTGCCACTCGCGCTGAGCGAGACGATCGTGCCCGACTTTCCGCTCGTCAACAAGAGCTTCAATCTTTCGTACGCGGGAAACGACCTCTGACGAATTTGTCGCCAATGACGTAGTCAGATGCTGTCGCGCTCGTCGCTGGACGTAAGAGTTCCATAAGTACGTGACGGTGGATGTTTAGGGAGTTCTTCTGGTAGCTCCAAAGTGAACTTAGTTACGTTCTCTAACTTGTGTACGTGTTCGAAATGGTTTCGGCGCACGCAACTTTTAGAGGAGTTGAAAATGTTATTGGTCACCTTGATATCCGTGTTGTTCATTCCCGTCGGACTGTCCGTCATCTTCGTTCCTTTGATGGTGGCCCTACGCGCGCACCGAAAGGGAATAGCTGAAGCCGTTGCGCGCGCGAACGCAATCGAAGAAGTGCGACTCGTGTCGAAGAAGTCTGGCGTTGAACCCAGGCTTGTCAACGCGGCGTAGTACTCGCGACGTTGCCCCAACGAATGTCGCCGTCCCTACGCGAGAACGCGAAGGGGAATACTCCTCGGGCCGCGCACCTGGCCTTGTGCCCAGGTGACGGCAGAGGGGTCGGCGAGCTCGAAGGTTGGATACCGCTTGATGAACTCTTCAATCGCGACGCGAAGTTCCATTCGGGCCAGATTTGATCCTACGCACCGGTGAATGCCCAGTCCAAAGGCTGCGTGGCGATTGACCGCTCGGTCGATAATGAACTGATCGGCGTCGACGAAGGCTTCGGGGTCACGGTTGGCAGCTGGAAATCCCAACAAGACCCAGTCGTCCTTCTTCATCGGACAGCCATAGAAGTCGAAGTCTTCTTTCACCATTCGCGCCATCGTCACCGGTGCGTAGAAACGCAAGAACTCTTCGACGGCGACTGGCAGTAACTCTGGCTCGTTCACCAGACGCGCGAGATCCTCCTGGTGCGTCGCCAAGTGCCAGATCGCCGATCCAATCGCCGACCAGGTGGTGTCAATGCCCGCCACCAGGGTGAGCACCATTGTGCCGCGCACGTGCTGGAGCGACAGCTTCTCGCCGTTGAACTCAACGTTCAGTAGATAGTTCGTGAAATCGTCGCGCGGATTCGCCAAGTGGTCTTCGATCTGCGTGTCGAAGTACTCGGCCATGGGCAAGAACAATGGGCCCCGCACCTCGGAAGGCAAATCGACGAGGTCGAGCACTAGGTGGACGAACTCTCGAAAGAGATCCTCGTCGCTCTCTGGAAAGCCCAGCATCTTGGCGATGACGCCCGGCGAGATGTACTGGGCGTAGTTCGAACTCGCGTCAAAGACGCTTCTGTCACCGAGCGCGTTCAAGTGCTTGGTGCAGAGATCGCGCACTTGGGGTTCGAGTGCGTTGACGGGACCGGGCGCGAAGGCCGGCAAGATGAGCCGACGAGCGAAACGGTGAAAGGGCGGGTCCGAAGTGATCGGCGGCGCGCCGCCCATCGGCGGGGGCGGCGCGTTCTCGGGGTTCTTGTTATTCGTGATGACGACGAAGCGGCTCGTGAAGTGCTCGGTGTCGTTCGCGACTGAGGACACCATTTCGTGGGTCGTAGGAAACCAGGCGCCGCCGTAACGATCCGTGTGCGCGACCGGACAGCGCTCTCGAAGGTCCTCCCAAATGGGATAGGGGTCGTTCACCCACTGAGGGTCGGTGTGATCCCAGTCGATCGCGAAGTCGTCGACCGGACGCTTGGCGTCGAGGTCAGTCACTACTCAACTCAAGATTCGTAACGGTAGGTTCCTTGGACCGCGGACCTGACCTTGCGCCCAGGTCACTTCCTTCTTGTTCGCGACTTCGAACGACGGGTAGCGCTTGATGAACTCTTCGATCGCTACGCGCAGTTCCAGGCGCGCGAGGTTGGATCCGACGCAGCGGTGAATCCCGAGACCAAAAGCAACGTGACGATTCGCCGCGCGGTCGATAATGAACTTGTCGGCGTCCTTGAAGACGACCGGGTCGCGATTCGCGGCTGGAAAGCCGAGCAAGATCCAATCGTCCTCTTTCATTGGACAGCCCAGATAGTCCATGTCGGACTTCACGAGTCGCGCCATGGTCACCGGCGCGTAGAAGCGAAGGAACTCTTCGATGGCGACGGGCATGAGATCGGGCTCGTTCACGAGTCGAGCGAGGTCGTTTGGATTCTGCGCGAGGTGCCAAAGCGAGGCACCAATCGCGCCCCACGTCGTGTCGATACCCGCGACGAGAATCAGCACCATGGTGCCAAAGACGTGCTCGACGGCCAGTTTCTCTCCGGCGATCTCTGCGTTCATTAAGAACGTCGTCAGGTCGTCGCGGGGGTTCTCTTCGTGGTCGAGAATTTGCGCCTCGAAGTACTCCTGAACCGGTACGAACTGTTCGATGCGCTCTTCCATGGGCAAGTCGACCGCTTCGATGATGATGTGGACCATTTGGATGAACTTCTCGGTGTCCGCTTCGGGAAAGCCGAGCATCTGGCGAATTACCGAGGGCGGGATGTTGCGCGCGTAATCAAGCGATCCGTTGATGAACTCTTGACCCGCGACGTCGTCGAGCAGGCGTACGCACAACTCTCTAATTTGGGGCTCGAGCGCGTTCACGACACGCGGCGAAAACGCCGGAAGGATCAACCTGCGAGCGATCTGGTGAAAGGGCGGGTCCGAGGTGATGGGTGGCGCGACACCAATGGGCGCGGGCAGGTCTTCCTCGGTGGGGCGACCGTTACCAATAACGACGTTGCGACTCGTGAAGTGCTCGGTGTCCTTGGCGACCGCACTCACGCCCGCGTGCGTTGCGGGGAACCACGCGCCGCCGTAGCGATCGGTGTGCGCGACGGGGCACCGCTGACGTAAGTCTTCCCAGATGGGATAAGGATCATTCACCCACTCAGGGTCGGTGTGATCCCAGTCGATCGCAAAATCTTGAACGGGGAGCTTGTCGGTCACGTCTACTCCTCGATGAAGATTGCGTGCTCGGGGCAGTTCGCCTGAGCGAGCCGTGCCAGTTCCATCGTGTCGACACTGAGCGTGCCCTCGCCAATCACAACCCCATTGCCGAGGTCGTCAAAACCAAAAAGACTGGGCGCGATCGAGAAACAGCGGCCTTGTCCCTGACAGAGATCAACGTCGATGACTACCTTCACTTCTCCCCCTCCTTATTGGTTGTCCAGACATTACTACCAGGTAACAGGAAAAACGATACGTATTTCGCCCTTCTACTCCGTCTCAATCTCCTCGCGACTGATGCCCAAGAAGTACAGCACCGCGTCGAGGTAGGGCACCGAGAGCGCGGCGTCGGCGTGCTCTTGGACCACGTCCTTCGCGTTAAAGGCAATGCCGAGTCCGGCGACCGACAACATGTCGATGTCATTCGCGCCGTCACCCACGGCCACGGTCTGCTCTAGGGGAACACCCACTTCGCTGGCGAAGTGGCGAAGGGCTCGTGCCTTTCCAGCTCGGTCGACGATCTCGCCCATCAGATTGCCCGTCAAGACGCCGTTGACGATCTCGAGGCGGTTGGCTTCGTAGAGAAGCACGTCCAACGATTCGAGCAGGGGGGCCAGCACTTCGACGAATCCGCCCGACACGACGGCGGGCACGTAGCCAAGTCGCTGCAGGGTGCGAATCAGTGTTCTGGCGCCGGGCGTCAGGCGAAGTTGGGCTCTCACGTCGTCGAGCACGCTCGCGGGAAGACCCGCCAGCAGGGCAACGCGCTGGCGAAGAGCTTCGGCGAAATCGATCTCTCCGTTCATCGCGGCCGTGGTGATGGAAGTAATCTCATCGGCCCGTCCCGACGCGGCGCCGAGCAGATCGATCACTTCGTCTTGGAGCAACGTTGAGTCGGCGTCGAGCACGACGAGGTGCTTTGCGCGTCGGTGCAGGCCGGCGCGCTGCACCGCGAGGTCAAGACCTCCGTCCTTCGAAACGGCCGTCAACGCCGCGCGCAACGCCGCGTGATCGGGGCCGAGCACGATGAGCTCGTAGCAATCAACGGGGTAGTTCGCCAGATGCACAATCCGCTCACAGGTCGCGCCGCTCGTGGCGATTACATGAAAAATCGACTCGAGTTGACCAGCGCTGATCGCGGGCGCGAGCAACGTCACGAGGAGCCGACGACCCGCCATGGTGTCGGTCGGGGTCACCTCTTGTACCTGGACGGTGATGCCCTCACCCTCGATGGTTCTTGCGAGCAGTGCGGCCGTCAGCGAGTCGTGCGTGAGATTCGACTCGCCACTCACCTCAGCACAAAGCACGAGCGTGCCGCGAATGGTTATCTGCGCGACGTCCATGAGTTGCACGTCGACGTTCGCCACCGAGTGCAGCGCACGAAAGAGCTCGGCGCCCACGCCTATGCGGTCGGGGCCACTTACCGTGACGAGGAAGGTCGAACGAGACATGGATAGAGCGTAGAGGCTTGGCGCTCGTGACTACTTCTCGTCCTCGGCTTCACGCAGCGCGCGCACCTCGGCGACGTGCACGTCGGTACGTGCGTCAAAACTCCAGAGTGACGGCAGCGCCGCGGTGACGACGCCCACCGAACCAGTGCAGGCCAGCCCACCGAAGGTGAGCGAGAAGCGCAACGTCGTCCACGCCGCCATCACGCCGGCGCGGAACTGTCCGGCCGTTGGGCCGAGGGAGTACGAGATCATCTCTATGCCGGCCATTCGGCCGCGCACTTCGGGCGGAATGGACTCGTTCCACATGGTGCTGCGAAAGATGCCACTTAACGCGTCGGCGCCACCACCTATGGCGAGACCAATCAACACGAGCCACAACGACGACGAGTAGCCAAAGAGCGCGATACCGAGTCCCCATATCGCGGCCGACACCACGACGGCACGCCCGTAGTGATACACCTTTCTGGTCCAGCGAGAGGTGAGCGTCGCGATCAAGGCACCGGCCGGCAATCCGCAGTAGAGAACCGCGAGAGCGTAGGTCTCGTGAAAGCGCGCCGCGACGAAGGGCAGCATGACGACGGGAAAGGCGAGGATCATGGCCAGAAGATCGATGACGTAGGTCCCCACGATGTCGGGGCGGCTCTTCGCGTAACTGATTCCCGCTCGAAGAGCCGCCACGTCACCGACGTTCTCGTTCAACATCGGTGGCGTTGCCTTCAGCGTGAATAGCAGCACCAGTGAAATCGAAAAGGTCACGACGTTGGCGAAGTAGACGCTGCCTGGACCCACCGCCACGGCGGCCAGTCCCCCGAGGGCGGGGCCGATGATGGACGAAGCGGAGTAGCGAACGTTGGCGAGTGTCGAGGCTGCTCTTTGTAGTTCGTGCGACACGAAGAGTTGATTGAGTGCTTCGATGCTCGGACGTTGCAGGCTCGACGCCGCCGCGACGATCCCGGAATCGACGTAGAGGACCCAGGTCAGTGGATGGGCGAGCAACGCGTTCACGAAAAGCACGACCGTAGAGAGCATCAACACCTGCTCCATCGAAATAATCAATCGCCGCCGATTCAGCCGGTCGGCCAACACCCCACCGTAAAGACCAAAAAACACGAGTGGCGCCAGCTCAGCGAGGCCGAGTGAACCTACCGCCAACGTCGAGTGCGTGAGTTGTTTGAGTTGGTACGGCACCGTGACGAAGGTGGCCTGACTCCCGAGCGCCGTGATGAAGCCCGCCACGTACAGGCGTCGATACTGTTCTGAGACACGTAGCGGCGTGAGGTCAATGCCAAAGACGCCCTGACTCACGCTGGACCCGCCAGCCAACCTTCACTCGAGTCGTAGTGACGAAGCACCTTGGCCGGCACGCCCCCCAAGACGACGTGGTCGGGAAACGAACCACGCACCACGGCGCCGGCCGCGACTGTCGTATTTCGTCCGAGTGTCGTTCCCGGCAATATCACGACGTTCGCGCCGAGCCAACTCCCAGAGCCGATCTTCACGGCCGCTTCACTCGGTCGCTGCCAACCCACGGGCACGCCAATGTCCTCATAGGAATGATTCTGGTCCGTGATGTAGACGTAGGGACCGGTTTGGATATCGTCACCAAGCTCGATCGACCAGTGGCCAATGATATGAGAGCCCCTTCCGATCACGCAGTGACGGCCAATGCGCACGGTGGGTGAAGCAAGCATGATCTGATCACCGTTGATGCCCGCGGTGAGACAGACGTTGGGACCTATCAGGGTCTCGTCACCAATGGAGAGGTAGCGCTCGTTATAGATGACGCCTTGGGGCGCCATGAGCGCGGCATGCTCGCCGAAGTAGTAAAACTCGCGCGCGTAGTCATCGTCGGGTCCAACTATCGCCACCTCGTTGAGGTAGCGCCGTAGCGAGCGAACGCAAGATCCGAGAAAACGTCGGAATCGGAGACGAAATGGCATCTCGGTCACGCTACCTCTGGGCCGTCGCCCTTACGAGACGACGGCCCGGGGTGCAACCAGCTAGTCGAGACTGAGCGGTGCGTCGATGTCGAGAGCGTCCGTGGTGCCAACGACGTCGGGTAACAGAGCGCTGGCCATTTGAGCACGCACGCGTTCGTCGATCTCGGCCATTGTCTGGGGGTTCTCGCGCAGGAACGTTTTGACGTTCTCTCGACCTTGACCCATCTGCTCGCCCTCGTAGGTGAACCAAGCGCCAGCCTTCTTCACGAAGCCCAACTCCACCGCGACATCGAGCACCGATCCCTCGCGGCTAATGCCCTGGCCGTACATGATGTCGAACTCGGCTTGGCGAAAGGGAGCCGCGCACTTGTTCTTGACGACCTTTACGCGAGTACGGTTCCCCACCACTTCGGTGCCGTCCTTAATCGACTCGATGCGTCGAATGTCAAGTCGTATCGACGCGTAGAACTTAAGGGCCCTTCCGCCAGGGGTGACTTCAGGATTTCCATAGACAACTCCGATTTTTTCGCGAAGTTGGTTGATGAAAATCGCGACCGTGTTCGACTTCGAAAGTCCACCAGTCAACTTACGCAGCGCTTGACTCATAAGTCGAGCTTGCAGGCCCATGTGACTGTCGCCCATTTCACCTTCGATCTCAGCGCGTGGCGTCAGCGCGGCCACCGAGTCGATGACGATGACGTCCAACGCGCCGGAGCGAATGAGCATGTCGACGATTTCAAGGGCCTGCTCGCCGGTGTCCGGTTGGCTAATCAGAAGATCGTCGACGTTCACACCAATCGCGCGCGCGTAGACCGGATCCATCGCGTGTTCCGCGTCAATGTACGCGCACACTCCACCGTTGCGCTGGGCCTCGGCGACGACGTGCATCGCGAGGGTTGACTTACCAGACGACTCTGGTCCGTAGAGCTCGACGATGCGTCCCCTTGGTAGTCCGCCAATACCGAGCGCCATGTCGAGCGCGAGCGCGCCAGTTGGAATCGACTCGATATTGAAGTTCATGGTCTCGCCCATGCGCATGATGGAGCCCTTGCCAAACTGCTTCTCTATTTGCCCGAGCGCAGCCTCGAGGGCCTTCGCGCGATCATCCGTTGCCATTACATTCTCCTTCTTCTTTGTCATCAGGGGCACACTAGAAATCCCCTGTGACATCGGTCGGCCTCCACCTAGGATTTAGAGTACTACGAACACTTGTTCGTACCGAGTATTTCTTTGCGAGAACTTTGCTTGAAATTCTCGCACTACGCAGACGTGGCGCGTCGCCGCGCCCACCAGATCCCAAACGTGCCGGCGCTAGTCGACCATCGCCTGATAAACGAAACGCTGAAGTTCACGGCGCACCGGGTAGGTCCCACTCGGCAGTAGTTGGGTGAAGAAACTCACCGTGAGATCCTCAACCGGGTCGACCCAAAAGGCTGTGGAGGCAGCGCCGCCCCAGGCGAAGCTCCCCTCGGAAGTCAGCGACTTGTTCTTTCTTTGATCAACGACGACCGACATGCCAAGACCAAAACCAATGCCGGCGTAACTGGTCTCAGAGAATGAGTCGATCGCGGATTCCTCTAAGTCCTTGTCGTCGGGCAAGTGATTCTCGGTCATGAACTCCATTGTCCGACTCGACAACAGTCGAACTCCGTCGAGCTCTCCGCCGCGCAACATCATGGTCATGAAGCGGTTGTAGTCGTACGCGGTAGAAAGAAGTCCACCGCCGCCGCCGAGAATCTTGGGTGGATGCGCGACGCTCTTAGCGAGTTCCTCGTGGGGGTAGGAGTCGCCGTGGGCCGGCACGTAGAGCATGGCCAGTCGATCGAGCTTCTCTTCAGGGCACCACCACTCGGTGTCTTTCATGCCGAGCGGATCGAAGATCCTCTCCTTCATGAAGACGTCGAGCGGCTGACCACTCCAGATCTCAATGAGGCGACCGAGCACGTCAAAGGAGACCGAGTAGTTCCACTTTTCGCCCGGTTGGAACACGAGAGGGCTGGTGCACCAGTCGTCGACGGCTTGGGCGAGGTCCGCACCCTTGGCGAAACCAAAGTCGTAGCCCTTTGCGCGATAGATCGCGTCGACGGGGTGAAGGTAATGAAAGCCGTAGGTAAGTCCACTCATGTGCGTCAACAGATGGTGCACTCGAACGGGCTCCATCGAGGGCACGGTCTCGGGGCTCGTCGCGGTGCCACCTTTCCACACCCGTGGTTCACGAAGAGTGTCGATCCATTTTCCGACCTCATCCGTGAGGTCGAAGTGACCCTCTTCGTAAAGCATCATCACCGCGATCGCAGTGATTGGTTTCGTCATCGAATAGATGCGCCAGATCGTGTCGTCGGTGACCTCAAGTCCCCGTTCGCGGTCGCGGTCGCCGCCCTTATCGCTCCAGATGAGCTGACCACCTCTGGAGACGGTCGCGAGCCAACCGGCGAGTCGTCGACTCTCCACGTACGAATCAAAAAACGGCTTTATGCGCCCGAGCCGCTCGGGTGAGAACCCAAACGCCGACGGATCAACTTCCACTTGGAGTAACGACATATTCCCCACTTCCTTACGCGAGACTAGATGAGAAGTTACGTCGTGCGTTCGAGCGCGCGACGAAGCACGTCGAGGGCGCTGATGGCACTGTAGGCACGAACGCGGGGTCTGTCCCCTGGCAAGCGAAGCGCCACGTGCTCGACACTCGCGCCGAGGTCGAGTCCGACAAAGACCGTACCGGGAGTTTGACCGTCTTGTTCATCGGGTCCGGCCACGCCCGTCACGCTCAGTCCGACGTCAGCGCCGAGTAACGTTCGCACGCCACTCGCCATCGCTTCGGCTGCTTGCGCGCTCACTACCGGCCCCTCGGGTACGCCCAGCAGATCAAACTTCACCTGCGACGCGTAGCTCACGACGCCACCGCGAAACCAGGTCGAGGCGCCCGCGACGTTCACGAGACGGCTCGCGATCAGTCCACCCGTCAGTGATTCGGCGACGGCCAAAGTGCGATTCCGCGACGTAAGCAGTTGAGCCACGACGTCCTCCATTGATTCGTCGTCGACGCCAAAGATGATGTCACCAAGACGCTCGTTGATAAGCGCGCGAACCTCGCGTTCTTCTTCGGCCACTAAGTCCAGCGCTTGTTGGTCGTCGTCGCCCCTCGCGGTAACACGCACCTTTATCCCTTCGATGCCCGACGCGAGGAACGCGATCGTCACGCGTTCGTCGTTGGCGAGCGCGTCGAAACGTTCCCCAACCGCCTCGGCGAGCGCGGACTCACTCGCTCCCCACGTGCGCAACACTCGACTTCGTATGACGGCGCTCTGACCAGCGCGACGTTGACGCTCTAGAAGATCGGGCAGGATTGCGCGTTCGAACATGTCGGTCATCTCATAGGGCACGCCGGGCACGGCGTAGACGACCTTGAGTCCCACCGAACAGATGAGACCTGGAGCGGTACCGCGCGTCTGGGGAATAATCGTTGCCCCGCGGGGGACGTCGGCCTGTAACAAGTTGTTGTCGGGCATGGTGCGTCCGCGCGATTCGAACATCGCCTTAATCGTCGTAACGAGTGCCTGGTCGCGCTCCAGTGGCACGTTCATCACTTCGGCGAGCGCGGCGCGAGTGATGTCGTCTTGAGTCGGACCAAGACCCCCGCAGACGATCATCGCGTCGCTTCTCGCGAGTGCGGTGCGAAAGGCCAGCACTATTCGATCGTGGTTGTCCCCCACGTGTTGGTGAAAGTGCGACGAGATGCCGTTCGCCGCTAACGTCTCGCCCAACCACTGCGAGTTCGTGTCGGGAATCTGTCCGAGTAAGAGTTCGGTGCCAACAGCAACGATCTCAACGCGCACGCGCGACGACCTTCTTGCCGACCGCGTAGTACCGCCAACCCGTGTACAACGTCAAGACGACGGCCACCCAAATCGTCGTCGTCGCGATCCACAGGTGGTGCGCAGTGATCGGAATGACGCAGAACGCAATCGCCCAGTCTTGGATGAACGTCTTCCATTTCGCGAGTTGACTCGCGGGAATCGAGATGCCCAGCTTCGCGGATTTCGAGCGATAGACACTCATCCATATCTCACGCAAGGTGATAAGTATCGCTGGAATAACGAACGACGTCACGCCGTGGGGACGCGCGAGGATGATGGCGTAGAGCCCGCCGAGCACGATGACCTTGTCGGCGAGGGGATCGAGGAACGCACCCGACGTGGTGGTGCCATGCCGACGAGCGACGATACCGTCGAAGTAGTCCGACATCGCGGCCAGTAGTCCCACCAGTGTCGTCCACCACGAGATGCGATGAAAGACGATCAAGTAGATGAACACCGGCGCGACGAGCAGTCGAAAAATAGTCATGAGGTTCGCCGGCGTCATCAACGCCGTAGGACCGTAGGTGCGCTCTCCACTCATAGCGCCACCGCTTCTAAGTCCGTGCCGTGGCTGGCCACGATCTCACAATCCACCATTGAACCCACGATAAGTGACGGGTCGACCATAACAACGCCATCGATCTCGGGGCACTCGCGAACACTTCGGCCCACGCCAACGCTGTCAATGAGAATCTGCTGGCGCGTCCCAACCAGTGCGTCACGTTTGCGCGCGGTGATGGCGTCTTGCAATTCAGAGACTTCGCGCAGTCGCTCGAGCGCGAGTTCGTGCGCGACGGGCGCGTCGAGATCGTTGGCGTAGGTTCCAGCTTCTGAGGAGAACGTGAAGAATCCTGCCCAGTCGAGCTGCGCGGCTTCGATGAAGTCCAATAGCGCTCGTTGATCGTCCTCGGTCTCGCCGGGGTACCCCAAAATGAACGACGAGCGAAACGCGGCGTCGGGTTGAGCCGCACGAATCGCCGCGATGCGCTCTAAGAATCGCTGACCGTCACCCCATCGGCGCATCGCGCGCAGCAGCGCTCGTGAAGCGTGCTGTAGGGAGAGGTCGAAGTAGGGAACATTGGTTGAGAGGATGGTCTCGATAAGGCCCTGGGTGAGACCCGAGGGATAGAGGTACAACAAGCGAACGCGATCGACTTCACTCGTCAACGCCTTCGTCAGTTCGATCAACGGTTGCGTGCCACCCTCGTCGAGGACTTCCAACGCTTCACCACGACCCGCGCGGCGTCGATCGTGTCCCCAGCTCGCGAGGTCTTGAGCAATCAAAACAATTTCGCGCACGCCACCCTCAACGAGGCTGCGCGCTTCAGACACGATCTCCTTCGTTGAGCGAGATCGTTGGTCACCGCGGAACGTCGGTATCGCGCAGAATCCGCATCGTCGATCGCAACCTTCAGCAATCTTTAAGTACGCCCACGGTGCAGTGGCCCTTGGTCGAGGGAGATTCAACAGGTCGAACGACGAGCTCGGCCGCTGGCGCAACGTGACCGGTGTCGAGGGGGCTAGCGCAGTGAGCGATTCGCCAAAGCCCGCCACGAGGTCCACTTCGGGTAAGGCGACGGCGAGTTCGTCGCCGTAGCGCTCCGCCATACAACCGGTCACGACGAGTCGCGCGTCACTCGATTTGCGATCAGCGAGATCGAGAACTGTTTCAATCGACTCTTCACGGGCTGCTTCGATGAACGCACACGTATTGGCGACGACGAGATCGGCGCGCTCGGGACTCGACGCGAGGAGGTAGCCCTGGGACTCCAAGAGTCCCGCCAATTTGTCGGAGTCCACAAGGTTCTTCGGACACCCGAGTGTCTCGATCCAGTACCGCACGGAACTCCTTCAAGTCGCAGCGCCGAGCGCGTCGCGTTCGGTCGTTAGTGGCGGAGAGGGAGGGATTTGAACCCTCGGGCCCACTTTCGCAGGCCGCATTCTTAGCAGGAATGTGGTTTAAACCGAACTCACCCACCTCTCCCTAGCGAGCCAGCCTACTAAATACTTGTCTCGAACATTTTGCGCTCACGCACTTCGAACGAGACGACATCACGGGTCGCCCGCCGACCCCCAAACGCGCCTCGGCCGAGCGTTACACTGACTGGCACCGCGACAAGACGTCGTGCCTGGGAGGGATGACTATGCGTAGCGTTCGACTTGTTCTTGCCGGAGTTCTCGGCTCCTCGGTCTTGATCGGGACACTTCTCACCTCGGGCGTCGCCCAGGGCGCCAGTACGGCGAGTGCCCTAAAGGCCTGTACGACCAGCATCGCCGCGCACGAGTACGCGAAGGGCAAGCTCACGGTCGCGACAGACACTCCCGTCTACACGCCGTGGTTCGTGAACAACAAGCCCTCGAACGCCCAGGGCTATGAGTCGGCCGTCGTCTACGCGATCGCCAAAGTTCTCGGCGTTAAGTCGAGCAACGTCAAATGGGTCGTCGAACCGTTCAATTCGAGTTACGTGCCCGGCACCAAGAAGTTTGACTTTGACATCAACGAGATCTCTTACACCGCTGATCGCGCCAAAGCCGTCACGTTCTCGGTGAGTTACTACAACGTGCAGCAGTCGATCGTGGCACTTAAGACCAACCCGATCGTGACCAAGCACTCAGCGAGTCAATTGAAGACCTACCTTTACGGTGATCAGATTGGCACGACGGGTCTCGCGTACATCAACATCAACATCAAGCCCACTAAGACTGCTCGCGTGTACTCAACACTCGACGAAGCAGTCGCCGCGCTCCAGAGTAAGCAGATCGACGCCATCGTCATCGACACTCCCTCGGGCCAGTACATGGCATCCGCCCAGATTCTCGACAAGAACAAGAAAGCAATCGCCACGCAAGTCGGCCAGTTTCCCAGCGTCGGTGAGCACTACGGCTTGCTCTTTCAAAAGGGCAGTTCTTTGGTTGGTTGTATCAACACGGCGATTTCGACGTTGACGTCGAACGGAACGTTGGCGCAGCTACAAAAGAAGTGGCTCGGTATCTACACGAGCGTGCCGGTCATTAAGCCGTAGTCGTGGCGTTGACGACCGACAATCGTTCGCCGACGCCCCCACTGCTCTTCGCCAAACGGCGACGCCGTCTGCTCGTTGGTCGGCGCGGCATTGCCGCGAGCGTGCTGTCGAGCGCGATCATCCTGGGCGCTATCGTTGCCGTCTTTTGGCTCGCGCCGGGTGGCGCGACCGTTCGTTACTTCTTTTTCAATCCCCACCAAATGTGGGTCGCGTTCGTTGGCAATCCCGCAAAGGGCCTTAGCTCGGTCGGCGTTGGTCTCATCACCAACGTCTGGATGTGCCTAGTAAGCGAAGTGCTCGTCCTCTTCTTCGGGCTACTCATTGCTTGGGTTCGCCTTAGCCAGTCACCCGTTCTCTATCCCTTTCGCGTGCTCTCTGCGATGTACACCGACGTCTTTCGAGGCATACCGATTCTGCTCGTCATTTTCATGGTGGGCTTTGGACTGCCCGAGCTCAACATTGGTTTTCTCTCGACGCAATCCCCCGCGGTGTACGGATGCGCCGCGTTGACTATCACCTACAGCGCGTACGTCGCCGAGGTCTTTCGCGCGGGCGTCTACTCCGTCCCTCACGGACAACTGCTCGCGGCGCGTTCGCTCGGTCTCACGCACACCTCCACGATGCGCCGCGTCATCTTGCCCCAAGCCATTCGTACCGTCATTCCACCGTTGCTCAACGACTTCATCTCATTGCAAAAAGACACTGCGTTGGTATCGCTGCTCGGCGTCATCGAAGCAACGAGGGCGGCGCAGATCTACGCCTCTTCCGAGTTCAACTTCAGTGGCTACGTCGTGGCGTCAATTCTGTTCCTGCTCTTGACGATTCCAATGACGCGATTCACCGATCATCTGATCGCGCGCGACCGCTCGAAGCGACTGGCCGGCGTGTAATGGAGGTTGTGCTCGAATTAGACGACGTGGTCAAGCGCTTTGGCGACAACGAAGTACTTCGCGGCGTGTCACTGCAACTGCACCGCCACGAGGTCGTCTGCCTCATTGGCGCGTCGGGATCTGGAAAATCAACGCTCTTGCGCTGTGCCAACATGCTCGAGACCATCGACGCCGGGTCGATCTCGCTCTTTGGCCAGTCCCTCGAGGATGATCGTATTGACCCCGACTTGGTGCGGCAGCACATCGGCATGGTCTTTCAGTCCTTCAATCTCTTTCCCCACCTCAGCGTCTTAGAGAACATCCTGATTGGACCGGTGCACGCCCTGAAACGTCGTCACAGTGACGTTCGCGAAGAAGCAATGGAACTTCTTGGGCGCATTGGGCTTCAAGAGCGAGCGAACGACTACCCTGATCGACTTTCCGGAGGGCAACAACAACGCGTCGCCATCGTGCGCTCGCTCGCAATGCAGCCGGCGCTACTGCTACTCGACGAAGTGACGAGCGCGCTCGACCCGACGCTCGTTGGCGAGGTGCTCGACCTACTGAGCGACCTGGCCCATTCGGGAACAACGATGTTGATCGCGACCCACGAGATGAACTTCGCGCGCGACGTTGCCAATCAAGTCGCCTACCTCGACAACGGCGTTCTCGTGGAGAAGGGCACGCCCGATGAGATCTTCACGAATCCACGTCACGAGTCCACGCGAAGCTTTCTCGAGCGCGTGCGCTAAGAAGCGCGCGCTCTAATCTCTGGCAGCTCTAACACCAAGTCGAAGAGTTCCTGATCCCGGTCCCACGTGAGGTGCGGACGCACTTGCTCCAAGGGCAACCACACGAGTTCGTCGACCTCTTCGTTCGGCGCGAACTCACCGTCGTCGACTTCCATTAAGTAGTACGCGACGATCTTGGGCCTGCCTTTTCGGTGCGTGTAGTTCGTAGTGCCCACGAAGCGCACCACGCGGCACTTCATACCAATCTCTTCGAAGACTTCTCGTAGCGCGCCTAGTTCAAAGGTCTCGCCCACGTCGAGTTTGCCCTTGGGGAACGTCCAGTCACCTCGGGCCTCGCGGTAGATGCAGGCAACTTCGACGCGACCACCGGGCACGAAGCGCGTCACGATGCCTCCGGCCGCTCGGATGAGATCAACCGGGGCGTCCTTGGGGATGATGAGTTCGCCACTCAAGAGGTACACGTCGCTAACGGTAGATGACGTGGTAACCAAACTCGCGGATTACCCGTACGTACTTGCCAAAAACTCATCGTACGTAGGCTAGTAACAATGCTCGTCGGCGTTCTCCCCTTGCTGTGGCGCCTCTCAATTCTTCTCCTGGCGGGCGTGGCGGCGGGTATCGCGAACGGTGTCGCGGGCGGTGGCAACTTCATCACGTTTCCGACGTTGTTGGGACTTGGCATTCCCGCTCTCCAAGCCAATCTCTCGACGTCGGTAGGCGTCGTGCCGAGTTACCTCGGTTCACTTCATCTTTATCGCCATGATCTGGCTCGCCACCGCGCGCTCATTCGCACACTTCTTCCTCCGTGCGTCGTTGGCACACTCACGGGATGCGCGCTGCTCTTGAACGGATCGCCGTCGACGTTTCGATCGGTCGTGCCGTATTTGATCGGCGCGGGCACCGTATTGTTTGGCGCGTCGCCACTCATCACGCGCGCACTCACCAACGTCGATCAAGCTCATCCCTTGCGGCGATGGTCGCTCTACGTTGGTCTGTTTTTGATCTCGGTGTACGGCGGCTACTTCGGTGCAGGAATTGGCATCTTGTTACTCGCCGTCATGGCGCTCGCGCTGCCCCTCGAGATTCACGAGTTACAGGGTCTAAGAAATATTCTCTCGATCATCATCAACGCTTGTGCCGCGATTGTGTTCATCATCCACGGGCATCTTGCGGTGCAAGCCGTCGTCATGCTCCTCATCGGCACGTTGATCGGCGGATGGCTCGGGGCATTGTTCATAGTGCGACTCTCACCGACGGCGGTTCGCGTTTTGGTGATCGTGGTGGGTGTTGCCACGACAATCAAGCTCGCAATTCGCTAGTGGCACATATCTGACTATTTCACTAAACTTTATGGAATGAAGCGGTTCTTCACGTTCCCGAATCCCGTCAACGACGCCGCGGCGCGCAGCGTGGCGTTGGGCGTCGTGTTGATGTCCGTGATTGCCTTCGTCACCGGCAGCGCGTGGATTCTTATCCTGCTGACCTACGGCTTTTTGGCTCGCGTCGCGGCGGGCCCCAAGATCTCGCCACTGGGGCAGTTCGCCGTCCGCGTCAGCGCGCCGCGGTTGACGGTCTGGGAAAAATCCGTGCCCGGTCCTCCGAAGCGTTTCGCCCAAGCTCTTGGCCTGGTCTTCAGCCTCGCCGCGTTAGTGACGTGGCTGAGCGCTGGGTGGCTCGACGCGCGATGGATACTGCTGGCGCTCATTGGCGCGGCGTCGCTCGAAGGATTCCTGGGGTTCTGTGTCGGTTGCACCATCTTTAGTTGGCTGATCCGCGCGGGCGCCATTCCCGAGTCGATATGTCTGGAGTGTGGCGACCTTTCGAGCCGATATCGACGCGCCGGACACGAAGTTACCTAAGAAGTAACTAACAAAGGTGTACCCGACCACTCGCGAGAGTCTCCTTGTTCCTAGGCTCACTGGGATGGGAAGTTCATCGACGCGCCGTCGTTGGCGCCCAGTGATTCTATGTTCGGCGCTCGTCGCCCTCGCTCTCCCACTGAGCGCTACGGCGACCTCGGCGAGTGAACCCCGCGTCGTCGTCTCGGGAATGTCGCCGTTACCCTCGGGCGTCGTCGTCGTCAACAAAGTGATCACGACTTCATTCGACCTCGCCCTCACCCCGACGAATCAAGCAGCGCTCACGACGTTCATCGCCAGTCTCGCCAATACTGCGTCGTCGAACTTTCACCACTACCTCACCCCCACGCAGTACGCACAGCAATTCGGTGCGTCGAACAGGTCAGTGAACGCCGTGCGCACGTACCTAGCGAGCTTCGGACTCAACGTCGGATCGCTTAGTACGGGTGGCAACATCTTGCACGCCAGTGGCACGACCACCAACATCGCGCGCGCTTTTGACGCGACAGTGGTGACCGTGCGACGCAGCGACGGAACACTTGCCGCGCATCTCACCTCTAACGCGACGGTACCTGCAGCACTCGCCAACGACGTCACCGCCGTGGCTGGTCTTTCCGCCGTGCAAACAACGACGCCGAGTGGCCTCGTTTCGCACAGCGTCGCGACGCCGAGTTCGTGCGCGTCGGCGGGGAGTTCTAGCGGCACGACGCCCAATATCTTCGGTGGTTACACCCTCCAGCAACAAGCCCAACTGTACGGATTCTCCGCCGCGTGGTTGAACGGCGACACGGGCGTGGGCCAGACCATCGCTATCTACGAACTCGCTCAGTACAACGCGACGGACACCGCGGCGTACTTCACTTGTTACGGTCTGACGCCCAAGGTGACGACGGTCAATGTTGACGGGGGTCCAACCGCCATTGACAACGCCGGCGCCGCGCCCGACGAAGCGACACTCGACCTCGAAGAGGCTTCCGCCCTCGCCCCGGGTGCGGCGATCGAGGTCTACCAAGGAACGAACGCTGGCAACGGGCCCACCGACATCTACTCACAGATCGCGAGCGACAATACGGCCACGATCGTCTCGACGTCGTGGGGTATCTGTGAGCCACAAAATAGCGGCGGCGTCGCGGCGGAGCAGGCAATCTTCGAAGAGATGGCCGCGCAGGGCCAGACGGTAGTTGCGGCCTCGGGCGACTCTGGATCGTCGGACTGCCAAGGCGCGCCGACCATTTCATCAACACCCGCCGTTGACGATCCCGCGTCCCAGCCCTACGTCACGGGCGTGGGCGGCCTCTCTGTCACCAACATCGCTCCGCTCACCCAGACCGTGTGGAATGACAATTGCACGTCGGCATCGTGCGGATCAGGCGGTGGAGGGGTGTCGACGATATGGACCCAGCCGGCGTGGCAAGTAGGTCCCGGAATAACGACGACCGGCGCGTCGGGCGGCATGCGCATGGTGCCCGATCTCTCAGTGATGGGCGACCCGGCGACCGGCTTCATTCAGTACTACACCGGATCAGCTGGCACGTGTCGACGTTCGTGCAACAGTGGCTGGAACGCCATTGGCGGCACGTCGATTGGCGCTCCGTTGATAAGCGCCCTCGTGGCCGTCGCGGCGCAGTCCTGTAACACACAAAGCGGTCGACTTGGATTTATCAATCCCTCGCTCTACCCAATGGCCGCAACAGGATTCAACGACGTTACGGCGGGCAGCAACGATCTCCTCGGCGTTGGTGCGTACTCTGCCGGTCCGGGCTACGACATGGCGTCCGGACTAGGCAGCCCCAACGGTGCCGCGTTCATCGCGGGTCTCTGTCCCGCGATGTTCTCTCCCACCAAAAGTTCCTTCGCGATTTCGAGTAACACTGCTGCAGCACTCAGCACTGGACCCACGGTGAACGCGACGCTGCTCGACACGACGGGCAACTCCATTCCCAACGTGACCGTCAACGTCACCGCGACGGCACCAGCTGGTCTGCTCAACATCGATAACGATCACTTCAGCGCCAAAGGACTCGGCAGCGCCGTCTACCAAGTTACGAGCGACGTCACCGGCGCGATCTCCTTCAGCGTCTCGTCGACGGTCGCCCAGAGCGTCAGCGTGAACGTCACGTACCAAAACCAAGTGATCTACACCAACACGTTGACCTTCACGAGCGCGATCGTGACGACGAGCACCGGGACGAAACCGGGATCGCCTTCCATCAGCAAACTCTCGCCGCTGGTCGCAGGTTTCGCCTTAACGATCAAGGCACCTTCTTCGAACGGTGGTCGACCAATCACTTCGTACCAGTACTCGATCAACGGCGGCGCGACGTGGACATCGCTTGTGAAAACGTCGAGGTCAATCAGCGTCACCAAATTGAAGAAAAATACGTCGTACATTGTCGAAGTTCGCGCAATTAACGCAATTGGACCTTCGAGTGCGTCAGCGAAGAAAAAAGTTGTAACACGTTCGTAGTATTGTCATTGTCCTTGTATTCACTGACCAAAGGCACTCGAGCGTGCGCCCCTAAACTTTAGAACGGTGAGCGTTCGCAGTGAACGAGTCGCGTCACCCAGTGAAGGACGCACGTGAAGCTTCGACGACTAACGCTGATGGGAATCGTCGTGCTGGCGAGCACCTACTTTTTCGCCGGTGCGACGCGTGGCGCCACCTCGGCGGCGCCGGCGGGACTCCCCCTGTACCAGTTCGTCGAGACGGGCACGCAACCCCTCCCGTGGAACGCCCTTTCTTTAGAGCCCAAGCTCAACGCCACCACGATGCTCGGTGGTCCTCACGGAGCATCCGACGCGACAGAAGGTGTCCTCGCGTACCGGACCAATAAGAGTCACCTAGCCCTCTTCACCCAGACCACGAGTGGCACGACGCAGTGGATTGACTTCACCCCTCAGAACAACGTACCCGCGCCGGCCGCGGATCCGATTCCCTTCTTCGACCCGTCAGGCTACGTCGATCTCATCTACGTCGACTCGATCGGTCACGTCATCGTGTTGAGTCAAAACGATCCCGCCACGACGCTGTGGAGTCGACTGCACTACGACACGCCGTGGCGCCCTTACGTCACGACCGACTTGACGGCCCTGACCGGCGTGATCGCCGCAAACGGTATTCCGAGCGTTGAGGTGTCGGGTACCGGCGCGACGGTCGCCTATCGCACCGCTTTGAACACCATTGAGATCCTCACGCTGCACTGGGCGCCGTCCCAACCAACACCGATCTATAGCCAAATGGCCTTCAATGAAAAGAGCACCAACGTCTCTTCGACGCCACCGACGACGACCACCACGCTAAAAGCACCCCCGACGACGACCACCACGCTAAAAGCACTCCCGACGACGACCACCACGCTAAAAGCACCCCCGACGACGACCACCACGCTAAAAGCACCCCCGACGACGACCACGCTAAAAGCACCCCCGACGACGACGACCACGGCGCCGAGTGGCCCCTTCGCCTTCGCGAGTGATCCAGTGGTGCTGCCCGGCCTCACGTCGACCTTCGCCACGACACTCAACAACGGTGACCTCGTCGTCTACACCAATACCGGCGTGTCGATGAGTTCGTGGACGACACAGAACGTGACGACGCTGACCGGCACTCCCACCTTGTCGGGCATGCTCGCCCTCGGTACGAGCCCCTCCACCATCTACCTCGCCGGGCTTACCAGCGGCGGCAACGTCGAACTCTTCACCTCGCCGTACGTCAACCCAAGTCCGAGTTCGACGAACCACGTGACCATCGCCTCCCCCCAGGTGTGGACCACGCAAAACCTCACGGGCCTCGCTCCCGGCGCCCCTCCACTCAGTGGCGCGCTCTCGATCCAAGTCACCATTAACCAGATCGCCGTCGCCGGTCAGGCCGCGAACTGGGGAGACCTCTTCACGCTCACGAACGTCACCGGTTCGTCGTCGTGGAGTGCGACGGACGTTTCGGTCACGGCCGGCAGGTCAGCTCGAACGGTCGGCAGCACCGTCGCGGGGCTGGTCATCAATGGCCAGTTGACCTTGTACGCGGCGGGCGTGAGCTCGCCACCACCCCAGGGCGTTGGGGTCTACGCGATTCCTACCGCCAAATGGTCAAAAGCCATTAGCGACGGTTGGCCGATCATCTCAGAAACTGGGGGACTCGGTACGCAGAGCGCGCCATGGGTCGGCTTTACCAATACTTCCAGCGTGGCGTCGTCGCCCGACTTTCTCCTCGGCCAGGCCATCTATAACGCGCACAAGCGCGTGACCTGGCTCTCGTTCTGGACCGTCAGTGGTCCGCTCTCTGGTGAAGCCCTCACGACGAACAACTACTACAACCACGGCTTCGCCGCGGGTGTGTGGGTCGCGACGCAGATCGACGCGTACCGAGGACTCGGCGTAGGCCTCAAACCAGACTGGGTCCTCTTCGACCCCGAAGGCTATCCCGACAACCACTCGGGCCTCGACGCGCCGGGCGGATCGTCGAACGCCACGATCGCTCGCTACGCCAGCTACTGGAGTGCGATGTTGAAGGGTTGGCAGACGGGCGTCAACTCCATAGATCCTTCACTCAACGCGGGCGTCTACGCCTCGCAGTCCGAGTATCGCAACTACCAGCTCTCAACACTCTCGATGCCGGTGTTCATGGCAATTGCCTTTAGTGCGAACGGGCCCGTGCCCGTCAGCGGGGCGAGTGGGAGCAATGTGCGCGGCTTTATCTCCTTTGGCGCGGCCTGCACGCCTTCGACGAGGCTCGCGAGCGAAGCGACGACGTTGCTCAATCCCCCTTGGGCTGGACAGTTCAATACGTTGCAGTTCAACTCCGGGGTGTACTGCGCGCCCCCACCGGCATAGTCTGGGGCCATGAGCGACACCCCCGAACCCAACACCAGCAAGACCCATGACCTGAAAACGCGCTTCAAACAGATGACCCAGCCGCTGGTCGACACGCTCGATTCGCGCCTGAGCGCGCAAATCGACAAGCGCGTCGATCTTCGAGTCGATGAGACCTTGAAAGACCGGCTCTCGGTCATTGAGCGCGCCATCGCCGATCTGGATCGCGCCCTCCACAATCTCCAGGATCGCCTCAAGGACTAGTTGCTCTTGGATGACTCCGACTGGCGCCTAAGTCGGTCGCGGCGAATGGCCCAACGTAGCGTGAGCACGCTAAGGACAATCACGGCCACAATGAAAATCGAAAAGACGACGTCGAACACGCACTCACGCTAGGTCGTGTCACAGGGTGGCGCAACACTAGAGCCATGACTTCTGTACTCGACGCTTCGCCACTCAGTGTGATGGACGTCCTACGAGGAGTGCGCGACACCAGACCAGTCGCCAATACGACGTCAGCGGCGGGGCTGCGCGCGCAACTGGAAGACGGGATTTTCGATGTACTTGGTCCGAAATTGCTCGACACGCCACTCACGATCCGAACGTCGTCGCTGCGAGTGAACGTTGCCACAATCAACTTGTCGAACTCAAGTTTGGGCCAAGTTCGCGGCATCTTGATCACGCAAGTGCTTCGACTCCTTAGCGGCGGCGTGCCGGTCGAGCATGCCTTTGACGAATCGTTGATGGCGTGGCGCTGCGACGTGGGCGATAACGAGCTCACAACGTACGTAGATCAGTTAGCGCCCGACGAACTGGCGCGACTCTCGACTGACGTCAGCGCACACAGCGTCACGCTGAAGCGATCCCTCGGCACGCTGTCGAGTCGCTGGCAACCACGCACGTCGCTGCGCGCCTACCAGCGACTCGGTGGCGGCAACGTCATCCTGCGCGACGTCATCGATCTCATGGTGGGTACGACCGCGAGTCACGAGGCATCAGTAGCGCTGCTCGACGTCACGACGTCGCCACTGGGCGAAGGAGCCGAGCGCGTGCTGCGCTATCACGCCCTGGTGCAAACACTTCGCACGTCAACCGTTCCTCTTCGCTCTTCGATGTTCTCAACCGCGACCGGCGAACTCTGGAGTTGCGACGTTGACAACGAGCTCTTGGCCCGCGGCGTCGACGACGTCCTTGGGGTGCTGCGCGCGATGAAAGAGATGGCGTGACGACTCTCTCGCACCAGCGACTTTCGAAGCACGTGTTGAACCGACTGATCGACGACGCGCCCAGCGACGCACTTTTCCTCACGGACGACCATCGCCGTTCCTTAAGCGCGCGCTTTCGCGCGGTGGCGAGCGTCGAGCACCGACGTCTCGACGCGTGGATGGTCGAGCGCGCGGGCCAACCCTACGAGACATTTCGTTGGTCGCCCGCGACGGCAAGGCGAGCAATTGGCAACGCCGCACTTCGTCGCACGCTCAACGATCCAGCATTGACGAACTTTGACGCAGTGGACATCGAGATCACCGATCAGCTTCTGCGCTACGCCGCGGGCTACGCGCGAGGGGGCTCGCTCGCCTCGTGGCTCTCGTCGTGCTCTCCCACCGTGATCGGGATGGTGAGTGTGGAAGCTGCCAACTGGGCGACGCAACTGGGCGAAGCCGCCGAAGCGATCCATCATCCGTGGATCGTGGCGACGAGCGACGCCTACTACGACGTCGCACGGGCGCGCACTACCCTTCGCGGTCGCCGCGACCTCGTGGTAACAAAGGGTCTCACGCGCACGTTGCTTCGAATGCGCGCCGGTGCGCCGGGCAAGAGCGCCGGACCTGGTCTGAGAGCAGACCTCACTATCGACGCGTTCGCTGATTCAAGTGGACTCGTTGCCTCGCGGGTGATCGGACTCTGGCCTGAAGCCGGCGTGGTCTTGAGCGTTGACGCAACGATGGATGATCTTCGTGCCGGCGCTCGTGATCTCGTGCGCGCGGCCGTGGCGTTAGGTCGCCATCAACTGACCCGCGCGGCGTAAGTTTTGAAGAGGTGCTCCGCCTAGTAGCGTGTATCAGTCATGTCGCTGCGTACATCCCTTAGAAATATCGCCATAATTGCCCACGTCGACCACGGAAAGACGACGTTGGTGGACAAAATGCTCCGCCAGACCGGCTCTTTTACCGCCCACGAGGAGATCACCGACCGGGTGATGGACTCGGGCGATCTCGAGCGCGAAAAGGGCATCACTATCCTCGCGAAGAACACTGCCGTGAAGTGGAACGGCCTCACGATCAACATCATCGACACCCCTGGTCACGCCGACTTCGGCGGCGAGGTCGAGCGTGGTCTCGCCATGGTGGACGCGGTTATCCTGCTCGTCGACGCGGCCGAAGGCCCGCTGCCCCAAACACGATTCGTGCTGCGAAAGACGCTCGAAAAGCGTCTGCCGGTCGTACTTGTCATTAACAAGGTCGACCGCCCCGACGCGCGCGTCGCTGAAGTGGTGAGTGAAGTGGAGAACCTGTTCCTCGACCTCGACGCCGACGAACACCAGATCTCCTTTCCAATTCTCTACGCGAGTGCACGTCAGGGCTGGGCCTCACTCGATCCCGAGGTCACCTCGGGCGACTTGACGCCGCTCTTTCAGACCATCGCCGACTACGTGCCAGCCCCCGAATACCAAGAGGGTCACGGACTTCAAGCTCTCGTGTGCAACCTCGACGCGTCGCCCTACCTGGGACGTCTCGCGCTCTGTCGAGTCATCAACGGCAATCTCGAGCGCGGCATGCGCGTGGCGTGGTGTCGCATCGACGGCACTGTCGAACACGCCAAGGTCACCGAGCTCTTCATCACCGAAGCGCTAGAGCGCGTGCCCGCCCAAAGTGCCGGTCCCGGGGACATCGTCGCCGTCGCTGGTTTCGAGGACATCACGATCGGCGAGACACTGGCCGACGCGGACAACCCTGAACCCTTAGAGCCTCTACACGTCGACGAGCCCAGCCTGTCGATGACCATTGGTATCAATACCTCACCACTCGCCGGCACCGAAGGCAAGCTCCTCACCGCTCGCATGGTGAAGGACCGCCTCGACAAGGAACTCGTCGGCAACGTGGCGCTACGCGTGCTGCCAACGGATCGACCCGACGCTTGGGAGGTGCAGGGTAGGGGTGAGCTACAGCTCGCGATCCTCATCGAGACGATGCGTCGCGAAGGGTTCGAGCTCACGGTTGGCAAGCCCCAGGTCGTCACTCGCATGATTAACGGAAAGTTGCACGAACCTATGGAGCACGTCACCATCGACACGCCCGATGAGTTCGTGGGCCCGATCAATACGCTCCTCGCCACGCGCAAGGGCACGATGATCGATCTCGTGAATCACGGCACCGGTTGGGTACGCATGGAATGGCGCATCCCGGCACGTGGTCTCGTGGGAATTCGCACCGAGTTCATGACCGAGACACGTGGCGCGGGCATGATGCACACGAACTTTGACGGTTACTCACCCTGGTTTGGCGACATTCGTACGCGCCAAAAGGGCACGCTCGTCGCCGACCGGCGTGGCGACACGACCGCGAACGCACTGCTCGACCTCGAACAGCGCGGCGTGTTGTTCGTGGGACCGGGCACCGAGGTCTACGAAGGCATGATCGTGGGAGAAAACGCTAGGTCGGACGAGATGAACGTCAATCCAACCAAGGAAAAGAAGCTCACCAACATGCGCGCGTCGGGCAGCGACAACACCGAGAAGATCGCGCCACCCACGATCTTCTCGCTCGAGCAAGCTCTCGAATTTATCGCCGACGACGAAGCCGTCGAAGTGACGCCAAAGTCGGTGCGACTGCGCAAAGTCGTCTTGGACGTCGCCTCACGTCATCGCCTTCGCAAAAAGAGTTCGTAAGGCGCTCAACTAGAGTTGTCCCCGGAGGGATGACAGAGCGGACGAATGTACCGGTCTTGAAAACCGGCGTGGGCTTGCCCACCGTGGGTTCAAATCCCACTCCCTCCGCCAAAAGAGTTCCATCAAAATCTTACGAACGTAGTCCCGTCTTGTCACTTCGAGCGCGGGGCGGTGCTGCGCGGGTCCTCGATTTGTTCAATCGGCGTCGAAGTACTCGCGCATGGGATCGAAGTAGCTCTGTTGCCAACCACCGTTCTCGTAACCCAAGTGGTCGTCGGGGACATTGCTATGTCGGACCGTGACCAACGATCCCTCGTCGTTGGCCTCGATGAGAACCTCAATCTGCGAGTCTTCATTATCGTCGTTGAACGCCGTCGAGCACCACGACTGGACGATACGCGTCGGTGGTTCGAGCGCGATCGTTTTCCCGTGGATGTATCCGTTCCAGGCGTCGTACGCGCCGCCCACCGTGCCGTCGACGTGCGCTTCGCCACCAGTCATCTCGGAGTGACCTTCGCTCGACATCCACACCGAGAAGATCTCATTCGGTGACGCTGGAATCTGGTCCGATACTTCAAAGTCGTAGGTCATGAGCAACTTCCTCCTCTTGTGCTCGGCCACGTCATCATTGACATCGGCCGCGACGATGGTCATCAAAATCACGACGCCGATCCAGTCAAAGTGCTCTGATGAGCGCAACCCACAAGCGTCGTTGCGAGGTGTCGACGACTGAAGCGCGAAGGTGAAACTGGCGCCGGGCAGTTGATTCGTGGAGTTGTCCCACGCCAGTCGCTATGTCACATTAAGTTCGAACAGCAGCGCACTGCCGTTCTCGATACGTCGAAGCGCCGTTACGAAGTTGGACGCACGCGAGCACGAATCGCCTTTATCCACGTCGCGGCTGATTGACGCGCTCGAGCTACCTCTTCGCGTCGGTCGCTCGAGCCCTCGCCCGTCACCGGGTAGGAACCGAGAAACTTGACTCGCGCCAAGTGCGCTTGAAGATCCGTCAAACAGTCGGCCACGACTTCGTCGACCACGTGGCCCTCGAACTCGATAACGAAGCAGTAATCACCAAGACCGCGCTTCGTTGGCCGACTCTCGAGTTTGGTGAGGTTGATGTCGCGCGCCGCGAAACGACCCAAAATCCCGTACAGCGAACCCGGGCGATCGGCGTCTTGGAAACAGACGATGGTCGTGCGGTCGTGACCCGTTGGCGCGGCGACCGCTTCTCTGCCAACTACGACAAATCGTGTCGCGTTCTCAGGGTGATCTTCTATATCCGCGGCTAGGACCTCAAGCCCAAAGAGTGTCGCGGCTAGAGAGGATCCAACCGCACCCCAGGGCTCACTCGACCCCGCTACGTCGCGCGCGGCCTGCGAGGTCGAGGTGGTCTGCTCGGTGGCGAGTCGGCGTTCGTGAAGGAAAGTACGCACTTGAGCCAACGCGTGGACGTAGCTGCGCACGCTCGTGATTTCGTCCAACGTCACCCCTGGACGAGCGAGAAGGTGCAGATGAATCGGCAGCACGATCTCTTGAAGGATCACCAGCTCGTGATTAAACACCAGCCCGTCGATCGTCGCCGACACGGTGCCTTCGAGCGCGTTCTCCAACGGCACGAGGCCCTGGTCGAGCGACGCGTCAGCGACGGCACCGAGCAGTTCCTCGAGCGAGGCGTAGGCCACGGGCTGGACGTCGGCGAGCGTTAAGACGGCCTCGTGCGAGAACGATCCCTCGGGTCCGAGGTAGCCAACACGGGCGTTTGCCATGACGGGATGTTACTTCGCGACGCGAAAAGCCCCTTTTATCTCCTGTTTCTGGCCCTCGCGTGAGTGCGTACGATAGCAAGGGACCAAAATCGAAAGGTTGTGCAATGGGGCACGAAATGTTTGACTACGACGCCGAGTTCGGCGACGCCGTCTTTGACTACTGCCGCGATCGACTTTCGATGGATCCTGTGCCCCTCGACTTCGGCAGTCTCATGCCAATCGCGGATGAATCCATGGCTGGTCTCATCCGACCCGAGGGCCGAGCGTCCAACGACGTCCTCGAATTCTTTCGCACGACGCTCGCGCCGGCCGTCGTGTCCATCGACTCACCAGGATTTCTCGCGTTCATCCCCAACGCCCCTACCAAGAATTCACTCCTCTTTGACATGGTGGTCGCTTGTTCAGGGCTAAACGGCACAAGTTGGCTCGAGTCCAGCGGCGTCGTCGTCGCGGAGAACCAGGCGCTCACCTATCTCGCTGACCTTGCGGGATTGCCGAGTGGCTCCGGCGGTGCGTTCGTGTCAGGTGGATCGATTGGGAATCTCTCGAGTCTGACGGTCGGCCGTGACGTGGGACGTGCTCGTCGTCCCGAGATCGACCCTCACGAGGTTCGCTTCGCTATCTCCGAAGACGCACACTCGAGTATCGGTAATGCCCTGCACGTCCTGGACATCGCGACCTTGAGCGTCAAAACCGATGACCACCGATTTACCCGTGAAGCTCTCGAAGCGGCCCTGGCCAACGATCCCCATCCCGAGAACATCATCGGCGTCGTTGCGACGGCCGGTACCACAAACGCCGGGATCATTGACGATCTCGAAGGGCTCGGAAGTTTCGCGCGCGAAAACGATCTCTGGTTTCACATCGACGGTGCGTACGGCGGCGCCGCTATCTTCTCGCCCACGCATCGTCACCTCTTCAAAGGCATCCGCCACGCCGATAGCTTCATCGTGGATCCGCACAAGTGGCTCTTCGCGCCCCTTGACTGTTGCGCGCTGATCTATCGCAACCCGACGGTGGCGCGAAAGGTACTCGCCCAACAAGCGAGTTACCTCGACGTCTTGCACGAGGGTACTGACGAGAACTACGACTGGAACCCATCGGATTTTGGCATTCACCTCTCGCGCCGTGCCAGGGGACTTCCCTTCTGGTTTTCCCTCGTCACGAACGGCACCGCGGCCTACGAGTCGGCCGTGCAGTGCGCCATCGATCTAGCCCAGCGCACCCAAGAGTTAATCAACGAGAGCGACTACCTCGAGATGGTTCGACCGTCGAGTCTCTCGATCGTGCTCTTTCGTCGAAGGGGCTGGAGCGCCGAGCGCTACAACGAGTGGAGTCACGAGTTGCTACGCCGCCAGATCGCCTTCGTGACACCGACGAAATGGGAGGGCGAGGCGGTGGGACGAATTGCGTTCTTGCACCCGAACACGAGCGAAGCGCTGGTGCGTGAAATTCTCGAGTCGATGCGCGACTAACGAGGGCCCAGCAAGGGATCGCTCGGCGTGCGGACGCTCTCACCACGCGCACGTCGCGCTCGCCACGCCACCCCGCCGAGCGCTTCGAGCACCAGACGATTTCCTAAGTACGCCGTGATTTCAGCGTGGTCGTAGGGCGGCGAGACTTCTACGATGTCGATACCCGCAAGAGGAACACGCATCGCAATGTTGCGAACGGCGTCGAGCAACTGACGACTCGACAATCCACCGGGTTCGGGCGTACCCGTGCCCGGCGCCGAGCCAGGGTCCACGACGTCAACGTCGACGGACAAGAACACGGCGTCACAGTCACGAAGGGCGATCTCGATCGCCTCGTCCACCACGACGTCCAAACCGCGCTCGACGATCTCGCTCATCTCGAACGATCGCATGCCCTGCTCGGCCATCCAGCGCAACGTCTCGGGCTCGGGCCAGTAACCGCGAAGCCCGATCTGCAAGAAACGGTCCCCTCGACAAGCGCCCGACTCGATGAGCCGGCGCATCGGAGTTCCATGGCCGTACAGCGAACCCATCTGACTTTGACCAGTGTCGGCGTGCGCGTCGAAGTGAATCACTGACACCCGTCCCCAACCGACGTGACCTGCGACGCCCGTCACGTCGGGCAAGGCAATTGTGTGATCGCCCCCGAGAATGACCGGGATAACCCCCGCGCCCGCAACGATCGTCACGCGCTCTTCAAGGGCGCGCAGCGATCGTTCGGTGTCACCCGAGGGCATCTCCACGTCGCCAAGGTCAACGACGCCAAGGTCAATAAGCGGATCAACCCCGAGCGCAAGACTCGGACGCATCCCGTCGTGGGGAAGGTAGTCCGTCGTTCGCATCGCTTGGGGCCCGAAGCGACATCCCGGACGATGCGACGTGCCGCCATCAAAAGGGGCGCCAATAATCGCGGCCCTGGCGTTCTTCCACTGCGCGACGTCGTCGGGATCGGCGCTCGGCACGCCCAAGAACGTGGCGTCGGGCCCGTAGAGATTACCGATTCGCGTCATGATCCTCGATTCTAGAAACCATGGGTCCTCTACTCGAAGGCCTTGGCGAGCGTGCTCGCCAACTCATCAAGGTGTCGCACAAATATAGAGATGTGCCCCTCGTTGGGAAGATGCAGCGACGTCGCGGTGGGAAGGTGGCTCGCCAACCATTCGCCGTGCGTGGGTGGCACCATCAGGTCTTGGTCGCCGTACCAAATGGCGACGGGGACACTGATCGTTGTGGGATCGAAGCCCCACGGAGCTAAGAACGCCCGATCATCGTCGTAGAAACCTCGCCATCCGTTGGAGAGCCCGTGCGCAATCGCCTTTGCGTGCTCGTCACGCGTTTTTTCGTTCGCGAGCACTTCTTTGTCGGCGTCGCTCAAGAGTCCACCAAAGAGCTCGATTATGTTGTCCGCGTTCGCTCCGGCGAACCGCTCGCCCGCCTCGGCGATGTGCGCCTCGTACGCCGGACCGCCCTCTTTCGCTAACTCGAACTCTTCGACGTTCTCTGGGCCCATGCCGGCGGTCCAATCAAAGTCCACGAACACGTCGACGACGCCAGCGATTGACACCGCACTCAAGCACCGTGGCACGTCCATCGCCGCGCACGCCAGTGCGTGTGGTCCGCCTCCCGACCAACCCACGACGGCGTAGGTATCGCGCTCGAGGTGGTCGAGCGCTGTGGTGACGTCGCCAACAACAGAAGCGACGCTACGTCCCTCTAAGCGACTCGATCGTCCGTACCCCGCTCGAGACGACGTCACAAAGAAGAAGTTTTCTCGCTCAAGGAGCGGTTCGAACGCCTTCAGCATCAGGGACGATCCGGGCGAACCGTGATGAAAGACCACCGTATGTCCGCTGGGATCACCCAGCGTCGCCACTTCGAGAACACGCCCGTCCGGACAAGTAACCAACAACTCGCGTAGTTCCATCGCTCTCCTCGTCGAACCGTATCCACCCTAGGCTCCCCCCATGGCGCCAGGTCGACGAGTGAGCGCTACGCGGATAATTCCAGCACTGGCGTTTGAGATCTTCAATCTCCTCGCCAATCCTTACGAGCATCCTCGATTCGACGGTTCCGGTTCAGTGAAGGAAGTGAACGAGGTTCTGGAGCGTGGTTTCCTTGGCGCGAAATTCGCCATGACGATGAAGATCGGACTTTCGTACTTCACGAAAAATGTCGTCGTGGCGTTCGACGAGAACGCGTCAATCGCGTGGCATCACTTCGCCAAGTCCGTTTGGCGCTACGACCTCGAAGCTGTTCCTGGTGGCACCAACGCGACTGAGTCGTTCAACTACGACCAGCCCTGGGCCTTTCTCATTGTCTGGTTGGGTTTTCCCGAGAAGAATCGTCGGGCTATGGAAGCCTCACTCGAGCGACTCGAACGACTCGTTACTTCTTGACCGAGAGCACCGAGCCGGTGTTCAACAACTCCACCCACGTCTGACCTGGCGTCAACGTGATGGTCGCGCCCTTGGCGTTCTTGTACTGGATCACGTCGGATGCTGACGAACCACGTGACCACGTGCCCGTGATCTCGCGACCGCCGCTAAAGATTGCCACCGTGCCCGAACCCTGAAGATTGCCGTAGGAGTTTTCCGTGCCGATGCCGTTGACGTAGTTAATGAACATCACGATCACGTTCTTTGGCGATTCGCGCACTCCCGTTCCCGTGATGTCGGACTGCCCGAAGAGCGTTCGGTCCCACGAAAGCGTGGTCGCGTCCCAGGTCCAAGAGACGGGATAGTAACTCGGAAACGGCACCACGAAGCTCGACACCGTGGTGCCCGTTGGCTTGGCGTTGCTCGCGTGGTACGAAAAGAGCACGGGAGGCGGCGTCGGTGATCCCTTAAACGCGAAGAGCTGTGGTGCTCGAGCGTAGAGATTGTGGGGCGCTACACGCGTGGGGTCACGGAACATGGCGGTACCGGCGGAACTTTCGTCGATGAGCTTGACCGGTGCCGTAGAGATGCTGTTGACCGCGTACGCCGCGCCGCCGGAGTAGGCAAAGATGCCACCCAGCGGCCAGACCACCTGCGTGTCAGTGGGGCGCACCGAGCGAACAGGACCGACCTTGGCGGGAGCGATGGAGTTGAAGATTGCGGCGAGTCGCGTGATGCCACCGTTCACGATCTCCTCGTAGACGACGTCCGCCTGGTCGACACCCCACTGGGGCAGCGCCTCGGGCGTGTTTTCGATCTTGATAGTTAACGCCGGGCGCGTGAGTGCGGTACTCGACGCGGCATTTCTAATCCCCGTCAAGGGCGCGACGGGATACGTAGACGTGGTCGTCGTCAGCACGGGGGGTGTCGAGTTTTTGTGCCTGAAGAACAGGGCACCCGCCCCAATGATGACGACCGCCAAGATGAGATAGAGAGACTTTCGCATTTAACAAACTTACTCAACACGTATGTTGGTCGAGGTCACTTAGGCCTCGTCGACCAAAGATTTCACGATAACGGTGTGCGGTAACAGCGTCTCGGCACTCAAATGTTCGGTCCCTTTCAAAATCGTCCATCCCGTTGCTCGATAAAAACCGAGCGCGGTGTCGCGCGCGTTCGCCCATAGTTGACGCACGCCGAGTGCCGCGAGTGTCTCCGCGGCCTCAGTCAACACGAGAGCGCCGTAACCCGAACCTTGCTGTTGAGCGTCCGTCGCCATGTAGCGCAGCTGGTACGTCCCGAGATGATCCCCCAGTGTCGACGTCGAAAGAAAGAACGAGGCACTCACGACGAGACGATCGTCGAGAAATCCGCCGAAGTGAAACGACGTGGGATCGTCGTCGCGAGGATCGGCGACGGTCTTGGAGGAATCGTTACCGCGCAGGACTCTGCGACGAAGTTCGTAGAGCGACGCCGCGTTGACGCGCGTCACTCGAAACTCAGGACTCGACAAGTGAACGTCTCATCGTCAGCAGCTCGAGACGAGGGTCTCTGGTCATCGTAAAGTGCTTGCCCGTGAACTCAAAGCCCAACTTCTCGTAGAACGCGCGTGCTCGAGAGATCGTCGAGGTGACGTGCAGGTACAGCTCAGTCGCGCCCTCGCTCCTCGCCCACTCGAAGACGGCGTCAACGAGTTGCATCGCGACGCCGCTGCCCCTCGCTGAGGGCGTCACGTACATTCCGTACATCCAGTGGGTGCCCGGGTGCTGATCGTTCAAGCCGCCCGAAATCATTCCCATCACCTCTCCGTCGCGCTCGCTCAAGAAGTAACACCGTTGCGCGGCCATTGTCCGCCAGCGATCGTCAGAAAATCCCAGGGAGTCCTCATACGTCGAGCCAAAGGCGTCGGGTGTGTCGCAGAGTGCTTCGAGACGAATAGAGCGAAGACTTACCCAGTCGTCTTGATTGGCGCGACGCACGACATAGGAAACGTCACTCACCGTGCCTACCTGGCGAAAAGTCGAAGGACGCGGTCATTCCTCCATTGTCTCATGGACCAGCCACGTCGCCTTCAGGGGCCAGCGATGAAGGTAACTCCTCGCGGCGCTGTAGCCGAGCGGAGTAAATAGAGTACCCATCGATTTGGCGCACCAAAAAGGTGGCAATGACGGTGGCGCTCATCATCGGAATCATGATCGAGAAACCACCGTGGGTGAGTTCGAGTACCAACACGAGTCCAACTAGTGGCGCCTGCATCGACGCGCCGATCATGGCGGCCGCGCCAATGAGGGCAAAGGCACCGATTGGCGCGCCGGGCCACAGGTGCGTCCACGCCAGACCCAAGAAGCCCCCCAACACCGCGCCGGTCGCCAATAACGGTGTGAAGACACCGCCCGCCGCGCCGCTCCCGAGCGTCAACGCTGTGACGAGGGGTTTCAGGGCAAAGAGCGCGAAGAGTACGCCGATGCCACCGGCCCCAAGAAACGCCTCGTGGGCCATGTCCTTACCGTTGCCAAAAAGTTGCGGGTACCACAGACCCAGAACGCCTACTACCAAGAACGCGAGCGGCATCACCCAAAGAATGTGCAGGCCCTTCGCCCGATGATGCGAAACCCAGCCAATGAGACGAATGTAGAAGACCGCGAGAAGTCCAATGACGACGCCAGCAAAGAGCGACCACACCATCAACGACGTACTGAAGCGGTAGTTGGGAATGTCGACGTACGTCGCGCCGCTCGGAAGGTAGATCCACGCCACCGCCGTCGCGATGAAGGACGTCGCGAGCGCGGGAAACACGACGGGCAAGGCAAAACTGCCAAAGAGCACTTCGGCGGTGAACAGTGCGCCACCGAGAGGCACGTTGTAGACCGCGGCGAGGCCGGCCCCACCACCACAGGCCACGAGCAAGCGCTTCTGGGCTGGGGAGAGATTGAACCAGCGCGAAATGACGCTGCCCGACGCGCCGCCCATCAGTTTCGGCGCGGCTTCTCGACCGATGGAGGCACCAAGGCCAATGACTACCTCGGAGACGACCGACGTCAACAGGCTTCGTCGCGGCGACAGGTCACCCGTTCCGTTCCACACGGCTTCGTCAATCTCAGATTTTTCGTTCTTTAGAAATCGCCGGATGAGATACCACGACACCGCACCGATGACGCCAGCGATCACGAGTGAGGCGATTCTGCGCTCTCCCGAGGCCGACGCGACAGCGTCTTGATAACTGCCCGAGTGGTAGTGAAAGGCCAGTCGCTCGGCGATGGCCAGAATCCACATCAAGAGATCACCGAAGAGGCCTGTCGCGACACCGGTTAGAACGACCGCGAGCCAGAACCGCAGAGTGAGCTTCGCGGCACCGTCGTGTGTGACGTTGGGCTGTTCCATCGCGCCACGACCAGAAGCGATCCTGCGCTTAATCAATGGTTGAGGGTCACGCTGGCGTTCACTCTCGCCGCTTGATTTCGCCACGCTCACCCTCACCTTGGCCAAAGAACTTCCATCGTAGTCGTGGCCAACTATTTCTTTAGAAGCCACAATCTCGATAATGTCACTAGAAGTAGTGACATGTCCATCAAGCCACGACGACTACTCGTACGTGAGATTCAACGGTCCCTCACCGATGTCGCTATCACCGTCAGACGCCCCTCGACTCTTTCGTGGAAAGAACGACGACCACGACATCCGACTTCTGCCGACGAGTGCGTGCGAGAGCGGCGTGCGGGCGAACAACGCGCTGAACAGCCACCCGACCAGGTACGCGAAGGTCACGGCAAAGAGCGCCGCCACGAGCCACGGTACGTGAGCAAGGATTCCCCACTCGAGTGTCCAGCGATGCAGGAACAGTATCCAGACGATCTGTGAGAGATAGATGCCGTACGCCGCCTCTGAACCCGAGTGCACGATGGCTCTCGTGCGCTCGCTGCGCAATGGACTGACGAGGTGGACACCCAACAGGTACACCGCCATGATTGCTCCAACGTCAAAGGGAACCATCATCGATGAGAACGGATCACCCCCGGGAACCAGGTACTTGGGCACGTTGACGCCGTGGCGATAGAGGTACTCGAGCGTGAGGGGCACGACGGCAAAGACGACCGTCCAACCAAGGATCGCGCGGCGGTGGCGCACCACCCACGCATGGAACTGTTGGAGATACAACGCCATCACCACGCCGCCAATCAGGTAGAGCGGATACGAGATGAAGAGTCGTGTCTCCACTTTGGAGGGCATATTGAATCCGAACCATCCATGTACCACCGCGTAGGGATAGGCGAGTTGCCACAGCACCGCGCCCACGATGATGCCGACGTGCCACTGAGGGAAACGACGGATAAATCGATAGAGAAACGGAAAGACGACGTAGAACTCTATAAGGACAAGTAGGAAGTACAGGTGGTAGTACCCCGTCGTGAGTTCAACGAGAAATCGGTGCGCGCCCGCAACGCTGAACATCGACGGCAACGGTAATCGGTAGTAGGGAAACGTGGTCGACTTCGTCATCGACGCGATAGGAAAATAGATGATCGTCCAGATCAGGTACGGCAGACCTACGGACATGAATCGGCGCTTCCAATAGGGACGCAACTGCACCGAGTCGCGGTCGCGGTAACTGTACGCCAGCATGCACGCTGACACGAAAAGAAAGGCGTCGCGCGAAAAGTGCGTCAACGTCAGAATTCCCGAGGCCCAAAGGCTCGTCGACAGCGGCGAAAAAAAGATGAGCGCGTGGGTTGAGATGACCGCCGTCTGCTTGATCGGGCGCATCGCGTCCACGTGTTCAAGGCGCTGTCGCGTGCCGCTGGGAATCATCTCGGGGATTGAGCTCATTACCTTCCTTGGTGTACTACTTAGATTCATACTTCTCTCGACGTGTTCTAGCTAGAGGCGTTCTTCGAAGGCAACGTTGACCTCGCCCTCGCGAAGAAGACCTCTTCGAATCTTGCCGTTCGCGTGGGCGGGCAACGCTGATACGAGTTTGATTTTCGCTGGCCGGTGGGCCTTGGAGAATGAGGCAACCGCGATCTCGCGCACTCGCTGGACGAACTCGGTGGCCAACACCGCAGAATCGAGCATCGCGGAATCGACTGGTTGCACGTAGGCGACCGGTACTTGACCGAACACGTCATCCGCCTCTCCAATCACCGCAATCGCCGCGACACCCTCAATGCTCGCGAGCACGTTCTCGATCTCGAGTGGATAGATCTTCTCTCCGCCCCGGTTGATGACGTCATCTGTTCGCCCCACAATGAAGAGGTACCCGTCCTCGTCGAGGTAGCCAAGATCGCCCGTGCGCAGCCAACCGTCGATATCGAATCGGTCCGCGTACGCGGCACTCTCGTACGCACGAATCACCGTCGGGCCCTTAATTTCAATGTCGCCTACGTCGCCTACTTTCGCCAATGTCGCTTCGTCGAGCGCCACCACGCGCACTTCGGCGCCCACCGCCACACCAACCGAGCCAACCTTTCTCACGCCTTCTAATGGATTGACGCAAATCTGACTTGCGGCTTCGGTCATGCCATACGACTGGATGATCGGTATTTCCGTTAACGCTTCGAACGACTCCAACAGAGACGGCGCGAGCGGCGACGAGGCAGACCGGAGAAAGCGAACGCTGGTCGGCACAATCTCGCCATCGTTCAACGTCGACAGATGTGAAATGATGGCGGGAACCGCGTTGATCCACGTCACTTCGAAGTCATGAATGAGTTTCCAAAATCCAGTTCTATGAAACCGGTCATCGAGCACAAGTGAGGCACCGGCGCACAGCGTCGCCAACAGTCCCACGACTTCAGCGTTGACGTGCCAGAGCGGCAACGGGTTGAATCCGCGATCGTCGACGTCGAGCTGATTGTGGCGAGCAATCAACGATGCGTTCGTAAGTAGTTGTTCGAGCGACAAGGCCATGATCTTGGGTGTCCCCGTCGTACCGGACGACGAGAGCAGGACCCCACCGCCTGGGTCGCTAGCTGTCGCGTGGATGGTGACAATTATCGATGAAGTGTCGTGACGCTCAACGTTGAGCCAAAGAAGTGACGAGTCCAAGGGCGCGTCGCGGTCAGTAAGTATCGCCGTCACTTCAAGTGCACGAGCACGCTCGAAGACTTGAAACAGATTCACCGTAGTGATCGTTGGATCAAGGGGCGCCACCCAGACGCCAGAGGCGAGGCCGGCCAAAAACCACAGTGAAAACTCAATTGGATTATTGAGTAGAAGTCCCACTCGGCTCCCGGGCTCGAATCCAAATGACGTCAGTTGTTGTTGACGGTCATGAAGCGTCGCGTCAAGTTCAGCGTAGGACACCACTCGAGGGCTGTGCGCGTCGAGCAGAAACGGCGACGTCGCGTGTGACGACGCCTGAGCAACGATGAGCGCTTCTAGTACGTTCGACTTTTCGCCAGACACAGCGGTTCCCATCAGCGAAATGATTAGTACATCATTCGATGATCAACATAATACTTGAACTCGATGAGATTCGATGACGGGTCGCACGCCACAAACGTCTGATGCACCTCAACCTTTCCCTCGAAGCGAAGACTCACGTCGCTGAAGAGGGGCACGTCGCGTTGCCGGCAGAGATGAAGGAGGGCGTCGAAGTCTTTTTGTTCACGAAACGTGACGCCAAAGTGGCGCGGGTACATCGGTAATTCGCGCATCGGTGGGACGACGTCAGGCGCCGGTGAAAGATGGCACACGAGTTGATCACCGAAGAAATCAATGGTGACGCGGTCATCATATCGACGCGCCAATTTACATCCCAGTTTGGTGACGTAAAACGCTACGGTCTCGTCCAGGTCGTAGGCCGGTAGGGCCAAGTGGAAAACGTCGCGGCTCTCTCTCATCGTAACGCTCAGACGATGCTATGAAGACTGAGTTCGAATGCGAGCAGTGTCTCGCTTCGAAGGCCCAGGCGAACCGTCTCGAGCGGGATGATGTCCGAAACAGCGATATTTCCTAAATTGGCGTTGGGACCGACTCGTTGTACGAAGTAACTCTGCAACTCCTTCGACGGCGCCTCGAAGAGTAGTTTCTCGTGGTCAATGCCCGAAGAAAGGATGTCTTCAATGAGCCCGTAGCGAAGCTCGCCGTTGGAGCGACAGATGCCACTCTCGCCGCTTTCCCTGGTCTCGAGCGTGACGAGTACTGCGCCGGCGGCAATATCAGCTTGGATAGAGGAGATCCATTTTGTGGGCGCCATTGTCTCGGACGTAACTTGATCTTTCGAACCCACTTCAGAGATGACACTGAAGTCATCAGTCAAGCGCTTCACGTAGTCGGCTTTGTCGTCGTTCGACAGATCTATGGTGCCATTGGATACTTCAACGTATCGACTGCCGTACGCCTGACAGAGGCTGCGGAACTCGTCGAAGCGATTCTGAAGGATGTATTTCTCGAAGAGCGTACCCCCAAGATAGAAGTCGATGTTGGCTTCTTTGAGAATGTCGAGCTTCTTGTGAAAGTTAGTCGTCACTACCGACGTTCCCCAGCCGAACTTCACGAAGTCAAAGTGTTCACCGTGACTTTCGACGACGTCGGAGAAATAATTAAGTGGAACGCCATTGTCGATGACCATCGTGAGACCGGTGGTTCGGGGCTTTGCTTCTCGCAGAGGAAGTTGAAGGGGCATCACTCAATGTTATAGGTGGTCAATTTCAATTCACTATCGCCGCCGACGCGCGTGAAATGTCGTGTCCGTTTATTTCCTTGTAATTCAATAAAGTCGTCGCAACGTCACTCTTTGAAATTCCTGTGAATAGTTCTACGCTCAACTCTCGTGTCAATTTTGCGTCCAACCGTCGCGACGTTTCGCGCGATCAAGCGTCGTTGAGTTTGTTATGGAAGGAATAAGGACATTCGAATTACGTCTGACCATTTTTGCCACAGTTCCATTCGGACGGTCACTAGCCTTGTCATCGTGAGCACAATTTCTAGTCGAACGCTTCGACTCACGCTCGTTCGTCACGGCGAAAGCAGTTGGAACCTTTCTCGTCTCGTTCAAGGCCAAGACGACCGAGCGCAACTCACCGACGAAGGGAAAGCGCAGGCGCGACGCGTCGTGGAAACTCTTCAAGAACACACGTTTCAGCACGTCTTTACAAGTGATTTGGTCCGAGCACGACAGACAGCGACGATCATTAGCGACGCACTTCATCTCTCGCTCGAGATTGACCCTCTACTCAGAGAACGAAGCTTTGGCATGTTTGAAGGAGGCCCGCTAAGCAATTTGACGGCCGACGTCACTGGTATCGCCAAGGGCGTCGTTGAGAATCCAGACGCTCGACCAGCGGGCGGCGAGTCGTTCCGCGACGTCGTGCGCCGAGCTGCATTCTTCCTCGAGCGCGTTGGTGACGAACCTTCATCGAGCGAACTACTGATCGTGACCCATGGTGGGACGATTCGAGCCCTGCGCGCTTACTGCTCGGGCGCGGCGCTCGAGGGTCTGACGTGGGATCCAGTCGGCAACTGCAGCATCTGGAGCGTTGAGGTAGCTGTCTCGAACTGACGCGTCGCCGCAGTTAATCGACGAGCATCGACATGAAAACGCTTCAACGATGCTCGCGCTTAGGGCAGCAGCGCCGCGCAAACAATGGCGACGTCCCACTTCCTGAAGGACCCTGGACCACGAATCGTTGCGGCGTCATCTCTTCGGAATCTGCGCTGCTCGACACCGCGCCAGCCTACAAAGCAACGCGTGAGCGCTTACTTCGTATTGGCTGAAACGCTTCGCAACCTACTCGAGGTCCCAGAGAAGTCGGTAGTAGCGAATCTTGGCCGAATCAGGTTCGTACCCGTACGCGTCGTACACGTTCTGTTCCCAACCAGGTCCGTAGTTCCAGACCGAACTCCACGCCGCGATCGAAAGATCAGCCCAACGATCGCCAACGCCAAGACGGTCAAAATCAACGTGAGCAATCCAATCTCCGCTCTCGTTGAGCAAGGTATTCGGCGCACACGCGTCGCCGTGGCACACCACGAGATCCTCCGCTGGCACGACACGTAGTTCGAGCAACGCCGCGGAAATCGTCATTCCCGCAAATTCGAGGGGAAATTCATGGTCGCTGATTAGACCGTCTTTGACGCGACGTTCGACGCTCTGCAGTCGGCTGTTGGCCGACCAATTGAAGGGGCACGACCCGACGTCGAACGCGTCGTGCAGGGCGCGTAATCCGTTGCCCAGCGCGGTAGTCGCAGTTCTTGGGTCCTGCAGCCACTTTGGTGACACTGCATTCTCGCCGTTGATTCCCCGCGTAACAAGCCAAGACCCCTGCGCGTCTGAACCAACGTCAAGCACCAATGGAACAGGGGTAAACGGTGCGGCCCACGAGAGTCGCTCCACTTCGGCGTCCAGATCGACACCACTGTGCACGGGCGTCCACTTCACGTACACGCACGTCGCAGGCTCCCCTACGCGCAGCGTCAATCCCCCAAGTTCATTTCGCCAGACAAACTCATAGGGCTTCTCCAGGACGAAGGGACGTAGTGCGCTGGGCATATCTACTGGTTCGCGGGGAGGTCCGGAGATCACTCCTTCATCCTTCCAGGTCGATAGTGCGATCCTTGGTCCTCGTCGATCAGACGATGAGAGAACCTCCTCAATGGCGTTGCTACAGCGCGAGCGCGTGAGTGAGATCAGCAATCAGGTCATCGATATCTTCAATACCCACGCTCAGTCGAATCAAATTAGCTGGCGGCTCGAGTGTCGAACCGGCCGTCGAGACGTGGGTCATCGCGGAGGGTAGTTCAATCAAGCTCTCAACTCCCCCTAAGGATTCAGCGAGAGTAAAGATCGACGTCGACTCGCACACCTTGCGCGCCACGTCGGTGCCACTCCTTATAGTGAAGCTGACCATGCCACCAAAGTCGCTCATCTGCGTCGCCGCGATGTCGTGACCCTGGTGACTGGCAAGACCCGGGAAGTACACCTTGTCAACGGATGAGTGGGCCAACAAAAAGTCCGCAATGGCGCGCGCGTTCGAACAGTGCCGTTCCATGCGAACGCCAAGTGTCTTTAGACCGCGAAGCAACAGATAGCAGTCGAGCGGGCCCGGTACGGCGCCAATGGCGTACTGGTGGAACTTCAGCCTGGCGGCGAGATCATCATCGTTCGTGGCGACGAATCCACCAATGACGTCTGAATGCCCGCCAACGTACTTAGTCGTCGAGTGCACGACAACGTCCGCACCGATGGTAAGAGGGCGCTGTAGAAACGGTGTCGCGAACGTGTTGTCCACGACGAGCAGTGCGCCGTTCGCGTGGGCGACTTCACTCAATCCCGCAATAGAAAAGACGCTCAAAAGAGGGTTACTCGGCGTCTCGACCCACAGCATCCTCGTCGTTGGGCGAAACGCGGACGCCACGGCGACCTCGTCACTCAAGTCCACGCACGTGACACTCACACCCCAGTCGCCGAACACTCGTGTGAGCAGTCGGTACGTCCCTCCGTACGCGTCGTCGCCCAAGATTACGTGATCACCGGGTGAGAGTGTGCGCAAAAGCGCGTCTTCGCCAGCGAGGCCCGAGGCGAAGGCGACGCCGTGTCGTGCCTCTTCGAGGTCGGCGAGGCACGTCTCGAGCGCGGCCCTTGTGGGGTTGTCCACCCGCGAGTAGTCCGAGAACCGCGGTACACCCACACTGTCCTGGGCGTACGTCGACGTCAGATATACGGGAGGATTTACCGCTCCGGTAACGGGGTCGGGCTCTGAGCCCACGTGGATGGCGCGCGTATTGAATCCGCTCACTTCTCACTCCTCTGTTCCAAAAAACTCAACAAGTCACTTCGCGTCAACACCCCAACGGGATGGCCGCCGTCGAGCACTAAGACGCCCGCCGTTGAGCTGAGTCGCTTCGTTAATTCGCTGACGTTCATCCCAACGCCGACCATCGGCATTGACGCGTCGGCGACGTCCTTCACTCGAAGATCGAGAACCGACGAATCACGCGTCGTCGCTTCGAGTAGTCCGAGCTCGCTCAAGGAACCAGAGACCTCCTTCGCGGCGAGCGGTAACTCCGCCGTCACGGTCACCAAGAGTTGTGAGACGTCTTTTTCGCGCATGAGAGAGATGGCGTCACGAACCAGCACGTCCTCGGTGACAAGGACAAGGTCGGCGAGGGTGTCGGCTTGGCGTGATATTTTCGCTTCGAGCACGTCGCCCGCGTCCATCTCGTGATGAGGACGCAGAAAACCAAAGTCCGTCATCCACGTGTCATTGAAGATCTTCGATAAGTACCCTCGACCGGAGTCGGGAATAAGGACGACGACCACGGCCTCTTCGGGCAAGGTGCTCGCTACTCGTAACGCAGCCGCGACGGCGGTACCGCCCGAGCCCCCAATCAAGATGCCTTCACGGCGTGTCACGTCTCTGGCCATCGCGAACGCGTCCGCGTCACTTACCGCTATGACGTCGTCGACAAGTGACGGATCGTAGTTCTCGGGCCAGAAATCCTCGCCTACGCCCTCGGTCAAGTACGGCCGACCCGCGCCACCGGAAAACACCGAACCTTGCGGATCGGCGGCGATGATCTTGATGGCTGGATTTTGTTCCTTGAGATACTTTCCAACTCCCGTGATCGTCCCCCCGGTACCCGCTCCCGCGACGAAGTGCGTAACGCGACCCTTGGTCTGGGTCCAGATCTCTGGACCGGTCGTCTCGTAGTGCGCGCGCGGATTGTTGGGATTGGAGTACTGATCTGGTCGAAACGAGTTCGGTGTCTCTTTCGTTAAACGTTCCGCCGTTGAGTAGTACGAATCGGGATGCTCCGGCGCCACGGCCGTGGGACAGACGACGACCTCGGCGCCGTACGCACGAAGGACGTCGATCTTCTCGGGCGCCATCTTGTCGCTCATCACGAAGATGCACTTGTAGCCACGTTGCGCCGCAACAATGGCGAGGCCCACGCCCGTGTTGCCACTCGTTGGTTCAATGATTGTCGATCCCGGTCTCAAGAGACCGTCTCGTTCTGCCGCTTGCACCATCGTGAGCGCCGGACGGTCCTTTGAACTGCCCCCAGGGTTCGTCGTCTCCAACTTGGCGATGAGGTCGCACTTGAGATCCTTGCCAATGTTGCCCAGTCGCACCATGGGGGTGTGGCCAATGAGTTCCAGCGGGTTATCAGCCACGTCCATGTCGGCGTAACGCATCATTCTTCGTTTCTCCTCGAGCCTCAAATGACTTCGCCAAGGCTTTGTACTTCTAGCCCCAACTCTAAAGGAAAGCGAACCAACCTCGATATTGCCAGTCGGTACTTCGAAGGTCCCTCCAGCCCATCACAGCGTGTTGAGATTAACGCACGTCAAGTCATTACCCATCACGACATTTCCCTTGAACTCAGCCGCGAGCGCTCGCCACTCGTCGTCGCTCCCAGGCGCGGGTGCCGGAACGAAGTGCGTCAAGACCAGTATCTCGACGCCTGCTCTTTGTGCGGTGTCGGCGGCTTGCGCCACCGTTGAGTGGTAGTCCAATATGTCCTGCAGACGGACGCTCGGAATCAATTTCACTAGATCATCGCGAATAACGGTTTGAACGTAGGCGGTTGCACCCTGGACGAGTTCGTCGAGAGAGGCGCACGGCACCCCATCGCCAGCAATGACGACGCTCTGCCCGTTCTTCTCAAGTCGATACCCCAACGTTGGCTCGACTGGTCGATGATCAGTAGCACCAGCCAACACCTCTTGATCTCCAATCGAGAACGTCGAGCCTGGACGTACTTCAAGAACATCGAGCAAAGGACCTTCATTGAGATCACCGTGGTGCGCCAAGCGATAGCCAATGTCGGCGGCGAGCGTTGCCAGCGTGGCATCAACAAACGCCTTTGTACCAACAGGGCCAACGATTCGAAGGGGCGTCTGGGGCGAACTCATTACCCAACGCGTTGTGATGACGTCATTTAGATCGCTCACGTGATCACTGTGGAGGTGCGTGAGCACCACGCCAGACAGCATCGACGGAAAAAGTCCGGCTTGCGCCAAACGCATAACGACGCCTCGACCGCAGTCGAACAAGATGTTGGCGGTGCCGGTCTGCACCAGCGTGGCGGGTCCTGCGCGATTGGGATCGGGAAGCGGTGAACCCGTACCTAACAACGTAATTTGCACGACATTTCCTCACGGTTGAGTAAGCACTTGTAACGGCGAGTCATTCTGGCACAAGTACCTTTTACGGCGAGAACGCGCAATTGAATCACCCGTCATTGCTTCGCTGTTGTGAAAGCCCCGACCTCCGCGATTCAACAGGACTGTGGCGGCGACTCAAGTGCTGCTGCTCTACCTTGTTCATCCAGGTCAACCGCACTGACGCCACTGTCTTGGTCCATTGGCGAAGACTACTTCGTGAACCCTTCGGCCAGTCTTATGACCAGTCCGTTCGCAGTTGTCCTTCGCTGTTTCGCGGGAGCGACGTCGAGAAGAACTGCCCGAGATGTATATGCCGTAGCTCTAGGGAAATTGATCTCCATTAAATGAGACTTCCTGCCGTCCGTTATCGATTAGCCAACGAGAGAGCACCCTAACCTCGTCGTCGTTGTAGCCGAGTCTCTGGTAAAAACCTGCAACCGCTTCGTTCGAGTGTCGAACCATTAGCTGGACTTTCACCACGCCTCGTCCACGAAGCCAGTCCTCAGCGTCCTTCATTAGTTCTTTCCCCAATCCTTGTCCTTGATGAGTTGGCACAACGGCAAGGTAGTAAACCCAACCTCGGTGTCCGTCGTGGCCCACCATCACTGTGCCGATCAACTCGTCGTCGTTGCGTAAGCCCAACACCGTCGACGTCGCGCCGTTGAGGGCGCGGTCGAAGTCCTCCAGTGGACTGTTCCAGGGTCGTGTCAGACCAACCTCAGTCCATAGCGACGCGACTGCCGCTCGGTCTCTTGCGTTCAATTCTTCCACTGACATTCGCTAACTGTAGAGCGTGATGTCGTGAGATCCCTGGGTTGTGCACGGAACCCCTGTACACCGAGTGGCTCTTAAAAACGAACCGGTGACGCTGTCGTCGCAAATACCTAAGGAATCAAATCAGCCGTTGCGGTGTAGACCTCAGTGACGTACGGCAACACGAATGGCTCGCTCAGCTTCTCGACAACTTGTTGAACTTCCTTCATCAACTCCGCGCGAGGTCCATCCTCCATGATCGAGATATAGCTCGTTGTCAATACGCGCTGGTAAAGACCGTCACGAGTAAGGGTCTGTGCATGTGGAAACTGGACCCGCACAACGTCAGTGAACGGTCCAGCGGCGACCGCTTTGGAAAAGTCAGTGCCCACTTCGTACGGCTGCTCTTCGTGCCAGTGCATCGCTCTACCTAAATCGTGGACCCATTCCACGGACTCGTCTCGTTCGTTCCAGATGAGTCCGAGCCCACCCCCTTTCGTGAGCACGCGGTGAATCTCAACCAACGCGCGCGGAGCGTCGAACCAGTGAAACGCCTGTGCCGCGAAGACTGCCTCGACGCTGTGATCTTGAAGCGGAATGGCTACGTCACTTCCTTCAAGGACCTCCACGCCGGGGCTCTCGGCGATCAACGACTCACGCATTGACAAGGAAGGATCCACGGCAGTCAACTTTCCGACGAACGGGAGCATCTGGCGACTGAAGATGCCCGTTCCGGCCCCGAGATCAATCACGCGCGAGGACGTATCAAGGTGCAATGTTAAGACAAGGTATTCGACGGCCTCAATTGGATAATCCGGCCGCGCCGAGTTGTACAAAGGGCCATTTGTGAATCCTCGAACTGCGAGTTCATCGTTGCGCGGGGTGTCCATTGATAGATTCCTCTTCTGACATTCCAACGCTAGGCTCGTCGTCCATCGCGTGGTTCAAATGTTATTCGTCCACACGCGCGAGTTGAGAAGAGAATCATCTCCTCACGTCTCGCTTTCCCGACCGCAACACGTCGGGAATTTCTTATCCGATGAGATCTCGAAGCTCTGAGCCTGTGGCTTCGGCTAACCATCCGCCCGAGTATCGATTGTCGCTTGTTACTTCGGTCACGGCGAAGTCTGGCGTTGTCAATCGAGGATCCGTGTCGCCAATCTCAACTTCTGCGAGTAACAGGCCCGCGAGGCGACCTCCAAATTCATCAATCGCGTACGACAGGCTTTGATGCGCATATTCCCATCGACACTTCGAGATGTCGTGGGAAGCCATGGCAGACAACTGAACGTACTCGTCGAATGCAAGATAAATATTGGTTATATTGACTCGCTCAGGATTCGCAAGATTCGGGCGAACCTTCTGCGCGAGCTTGTAGACAACTTCGTTGTCGCTTTCAACACGTCTGATACGAAGCGTTGTCCCAATCAGATATTGGTCGAGAATCTCTCTCTTGCCGGTAATCCCTTGCGGAAGTTCACTGAGTAGCCATCGTTGTTCACGTTCGGCTTTGGCGTATCGTCCTTCCCCGGGTCTGCGCCTACTCACTGAAGTCACTTTAGAAGCAACTTCATTCATGGTCGCGCGCCACGTAAATGGCGAATCGTCTGGTCGACGGCCTATCGAGTGACAACAAGCAGAGCGAAGCCGTCGTAGCCTTTGCTTCCGACTGTTTGAACGGCGGTACCCTCAATTCGATCTTCAGCAGCCGCAAGTTCTAGAAAGGTACGAGCACCCTTGACTCGTTCGTCAGAACTCTGCGAATTGACGATCTCCCCGTCACGCACCACGTTGTCGGCAACAATCACCGTGCCGGGTCGAGACAAACGAAGTGAAAACTCTAGATACTGCGGATATCCCTCTTTGTCCGCGTCGATGAAAATAAAATCAAATGGTTCAACTGCGTCATCGATTAGGTCCTGCAGCGATTTCGTGGCCGGGCCAATTCGAATATCAACCAAGTGTCCTAGTCCCGCTTCGTCGATGTTCTTGCGTGCAACCTCAGCGTGAACCGTTTCTAATTCAAGGGTTACCAAGTTTCCGTCAACTGGTAGTGCACGGGCCAACCAGATCGTGCTGTAACCGCCGAGGGTTCCAATCTCCAAAATTCGCCGCGCCCGTTGCATCTTCGCGAGGAGCTCCAGCATTTTTCCTTGATTGGGCGCCACGCTGATGGGCGGGAGTCCCGCGGACGCGCTTTGGGCGAGTGCCCCCTCTAACGCGCGATCTGAGGGCACAAAAAGGGAAACCAGGTACTCATCGACTTTCGTCCAACGCTCTTCGCTCATTCGCAAAGTCTCGCATACGTCCGACAAAGATTCACTCCCCCACTATTGCGTTGCCCCGCGAGGGAAAACTCACTCCCCTACGTCGCTTGCCACTCTTGTCACTGCAATGTTTGGCGGTGGTTACTGCAAGAAAACTGTTCCTAAAAGTCCTTGTACATTGCGATGGCCATTTCGTTGTAGCCCATTGAACCGTAAAGCTTTCTGGCAATCGTGTTGGGACCAAAGACGTTTAAGGCAAGCCTCGTACCGTTTTGACTCTTCGCAAAATCCTCTGCCGCTTGCATGGTCAAACGCCCAAAGCCCTTACCTCGAAACTCCTCGTTGACCACTACGTCATACACGTACCACTGTTGATCTGATCTCTTTCCCAGCCAAAGTGTTCCAATCGTGACCTCGTCACTGACGACATCGAAGATGTATTGACCCTCCGCTGGCTCACCCCCATCGAAGAGAAGTTCCTGGTTTCGCGCAATATTCTTAGCGGCGTCTTCTGGTGTCTCTCCGGCGGCAATTAGTTCATCGTGATAGTCCGCCCACATTTTGATTAGCCAAGCCTTTAGCTCAGGCTGGCCCATTTCATTGAGTCGTATCATTGGACCAATCTACAACTGGCTCGTTTTAGCTGAGATCGAACCGACGCATCGTCATCTACGGCGTCCTGGTCCCCTTCATTGGCCGCGAAGATTTGCTTACCAACGAGCATGTCGCGGGTCGACCACAAGATATTGCGAACGTGGAACGACTCATAAATGAATTATTCGATTGACTTTTCTTGGGTTTGTTTCAACACGAAGTCGCCGACTGATTCTTCGTGCAAATTGCGTTAGGCGTCGTCCCATAGGTATTCGCTTTCGGACTTCCGGACGTCACCACAAGCATCGGTCTTTCGAGGCTCTATGAAAAAAGTGTAGACATTTGTCTGCTACGTCTCGGCAAGGATGAAGGTTATGTCAGTGACTCTTTCACCGTGACGGAGCCAAACAAACTGAACGCGCGAACGGTGATTTCTGGCCCATCACTCGATTGGACATCAATATTGCGTGAACCAAGAAGAGTAAAACCCTGCAGTCTGACCCTGCTGCCTCGCGGAACTTGAATCTCCGTGGCGCCGACGACGGTGACGACAGTGATACTGGCTCCAGGAAAAGTCGTAGCTGAGGCTTTGACGCGTGTCCCACCTAGAACAGAAGCGAGAAACTCGTGGTCCCAATCTTGCTGAAGAGTGAACTGCCGTCCACCGACCAAAGCAAAATCCATGACGCTCCCTTCGATAGAGAACTGCGTTTGCAGTTTACGCCAACTCCAAAATACTTACGACGGCGGATTCAAGGGGTGAGCGCAACAAGAGTGACTAACCAAACGTTGCGCTGACCCTCTGACGGCGCCCACTGTAAAGGTCTTACGTTTGGTCATTTGAAGATCCGAAACCGGTCTAGGAAACCGATGCCCTAATCCCCCGAGCGACTGCGGCGGTGCCTGCGTGAAGTTCCGCGCGTAAATCGTCCCTCGGCCAGCGCCGCGCGCCGTCGCCCTCCCTAGATCTCGAGATTCTTCCAAGGCTGATTGGCCAATCGGGGACTGTGGGAGCTGTTCCCTTGGACGGAGTTGGGCCGGCTCGCTCCGCCAATCCGTGGCCCAAGGGACGACCGGCCGTGTCATGCTGCTACCAGACGCCTTTTGGGCTTGGGAGAAGGTGCGATGAGTACGTTAGACAATGAAGGTCGTGAGTACGACGAACGTCCGTGGGGGAACTTCACCGTGCTCGACGACAAGGCGCCCAACTACAAGGTCAAGCGCATCGTGGTCCTGCCCGACAAGCGCCTCAGCTACCAGCGCCACGCCCAGCGCGCGGAGCACTGGTTCATCGTGAGCGGTAACGCCACGGCCATACTCGACGGAGTGAAACTCGAGTTAGCGCCAGGTCAGAGTATTGACATCGGCATCGGTCAAGCACACCGCTGCGAAAACCAGGGCACGACGCCAGTGGAATTCATCGAAATTCAAACCGGCACCTACTTCGGTGAGGACGACATCGTGCGACTAGAAGACGACTACGGCCGCAGTTAGTTAACGCTGACCCGCCGGTGGCGAGGGACGCTCTTGGTTCGTGCGATCTCTCAACGAGATCCCGGCGGAGCCGGTCCGGCGTCGACATTGAACAACGAGGGCGACGCAGCTCTAGAGGACGTCAGGAACAATTCGCGGTGGTCGTCAATCGCACGAGCGCACCCTCGGCCTGGTCATCGAGGTTGATCAGACCGGTTCCTCGGCCGCGTCTGGGTCCGCGAACTGCGCCGGACCCGGTGACCCGGGGGCTCAACGCGACCTCGACCTTCGAGCTACCGACGACACTGTCGATCCGTGACGCCGTGCCGATCTACTTGACATGGCGTGCGGAGACGTAATAGTCGAAATCGGAGTGAGTCCACCTCCGACTTCGATTATTCCAGTGCCGAGTTCGCCAGCGACCTAAGATGAGAAACTCTTGAAGAAACTCTTTATCTTCGATTTGGATGGGACCCTCGCCGAGAGTAAGTCATCGCTGAGCCCCGAAGTCGCCGGTCTCCTGCACGACCTTCTCGGCATCATGAAGGTCGCCGTCATCTCCGGAGGTAGTTGGGCGCAGTTCGAAACCCAACTGTTGGCCAGCCTTCCCAATGATGATCGCTTCGAGAACCTCTTTCTGCTTCCCACGTGCGGCACGAAGTTCTATCACTACGTTGGCCACTGGTCGAAGGTCTATTCGGAAGACCTTTCCAAGGCGGAACGCCAAGAGATCATCTCGGCACTTCAGCGGGCCCTCGATAAGTCAGGTATCAAGGTGGAGAAGGTCTGGGGCGAGGCCATCGAAGACCGGGGTAGTCAGATCACGCTTTCGGTGCTGGGACAAGAAGCTCCCCTCCGCGCGAAACAGGATTGGGATCCCGACTTCGCGAAGAGAAAAAAGATTACGGCGATCCTCGAACCGCTGCTGCCGAACTTTGCCATCAACATGGGGGGTACGACTTCCATCGACGTGACCAAGCCCGGCATTGACAAGGCATACGGAATCGGCAAGCTGCGAGATCAACTCGGGATTTCCTTGAAAGAGATGCTCTTCGCCGGGGACGCCATCTTCGTCGGCGGCAACGACTACCCGGTCCAAACGGCTGGCGTTGACTCGATACTCGTTCGAGACCCGCGAGAGACCGCACGGGTGATACAGGCGGTCATTGCCTGCCTGGGTGATAGCTCCGCCCAAATCCTCTCACCCGGAAGGGAATCATGAGCCCGTTCCAGATGCATCCGCTCGGTCTGATCATTCGGCCCGATCTCGACAATCCTTACGAAGGTCGAAGGAATCCTCAATCCCGCCGCCGGTCATGACCCGTCACGGCTGGCTGATCGCCTGCCGCGACGCCAGCGACGTCGTGCATCCTCACAGCGAGGAACACCGATTGACCTACAGCGCCGGGGTGATGATGCTCTCGAGAGAGTATCCCCAACGCTCCAGGCATGCTCACCGACCCCTTCTTCTCGGCATGTCGGAAGATGCGATGACTTCCGGATTGCTGAATCTGAAACCAACCGTCAGCGGTCAATTCGCTGATCATCTCTCGCGCCTTCACCACGACGCAACGGTCGAAGGACCATCCGTCCTCGCTCAAGTTCCGGTGCACGTTCATCCACGGCTTCTTGGCAGGAGAAACGCCGCTAGATCTTCATGCGATACAGAACATGCCGCCGATTAGGCCAATCGGGAAGTAACGGGTGATCGAAGTCATCTGATTCGTCATGCACCAACCCCAACTTTTCCATCACTCTTCTCGATCGGGTATTCGCAGTGGTGGTGAAACTCACGACCTCATTGCGGGGAAACACGATGTTCTCTCTCGCCCAGGAAAGGGCCACCACTGCCCCCTCGGTTGCGAAACGATTGCCCCATGACAAAGACGAGAGGCGCCAGCCAATTTCGATGCATGGCGTGAAATGGGCGCTCCATCCCGGTTGCGAGAATCCAACGAAGCCGACGAAACTTCCAGAATCTCGTCTCTCAACGACCCATAGGCCGTACCCTCTTTGCCAACTCTCGATGATCCGATCAACGAAGGAGTTCGACTCTTCGGTCGTAAGAAGGCTTGGAAATTGCTTCATCACCGCCGGATCGGAGTTCATTTCGGCGAAGGGCAATCGATCTTCTTGACGCCACGGACGAAGCCACAGGCGTGGCGTCTGCAGAATTGGAACATCGCTCACCAAATTGAGGTTACCTACCTCACTCCACCATCACTCGAGGGTTAGACGGTAAACATTCGTCTACCGCGTTTTGGTAGAAGTGATTCGCTTATCTTCGCGAATCGAGGAGTTCAACGACCTCCCTGCTTACATCCGCACCGCGTGCGGCTTGTAGCAAGAATTGGGCAAGCTCGACGTCGTTCTCTTGAATGTACTTGGCACCGTCCAAACCATTACGGTCAAGAATCCATCGACCGACCAACACCGCGGTGCGCTTGTTCCCCTCGGTGAAAGCTTGGGACTGCGTCAAACGACTCACGCTCAACGCTGCGGCCACGACCGGATCCGTCTCATCGGCAAGTCGTTCGAGAAGCCTCTCCACTCGGTCAAGTTCATCAGGTTCATCGAACCACTCATCAACTTCACGAATTGAGTGGTTGAATGCAACGACAACCTCGAGTGAGGGGATTCTCAATTTGTGTGAAGGTACTCGAGGAGTTCGCGATACTCGACAAGGCGCTCAGCCAGCCAGACGCGATCCTCTTCACTGAGGGCTTCGAGCGCCTCAGCCCTCTTTGACGAGGTGTGGTTGGTCTGGGTCATGACGACATTGTACCCGTACCCTGCGACAATCACGAGGCGTTTCTAAGACTGAGCCTGTACACATTCGTTTGCCGCGTGTTTGCACAACTGGCTCTGGCTATGAAGCGACCTGAACAACTGCCACTTGGGCAGTCGGAGGTGGGACAGTCTCACCATGTTCGCGCATCAACTCGATATGCATTTCAATCGCCTCAGCGATATTGGCCTTCACTTCCTCCAATGTCTTGCCCGTCGAGACGCAGCCATCGAAATCTGGAACCCACGCTCCGTAGTTGTTCGGGGAGCGCTCAATTACCACGGCGTACTCAATCATCGCCTTCTCCGTTCCAACCCTGCCTGCCTCACAATGCTACTAAGGAGCTCTCGATGCAGGTCGTCGCCCAACGCGCCAGGCACTGTCACGGTGCCGGTCTTGGCAAGGTGATGGAACTGGCGATGGCTTCCCTTCTGTCGAACTTGCCACCACCCATCAGCTTCGAGTTCGCGAATCATCTCTCTCACCTTCACTCAACCCAACGGTCGTGGACCGGCCCGCGTTGATTAGAGACTTGGTCTGCACCCATTCTCCAATCGCGCTCTAGCGACGGTCGAAACGGTTACGTACGGTTTGTAGAAAACCAGACTGCTGCAAAATCTACGAGCCGTGGTTGAGATAGCAGCCGCGCGGTTGCTGCCCCCACCTTTCCAACTTGCTCAATCCCCATTTCACCAGCCGCAACTCCAACTTCGTCGAAGTCGTCGGTGTCATAGTCCAGAGTGTCGAACGTCACCCACTCACGCTCACCATTAACAACCATCGGGGCTCCCTGTTTGATGACCTGGCGATCTTGATGAACCCGAAACTCGGCAAGGTGAAGTGAAGTGTTGCGGTCATGACCAACGCCCAGCAAAAGAATGCGGGCGCCCAGGTCATAGAGCCGAGCCAGAGGTGACAACTCACCAAAGCCGAACGCAAGTTCGTGCTCTGAGGTGATGGTGGTCGCGTTCCGGCCAACGGCGCAGAACGAAACAGCGGGATGCATGCTACGAGATGCCCCGGGCAGGTGGCGAACCACTTCAGGGATCATCCCCATCATCCTTGTGGGCGTAAGTCTGGCGTCGAAGGCGGGCATAGACGCCCGAATAACCGGCCACCAAGCTTCGGGAACTGGTGGGTTCTCCCATCGACTCGGATCCGAGAGGTCGCCTGAGTGAGTTGGGACGACCAGCGTACCCTCGGTGCCGATCACATCGAGCAGAGCCAAGACAACCGCTTGGGCGCCGCCAGCGACATAGCCAATGGCCGACAAAGAGCTGTGGACAAGAACCGTGTCGCCCGCCACCAACCCGAGTGCTCGCAGATCCGAAACAAGGCTGTCTAGTGTGAACGGACCGGGGCGGTGACCTGCAACCTGGTTCATTTGACCAGATTAAACGAAGTTGTCTTCTTGGTGTCTACGGCCATTCGACCGCACTATTCAATTTCTATGAAAAAACGATAGACATTCGTCTACCGGTATTAGCAGATACTCAGTTAAGCGTCACTGAAATTGGCGACGATTTCTGTGTGTCAGAAGGCAACCCGAGAATTTCAACTGCGGTGTGATACTTCCCTTTCGGCAATGCTGGTGCACCCGACTTGGGACAACGCGGGCTGGTAGTTCCTCCGCACTCCTGATAGGTCGTAACGACAGTTATGGAAAATCGATTGATGCCAGGCGTAAGACGGACTGAGGGCCTACAGGCCACAGTCGCAATAGCGGGACTGTAGGAAATCTGTTTATTGGCCAGTCCGACGAAGAGCCATCCGTCATAAGCGCACGCTTGAACCAACACACTCTTTGTCCCTGAATTCGTTAAGACCGCCTCGCCACGAATCGCCCTACCGGCGACAACTTCCGTCCGGCTAAGAGTAACGCGAACCGAGATCGGCGACTTCGCACTCGTGCTCGCGTTCGCAACTCCCATAAACCCGATTACCAAACTCGCAACGAGAATGGTGCTGAGTAGCGTGCGCTTCACCAATTCACCCTAGACGCGTGACGACGATGTCTTACACAATCCCATTGCACTCATCGGCCCAATGATGTTCTAGGAAAGAACGGTAGAAATTCATCTACCGCTCTTCGGTAGATTTCGTCACCAGAATCGACGCGTCTAGTTGGTCGATGTTGGTCACCCCCGTGAGTCCAAGGGTGACCAACATCTCTTCGCGAAAAATCCTCAGCAGATGATCGACTCCATTTTCACCGCGAGCGGCAACCGCGAACGCCCACGGTCGCCCGATCAGACACGCTCGAGCACCTAGCGCGAGCGCCTTTACGACATCGAGACCGCTTCGTATTCCTCCATCCATGAGAACGTCGCACTGATCGCCGATAGCGTCCGCAATCGCAGGTAGCGCCGAAATTGTTGAGGGAACGTCGTCCAGTTGACGCCCACCATGATTCGAGACAATCACCGCGTCGGCCCCGCGCGCCGCAGCTTCTCGGGCATCATCGGGATCGAGTATGCCCTTTAACGCAATCTTTCCGCGCCAGTGTGAGCGCAGCCACGCGAGGTCATCCCACGTGACACTCGGATCGAACTGACTGGCCACCCAACCTTGGAAGTCTCCGGGAACACGAGCATTCGGAAGCGCCCGCTCCAAATTTCCGAACGTGAGTGGCTTGCCTCCTAGCGCCACCTCGCGGACCCACCCTGGGTGACTGGCAATATCAAGTCCTCGACGCAGTCGATGGATTCTGGAGATTCGCCCGCTGACTCCGTTTCGCACGTCGCGGTAGCGGTGACCCACCACGGGAAGGTCAACGGTCAACACGAGGGTGGTGCAACCCACTTCTTGCGCGCGAGCCATCAAATCCTCCGCGTACGCGCGGTCCTTCATGACGTAGAGCTGAAACCAGATCGGCCGTTTCGACGCCGCCGCCACCTCTTCTATTGAGCAGATTGAGAGAGTCGATTCGCAGAAACTGATGCCAGCTCGCTCAGCTGACCTGGCGGCTTGGACTTCAGCCCGTTTGGCGAACATTCCCCCAAAACCCACGGGAGCCAAGATCAAAGGAAGCGACAGTTGCTCACCCATCACGGTGGTGGAGAGACTGCGCTCGGACACATCGCGCAGAACTCGCTGACGGAGACGTAGGCCGTGCAAATCTTCTCGGTTAGCGGCCAGCGTCACCTCGTTGAAAGAACCCCCGTCGATATAGTCGAATAATTGACGCGGCAGTCGCTTTCGCGCGAGTTCCCGATAATCGTCGTAGGACGCCGGTGCGAGGTCAAGCGAGTGATGTCGATCGTTTCCGGACACGTGATTCATTATGCCCTAGTCCAAGTGGGCCCGTCTATCCCTCAATGCGATTCGCAAAGGGTAAACGAATATCAATAGACATTCGTCTACTGCGCTTTAGTGAACGCGAGACGAAAGACCGGGTGATTGGGGGCGATTCGATCTAACTCAGTAATTGGGGACGTCGCGCTAACACCGTCAAAGAAAATACCAACCTCTAATTTCCAGCGCTTGAGGTAGGCCCTGAGCACGTCGGTCTTCTCTGCATTATCTAGCTCTGTCGCGGTGAAGGATTGGACTTTGCGTCCAACTCGTAGTTCACCATTCCCTGCGGCGCGCAAATTGCGTACCCATTGAGTCTCGCCGCGCGGTGCAACTAAGTAGTCATCGCCATTGAAAGAAAGAAGATTCACGGGATTAGAACGCCACTCGCCGCTGAATCGACCACGCAGCCAAAGAGTGCGTGAACCCCACACACTGATTCCCATGCTGGTCAATACCTGCACGAGCCGATTGAAGACGTGTTGAGTGAACCAACCTGGTCTTACGTATCGGTTGATTGACTCTTGGCCCGCCATTTGTCAATCCTGCCACAGCACCCTTGCATGTTCCGGGTTCAGGATTCGATGACGAACCTGTACACGTTCGTCTCTCGACGTTCGAACCCGAGTTTCTGATACAGCGCGTTGGCGGCTTCACGCGATGGTCGACTCGTCAAATCAATTGATCGAACGCCTCGCTCGCGTGCTTCATTTACTGCGGCAAGCGTCAATGACTCACCGATGCCTAATCCTCTGGCGTCTTCGTGCACCACGACGTCTTCGATCCACGCGCGTTGCCCTGATGGAATCGTGAAGACCACGAGGGTCAACGTGCCAACGACGTTGCCGTCGTCTGTTGCGACGAACAGCGTTGCTGCGTCGGAGTTCACCATGCTCTCGACGTCACTCATCGTCAATAGCACCGCCGTCGACGAGAGCTGTGGCAAGAGATTATTCAGTCCGGCGAGGAGAGCTGGCGTCGCCACCACTGCCTTCTCGACAATGACGCTCACGCGTCGCCTCGCCACACCGGGCGACGAAGGTCGTCGTAAAACACGTCACGTTGCTCGCCGTCAATTGCGGCGAATATCGCGTCAGCCCAACGTCCCGCGCCAACGGTGGGACTCGGTATCTGGTCGCGCGAGAACCAGCCGGCGTCCGTGACTTCAAGGGGATGAAGGTTCAACTCGCCGCCGATCGCACGACAGAAAAAGAGCAACGAGTAAAGAGGGATCCGAGAGTCGCCGAGTCGCATACCGTCGAGCACGCCAATGAGTCGTATTGGTTCGACTTCAATGCCCGTCTCTTCGAACACTTCCTTCACGACGACCTCTGGGGCTGAGTAGCCCACGTCGCACCACCCGGTGGGATAGAGCCAGATTCCTGAATCGGCACGCTTAATGAGAAGCAACTTGCCCTGGTCGTTGGCGACCGCGCCGCCGACGGCGACCTTGGGCGTCTGATACCCGGGCACCCCGCGTCCTACTTCGCGCGTCCATTGCGTCACGTAACCGTCCGCGTCCTCGACACCATCCAGGCCCGCGTCCGCGGCGACCTTGATATCACCGGCGATCTTCAACACCTCTTCAAATCGTTCACGTTCGTACTGACTCTCGGTGAAGCCGAGCCCCGTCTTTGCGACACCGGCGAGTGACTCGGCCCAACGTCGCAGTGTCTTTTCCGAAACTGAATCACTCACGTCTCGACGCTACCAACGACGCTCAGGCGAGCGTGGCGTCGAGCACTTCATCCAGCGTGCCCACTAGACCGGTGTAGAACGGACCGAAGTCACCGTAGAGCGTCGAGCCCTCGTCGAAACGCATCGTGTAGACGCACTCCTTTAGATCGTCCACGTGCACACCAAAGAGTGTCACGCCCCACTCCCAGTCATCGAGTCCCGTGGAGCCAGTGACGACCTGCAGGACACGACCTCGAAACGTGCGACCCGAGGTGCCGTGTTGACGCATCAACGCTTCGCGCTCGTCGTAGCTCAAGGCGTACCAGTTGTTCACTTCGCCGCGGCGTTTGGACATGGGATAAAAGCAAAAGGCTTTCATGCCCTCGGGGGGTAGCTTGGGGAAGAGGCGATCGTTGATCATCTTCTCGGGCATGCCCGCCGCGTACTCACTTATCTCAGTGACCGACACGTAACTCTCGGCCACGTTCAGACCAGCCGCTTGCACCTTCGATTGGAACCTCCGCAGATCCCAGAGGTTCTCGCCGAGCACCATGAAACAGGCGTCGGCCTTGGCGCCAAGGATCGCGACCGTGACGATCTGAAGGCCTCCCGACGTCGCCTCGTCGACGGCTTTTCGCAACGCGAGGGCGTCGACGTCGCGTTCGGGGTGACAAAAGAGGTGCAGGACGTTGAGTCCGCGTGATGGTCCTAGTGGCGAAGGTGTCGTCATCACCCCATGCTAGGAGGATTCGCCAGAAATGCATTGTCCGCTAGCACGAACGAACCGCGGGGCGAAAAGCCCCGCGGTTCGCGTCACAGCATGAAAAAACGGCCTAGTAGTCGTCCATACCGCCACCGGCCATGGCCGACGACTTCTCTTCGGGCTTGTCAACGATGACGCACTCCGTCGTCAAGAACAGCGCCGCGATGGACGCCGCGTTCTGCAGTGCGGAACGAGTCACCTTGGCGGCGTCAATGACACCGGCTTTGATGAGGTCCTCGTACTCACCCGTCGCTGCGTTGAGTCCTTCGGTGGGCTTAGCTAAGTTGCGAACCTTGTCCACGATGACGCCACCTTCAAGACCTGCGTTGACGGCGATCTGGTTGAGGGGCGCCTCGACGGCCTTGGCAACCATGCGCGCGCCGGTCTGCTCGTCGCCGCTCAACTTCTCGGCGGCTTCCAAGATACGCGTCTGGCTGCGCAACAGCGCCACGCCACCACCGGGCACGACACCCTCTTCGATGGCGGCCTTCGTCGTCGAAACCGCGTCTTCGATGCGGTGCTTCTTCTCCTTCAGTTCCACTTCGGTCGCGGCGCCGACTTTAATAACGGCGACACCACCGGACAACTTCGCGAGGCGCTCTTGGAGCTTCTCACTGTCGTAGTCCGATTCGGTGTTCTCGATCTCGGCCTTGAGTTGAGCGATGCGACCCTTGATGTCCTCTTCGGAACCAGCGCCTTCAACAATCGTCGTCTCGTCCTTCGTGACGACGACCTTGCGAGCGGTGCCGAGCAGTTCGAGGGTTGCGGTGTCCAACTTCAGACCAATCTCTTCTGAAATTACTGTCGCGCCGGTCAGAATCGCGATGTCCTGCAACATGGCCTTGCGACGCTCACCAAAGCCCGGCGCCTTGACGGCAACGGACTTAAAGGTGCCGCGAATCTTGTTGACAACGAGTGTCGCGAGCGCTTCGCCCTCGACGTCCTCGGCGATGATCAACAGCGGGCGACCCGACTGCATGACCTTTTCGAGCACGGGAAGTACGTCGCGCACCGAAGAGATCTTGTTCGCGACCAACAATACGTACGCGTTCTCGAGTACGGCCTCTTGACGCTCCATGTCGGTAGCGAAGTAAGGAGCGATGTAGCCCTTGTCAAAGCGCATGCCCTCGACGAGGTCCATGTCCATGCCAAATGATTGGCTCTCTTCGACGGTAATGACGCCGTCCTTACCGACCTTGTCGATGGCGTCGGCGATCATCTGGCCGATCTCATCGTCCGCCGCCGAGATTGACGCCACTTGGGCAATCTTCTCTTTGGTGTCGGCGGGCTTGGCGAGGTCGTGCAGTGACGCGACGGCCGCTTCGACCGCGGCCTCGATGCCCTTCTTCAGTGACATGGGGTTCGCGCCAGCGGCTACGTTCTTTAGTCCTTCGCGGACCATCGCCCACGCGAGTACCGTCGCGGTCGTGGTGCCGTCACCGGCCACGTCGTCGGTCTTCTTCGCGACTTCTTTGACCAGCTCAGCGCCGATCCTCTCAAAAGGGTCCTCAAGGTCGATTTCCTTGGCAATGGAGACGCCGTCGTTGGTAATCGTGGGGGCGCCCCACTTCTTGTCCAAGACCACGTTGCGGCCCTTGGGCCCCAAGGTGACGCGAACGGCGTCAGCGAGCTTGTTCATGCCGCGCTCGAGGGCGCGACGCGCCTCTTCGTCGAAAGCGATCAGTTTCGCCACGGTGATTCCTCCTAGTGCAAGCACCTTTTTGGTGCAACGCAATATTAGCAGTCTCTAGCCGAGAGTGCTAACGGAGTTTCAGCCCCCCGCGACGGCTGGCACCAGGGAAACCGTTTGACCCGCCACCAACACAGTGTCAAGTCCATCAAGAAATCGCACGTCTTCGTCAGCCACGAAGACGTTCACGAAGCGGCGCAGCGTGCCGTCATCGTCCAGGACACGGGTGGCGAGGCCCGGGTAGGCGGCGTCTACCGCCAGAATCGCCTCTCGAACGGTGCCGGCGTCAACGGACACTTCACCCACGCCTCCCACGAGAGAACGAAGTTGACTAGGGAGGCGAACGATGACACTCATGACGCTGCTACTAACTGGTGAAATCGAAGAGCCTCTTCGGCGGCAGCGAGCGACGGCGTGATCGTCGAGCTGACCGTCGCGCTGTCGACAATGGCGTCGAGGGTCTTTAGACCGTGGCCCGAGATGATCGCCACGATCGACTTCTCGGGGTCAATCGAGCCGCGTTGGATCATCTGGCGAAGTGAGGCGATCGTGACCCCGCCCGCCGTCTCAGCGAACACGCCTTCAGTCTTGGCGAGCAGTTCAATGCACTCGAGCGTCTCGTCGTCGGGCACCGATCCACAGTCACCGCCGTGCGCACGCAGTTCGTCGAGCACGTAAGGGCCATCGGCTGGATTACCAATAGCGAGCGAACGCGCAATCGTGTTCGGACGCTGGGGCGTAATGACCTTGTCGCCGTGGGCGAACGCACTCGCGATTGGTGAGCAGCCTTTTGCCTGCGCGCCAAACAACACCGGCGTTGCTCCTTCGACGAGACCGAGTTCGATGAACTCCTTGAAGCCTTTGGCGACCTTTGTCAACTGACTGCCCGACGCCACGGGCACCACGACTTGGTCGGGCGTGCGCCAACCGAGTTGTTCGACGATCTCAAAGGCGAGCGTCTTTGACCCTTCGGCGTAGTACGGGCGGAGGTTGATATTCGCGAACGCCCAATCGGGGTGTTCGCCCACGAGCTCCACACAGAGTCGATTGACGTCGTCGTAACTACCTTCGACGCCGAGCACCGTGCCGCCAAAGATCGCCGTCATGGCGATCTTGGACTTCTCTAGGTCGGCCGGGATGATCGTGATACTTGGCCATCCAATAAAGGCCGCGTGCGCCGCGACCGACGTCGCGAGGTTGCCCGTCGACGCACACGCCGCAGTGGAGAATCCAAGACGTCGAGCACTCGAGAGCGCCACGGATACCACGCGGTCTTTGAATGAACCGGTGGGATTACGCGTGTCGTCCTTAAGCCAGAGCTCTCGAACACCCAGCACTTCAGCGAGGCGCGTCGCACGTCGCAGCGGCGTCCATCCCGCGCCAAGGTCAACGGGCGCGGCACCTGGATCAGGCAACAACGCGCCGTATCGCCACATAGACAGTGGACCTGATTGAATCGATTCGCGAGAGATGACGCCTTTGGCGGCCTCGAGGTTGTAGTTCACCTCGAGGGGCCCAAAGCAGTACTCGCAGACGTACAGCGCCTCCGCGGGGTACGCAGTGCCACACTCTCGACATATAAGACCGGTAACGAAACTCATAACTCCCTCTTCATCGTTCGGCCTTTGGCACCTGGTGTGAAGGGAATATCCCGGGACTCACACTGGTTGTCGCGACGTCTGCGGGGCCGTCCCTCAGTCGCTCTGGATGATGGGTTAATTCTTACCGACCACGACCCTTTTGTCAAGACCGGCCCGCGAGAACATAGCCTCGACGTCATGATCAGCTCTGAAGTGCCCTGGACGCTCTCGCGCGACGCCTTCACGCTCGAGCGCGTGGCGGAGCTAAAAGTCAACACCACCGTCGCGGTGATCGTGCCGGCGCGAAACGAAGCCGCCACGATTGGCACCGTGTTGGACTCGGTGCTCATCCACGATCACCTCATCGACGAGCTCATCGTCGTCAATGACCACTCGAGCGACGACACCACGACCGTGGCCGATCATCACGGCGCGCGCGTCATCAATCTCGTGGGAGCGAGCGGCAAAGGCGCGGCGATGACGGCGGGGCTCGCCCAGAGCACGTCGGCCATCGTCGTCTTTCTCGACGCCGACGTGCTCAATACCACCGCGGACTTCGTCGCGCGTCTCCTCCAGCCGCTCTTAGAGAGGCCGTCGGTGCAGCTCGTCAAGGGCTTTTACGAACGCCCCTTGCACAACATGCCCACGGGTGGTGGGCGCGTGAACGAACTCGCGGCACGGCCGATTCTGTCTTTGCTCTTCCCCGGACTGGGTGAGATTCGCCAGCCCCTCGCCGGTGAGACGGCAGCTCGCCGCGGTGCGCTTGAATCGATACTCCTCGAGCCCGGCTACAGCGTGGAGATCGCACTGCTCATCGATATCGCGCAACTCTTTGGCACCCACGCGCTCGCCCAAGTCGATCTCGGCATTCGTCGACACCGCAATCGACCACTAGATGAGTTGCGACCAATGGCCGTCGACGTGCTTCGTGCCGCACTCGAGCGTTACAAGGTGGATCTGCCCTAACGGGGTTCCACCAGATGTCACACTTCACCGCAAGACTACGAAGTAATGAATTTGAGTGAGTGGGCCGACCTCCAAGGGATACACCCCCAGACCGCCTATCGGTGGTTTCGTGAGGGGACTCTGCCTATTCCCGCCCGGAAGATGGGTCGGCTCATTCTGGTTGGGGACCTGGACGCCGTAAGTACTTCGGCTGGTCTGACGGTCATCTACGCTCGCGTGTCTTCGACCGACCAGCGAGACAACCTCGATCGCCAGGTGGCCCGCGTGAGCAGTTGGGCGACGTCGCGCGGTCAGTCCATCGACCGAGTTGTGACCGAAGTCGGTTCCGGCCTCAATAGGAACCGCCGGAAGTTTCGCGCGCTGTTCGGCGACCCCAGCGTGAGCGTCATCATCGTTGAGCACCGCGACCGATTCGCGAGGTTCGGCGCTGAGTACGTGACCGCCTCGCTTGAGGCCCATGGACGTCAGCTCATCGTGGTGGACGATGTAGAGGTCGAGAGCGATCTCGTCCGCGATATGACTGAGATGCTCACGTCGTTTTGCGCACGACTCTACGGACAGCGTGCGGCGGCCCACCGGGCGGCGCGCGCCCTCGAAGCGGCAGAAGAGAGCGCCGACCGTGCCGCGTAGGTACGAACCACCCGAGGGCTGGGTCGTTCAAGCGTTCTCGTTTACGCTCGACCCGACCGACGCACAAGCGGCCTCCATCGTTCGTTTCTTCGGCGCTCGACGCAAAGCCTTTAACTGGGCCCTCGAGCAGATAACGAAGGACGTCGAGCGCTACCGCGAATCGGGTGAGTGTTCACCCGCGCCCTCCTTCTACTCCTTACGCAAGCGCTGGAACGTTGAAAAGCGCACTCTCTGTGTTGACCGCGAGACCGGCGAAGAGTGGTGGCCATCGATCTCCAAGGAAGTCTTCGCCGACGGGGTCAAGGGCGCCGTCGAGGGCTACTGGCGTTGGCAGCAGTCCCGCGTGGGCGCCATTGCCGGTCGCCGAGTCGGCTTCCCGAGGTTCAAGAAGCGAGGAAAGGACCGGGATCGCTGCACTTTCACGACCGGGGCTCTGCGCGTAGAGGCCGACCGACGCCACCTCACCTTGCCGGTGCTGGGTACTGTGCGCACCCACGAAAACACTCGCAAGATTGAACGACTCGTGGCGCTCGAGCGAGCCAAGGTGTTGTCCGTAACGGTCTCACGTCAGGGCGGGCGGATCGTGGCCGCCGTGAGGGTTGCCGTCGCGCGTCCCCAACAGGCTCGGGTCGCGTTACCCGATTCAGTGGTGGGCGTCGATGTCGGAGTCCGACGACTGGCAACTGTGGCGACCACCGACATCGTGACCGATGAGGTCAAGAACCCGAAGGTCTTGGAGCACCGCCTCGCTGAGCTGCGACGTTTACAACGCCAGCGTGCCCGGCGCACGAGTAGCTCATCACGCTACCGCGAGACGTCAACCAAGATCACACGACTCCACTCGGAAGTTGCCCACGTTCGTAGTACCCACATCCACCGCTTTACGACGAAGCTCGCCAAGACCCACGGCACGATCGTCGTCGAAGGACTGGACGTGGCTGGCATGATGCAGCAAAAGGGCCCAAACGGCGCGCGTGCGCGACGACGAGGAATGGCAGATGCCTCGATGGGTGAGATCCGTCGTCAGCTTCGCTACAAGTGCCCCTGGTACGGGTCGCAGTTGATCGAAGCCGACCAGTTCTTTCCTTCGTCCAAGACGTGCCACGGCTGTGGTCACGTCCAAGAGATCGGCTGGGACGAGCACTGGAAGTGTGAGGAGTGCAACACCTCACACCAGCGCGATGACAATGCCGCCATCAATCTCGCCCGTTGGGCGAGCCTGGGTTCAGTTGGAGCCCCGGTGAAGCGTGGAGCCGAGCATCAGACTGAGTCTCACTCAGCGGCTGGCGATGACACGCGGAAGGGAACCCCGGCGCTTGTCGGGGCGAACAACTCCGTGAGGAGTGCAGCATGAGTGGACGCACTAAAGATCACTCAGTTGCAACGGTTGAGAACTAACCGATGGCGGAGTTGGGACCGAGCACCACGATGACGTCGTCACTCGATGCACCCGTGATCGGCGTGAGTCCACCCAATGGATGAACGACAGAACTACTCACACCGATAGCCGCCGCTACCTCTTTCGCAGCTTTCAAGAACGGCGGGTTGTAGTAAATGATTGTCGCGGGGACGTGTGGCCCATTCCCCGGCGGCAACGCGTCCCAATTTTGAAGCTTCAGCGTCTTCGTGAAACTCCCGGCGAGTCCGGGGGTATTCGTTCCGTTAGCGACCTGCACGCGAACCCTCGATTTAACGACGGCGGTGGAAGAGGAGGGTGACGTGGTGGGGGGCGAACCGGCCTTGGTCGTCGAAGTCGTGGTGGTGACAGTCGTCGGTGACGCCGCGCGCACCATCAAGAACGTGGCGCCAACAAACAAGACGACGATGATTAATACGACGCTCAACGATGGCTGATAGTGCGACCCTGAGACGTGATAATCGCGCGGCGATGGAGTTGTGTCGCTCATTTCACCAACTCTAGAGCGATAAGACGCGATTCACTAACCTAAGTAGTTCCAGCCGGTGTGGCGCAGTCTGGTAGCGCAGGCGATTTGTAATCGTCAGGTCGTGGGTTCGAATCCCTCCACCGGCTCAAAGTGCCGTCAACGTCGATGACTCCCCACTTCGCCCTAGAGAACGAAGACTTCAACTCGAGCGTACGTCGGCGCAGTCTTTCCCACGATGGAGCCCTCGCCGGCGGCGGTGATCGAGACGCCCTGCACCTTCAACCCCTTCAACTGCGAGCGCAAGAAATCGGCGACCACCGTAGCTCTTGCCGCACTGATTTCACGATCGAGCGAGGTGGTGCCCGTGGCGACGCTATAGCCAAACAAAGTGACTTTCTTGTAATTCTTCGCCTTGATAGTTTTGGCCAACTCTTGAATCTGCGTCTTCAAACTTGGGGTCAACTTTGTGGAACTCTTTGTGAAGAGACCCACCGCACCGTAGAGCACTGCTGTTGGTGTTCCCTTCCACTGCGCGTAGAGCGTCATCGACGTTGATAGCGTTACGCCCTCGCCGAGCTTGAACGAAGTGCCCGAACCATTCGCCGTGGTGTTCCACGAGGTAAACGTAAATCCTGATTTCACGACACTCGTCGAACCGGGCAACGTAACGTTCGCGCCAACGACTCCGATCAACGGCGCCGCGGAACCACTACCTCCGTCAGTCACAAATTTCAGTTCGATCGTCGATAAGGCAGTCCATTGGGCGTAGAGAGTTAGCGACGTCGACAGCGTCACGTTCTGGCCTAGTGCGTAGGACGTACCGGTGCCGTCGGGCGCGGCGTTCCACGACGACAAGGTGTAACCGGGCCTCGCCAAACTCGACAACCCCGGCAACGTCACTGACGTGTTGGGCGATCCACTCACTGCGCCGACCAAGCCGCTTCCTCCGTTACTGGCGAAACTCACGTCAACCAACGGCAGCGCCGTCCACTGGGCGTAGAGCGTCATCGCAGCAGTGAGCGTCACGTACTGACCAAGTGCATACGACGTACCCGTGCCGTCGGGCGCGACGTTCCACGACGCCAAGGTGTAGCCCTGCCTCGCCAGACTGGGCGAACCGGGCAACGTCACCGAGGTATTTGACGGTCCACTCTCTGGCGCGACTAATCCACTTCCTCCGTTACTGGCAAAACTCACGACAATCAACGGCACTGTCGTCCACTGTGCGTAGAGCGTCATCGCAATAGTTAGCGTGACCAATTGACCGAGTTGGTATGACGCACCCGTGCCGTCCAGCGCGCTGTTCCACGACGCCAAGGTGTAGCCCGGTCTCACCACGCTCGACAACCCGGGCAACGTCACTGGCGAATTGAGCAGCCCGCTTAACGGCGCGACAGTTCCGCCTCCTCCGTTACTCACGAAGCTCAGAACTATCGACGGTATCTGCGCCCACTGCGCGTACAGCGTCAACGACTGCGTTGGTTGATACCTCGCTCCAGCAGCGCCAATCAATGTCCCTCCCGAGGGCGCGGTGAACCAACCATCAAAAGTGAAATTCGTGTCCGTGGGCACCGGAAGGGTGAGTGCACCATCGCCGTAAACAAAAGTTGACGACGTCACATTGACAATTCCCCCATTAGGGGCGTACGTCACGACGTACTGATCTGAGGACCACTGCGCGTACAGCGTCAACGACTGAGTTGGTTGGTAGCTGGCACCCGCAGCACCGATCAACGTCCCTCCCGAGGGCACGGTGAACCAACCATTGAAAGTGAAATGCGTGTTTGTTGGAGCGCGGAGCGTTAGCGGTGTACTTCCGTACACAAAGGTTGACGAAGTCACGTCGACGGTGCCTCCGTCGGGAGCGTACGTCACGACGTACTGATTTGGAGACCACTGCGCGTAGAGCGTCAATGTTTGTCCCGGCGTATAACTTGCGCCCGCTGCACCGATCAACGTGCCACCGGTTAGCGCGGAGTACCAGCCATTAAAGGCAGCGTTGGCATTCGTGGGAGTCGGAAGAGTCAGCGTCGGGGCGCCGTACGTATAAGTTAACGACGTCACGTCGACGGTGCCTCCATTTGGCGAAAATGTCACGACGTACTGATTTGGAGACCACTGCGCGTAGAGCGTCAATGTTTGTCCCGGCGTATAACTTGCGCCCGCTGCGCCGATCAACGTCCCTCCCGATGGCGCGGTGTACCAGCCATTAAAGACAGCGTTGGCATTCGTGGGAGTCGGAAGAGTCAGCGTCGTGCCGCCGTACGCATAAGTTAACGACGCCACGTTCACCGAACCTCCATTTGACGAAAATGTCACGACGTACTGATTTGGAGACCACTGCGCGTAGAGAGTCAAAGATTGTGCTGGTGTGTAGCTTGCACCTGAAGTACCAATCAACGTCCCTCCCGATGGCGCGGTGTACCAACCAATGAAGGTGAAATTTGTGTTGCTCGACGCCGGGAGAGAAATCGCTGCGCTGCCATACACATAAGTTGACGAAGCCACGTTCACCGATCCTCCATTTGGCGAAAATGTCACGACGTACTGGTTTGGCGACCACTGCGCGTAGAGGATCTGGTTTGTATTGAGAACGAACGCCGTGCCCGACGCGTACGAAGATCCACTTCCATCAGCAGCAGTGTTCCAACCCGTAAAGGTGTAGCCAAAAAAAGTAAATCCGGAGCTTGAAGGAAGTGACACTGAAGTCCCGACAAGGCCACTCAGGGACGAAACTGCTCCGACTCCTCCGTTGCTCACAAATGAGGCAGTAATGGTGGGTATCACAGCCCATTGTGCGAATAACTGAGTGTCCGCCGAGAACGAGTAGGTGGCACCATCGCTGTACACCGTCCCAGTTCCATTAGCCGCTGTGTTCCATCCGGTGAATGTGTGCCCGGAATTAGTAAGTGTTGGACTCAAGCTGGCGAAAAGTGTCAAGCCTTTTGCAGCTATACCGATTTCAAATGCGGTTGCAGGATCTGACGCGCTGTCGTTCTCATTAAATGTGACGGTGTAAGTGGTTGGTATCACAGCCCACTGCGCGAATAATTCGATATCAGCCGAGAATGAGTATGTCCCACCATTGCTATATGCAGTTCCAATTCCATTTGCTGCGGTGTTCCATCCGGTGAATGTGTGCCCCGGATTGGTAAATGTTGGACTCAAGTTGGAGAAAAGTGTCAAGCCTTTTGCAGCTGTACCGATTTCAAAGGTGCTGACAGAAACCGACACACTGGCGTTCTGATCAAATGTGACGGTGTAAGTGATGGGTGGTCCACCAAAGGCCGGAATCCCGATTGAAAGTGTCAACAGGCAAACAATGACGAGCACCAGATGACGCGCAATCAACCTAATCCACGAATGGGATCGATTGCTCATGATTCCAAAGTCCAAAGCAGAGCGCAACCAGCTAATAATTGACGCCGATTCATGGAAGTATCCAATTCGAGATATTCATGCGCCTGGGTATCAGACACACGTGCAGCCGCCTCAACCTCGATTGGACGATATGTGCCCCGAAGTCGAAGAACAACAAACTTCGCGACATTGCGTCAACTACGAACGCATCGTCACATGAACAGCACCGAGCAAACTGCGCTCAGTTGAAATTGAAGTTTATAGTCACCGCAGGCGGCCAGAGTGTCTTATTGCGAAGTTCGTCGCTGCCGAGCGGCTTCAAATGCCGCGACAGAAACCGCAACGCCCGCGTTCAACGAACTGATCCGACCTAACTGTGGTATTGACACAACGGTCGCGCAACGTTTACGAGTCAACGTAGAAAGTCCTTTTTCTTCGCCTCCGACGATGAGCGCCATCGCACCAGAACCTAAGTCGACGTCGTAGATCGAGTCCTTCGATTCACCGGCAAGTCCCACGGTGAGAACGCCGGCTCGATTGAGTTGGTCGATCGCGCTGGGAATTCCCCCCACGTCACAGAACGTCAGATACTCAATGGCGCCAGCTGCCGTCTTGGTGACCGTGGGTGAGATTCGAGCCGAGCGATGGCGAGGCAAAACCACCCCGGTGACGCCAGCGCCATCAGCACTGCGCAACATGGCGCCCAGGTTACGAGGGTCCGTCACACCGTCACAGACCAATAAAAATGGCCTTTTTACCTTCAAAAGATCGTCGAGCGTCACGGTGTCGAGAGCTGCGGCGAGGGCCATCACGCCCTGGTGGCCTTCGGTCTTCGCCTCACGGTCGAGACGAGTCATCGAGATCATGTGCACGGGAACTCGCTGACGCTGCGCTTCGAATTCGATGGCGTCAAGCACGTCCGATGAGTCTTGGGCTTCTGCAATAAAAATCTTTTGCACCGAGCGACGCTTCGCCCGCAAGAGTTCAAGCACGGCGTGGCGACCTTCGACCTGATCGCCACCAACACCATCCCTCTCGCGCGACGGTGCACGCCGCGCTCCGCCCGCGGGCGCGGCACGGCGGGACGTGGGGCGAGTCGGGCGGCTTTGCGGCGCGCCTCGGCGCTGGTTGGGACGAGGGCTCACGCGCGTTCCTCTAAGAGCACGACCGCAGTCGCGCCGATTCCCTCGACTCGACCAAGAGCGCCGAGTCCTTCGGTAGTTGTTGCCTTGACCGAGATGGTCGCGCCAACGAGGCCGGAGAGTTCTTGCGACATAGCGGGCATAAAGGTGGCGAGCTTCGGACGCTCAGCGATGATCGTGACGTCACCCGAGAGCACGGAAAAGCCCTCCGCGCGCACGAGCGCCAACGTCGCCTCGAGCAATCGGCGCCCCGACGCGTTCAAGTACGCGGAATCCGCGTCGGAAAAATGCCGACCAAGATCACCGAGGTTCGCAGCACCGAGCAACGCGTCACAGAGCGCGTGGGTCGCGACGTCGGCATCGGAGTGGCCCTCGAGGCCCGGCGCGTCAGGTATGAGCACGAGTCCGAGCCACAGTGCTCGATCGCTGTCCGTGCTCACGCGATGGACGTCGATGCCTTGACCGATTCTCACTGTCGGCTCCCCTCAACGAAGCTGAGTAGTTCGATGTCGCTGACGTGGGTGATCTTGATGTTGGAGAGCTCGCCGTTCACGACGACGACGCGAGCACCGAGTGCTTCGACGAGCGCGGCGTCGTCACTGGCATCTTCTGAACTCTCGTGCGCACGTTCAAGAACACTTCGTCGAAAGGCCTGAGGCGTTTGGACCGTTACTAACTCCTCGCGAGCGAGCGTGGCGACGACTCTCGTCGCGTCATCGTCGCGCGTGACGCGCTTAACCGTGTCAGAGATTGCGAGTCCCGGGATCGCCGCGTCCGCACCAGCCACCACGGCGTCAACGACCGCGTGAAAAAGGGTGCCGCTGGCGAGTGGGCGCGCCGCGTCGTGCACGACGACGATCTCTGCGCCGCCACAGTGACGAAGTCCGGCCCGCACGGACGCCGCGCGCGACGTTCCGCCAGTGACAATGACGTCAGCACCCTCGCCGTCGCCCTCGTAGTTGTCGGGAACGACAATGATGACGTGAGTCGCGACCGAACGGGCAACTCGGACGCTGCGCGCCGCCACCGTCTCACCATCGAAAAGAGAGAACTGTTTAAGACCGCCAAAGCGAGAGCCCTGGCCCGCGGCCACCACGACGGCCGCGATCGACATGCCTACGGAAGGACCGAGGCGAGCTTTTCTTCAGCCGCTTCGGTGTCCACGTTGAGAGCGAACGTCAACTCCGAGACGAGGATTTGGCGTGCGCGCGTGAGCATGCGCTTCTCACCCGCGCTAAGACCCTTGTCCTTGTCGCGAATCGAGAGGTTTCGCACCACTTCTGCGACCTGGTAAATGTCGCCCGAACGGAGCTTTTCTGAGTGGTTCTTGAAGCGACGTGACCAGTTGGTGGGCATACGCGCTTCCTTCTTTCGAAGGACCGCGAAGACCTCTTCGACCTCTTCGTCGTTGATAACGTCGCGCAGCCCGACCGATTCGGCGTTGGCGACGGGCACCATCAAGACCAGGTCCGTATAGGCGACTTTGAGTTTGAGGTAGTCCTGCTTGACGTCAAAAGCGGTCATTTTCTCGATTTTTTCCACCGTACAGGCACCGTGGTGGGGGTATACGAGGCGATCGCCCTTTTTGTACTTACGCGCAGTCATTACTTAAGACTCTCCTCAGAGGGGGGAAACGCCCACGAGTTGGGCGTTTGGGGGATTAACTATTTTACCAGGTTTTTGCCCATCCGTGACTGGGACAGCGTCGATGCCAGCAACGAGATTACCGATCGAGCAAATCTGCGAGCCACGAGACGACGCCTCGAGCGGCGCGGAGGGCGTCCGCTTTAGACGAGTATTCGTGTCCGGAGTGGTAACTGATCGGTGTCCACGCGCCCATGTCCTCGGGATCGAGTCGAAACTCTTCGAAACCGAAGGTGCCGTTAGGTCGAGAGAACACGTCCACGCAGTGCGTTGCGTCAAACGTTTGGTAACTAGAGAGCACGGTCCACGATCGATCGAGTCGCGACGACATGAGCGTCACTTTAGCGAGGCTCTTTGACTACCCAGCGGTTGGGCGGCGTCGATGGCCGTGGCCAATGAGTCACAGCGAATGACCGTCACGCCCGCCACGTCCTCTAACTCACTTTCGCCAGGAACTATGACGACCGTGGCACCTAGGCGCGCCGCTTCTTTGACCCGACGCGTCAGTCCAGTGACGGCTCGCAATTCACCGGCGAGACCCACTTCGCCAAGGGCCACCATCGTCGAAGGCACCGAGAAGCCGAGTGTCACCGAGGCGACGGCGAGCGCCAGCGCTACGTCGACGCCGGGTTCATTCGCCGACAGTCCTCCCGCCGTCGCCGCGAACACGTCAAGTGCACTCGTGTCGACGCCGCAACGTGATTCCAATACGGCCAGCAGGAGTGAGAGTCGCTGCGAGGAGACTTGGTAGGCGACGCGACGAACCGATCCCGACGAGTGCGCCACGAGCGCTTGAATCTCCACGAGGAAGGATCGAGAACCGTCGTTGGCGACGGTGAGCACGACGCCTGGTACGTCGAGCTGTGGTCCTCGAAGCGAACTCGACGCGTCGTCGAGTTCTCGAAGACCCTCGCCCACCATTTCAAAGAGTCCCACTTCGCCGGTGGGTCCGAATCGGTGTTTTTGCGCGCGCAGCAGTCGAAGCGAACCGTTGCGGTCCCCTTCGATGCGCACCACGGTATCGACAAGGTGTTCCAACGCCCTGGGTCCGGCGAGTTCCCCGTCTTTGGTGACATGACCAATCAGTAGCAGCGCCGTGCCCGTTGACTTAGCGACCGCGCAGAGCCGCTCGGCAGCGTTACGGATCTGAGGGACGGAGCCGACGACACCGGGCAGCGCGTCGTCACTCATCGCCGAGATTGAATCAATCACGCACAGCGTGCGGCGACGATCATGGAGTAACTGCGCGGCACCTTGCACGCTCGTCGTCGTGGCGACGTGAAGTCCCGGCGGTACGTCACCGCATCGACGCGCTCGCCTAGCAACTTGGGTAACGGACTCTTCTGAAGAGACCAGTAACACGTCGCTGCCGCCAAGGGCCAGAGCTCGCAGCGTCATGAGAGCGAGCGTCGACTTACCGACGCCCGGCTCACCGTAGAGAAGTGTCGTCGAACCAGCGACGAACCCTCCGCCTAAGACCCGATCGAGTTCACTCACGCCAGAAGACGTCACGGCACTTCCTTCATCACCCACGTCGCGCAACGACGTTGTTGACACGCGTTCGTTTTTCGCGCCATTGGTCGCCGTTACTTCGTCGATGGTGTTCCACTCGGCGCACGTGGCGCATCGACCCTGCCATCGCGGCGCACTGGCGCCACATCGTCGACAGATATAGAGCGCGTGTGTTTTCACACCAACGACGTTACGAAGAGGCTGTGACGTCTAGAGGTTTGGCACGTCTTCGAAGTCGACCGAAGGAGGTAGACCCTCGACGCCTTCGAAGGTGAGGAACAGTCCGTCGTCACCGTCAGCGGCGTCAACAACAATCGTCTGGCCGGCGTGGAACTCCTTAAAGAGGATCTTCTCGCTCAGCGCGTCTTCGACGTATTGCTGAATCGCTCGACGAAGAGGACGTGCGCCCAACTCGGGGTCGTACCCCTTGTCGGCCAAGTACTCTTGCGCCTTCGCCGAGAGCTCGAGACCCAGTCCCTGCGCGCTCAACTGCTCACGGAGACGCGCGATCAAGAGGTCCGCGACCGCGATGACTTCGATTCTCGTCAACTCGTGGAAAACGATCATGTCGTCAATACGGTTCAAGAACTCGGGTCGAAAGTGAGCCTTCAGCGCTACGTTGACCTTCTCCTTCATGCGCTCGTGCGTGATCGAGTCCGATCCCTTGCCAAAACCAATCGCGGCCTTGCGCAGATCTGACGTACCGAGGTTGGAGGTCATGATAAGAATCGTGTTCTTGAAGTCCACGGCGCGACCCTGCGCGTCAGTGAGACGTCCGTCTTCGAGGATCTGCAACAAGATGTTGAAGACGTCGGGGTGTGCCTTTTCTACTTCGTCGAACAACACGACAGAGAAGGGCTTGCGGCGAACCGCTTCGGTCAGTTGACCGCCTTCGTCGTAGCCGACGTAGCCCGGAGGTGATCCCACGAGACGCGACACCGAGTGCTTCTCCATGTACTCCGACATGTCGAGTTGAATCAACGCGTCGGCGTCGTCGAACAAGAACTCGGCCAAGGTCTTGGCGAGTTCAGTCTTGCCAACGCCCGTCGGGCCGAGGAAGATGAACGAGCCACCGGGACGCTTGGGGTCTTTGAGACCCGCGCGCGTACGACGAATGGCGCGACTGAGCGAGTTGACCGCTTCTTCTTGTCCTACGACGCGCTTGTGGAGTTCATCCTCCATGCGCAACAGCTTCGAGGTCTCTTCTTCGGTCAAGCGATAGACCGGGATGCCGGTCCACACCGCTAACACTTCGGCGATCGTCTCTTCGTCAACGAGGTCAAACGTCTCGCCGCCTGAGGCCAACATCGTCGCGTCGAGCGCGTCCTTCTTCGCGATGAGCTCACGCTCTTGCTCTTCGAGAGCCTTCGCCTGCTCGATAGCGCCAGAGGCCATCGCAGCTTCCTTGTCTCTACTAAGTCGAGCGATGTCCTCGTCGAACTTCTTTGCGGCGGGCGGCGTGTCCATGCGACGAATGCGTAAGCGACTTCCGGCCTCGTCGATGAGGTCAATGGCCTTGTCGGGCAAGAAGCGATCCGAGATGTAACGGTCCGACATGTTCGCGGCCGCGATCAGCGCCTGGTCAGTGATCTTGACGGAGTGGAACTCTTCGTAGACCTCACGCAGTCCCTTCAAGATCTCAATCGTCATCGCCACCGAGGGCTGCTCCACCTTGACGGGCTGGAAGCGTCGCTCGAGTGCGGCGTCCTTTTCGATGTGCTTTCGGTACTCGTCGATCGTCGTAGCGCCCACGGTCTGCAACTCACCTCGGGCCAACATTGGCTTCAATATTGAAGCGGCGTCGATGGCGCCTTCGGCGGCGCCGGCGCCCACGAGGGTGTGAATCTCGTCAATGAAGAGAATGATGTCACCGCGCGTGCGGATCTCCTTCAGTACCTTCTTCAACCGCTCTTCGAAGTCACCGCGGTATCTGGACCCGGCGACGAGCGCCCCGAGGTCCAACGTGTAGAGCTGCTTGTCGGCCAACGTCACCGGGACTTGGTTCGCCACGATGCGCTGGGCGAGACCTTCCACAATGGCGGTCTTGCCGACGCCTGGCTCGCCGATCAACACCGGGTTGTTCTTGGTGCGACGTGACAAGACCTGCATCACTCGCTCGACTTCTTTTTCACGGCCCACTAAGGGATCGAGTTTGCCTTCTCGGGCGAACTGCGTGAGATTACGACCGAACTGGTCCAGAACGGCTGATCCACCGGCCGCTTCGGGGTCGCTCTTCGACGAGCCCGTGGCGTTCGTGGCGCCAGCTTCCTTGCCGGCTTGACCCGACATCATCTGAATAACTTGCGTACGAACGCGCGCCATATCCGCGCCGAGGTCGTTCAACACCTGAGCAGCGACGCCCTCGCCCTCGCGGACCAGGCCGAGCAGCATGTGCTCGGTACCGATGTAGGAGTGGCCCAACTGGAGGGCTTCGCGCAAGGAAAGCTCGAGGACCTTTTTGGCTCGTGGCGTAAAGGGGGGTGAGCCGGGCGACGGGTTGGTATTGGCCCCAATGGCCTCTTCCACCTTCTCGCGTACGACGTCGAACGTGACCCCCAGGGCGTCCAGCGCCTTGGCCGCGACGCCTTCACCCTCACGAATCAGGCCAAGCAGGATGTGCTCGGTGCCGATAAATGCGTGGTTTAGGTCGCGTGCTTCCTCTTGTGCGAGTACGAGAACTCGCCGGGCACGGTCTGTAAATCGCTCAAACAATGGTCGTCCTTTTGTGCTTTGTATATGAAGTGTAATGGTCGCGCATGTCCAATGGGCCGAGCCCCCCGGATCACGAAGAACAGGCACCTATGGTGTTGGAGTGAATCCCCACGAACGACTTGGGCTTGCATTGGTTGAGGGCGATCTCGTTCATCTCGAGGCGTTGCTGGCCGAATCGGTGATTTTTGGCGACGCCTACCTCGACTCGGTTACCACGCACCTGATCCACGCCGGCGGCAAACGACTGCGTCCACTACTTGCCGTCGCCGCCGCGACGAGCGGCGAAAGGCCCGCGTCGCGCGACGATCTCTTGGGCGGCGTGGCGCTGGAACTTATGCACTTGGCGTCGCTGTACCACGACGACGTGATGGACGAAGCCGCAATTCGCCGCAACGTCGACAGCGTGAACGCTCGTTACGGCAATTTGATCGCCATCGTGGCTGGTGACTACCTGATGGCGAGGTCGGCTGGCATCGCCGCCGATCTTGGCGCCGCGACCGCCAGTCTCATGGCGCGCACCTTGGCGTGGCTGACCCGCGGACAGATCTCCGAGGTGCGAACCGCGTTTTCACTCGAGCGCAGCGAGACCAACTACTTCGAAGCCATAGAAGGGAAAACCGCCGCGTTGATGTCCGCGAGTTGTCGCATGGGCGCGATGACCGCCAATCACTCAACCACAGAGACTGACGCGCTAAGCGAGTTCGGTCGTTGTTTTGGGATGGTGTACCAGTTACGCGACGACATCTTGGACCTCACGGCGACCGACAACCAACTCGGTAAGCCCGCGGGACAAGATCTCGCTGAAGGTATCTACAACTTGCCGACCCTTTACGCACTCTCTGACCCGAGCCTCGGGGATGAACTTCGCGAACTCTTGGGTCGACCCTTGGGTGACGACGACCGTGAACGTGCACGCAAACTCGTTGTCGCGACCGACGGCATCGAGCGGACCATCGCCGCCGCGCAGCTCTTCCTCGACGAGGCCCACGAGGCGCTCGCGGTACTGCCGAGCGCGAGACTGCGCGCGGGCTACAGCTCGCTCATTGGATCGTTACTCGAAGACCTACCCGGCGTCTAGTTATCTAATCGCGCAGCGGCTTTAGCGTTGGAAACGCGATGACTTCACGAATATTGGACTCATCGGCGATCAGCATCGCGAGTCGGTCCATTCCCACGCCGAGTCCGGCCGTTGGGGGAAGCCCCCACTCGAGTGACTTGATGTAGTCCTCGTCAATAGCCATGGTCTCGTCTTCACCCGCGGCGGCGAGTCGAGCTTGTTCCTCAAATCGAGCGCGCTGTTCAACGGGATCGTTGAGTTCGCTAAAGCCATTGGAGAGTTCTCGCGTCGCCGCGTAGGACTCGAAGCGCTCGGTGAGCTCGGGATCACTCTGGTGGCGTCGCGCCAACGGCGACACTTCAACCGGGTACTCGGTCACGAAGATCGCGTCCCACAGCGACGGCTCACAGGAGATCTCAAAGAGCTCCGCGAGACAGCGCCCCGACCCCCACGCCGCGTGCACGTCGACGTCGAGTTCAACGAGGCGCTCGACGAGGCGCGCACGCGGCGTGTGCACCGAGAGGTCTTCGCCGATCGCTTCGCTCGTCAGTTCCGCCATCGTTCTGCGACGCCAGGGCGTCGTGAGTGAGAGTTGACGTCCCTGGTACTCAAACTCGGTAGTGCCGAGCACATCGAGGGCTACACCCGCCACCAGCTCTTCGGTGAAGGACATCATGTCCTTGTAATTCCAGTACGCGGCGTAGAGTTCGAGCATTGTGAACTCAGGATTGTGACGCGGACTAACGCCCTCGTTGCGAAAGACACGGCCCAGTTCAAAGACGCGTTCGTATCCCCCAACGACCAGACGCTTTAACCACAGCTCTGGCGCGACGCGAAGATAGAAGTCACTGTCGAGCGCGTGATGGTTCGTCACGAACGGTCGCGCGCTCGCGCCCGAGGGAATCGGGTTAAGGATCGGCGTCTCGACTTCCATAAAACCAGCCGCCCAACAACGCTCGCGCACCGAGCGCACTATTTCGCTTCGGCGACGGAGCGATCGTCGTGTGGTCTCGTTGGCCCAAAGGTCTGCCTCGCGGTGGCGATAGCGAAGGTCGAAGTCAGCAATGCCGGCCCACTTGTCACCGAAGTTGTGCAGCGCCTCGGCGAGTCGCTCCCACGAGGCCACTTTCACCGAGAGCTCGCCACGCTTCGTGCGAACAACCTCACCCGCGACGCCCACCCAATCGCCGAGGTGCAACTTCGTGAACTCCTCGAAATTCGCAGCCACGCCGTCGAGCGCAAAGAGTTGTATCTCGCCACTCGAATCGCGCATAGTGGCGAAGGCCAACTTGCCTTGACGACGAAGCAACATCACTCGACCGGCGACGTGGACGCTCTGGCCCGACTCCTCACCGTCGGTGAGGTACGAGTAGTTGCTCTGTAAGGCGGCGGCGTACGCGTCGTGGGCGAATTGATAAGGCGAAGTCACGTGCTCTCTTTCGAATGATTCCTTTCATGAACGATACGCAATCCGTGAAGGGTCAGCCAGGGCTCGACGATTCCCACGTGCTTGGTGTTGGGCGCGATCAGTGTCGCCAATCCACCCGTACCAATCACGGTCGCCTCGCCGAGTTCGTCGAGGATCCTCTCCACCATGCCGTCCACTTGGGCGGCAAAGCCATAGAGCACCCCGCTTTGAATGGACTCAACCGTCGAACGCCCAATCACCGAACGCGGACGAATCAGTTCCACCGAGCGAAGAGCCGAGGCGTGGGTGTAGAGGGCCTCGAGTGAGATCACCACGCCCGGCGCGATGGCGCCGCCCAAGTATTCGCCCTTGGCACTGATCACGTCAAAGACGGTGGCGGTGCCCATGTCAACGATGATCGACGCGCCAGGGTAGAGGTCATACGCGCCCACCGCGTCGGCGATGCGGTCCGCGCCAACTTCGCGGGGGTTGTCGTAGAGGATCGGCATGCCCGACTTCGTGCCGGGTCCGATCACCGTGAGATCGAGATCGGAGAACCACCTCTTGGCCATGCGCCGTAGCTGGGTCGTTACCGAGGGCGCCGAAGAACAGATCGCCATTGAGGTGACGGCCGTTCGCAAATCAAGACCTTCGAGATCGAGCAGTTGGGTGAGGACCATCGCGTGTTCGTCGGGCGTGCGATCGGCGACGGTCGAGATCCTCCAGTGATACCCGAGACCATGCTCGCCAGTCGCCCTGGCAAATCCCATCGCGTCCGGCGCGTCCGGACCGACGTTGCCAAAGAGTCCAATCAGTGTTTCGGTGTTGCCGACGTCCATTGCTAAGAGCACGCGCTATCCCTCCTTGATCGTGACCGGGCCGTTGTCGATCAGTCGTACGCCCTCGACGACGCCCGCCACCAACGCTCGCCGAATGCCAGATTCGTCGTCACGTGACGGTACCAAGGTCGAGGGGTCGACGACGTCGACGTAGGAAATCTCTACACCGGCCTCGTCGAGGGTTGACCGCAGTGTCGCGCGCTGGGTGCTGGCTACGTCGCTTCGACTGGCGACGAGCGCGATGGCCGCCGAGAGCGCAAGTGCCCGACGCCGACCCTCGCTCGAAAGTTGGACGTTGCGGCTCGACAAAGCGAGTCCATCTTCATCGCGCACGATCGCACACCCCACCACCTCAACGTCGAAGGCGAGGTCTCGCACCATCTGGCGAACGACGGCGAGTTGTTGATAGTCCTTCTCTCCGAAGTACGCCCTCGAAGGTCCCGTGATGGCGAAGAGTTTCGCCACGACGCTCGCCACTCCGTCGAAGTGTCCGGGCCTCTCGGCACCTTCAAAAACGTCGCCGAGTCCACCCAGCGTCACCGTGGTGGGCGTGGGTGAGGGATAGTGCGGCCACATCGCCTCGAGCGTGGGCTCAATGAGACAGTCAACGCCACTTTCGAGCGCGACGGCGAGGTCGTGTTCGGGCGTGCTGGGGTAGCGCGCGAGATCGTCCGGGTCGTTGAACTGACGAGGATTGACGAAGATCGTCGCTAACACGACGTCACCGCGTGTCTTCGCCGCACGAATTAGAGCGACGTGACCTTCGTGCAACGCGCCCATCGTGGGCACGAGTCCAATCGTGTGGCCCTTCGCTCGAAGTTCGTCCGCGTACGAACGCCACTCGGCGATATCGCTGATCTGGAGCACGCTAGACGTGCGACGTGAGTCGTCGCTGTTCGGCGAGTTCGAAGGCGGCGTTCGCCATCGCCACGTACGCCGGTCGCTGCGCCGCAGGTATCGCGTCTAGGTGCGCGTCGATCGTCGCCATGTCGGCGCGCGACGCTGGACCGGTCAGCGCTCGGCCTACGCCCAACGTCCCCACGTCATCGAGAGCCTGTTGCGCGAGTGGAAGAAAGTCGTCGAGGGACAGTCCCACCGACGTCGCGAGTTCTTCCACGAGACCCATCAAAGCGACGAGATGATTCGCCGCGACAGTGGCGGTGGCGTGGTAGACGACGCGCTGTTCGTCACTGAGACGAATTGCTCGACCGTGTAACGACGCGACGACGTCGCCAATACGCGCGTCGCCACCGACGCTAAAGAGCGCGCCGTTCAGTCGCTCGGCTCCCGTCGACGAGTCAGGCAACGCCGCCAGAGGGTGCAAAAAACCGACACGATGGTGCGCGCCAAGTTCGCTGAGTCCGCGCGAACCCGCAACGTGCGCGACGACGTAGTTGTGACTGAGGGGTATCTCACTCGCCACTGAGGTAATTGCGTCATCGGGCACGGCCAGCAGAATTAGCTCGGGCTCGCCGAGCGTTCCCAGGTCGTCGTGGTGAATGAGACGCACGTCGTGACCAACACGACGTAACGCAATGGCAAAAGAAGATCCGGCTCTGCCAGTTCCGACGACTTCGATGTTCATGATGGCTCCACTTCCGTTCCAGCCCCCGAAGGGTGCCGTTCGGCACTAGCGCAATGATTCGAGTGTACCCAGTTCGACGACGCGTCCTTCACCACCTGCAACCTGCTCGTCACTGACCAATTCCGGAGCCAACTCTCGTAGTGGCACGAGGACAAAGGCCCGCTCAAAGAGGCGCGGATGGGGTAGCAACAGCTCGGGATCGCTACTCGTCTCCTCGCCCACTAACAACACGTCAACGTCGAGGGTTCTTGGACCCCAGCGCACGTCGCGAGTACGCTCGGCGGCTTGCTCGGCGCGCCGGGCGCGCTCCAGCAACGTTCGCGCGCTGGCGTCAGTGTCGAGTTCGATCACCATGTTCCAAAAGTCGTCTTGGGCGACACCGCCGACCGGCTCGGTTTCGTAGACCTTCGAGAGGCGATACGGATCACCTTCACTCACGAAAGGGATCGCCGAAGCGAGGTGCGCTGTTCGATCGCCAACGTTCGATCCGAGCGAGAGATACGCCCGACGCACTAGGGGCGGCGCACCGTGCAGCGAACGCCCACCGTGGCAACATCTTCTGGCACGGGGGGACGCAGTTTTCGAACCGCCACCGTCACTGACGCCACCTCGGCGTCGAAGGCGAGGATCTCGCGCGCGACGCGGTACGCCAAGGTCTCGAGCAGTAAGAACGCACCGTCACTGGCGACGCGCGTCGCCAACGTGAGGACGCTCGCGTAATTGGTCGTCTCGGCGATGTCGTCGTTCATAGCGGCTTCTTCGAAGGGGCGAGCAATGTCAATGTCCATAACGAGAGGCTGGGCGCGGTCTCTCTCTTCGCTCAAGACACCCACGACCGCGCTGCAGCGCAGTTCACGCAACTCGATGACGTCACTCACGCAAGTCCTCGGGGAGATCCATCATCACCGATCGACCGTCCGGGCCGACCGAACGCTTGAAGAGTCGTTCGACGAGCGCGATCGACGCCGGAACCGTTGCTACCTTCTGGGACCAAACGAGATAGCCCGCGACCACGCCGAGCAACCGGTCCGATACTTCATCGCTGTGTAATAACACCGTCGTGTTCGAGGCCATGGAGCGAGCAACGTCGAGGTAACACGCCTCGAGCACCTCTCGTTGTTGGGGCCCACCGCGCAGCGCGTAGTGACTCGCCGTAAGGCCGTGCTCGAAGTACGCACTCATGTTCTGCATGACGGGCAAGATAGAGATCACCCGTCCGAAGCCTTGATGTTTTAACCAGAGCAACTCTTCGTCGCGGCGCACTTGACGGTGCACAGTCGTTGATCCGCCTGGCCGCTCTGACACCGCAAGGATACCTTTGTACACCCAAGTGAAACCTCTCGGCTCAATGCCCGCCGCCCACTTGCCTCTCATGCGCTCACGGCTTCGAAGGGACGCGTCATCAAATCCCGTAACTGCACGGTTTCTAAAACGTCGTGGGCGCGCACCATAGTTACACCTTGCACCATCGCCCACGCCGCCGTAGCGAGCGACCCTTCGAGCCGTTCATCGACTGCAAGCACACTGGTTCCGAGTTGTTCGAGGAAGCGCTTTCGGCTCGTGCCGATCAAGACCCCCGCCCCGTACTCGCGGGCGAGTTCGACGAAGTGATCACAGTGCGCGAGGAGTGTCAAATTGTGTTCGACGGTCTTGCCAAAACCAATACCGGGATCGAGCCAGAGTTTGGTAACGCCGGCGGCGCGAGCTTCCGACGCGACGCCACGAAGAAAGTCGCTCACCTCAGCGACGACGTCACGGTAGAGAGGACTGTCCTGCATCGTCGCCGAGTCACCCAGACGATGCATTGCCACGTAGCCAACGCCGAGTTCGCCCGCGACCCCTGCGAGCGTCGAAGAGACGTCGTTGATGACGCTCGCGCCAGCTTCGACGGCCGCCCTGGCCACCGATTCCTTTTGCGTGTCGATCGACACCGGTCCCTCTTGCGCGAGAACGCGAATCACCGGCACCACGCGCGCAAGTTCTTCGCTTGCGTCAACGCTCGACGCACCCGGTCGCGTGGACTCACCACCGACGTCAACTAGATCGGCGCCAGCGAGGAAGTGCGCGCGACCCCGAGCTATGGCTTGGTCGGCGGCGACGGTACGCGAGGCGGGAAAAAATGAGTCGGGCGTCACGTTCACGATGCCCATGACGGCCGGGCTCAGCGCCACGTGGACCTTCGTTGATGGATGTACTGCAGCGCTTCGGCCCGATACGACGCGTCGTCACGAAAGACGCCCCGCACCGCCGAGGTTACGGTGGTCATGCCTTCTTTCTTCACGCCACGCATTGAGATGCAAAAGTGCTCGGCTTCGATAACGACGATCGAGCCGCGGGGATGCAACTCACGCTCCATCGCCTCGACGATCTGAGTGGTCATGCGCTCTTGTACCTGGAGTCGTCGCGCGTAGCCCTCGACCAGTCGGGCCAGTTTGGAGAGTCCCGTGATGCGTCCATCTTTCGCGGGCAGGTACGCGACGTGCGCGAGGCCAACGAAGGGCACGAGGTGATGCTCGCACAGTGAGGTAAAGGGGATGTCACGCACCATGACCATCTCGTCGTGGCCGACCTCGAAGGTGACGCGAAGGTGTTCACCGGGATCACTCTCAATGCCTTCAAAGAGTTCAACGTACATGTCGGCGACGCGCCGGGGCGTTTCACGAAGTCCCTCGCGCGACGGGTCCTCACCAATGGCTTCGAGTAACTCGCGAATCAGTGCTTGCACCCGCGGTTGATCGACCACGATTAGGCCTCGCCGACGTAGGTGTAGATCGCGTCGAGATTTCGGTATCGCTCGTTCACGTCCAAGCCGTATCCCACGACAAAGTCAGAGGGAATGGTGAACCCAACGTATTTGAGTGACTGTTCGACGCGTTGTTCGCCCTCTTTGAGCAGTAGCGCGCACACGTTGAGACTGGCCGGATTTCTCGCACCCAGGTATTGGCGCAAGTAGTTGAGGGTCAGTCCCGAATCGACGACGTCTTCGACGATCAAAACGTCGCGTCCCAGGAGGTCGACGTCGAGGTCCTTGACGATTCGAACCACGCCACTGGTCTTGGTCGCCGCGCCATAGGAGGAGACCGCCATGAAGTCGACCTCGACCGGTAGTTCAATCGCGCGCATGAGATCGGCCATGAAGTTAATCGCACCCTTCAACACACCTACGAGTAACGGTGGGTTTGAGGCGTAGTCACGGGTGATTTGGGCGCCCAGTTCACACACCCGGTCCTGGACCTCTTTGGCCGAGACCACGACCTCACCGAGAACGCCCTTGGCCCAGGCGGCAGTGAAGTCGTCAGAAGAATGCCTATCCATGCTTGGTCAGCGTAGTGGAGTCGACTTCGAGGCTGAGGTGCTGATCGCGTCGTGCGAGTCGTCGCCCACCACTCAGTTCCGTCGCGACCACGTCGCCCACCACCACCCTGATCGCTCGATCAACCTCCGCGGCGCTCGGTGGATGTCGTTCACCAACCTCATCAATCACGAAAAGCTTCGCGCGCAGCCACCGACGAAGACGCGCCCGGGGCCATACGCGCAGCTGTCGACAGTCCACCTCGTCAAGATCAGCCTTGGCGTCATCAACGCCAAGGTCGTCGAGCCACGCTCGCTCTTCGTAGAGCACGTTGGCTTGACGCGCGAGAAGCGGCACCACGTCGCGCTCGGCGACGTCGCACATCAGGGGGATGAGTTGGTGTCGAACTCGATTACGTCGAAAGTTGAGGTCGTCGTTCGTGGCGTCGTGCAGTGGTTGCACGTTGGCTACGACCACATAGTCGTACACGTCGCGACGCCTTAGCGCCCGAAGGGGCTTGGTGGGATCGTTCACCATCGGCGAGAGGCCGTCGACGCCCGCCCCACGCAACATGTTGAGCAGCACCGTTTCGGCGAGGTCATCCATGGTGTGGCCGGTGAACGATCCTTCGGGCAGAACTCGTCGTCGCTCGGCGCGAGCGCGCGCTTCGAAGTTACCGCCGGGCTCGACGTGGACGTCGTGAACGAAACAAGCAACGCCCAGCTGGTCGCTGAGGGCGCGCACCAACTGCGCGTCATCGCCACTCGTCGCGCGGGCGTGATGGTTCACGTGATGCACACGCACGTCAAGCCCTCCCTCGAGAGCGAGTAGCAAGAGACCTACGGAGTCCGCTCCGCCAGAGACCGCGAGGTCGACCACGGTTCCCGGGGGCGGGAACGCGCACTCGTCAAGAAGTCGTGGGGCACTCGTGCTCACGAAAGCAGGTTACGCACTCTTCACGTTCGTGCCCCGAGCTCACGTGGTGATCGTCGCGATCGACGCCACGCGGCGTAGGCCATCCCAAGAGCGAACCACGTGGCACTAAAGGCGCCCACAAAAAACCCGACGGGCCAGTTCGTGCTGAAGGAACACGCGAGCGAAGCCCACACGGTGACGAGCGCGATGACCACCGAGAGAGCGAGCGCAACCTCGGGTCGGTTGGAGAAGCAACGCGCGGCCGCTGGAGGACCGATCATCAACGTGAATATCAAGAGTGCGCCAACAACGGGCACGGTCATCGTGGTTGCACACGCGATGACGATGAGAAACGCGGTCTCAATGCGCTCGGGGCGAAGCCCTTGGGAGGCGGCGATCTCGGGCGCGATCGACGTCAACAAGAGCCGACGGTAGAGCACCGCGACAGCAGTTATGCACACGAGACCGAGGATGACGACAGGAAGTAGTTGACCCGTACTCACGCCCAAGATCTCTCCGAACAACAAAGAGAAGATCTGAGGCTCGTACTGCGTGCTTTGACTGATGAACGCCGCGCCCAGAGCGAGCATCATTACGAGCGCCAAGGCCGTGACGACGTCGGATCTTCCACGGCGACTGAGACGCCCAATACTCAACGCCGCGCCAAGGGAGAAGACGCCGAGTCCAATCAGCGGATTGACGCCAATGAGGTTGGCGCCCGCCGCGCCCGCGAAGGCGCCATTTGGAATCGCGTGCGCTTGAAACGACGATCCACGAAGGACGACGAAGAAACCAACGACGCCAGCGATGATCGCGACGACCGTCGAAATGAGCCACGCGTTCACCATGAAGCCCGAGAACATCACACCACCTCTTCAGCGCGCGATGTCGTTACCCGCGCCGACCTCGCACTCGAACGACCAGCGTCAACTCGGCGCGCGATGACACGCCGTATCAAGGGCGTCCCCGACACGAGATAGCTGAGGAAGATGATCGCCACGATAAAGAAGCTGACGGGAAGTCCTCGGCTCGAAGGATTCCAGTAGTAACTGTCGTAGGCGAAGAGGACGCCCAGCCACGTGGACACCACACCGAGCACGCAGGCGAGCACGAGCGCATTGCGCACGTTCTTCGTCAGGCGCAGCGACGTCGCCGCGGGACCTATTAGGAGCGCCGTGGAAAGAACCGATCCTATGGCGATCGACGAGAGGCCCACCGAAATGGCCAGGGCGAACATGAAGAGCAGCCCCACGCCTCGCACACGAACACCTCGCGCCGACGCCAGCTCTGCGCTGAGTGAGCTGAGCAGAAGCGGCCGGTAAATCCAACTGATCAACGCGAGCGTTACGACGCTGAGCACGACGACCAAAGGAATCATCGAGGGATCGAGCGTGAAGATGGAACCGAAGAGAATCTGTTGCGTGACGCCCGTTGAAGCACTCCTCGTCGTGTCAAGGTACAAAAACAACGCTGACAAGCCCGTGGCGGCACCGAGCACGATGCCCGTGGCGAGGTCTCGTCCGCGCGCGCGTTGCACGCCGGCGAGATCCATCGCCCCCGCGCCGAACACGCCGGCCCCAATAAAACCAAGCAGTGGACTGATTCCCCACAACGACGCGCCCGCACCACCGGTCGTCGCTACGTCAGTGAGGGCGTGCCCGGCGAAGGACTGACCGCGCACGACCGTCACGACACCCACGATTCCCGAGACGATTGCGCTCACCGCACCGATGACGAACGCCGTGTGCACGGGTGCGTTCGAGAAGAATCCGGGTTCGAAGATCAGTCGCACGATGGACTACGTAACTGTAAAAGTCTCGTGTTGAGGAATGTCGCGGTCTTCTTGACCGGGCTCGGCGACGACTAGAACCCGACCGTGTAGCTTGAGGACGTCGACGTGGTGACCGTAGAGCGCACTGAGAACCTCAGAGCGCACGACTTCTTCGGTCGTGCCGCTGGCGGCGCGTCCGTTCGTCAGGTACACAATACGGTCCATCACTGGAAGAAGTGCATTCATCTCGTGCGCCGAGAGCAAGACGGCGACCTGATGCTCACTGGCGACGCGGTGCAACAGCGCCACGATCTCTTGGACACTACGGGGGTCAAGATTGGCGAGGGGCTCGTCGAGCAACAGCAACGTCGGTTGACTGATGAGTGCGTGCGCGATGAGGACTCGTTGCTGTTCTCCTCCCGAGAGACTGCCGACGCGAGCGTTCGCGAATCGATCGGCGTCGACGTCGTGCAACATCTGATCGACGAGGTCGCGTTGTTCTTTCGTGCGGCGTGAGAAGCCGTAACGATGGGCGTCGAGCCCCAACGCGACAAAGTCCCACGCCCGCATCGGCACGTCAGGGTCGAGCAGCACCTTTTGGGGTACGTAACCCAGTGAGCGACCGCGTTGGGTTAGTGGTGCACCGTTTACTCGAATCTCTCCTGCGACCAGGCGTTGCAGCCCCAAGATCGCTCGAAGCAACGTCGTCTTTCCCACGCCGTTCGAGCCGATCAGTCCGGTGAACTCACCTTGGCGAACCTCAAATGACACGTCATCAAGAATCCGGCGCCCAGCGAACGTGACGCTGACCCCCTCGACGTTGAGAATGGACGTCGCGCTCATAGCTTTTGCGTGGAGGTGTGGTCCACGACCGCTTTTTGAATGGCGTTCACTTCCGCGAGCATCCACGTTTGGTAGTTGTACCCGGGCGTGGGCATGGTCTCGTACACGCCAACGACCGCCACGTTGTTGGCCCGTGCGCTTTGACGAATGGCGACCGTGAGTGAACTGACGACCTGTTCGTTGTAGCAAAAGACCTTGGCTTGATGCATGGTGAAGTATCCCTTCTCGAGGGTGATGTCCTCTGGCGAGGGGTCGACACCGTTCATGACGTCCGCTTGAAAGACAAAGGACGTGAGAATCTTGGCTCCCATTGCTTGAAGCAAGTAGTCAGCGACGGGCTCGGTCACTGCCACCTTGGTGCCCGCGTATTTAGCTTTGAAGGAGGCGACGGCGCGCAACCACGGCTGCAGCGACGTGTCAAAGGCCGTGAGCCTCGATTGAAAGTAGACGCGGTGATTCGGGGCGAGCGCCGATAAATCGCTCGCCATCACTTTTGCAACCGCCGGCATCGTCGTTGGGTTGTACCAAAGGTGAGGATTAGAGGTGCTATCGGGAAGTTTGAGTACGTGTTGCACGACGATTACCTTTCTCTTGGGATTGGGTGACGCGGCTTCGATGTTGTTCATGAAACTGTCGTAGCCAACGCCGTTTTGGACGATCAATTGAGATCGGCCGACGCTTTGCGCGATGCTCGGACTCGCTTCGTAGGTGTGGGGATCGGTGTTGGGGTTATTCAGGATTGACGTCACCTTCACGTACTTGCCGCCGATCTGGCTCAGCACATTGGCGTACTGGTTCTCCGCCGCGACGGCGTTGATGACACTCGACGTCGAACTCGCTGACGCCACGCTTGGCGAAAAGCCAGTGACGAGCACTACTGACGCCAGAAGGGAGACGGAAAGGAAAATTTTCAGCGAAAGGGGCACGCCGCGCCGCTCAATCACTGAAGAAGTGCGAACCGTCATGAAGTAAGAGTATATTGAGACTGAGTCTCATTACAACTGAGAAACGAACGCCGTCGGAGCCACCACCGAAGCGTGTCGGGCACCGTTGGCCATCAAGTTGACTAGGAAGTGGAGGTAGGCGCCGTTGCAGCAGTCCCCATCAGCAGTGAATCTCCATGAACTCGTAGAGATGCACCTTCAGAGAATCGACCAGCGTTACACCGCTGGTCGCCAAGCCATCGTGGAACTCTTGGCCTCCTTCGGCCACCCCATGAGCATCTCGGATATTGCCCACGCGGTACCCGACGTGCCGAGGAGTTCCGCCTATCGGCATCTTGCCGATCTCCAACGTGCCGGTGTCGTGCGGCGGGTCGCCTCCGGGGATGAGTTCGCTCGCTTCGAGCTCGCCGAAGATCTCACCCACCATCATCACCACTTGCTGTGTTCACTGTGCGGCAAGGTCATCGATGTCACGCCCAGTCCAGCGTTTGAACACACGGTCACGGCAATGGTCGAAGAACTCACCGCCCAACAAGGTTTTCTCGCGACGTCACACGCGTTGGACGTCATCGGACACTGCGCCACGTGCCAATCGACGTAGCGCTCAGCGCGGAGACGCGCAACGCCCTCACGGTCCACCGCTTCGAGGAGGCGCGTGACCTTGGGGTCGACGCCTTCGTAACCGATCGCTTCGCGGGCGTAAGTTCACCTCCCTTCGATGCCCTGAACCTCGGTGACCACGTGGGCGACCAGGCCGACAGCGTCGTGGAGAATCGCCGACGCGTCGCGGATGCCATTGGCGTTGACCTCGCTCGACTCGTCATGGTCCGCCAAGTTCACGGCGGGCACGTGCTCGACGCGTCGATGGTCACGAAGGAAAGCGAGGCCGACGCTCTGTACTGCGACGACGACGAGAGAGCCCTCGCAATACTCGTCGCTGACTGCGTCCCGTTACTTATTGTCGATGCATCGTCACCTCGCTTCGCGCTCGTACACGCGGGATGGCGCGGACTTCACACGGGCGTAATTAAAAACGCTCTCGCTTCATTCGTCGACCCCTCTACCCTGCACGCCTTCATCGGTCCCTCAATCTCGCGAGAGGCCTACCAAGTCGGTTATGACGTATCGCGACATTTCAGCGACGTGGCTGGCGCGCTCACCCCCGACGGTGAGCGCCACGCACGACTTGACCTTCGTCACGTCGCCACTCACCAACTCCTCACCCATGGCGTTCGTGACGAGGAAATCGTGCGCAGTAAAGAGGTCACCGACGGTGGCGAGGTGTTCTTCAGCGATCGAGCACAGCGCCCCTGTGGCCGTTTCGCCCTCGTGGCGAAACGAGTCTCATAACATGAATGACGACATGATCGCACCGCGAACGACGAAGCAACGCGCCGAGATCTTTCGCTACGTCGATCTCGAGATCACCGAGACGGAGTTGCGCGCGACCTACGAACTCGACGGCAGGGTTTTCGTCGAGACGGTGACCTTCGAAGGCGTCAGCGCATTGAACACCCCCGCCGTAACTGCGCTCGCGCAACTTTGGTTTCTCCTGGCGGGCCTTTCGTACTACAAGGCCGGCGCCGCCCGGCGCGTCGACGTTGGCGCGCTGCCACTCGGCGAGCACGGTCGAGCGCTACTCGAGGCCTCACTACTCGAAGGACTCGCCGAGTTTGCCTACAACAACGATCTCTCACTCGACGACGTCGCGATTATTGGCGGATCCGATACGGCGACCTATTCACCCGCGATCGATCCCTCACGAGTTCTCGTGCCCTTTGGCGGCGGCATCGACTCGGTCGTCACTTCCTCGCGACTGGCGCCGAATCTCGATCAAGCGCTCTTCATTGTCAGTCCCGCGAGTGGTCGATTCGCGCCTCTCGAAGCCACCGCCGCGGTAACGGGCAAGGACATCATCCGAGCACGTCGATCACTCGATGAACAACTTCTCACGAACGATCCGTCCTTCTTCCACGGGCACGTACCCGTCACGGCGATGGTGACGCTCCTCGCCGCGCTCGCCGCGCTCGCCACTGGCCGGGGCGGTGTCGTGATGAGCAACGAACACTCGTCGTCATCTCCCAACCTGCGATGGCACGATCTCGACGTGAATCACCAGTGGAGCAAGTCCTGGGGCGCGGAATCTCTCATCGCTAATGCCATCCAAGAACGCGTCGGTCCCGAGTTCGTCGTCGCCAGTTTCTTGCGTGATCGAAGCGAAGTGTGGGTTGGCGAAGCGTTCAGCCATCTCACCTCGTTCCATCACGTCTTTCGAAGTTGTAATCGAGCCTTTACCCAGGTCGTCGAGCAACGACTCGACACGTGGTGCGGTGAATGTGACAAGTGCCTCTTCATTAACCTGATGCTCGCTCCCTTCCTCTCTCGCGCGACGTTGCGTGAGATCTTCCACCACGAACCCCTAAGTGACCCAAATCGCGAGGCGCAACTTCGCGTCCTCGTGGGTGCTGGACTCTCTTTCAAACCCTTCGAGTGCGTCGGTGATCCCCACGAGAGCGCCGTCGCACTCGACACCGTCAGCGAGATGGATGAGTGGTCTGACGTAGAACTCCTGGGCGCGTTAGCGGGCGAAGTGCGATCCGATCAAACGCTTGAAGAACTCCTCGAATCGCAAGGACCAAGCCGTGTTCCGGCCCACTGGCTTCGCTGACCTCGCGGGAAAGCGCGTTGGCATCTTCGGTTACGGCGTTGAAGGGCGCGCCGCCGCCGCGCGCCTTCTCGATGTCGCCGAACTCGTTCTCGTCGACGACGTCGATCGAGGACCTGACGTGCTCATCACCGACGAGGGGGGCCTCGACGCGCTGCTTCGCTGTGACGTTGTTCTCAAGAGTCCCGGCATTGCTCGTCGACGCGCCGACGTGCTCGACCTCGAACTTCATGGCGTCTTCGTCACGTCGGCGCTCAATCTATGGCTGCACGACACTGACCTTTCCCGCATAATGGCAATAACTGGCACAAAAGGGAAGTCCACTACCACCGCTCTCGTGGCGTTCTTCTTGCACTGTCTTGGTGAAGAGGCCCAGCGTCTGGGCAACATTGGACAGCCCCCCTATGACCCGTCGATCGATACGTCCCAGGGTTGGCTGATTCTCGAGGTGTCAAGTTTTCAGATCGTCGACCTCGACGTCGCGCCGAGCGTCGTCGTCGTCACGTCGCTCGGCGCCGATCACCTCGACTGGCACGGATCGCTCGAGCAGTACCAAAGCGACAAACTCTCCTTGACCCGCGCCGCCGGCGATCACCAGACATTGGTCGCTGACAACGCCACCTTTCATGAGATCCAAGATCAACTCGGCGGCGATCTTCGCTACGTCGCGAGTGACACGACGCATCTTGGCGCCGCGCTCGGTCTCATTGGCGCACACAACGACGCCAATGTCGCGCTCGCGCTGAGCGCGGTCGAGGCGCTCACGGGTATTGCCAGCGACGACGTGCGCACCGCGGTGACGACTGGGGCTTTCACCTTCGAGCCACTACGTGGCCGTTTGACGTTGGTCGCCAGCGAAGTCGTAAAGGGAAAAATCCTCCGCTACGTGGACGACGGACTTGCGACCTCGGTACTACCGGCGTTGGCGGCCCTCGACGTCTTTCTCGACGAACCGCTCGCCCTCATCGCCGGAGGGTTCGACAGAGGAATCGACTACGACGAGCTCGCGAAAGCTCTTTCCCTGCGACATCGACCAACAACACTGATCACCATGGGCGACGCCGGTAAGCGTCTGGGCGCGACGCTCTTCGCGCTTCGTAGCGATCTGCCCCAATACAGCGCTGAGAACATGAATGACGCCGTGCAACGCGCCCGAGCGTCGCTCGAGAGCGGTGGCGTCGTCTTACTGTCGCCAGCGGCGCCAAGTTTTGACCAGTACCGAAACTGGGAAGAGCGATCGGACGACTTCACGCAAGTCGTGCGCTCACTCGTTCACTAGATCTGGATCTCCATCGCGCAGTGCGATACGAGCCGCAACGTCGCTGGTCGGCACGGCTGCAACGTCAGCGGCGGCGATTGCCGGCGAGAAAAGGAAACCCTGTCCCCAATCACAACCGAGACTGCGAAGGTGGCTGAGCTTGCCGTCGTCTCAATCCCTTCGGCGATCATCGTCATGTTGAGTTTGGCGCCCAGTGAGATGATCGCTTCGAGCAAGGTGTCGCTCTTTGAATTCTCTTGTTCTGGATTCACCAGCGACTTATCGATCTTCACGATCCGAGGATTGAGTGACGTGAGATAGGAGAACGAGGAGTACCCGGTGCCGAAGTCATCATGGGCAATGTCGACGTTCATGCGACGCAGATGATCAACGACGTGCATCGTGTCGGCGATGTCAAGTAACGCGACACCCTCAGTAATTTCGATGACGAGACGTTCGGGCGCTAGATGCTGTTTAGTGAGGTTCTCTTCTATGAGAGAGATGAATGCCGGATCGAGAAACTGACGTGCGGACATGTTGACCGTCACGAAAGGCGCGCTGACCGTGGGATCGCTCGAGTGCCACGAACTAGCTTCTCGAATCGCCTCACGCAGCGCGAAGGTCCCGATTTCGAGGATGAGATCGCTCTCTTCCGCGAGAGGGATGAACAGTTCTGGCTCTATCCATCCCCGCGTGGGATGTTGCCAGCGAGTCAACGACTCGAAACCGACGATGGCCAACGTGTCCAAGTCAACGATGGGTTGGTACTGGACCGAGAGTTCGCCACTCTCGAGCGAATCGCGCAACTCTCTAGTCAACTCGAATCTATTGACGGCCTGCACGCCCATGGACTGAGTGAAGATCACGTAGCGGGCCTTGCCCCGGCGCTTCGCCTCATAGAGGGCGATGTCCGCGTCTCGAAGAAAACCGTCGGTGTTGGTTTCGGTGCCGTCCCACACCGCTACGCCGATGCTGACTTTTTGGCTATACCGTAATCCAACGACCGTGAAGGGCGCGTTGAGTGCGTCGAGCAATCGTTTGGCGATGTGGTCGACCTCGCCGACGTCGGTGAGACTCTCGGCCAAGTACAGAAATTCGTCACCGCCAAAGCGACACAGCGTGTCCGTAGAGCGCGACACCGCCTCGAGGCGTTTCGCGAAATCGACGAGTAACACATCCCCCGCCATGTGACCATACGTGTCATTGACCCCTTTGAAGTCATCGAGGTCGAGCAGGAAGATCGCTGCCCGACTACCGTTGCGCCGCGCGACCTCGTGCGCCTTCAAAAGTCGATCGTCGAAGAACATGCGATTGGCCAGTCCGGTGAGTGAATCGTGACTCGCTTGGAAGGAGAGCTGGGACGCAAGCGCCCGCTCCTCGGTGATGTCGCGACCATTGGCGACGACAGCGCGAATGGCGGGATCGTCGAGACAGTTGGTCAACTCCGCTTCAATGAAGCGCCATTCGTTCGAAGAGTTGAGGATTCGAATGACGACCGGTTCACTCGTACTCATACTCGTGCTCGTGCGATTAACGATCTCGGCGAGCGCGGCCGTGGCCACGGCGTGGTCGTCGGGATGGATGAGATCAAAGATCGTACGTCCCGTCTTCGAATTCTTCTCATAACCCATGAGCGTGGCGCTCGAGGGATTCGCGTAGACGAGCGTCCCGTGTTCGTCAATGACGGCGATGATGTCTTTTGAGTGCGCCACCAACTGCTCGAACCATCGCTCCGACTCAACGAGTGATCGCTCAGCACTCCGCAGAGCGTCCTCCACGGCCACAATCTCTTCGTCGCCGTGTAGTGACTCTTTGGCCATGCGACAGTCCTCTCAGGGTCGTCGATGTGTCGAATGGTCGCCCACAACGCTTTTGGGCGTTACCGGCAGTTACTCGCGGCCACCGTCCCCGCTCAATCTGCAACCTAATGCACTTTTTGCGAGTGTGATTGAGAGCGAGATCAACGCCTCGAGAAAGTTTGACGGCCGTGCGGACAAGGAGTGAGTGAAGGGACGAATGAGAACGGCCGACGGGAGCCGCGCCGTGCACTGCATTCGCCACTTTCGCCTAACTGAAGTAGAACCACAGTAAGGACACGAAGGTGACGTTGACGAATTCAACGTCACCATCACGGTCCAGAGACGAAAAGGAAACATAGTGAGTGACCAGAACGAATCATCACAGGAGCACGCAACCCACGACCACGACCACGACCATCACCTCGCTTGGGCAAGAGGGTTTTCTGGTCGGCGCCCATTCGCACGGCCTCTCTTTCTCCTCGCTTTCGCCGTGGTGATCGCGGGCATCGCCTTCACGGGCGAATCGCTGGGTCATTCGCACGGAGCCGCGGGCGCCACCATCACCGTCACCGGATCGGGCACCGTGACCGGCACGCCCGACACGATGAGTTTTCAAATTGGTGTCCAAAGCGTCGCCTACAGCGCGACCGCCGCACTGGCGGACAACAACGCCAAGATGTACGCACTGCAGCACTCACTGCTCGGCAACGGCGTCAAGAAAAAGGATTTGCAAACGACGGGGCTGAATATCTATCAGAACACCAACTCGAGGGGCACCGTCACGGGCTTCACGGTCGTAGATAACCTCAACGTCACGACGCACGACACGAAGAAGGCGGGCCGCGTGATTGACGCCGCGGCGCACGCCGTGGGCAACGGTATCCAATTCAACGGTGTCACGTTCTCCATATCGAACCAGTCGTCCTTGCTCGCCGCAGCGCGTGCTCGCGCGATCAAGAACGCCCACGTCGAGGCGACACAGATCGCCAAGGGTGCTGGCACCACAGTGGGATCGATCGTTCGCGTCACGGACCAAGAGAACACTGGTTCCACCGGCGTGTACTACCCCGGCGCCTACAAGGCATTTAATGCGACTGCGTCCGTGCCGATCCAAGCGGGCAGCCAGTCGATCAACGTCCAAGTGAGCGTTGTCTACTCACTCAACAACTAGTGGTTGACGCGTAACGGCGACGATACGTGGAGCCTGGGAGGATGTCCAGGTTCACGACCTTGTTCACATATGAGTCGCGACATTGTTCATAGTGCCGTCGTTGACGATGGGGCATGTCAAAAGCACATGTCATTGTCCTCT
>Ga0208715_1000010_pt1 | contig 105650 bp, 108 predicted proteins | sample NGESurshal092012_3_FD_184473 | JGI IMG/M metagenome (GOLD analysis project Ga0208715, IMG submission 184473) | Arctic peat soil microbial communities from Barrow, Alaska - NGEE Surface sample 210 shallow-092012 (SPAdes) | ecosystem: Environmental > Terrestrial > Soil > Wetlands > Peat ... | reverse complement strand
GACCCCGGCGAAGATCACCGTGCGCAGCACCGTGCCGTTGCTTAGCGAGGCCGTTGGAACAACGCCCGAAAATATCGCCTGTCCGATGAGAAAGGTGATGAAGCAGACGATCTCGGTTACCACCAACATTGACGCGGCTAACACGATCAGTTTTCCCGCCATCAACTTCAGCCGATTCGGCACCGCTACCAGGGTGGTTCGGATCGAACCCGAGGAGTACTCGCTCGTTATGAACAACGTCCCGATAACGCCGACGGCGAACTGAGCGAAGAGAATGCCGTCCAGACTTGCCGACACCGGATCGAAGGTCAGTCGCTCCCCGGTCGCCATTGAAGTCCAATGACCTCGAACAGCGACCGTAATAAGGACGCCGAGACCGATCGTGAGTACGAACGTGATGATTACGCCCATGACCGTCGAGCGCACGGTGTGAAACTTGATCCACTCCGACTTCGTCGTCGAGCCCAGGGTCACGTCACTGCTCATGGCGCACACCTGACGATCCGTATTCGACGGCATCGGCTGTCAAGTCCATGAAGACTTCTTCGAGAGACGCTCGCTGGGGCGTGAGTTCAAAGAGCGCAATCCCGGCGTCAAAGGCGATCTGACCAATTTGGTCCGAGGTGAGTTCGCTCACGCTCAATCCTTCGTCGTTGACCTCACTGATGACGCCGCCCTTCGATCGCAGCGACGCCAGGAGTAAGGGATGATTGGCGGCACGAACGAAGACAGTTCCCTTGGCCGTGGCGGTGAGCGTGTCTATTGAGCCTTGGGTGATGAACTTGCCTCGCCCAATGACGATGATCTGGTCAGCGCTGACGGCAATCTCACTCATGAGGTGCGACGAGACGAAGACTGTCCTTCCTTCATTCGCGAGAGAACGGAAGAATTCGCGAATCCACCTAATGCCTTCGGGGTCGAGTCCATTAACTGGCTCGTCGAAGAGCAGCACCTCGGGGTCGCCTAACAAAGCGCCCGCAATCCCGAGTCGTTGGCTCATACCAAGTGAGAAGTCGCCAACTCTTTTGTCAGCGACGGAGGCGATGCCCGCGAACTCGAGCACCTCGTCGACGCGAGCGACGGTAATCCGATTCGACGCGGCGAGCGCGCGAAGGTGATTTCGAGCGGTGCGCCCGGGATGGATTGCTTTGGCGTCGAGCAGAGCACCAACTTCGTGCATGGGATCGCGCAACTCTTCGTAACGCTTACCCTTGACCGTCGCGCGACCTTTAGTGGGGTGGTCCAACCCGAGAATGATGCGCATGGTCGTGGATTTTCCAGATCCGTTGGGTCCAAGAAACCCGGTGACGACTCCGGGTCGAACTTCGAAGTCGAGGTCGTCGACCGCGAGCGTGCGCTTGTAGCGCTTGGAGAGATGTTCGACCTTGATCACGTAGTGCCTCTCACGAATCTAGTGAGTACAGCGGCGCCTCAAATTTCTCCCCGTACAAGTTCGCTGAATTCGCCCGTCGAACAACGAGGAATCGTCATTCGGTGTGTGTGCTTAACGTGGCGCGGCGAAATGCTTGGCAGGTGCCACACGTGCCAGAGAGCGCCACGTGGTGGCGATCGAGCATGAATTCGTACTTCGTGAGCAGCGCTTTGCTGAGTGCGTCAAAGTGAGCGGCAGGAATCTCCATCGTCGTGTGACACGACTCACAGGTCAGGTGGCCGTGAACGGCGCCCGCGAGATGGTACACCGCCGCCTGTTGACCGAGATGGGCGTGCACCACGATGCTCAACTCTTCGAACTCGTCCAAAATTCGATACACCGTTGAGGTGCTGACGTCGGGCAGGCGTCGTTGGACTTCGAACGTTATTTCGTCCGCGGTGAGGTGCCCCGAGGCACCCACCAACACCTCGCCGACGGTGCGTTTGGCGACGGTCACTCGCTTCGCGGCGCCTCGAATGATCGACGCAATGGCGTCCTCGTCAGCCTCAGGCGTTGCCATGGGCCAACACTAGGTCCGACGCGTTCAGCCTCAACGCCGACTGCGGGTTTGAAAGTACGAGAATCAGTTCACCGTGGGATCTCGCGGCCAACTAAATCGTCGACAGACGAGCGAGTATCGCCTCTGCGTCGTTCACCATTTGACGCACGAGCTCACCTGCGGGAATGAGTTCGTTGATGGCTCCTACGGCTTGACCGGCGGGGTAGCCCTCGCGTCGCGGATCGACGCCCTTGGTCGTCTCGTCGCCACCGAGGTGGAACGTACCTTCTTCGTGTGAGACGAAGAGTTGATCGGGGAAGGGCTTGAGCAATGCGGGATCCGCTTCGTAGCGCGCGGTCGTGTCGTTCTTGATGACGCGCATGGTCTTGCCGCTGAATGCTTTTGAGATGATGGTGCCGTCTTCGTGCGCCGCAAGAATGCTCTCTCGAAAGCCCGGTATCGCGCGCGCCTCGGGCGTAGCGATGAATCGCGTGCCGATCCACACGCCGTCGGCGCCCAGGGCGAGCGACGCCGCGAGTCCACGTCCGTCGAAGAGTCCGCCGGCCGCGACGACGGGAATCGCTCCATTGACGGCATCGACGATGAGGGGCACCAGCGGCATCGTCGCCACGGTGCCGGTGTGACCACCAGCTTCGGTGCCCTGAGCGACGACGACGTCGCATCCGGCGTCGAGTGCGCGTCTCGCGTGTTCGACCTTGCCGCACATGGAGATGACTAGCACGCCGTTCTCGTGACAGAGGTCGATCACGTGGCGCGGAACGCCGAGACCCGCTACGAAGGTACTCGCGCCCCCTTCGATGAGTAACTCGACGTTGTGCACCAACGAATCGGGGAACGCCGTTAAGAGGTCAACGCCGAAGGGTTTTGTGGTCAGCGACTTGGTCGCGGCGATCTCTTGTGCCAGTTGAGCGCTCGACATTGTGGACGCGCCCAAGCAGCCGTAGCCACCCGCGTTCGAGACTGCCGCGGCGAGGGCGCTGTAGGAAACGCCACCCATGCCGGCCAACATCACCGGGTGTTCGATTCGCAATAGTTCTGTTAGTCGTGTCTTCATAGTCCCCGGCTTCAACTTACACAGAAGAGTGTTGTAGGCGCAGTAACACCCCACCCACGATTGCCGCCACCGCTGAACTGATGAGGAGCCCGAGCGTGTAACCCGCGTAGAGCGAACTCTGTGCTCCAAAAAGTTTGGTCGCGAAAAGTAACGGCACCGTAAAGCCAATGGCACAGAGGAGTGCCGATGACACGATGAGTGGCCAGGTGATCGACGAAGGGGGGCGAAAGCTCAGTAGGCGTGCCAGGGCCACTCCACCAGTGATGCCGAGTGTTTTGCCCACGAGGCGTACGGCGATGGTCGCGACCACCACGGTTCCGACGGCACCATTCAATTGGACGTGTGACCAGTGCAGCCCACACGCCACGACGGCGAAGAGCGGCAACACGACACCCACCGAGAGTCGCGTCGCGACTAGCTCAAGTCGTTGACCCGACAGTGACCGCGACGGAATTAACACGCCGGCCAGTACGCCAGCCAACGCCGGTTCCACGTTGGCCCACGCGAAACAGATCCACAACGCGACGAACACTCCGACGCCCGCGATCAAATGTGAGGAGCGTCGCATTAGCGCGCGGCCCGCAATCGTCGCCACCACGATGGCGAGAAGACCGAGCGCGCGAACGTGAGTAGTGCCACTGACACTTAGAACGATGACGCTCAGCACGTCGTCGGTAATCGCCAAGGTGAGAAGAAAGATCCGAAGTGTTGGCGGAAGACGCTTTCCAACGACCGCGAGCACGCCCAAAGTAAAGGCCACGTCGGTGGCCATGGGTACGCCCCAACCACGGCGAAGTGCTGCGGAGTGCAGAAGACTTCCGAGCAGTAGTGACCCGAGTGCGGTGACCAACATGCCACCAACGGCACCCAGCACCGGGGGAATCGAGTGTTTGGGTTGTGTGAGCAAACCTGAGGCGAGTTCTCTCGAGAGTTCAAGGCCCATCGCGAGGAAGAAGACCGCCATCAGTAGATTCACCACGACGTCGTGGACACTCGTCACTTCGAGAAACTTGAAGAATCGCGTGTTCGAGCGCGACGCAAAGATCGTGAAATACGACGACGAGGCGACCGCGGACCACGTCAAGGCAACGGCCACGCCCACAACCAGACCCACGCCCGCGCTGTACTCGTGATCGAGGACTCGCACAACGCGTGAAGTGCTGGTGCCCGCCATGGCGAAAGGCTAGTCAAGCCAAGTCGAATTACCGAAGTTCCGCGGGTAGAGTTAAACCACCCCGTCACTCAATCGTGAGCGGCGTCTCGCCGTCAACGAAAGCCCCATGGCCGAACCCAAACTCACGGCTGTGTCAAAACGAGAGTTGTACTTCATTTTCGGAGCGTTGATGCTGGGCATGTTGCTCGCCGCGCTCGACGGCACGATCAAGAGCGCTACGGGGCCGTTGGTCGATCGGGATTCTCACGTGTCTACGGACGGTACCGGCGCTCGTGACCACGACGTGACCTTTCGGTGCAGGATCGGGGTCGATCAGGTACATAAGAATTACTTCGGCCATCGGTGAACGAAAGATGTTGCCCGTGCAGATTGTTGCCACGTTGAGTGGTCGGCGCGCCAAAACTCTCCTTCAGATCTCCTACGTTCTAGTCGCCGGATTTGTGGCGCGCGACGTGCGAATGATCGGCCGGGAAAGGTAAAGTACCGTTGAGGCGTACGGAAGGAGTCGCGATGCCGTTGTCAGATCACGAGCAGCGAATCCTGGCCGAACTTGAAGAGTCACTCTCCAAGCAGGATCCCCGCTTCGCCAAAAATGTGAGAGAGACGAATATTTACTCTCACAGTGGTCGACGCGTTCGCTGGGGTATTGCTGGATTTATTGTCGGGCTCGTCATCTTGGTCCTATTTTTCTCGCACTCGGTCGTTCTTGGACTCGTGGGCGTCGCAATGATGTTTATCTCCGCAGTAGTAGTTGAGCGAAACGCTCGTCTATTGGGACGCGCGTCCTGGCAGGACATCACACGTTCTGGTCAGGGCGACGACGCCCACGCGAACTACGGTCCCCGTACAAGTTCGCTTCGCGACTGGTTGTCGCGTCATCGCAATAAAAGCGAATGACCGACGTCGGAGGCGCGCTGAGCGCGTTTCCGTGCCTCGCAGTTGACATTGGCGCGTCCAAGATTGAGGCCGCCGTCGTGGCGAGGAATGGTTCGATTCAAGCTCGTGAGCGTGTAGACGTCGCGTCGTACCCGCACGAGCTCTTTGACGCGCTCGTAGATCTGTTAAAGCGCGTGCGGGCGGATCACGTGATTGACGTGATTGGCGTTGGTTGCGCCGGACCGATGACGCGCGGGGGCGTAACAGTGTCGCCACTCAATATCGCACAGTGGAGATTGTTCCCGTTGCAACAGAAATTGCGTGACGCTCTCAACACGGAAGTGTACGTCGACGGTGACGCGCGAGCTCTCGCGTTGGCCGAAGGTGCATTTGGCGCGGCGCGTGACATTGATTCGTATCTCTCAATGGTCGTCTCCACTGGCGTGGGCGGTGCCTTCGTATTGAACGGTCGTTTACTCGACGGCGCCACTGGTAACGCGGGTCACGTTGGCCACCTCAACGTCGTGACGAACGGGGCACTGTGCTCGTGCGGCGCGCGCGGCTGTCTCGAAGCCGAGGCCTCAGGTTGGGCGATCGAAAGTCGTACCGGGCGTTCGGCCAGTGACGCCGATCAAGCGACGCGACTTCGCACCGGCGAGCTCGTTGGAAGGGCCGTTGGCACCTTGAGTTCGGTACTTGATTTTCGTAGCTGTTTCGTCGCTGGATCAGTAGCTCTTGGCTTTGGCGATGAGTTTTTTGTCGAGGCGAATAAGGCCGCGCGTACGGTGGCGATGATGCCGTACGCGCACGACGTAGAAATTCGTAAATCACAACTCGGCAATGACGGCCCGCTGCTCGGCGCGGCGTTAGTGGGTTGGCGAGGTGCTTCGTGCGAGGACTAAATAAAATGAGCGTGGCCCGCTTTCTCCTTCGACACCCTCGCCAACTGCCCACGGTGGTTCGAGCTGGCTGGCGGCTTCGCTCCACTCGCTGGTGGCGACACGCGCCATTTTTGCCCCTTCCCGATCGCGCGTACTGGCGTTTTCGCATGATGACGGTCATGGGTCCATCGGGTGAGCGGATGAGTGGGCGTGATGTCGTCGCTGCGGCGAAGTGGTCGTTGCGCCAACGAGTGGGACGGTAGGTTCTTCCGATGGGTCGCGTACTCCTGCTCAACGCCACGTTCGAGCCCTTGCAGTTGGTTTCAGAACGTCGCGCCGTGGTTTTAATGCTCGCGGGGCGCGCCGAACCCATCGCGATGCCCGCCGAGCCTTCCGTGTGCCGTTCGGCGAGCATCGTTGTTGAGATACCCGCGATTGTTCGTCTGCACGACATGGTCAAACTGCCGACCAAGATTCGCACCCCTCCACTGACGCGTCGTTCACTGTTGCTGCGCGACAGTTACCGATGCGCGTACTGCCTTGAGCACGCCGACACCATCGATCACGTCGTGCCTCGCTCGCGCGGCGGGCGTCACGAGTGGACGAACGTCGTGGCGGCTTGTCGGCGCCACAATATGCAAAAGGGCGATCGTCTCTTGGAGGAGATTGGCTGGCGAATGCACTTTGAACCTAGGGTGCCCGATGGTCCTTGGTGGCGTTGGCGCCACGTGCCCGATCCCGATCCTCTCTGGGCGCCGTATCTTCCGCGCGCGTCGTGATCGACGACGTCGACGAGCTCTACGACTACAGCGAACTGCGCGGTGAAGTCGAAGCCTCGATGTTCGTCGCCACGGTCTTACGTCCGACGCTCGTACTGGGTGGCAGTCAGTCCCGTTCGGTCGTTGATGCACTGAAGCTCGATGGAACGTCACTGCGCCGGCGCCGCGGGGGCGGGGGACTCGTGTTGCTTCGCCCTGAAGACCTCTGGATCGATTGGTGGATTCCCCACGGTGATGCCCGCTGGTCAGGCGACGTGCACGTGAGCTCAATTCGCGCGGGTCACTGGTGGGCCGATGAACTTGTTCATTTCACAGACGAATCGGTGTCGGTCTATGAGGGCTCCCTCGATGGCGAGGCGGAATATCGGGTGGTGTGCTTCGCGGGCCGTGGTCCCGGCGAGGTCTTCCTGGGCGATCGCAAGGCCGTAGGCGTCACCCAGTGGAGGGTCCGCGAAGGCGTCTTTCTCTCCACGGTGCTCCACGCCGAGCCAACGAGCGACGTGATCGAATATCTTCACGACGTCCCCGAAGGCCTCGACGGCGCACTTGATCATCAGGCACTTTCCTCCCTTCGACTTGACGACCCGGCAGAACTCGTCTCCCGACTGCGTGCTGGTAGTGGTCCGTGGCGCTTTCACCCACTCGTCTTGACGCCCTAACTCATTGCCAATTACCTGGTTTTCTCCTCGCTTTGGCTCGGTCGTCTCGAGTGGAAGACACGAGCGCAAAACTGGCCAAAAGGCCATTCAATTTGGTGAATAGTGGCGAAGAGTGGTGTAATGTGTCACGAAGTGGGGGAAAGTGGTGAACTCACGGGAGGACAGTAATGCTCGGCTTCGTCGGTCAGTTTCAGCACACGCTGGACGCGAAAGGTCGACTCATCCTGCCCGCCAAGTTTCGTACTGAATTCGAGCGTGGCGGCCACCTAAGCCCGAACACCGAAGGATGCGTGGCACTCTGGACGCCCGGTGAGTTCGCTCGCCAGATGGAAGAACGCCTGCAACAGAGTCGCGTCGGTGGATCGTCGGAGCGTCAACAGGTTCGCTACTGGTCGGCCAACTCGTCTGACGTCGACTTCGACAAGCAGGGTCGATTCGCTCTGCCGAGCGCCATTCGTGACTACGGACAACTCACCGGCGACGTCTTGGTCGTCGGCGCTATTGACCACGTTGAACTTTGGAATCCATCGACGTACGCGGAGAAAGTCAACGCCGCCGAGGAGATCTTTAAGCAGGGCAGTGACTAGTGACAGGAGCATCACAGCAGTACCGGCCGCGGACCACGCGCAGCCTGGCAATCGTGACAACGCGACGAGATACCTCCTCCGCACTCTCGCCCGTTGTCTCGATTGAAAGGCTGCGGATGGCCCAGGATAGTTATCACGAACCGGTACTCGCGATTGAGATCGTCGAGTTGTTGTCCAGCTTGCCCGCTGGCGTGGTCGTTGACGCGACGTTGGGAGGGGGCGGTCACGCGCGAGCCGTCCTTGACGCGGCACCACACCTTCGCGTGGTGGGAATTGATCGTGACCCCGACGCTCGTCTAGCTGCTGGCGAACGCTTAGGAGACGTCGCTGATCGCGTTCGCATTGTTGAGGCGACTTTCGCTGATCTAGCTGGCGTCGTCGCACAGAACAGTGATTTCCTTGGCGACGAAGTCGTCGTTGGCGTACTCATGGATCTCGGCGTTTCATCGCATCAACTTGATGAGACGAGTCGAGGATTCTCCTTCCGCTCTGACGCTCCCTTGGACATGCGAATGGATCCAACGAAGGGCGAGACGGCGGCAGAGTTCATAGCCAGTTCCACGCAACACGAACTCGCTCGGCTCTTGCGTGAGAACGGCGAGACGCGTTTTGCTGGCGCGATTGCTAAGTCCGTCATTGCTCGCTTGCCCATGACGACCAACGAACTCACCGAGGCCGTTGAAAGAGCCGTGCCGATGGCGGCACGTCGACGTGGACACGTAGCTACTCGAACATTTCAAGCGTTACGCATAGCCGTCAACGACGAAGAAGAACAACTTCGTCGTGGGCTCGAGGCGGCACTCGACACCGTCAATATCGGGGGCGTCGTGGCGGTGATCTCGTATCACTCAGGTGAGGATCGCGTCGTAAAGTCCTTCTTCGCTGAACAGCAAAGCGGGGGATGTCATTGCCCAATTGAGCTTGGCTGTGTGTGTGGCGCCGTGTCGCGGGTGAGCGTGTTCAAGGCCAGTGCCCAACTCGCGACGGCTCAAGAGATTGCTGCGAATCCCAGGGCGCGTTCCGCTCGACTTCGCGTTGCTCGAAAGGTGGCGCCGTGAGCGTCATCAGTTTTCCCCGCCGCGTCGACACGCGTCGGTCTCGGACCCGCGACACACCGCTGACGCGACCAGCGTCACACCGCGCTCGCGCACCGCGTCGCGCCGTCACGGCACGACGTTGGCGCGGCGCGTCGATCTCGCTCAAGTCCACCATCGTGGTCGTACTCGCTCTGGGTCTTTCGCTAGCGGGCACCATGGTCGAAGCCAATCGTCAGATCCAGATTCACGCGCTGCAGAATCAACTGCTGCAAGAACAGTCGAGTTACGCGGTGCAAGTGGGATCGTTGACCAATCTTTCTGCGCCGAGCCAGATCGCGACACAGGCCGGGGCGCTGCACCTGGTCGATCCCACCTCGGTAACCCAGGTACCGTCCACGTCTCTTGATGCGCCTTTGCCGCTACCGAAGTTTTTGGGTTACGCACCGGCAACATCAAGGACGCTTCGGTGAGCACGCACAACACCTCGACGCATAGTCGCACCCGGGTTCAACATAACGTCGCGCACGTTAAACCCCGAGGGCCCCGTCGCTTGGCCGTGTTGCGCGTCGCGATGGCGTTGGCCTTCACCGCCTTAGGCGTGCGGCTCGTGTTCTTGCAGGTGGTCAATCACGCGCACTACGCCAAGCTTTCCGTCGCCGAAGTTAAGACGGAATTGACGACGACGGCGCTTCGTGGAGGAATTTATGACCGTCGTGGTCAGACGTTGGCGGTATCACGACCAACGTCGTTGGTCATTGCGGACGACATGCAAATCAGTCACCCGGCGAGCGAGGCACGAGCGATGTCTCCTCTAGTGCACGTGCCCGTCGCCAAACTCACCTCGCTTCTCGCACAAAAGAACCACGGCTACGTCATCATCAACAACGCACTGGCTCTCACCGACGGCAAAAAAGTATCGTCGTTGGTCTTTCCGGGCATCGTCGTGCAGAACTCCTCGGTGCGCACCTACCCCGACGGCACGCTCGCGACGTCAATTCTCGGTGGCGTGAACGCGAGCGGCGCGGGTTCAGCGGGACTCGAGTACGAGTACCAACAGATCCTGGCTGGCCAGACTGGGATCACCCGTGAGTTCTTGTCGTCTTCTGGCGTCAGCATTCCCGCTTCACACTCGACCGTGATCAAAAAGGCTAAGCCGGGTGTTGGACTTGAGTTGACCGTCGACGCCTCCTTGCAGTACGTCACCGAGCGAGCGTTAGCGCGAGAACTCAAGTCGTCCAATGGCTTGACTGGTTTGGCGTTAGTGATGGACGTGAAGACCGGCGAAATCTTGGCTGACGCGTCGCTGGTGAACACGAAGACCACTGCGGGCGTGCTGGGTCCAATTTCTACGTGGGGGGCGAACGTTGGCGTTCCCGGCATTCAACAGACCATTAATAATCTTCCCTTCTCCCAGGCCTACGAACCGGGCTCAGTGTTCAAGGTCGTCACTTTCTCCGCGGCACTCCAGGGCGGACTTATCACGCCCAGCACCGTCTTTTCAGTGCCGAACTCGGTGGTCGTTGGTGGACGACTCTTTCACGACGCGGAGAATCATGGACTTTTGCACCTCACCGCTACCCAGGTGTTAGCGCTGTCGTCCAATATTGGAACGTACGAAATCGGCAAGACCGTCGGCGAAGTTGGCCTCCTCGCTCAGGTCCAGCGACTTGGTTTCGGCCAACAGACTGCCGTGAACTTCCCGGGCGAAACAAGTGGTCTACTCGTCAACGCGACGAACTGGTACGCGAGTGACCAAGCCGCGTTGCCGATCGGACAGGTTGACGCGGTGCCCGCAATCCAAGTGCTCGACGCCTACAACACCATCGCTAACGGTGGCGTCTTCGTCGAGCCAAAGATGGTACGCGGTTACGTCTACGCCAGTGGTGCCCTGAAGGCGACACCGCCAAGTGCGAAGCACGTCGCTCTCTCACCGAGCGTCGACGCGACGATGGTAAAGATGCTCGAACAAGTCGTACTCGCCGGTACTGGAACCAACGCGATCATTCCGGGCTACCTGGTCGCGGGAAAAACGGGGACCGCGACGATTCCCTACCCGGGACGCGCCGCGCTCTTAACGGGAACGTACAACGCCAGTTTCGTCGGCTTCGCGCCAGCTAACGATCCGGTCTTGTCGATGATCGTCGTCATTGAGCGTCCGACGACATCCATCTTCGGCGGCTCGGTCGCAGCACCGGTCTTTCAGTCAGTGATGTCCTACGCGTTGCACCACTACGGAATACCTTCGAATGGGGTTCAACAAAGGCCCCTCAAGGGAACCGGCGCAACGTTCGCGTCGAACGTGACGTGATGCAACTCGGCGACATCTTAGAAGACGTCGCGCTCGACATAGCGACGAGCAGCGTCGAAGTCTCTCGCGTGGAGATCGACTCGCGTGACTGTGTGGCGGGCACGCTTTTCTTCGCGATGCCCGGCGCTAGCCATCACGGAACGAAATTCGCCAAGGACGCGATGAAACGTGGCGCGGTGTGCGTCGTGTCGGACGTTGCGATGGAACTCGCCATACCCGTCATAGTGGTGCCGACCTCACAGTTACGCGCACTGTTGGCACACGCGAGCGCCACGATCGTTGGACATCCTGAAGCACGCGCCAAATTGGTGGGCGTCACGGGAACTAACGGCAAAACCAGCGTCACGACGATCGTGAGTTCGCTCGCGCGAGCGCTCTCGTGGAACGCGGCGAGTATGGGGACATTGACGGGCGCGCGAACCACGCCCGCCGCGCCCGAACTCTATCGAGCGCTGGCGCAAATCGTGGGTGACTTCGATCCCTCGACGCCCGACGCACTAGTCGCGATGGAAGTGTCGAGCCACGCACTTGATCAACACCGTATCGACGGTCTTCGCTTTTGTGTTGCTAGCTTCACCAATCTCAGCCACGATCACCTCGACTATCACGGATCGATGGAGGAGTACTTTGAAGCTAAAGCCTCACTCTTCACGAACGAGTACGCCAAGCGAGCGGTCATCTGGATTGACGACGCCTACGGCGAACGCCTCGCGGCGATGACGACGCTTCCCGTCACCCGGGTCTCACGCGACGACGCGGTTGATGTCACCACGTCACTCCAAGGTTCGACGTTTTTTTGGCGTGGCCACCTCGTGAACTCACCTCTCGTGGGCGACTATAACGTGGACAACGCGTTACTCGCGATGGCGATCATGAGCGTGCTGGGTGCCAACGACGTAGCGATTGCGGCGTCAGTGGGCGAGATTACCTCGATTCCCGGTCGCTTCGACGTGCTGTACGGCAGGGGAATCACGGTCATTGTCGACTACGCCCATACCCCGGAGGGACTGCAGCGACTGTTACGCGACGTGCGCACGCTGCAGCCAACGGGTCGCCTCATCACCGTCTTTGGTGCCGGCGGCGACCGTGACCGCGCGAAGCGTCCCGCGATGGGTCAGGCCGTCTCGAGCGCGTCGGACCTAACCATTGTGACCTCGGATAACCCTCGATCCGAGGTGCCAGATGCCATCATTGATGCAGTGATGTCGGGCGTGGTGCCCGGCGCCCTGGTCGAGCGTGACGTCGATCGTCGTCGGGCCATTGCTCGAGCTCTCGAGAGCGCGGTGCCAGGCGACGTGGTCGTACTCGCGGGCAAGGGGCACGAGTCGACCTTGACAGTGGGCGATCTCGTAGTGCCCTTCGATGACCGGGTCGTAGCGATGGAGTTGCTGAAGTGAGGATGCCATGTTGAGTTTGATGGAGTCAGGTGGAGTCGGTTTTCTCGTTGCGCTGCTCGTGACCCCTTTGTGGATGCGATTCTTGAACGCACGCTCGCTCGGTCAACAGATCCGCGAAGACGGTCCTTCGACGCACCACCACAAGGCCGGCACGCCCACCATGGGCGGCGTCGTAATTGTCTTTGCAGCCTTCCTGGGGTACTGCATGGGCCACGTGGGTACGTCGATAGTCTTCACCCGTTCGGGCGCGTTAGCCATCTTTGTCATCGTCGCGTCGGGGCTGCTTGGCTTCGTCGACGACTACCTCGCGATTCGAAACTCTCGCAACTTAGGGCTTAAGGCGATTGGCAAGTTAATAGGCCAACTCACTATTGCGGGCGTCTTTGCGGTGCTCGCCCTTACGTGGGTGCACACGTCCACCAATCTCTCGTTCACGCGTGTCACGTTTCCTGGCTGGAATCTCACGGGTGTCGGTTGGTTCTTTCTGGCGGTCTTTGTCATCATCGCCACCTCGAACGCGGTGAATCTTACCGACGGGCTGGACGGTTTAGCGGCGGGCTCGGCCACGTTCTGTTTTGGCGTACTCTCCATCATTGGTTACTGGCAGTTTCGCCACTTCGGCATCTATCACTTGCACTCGGCGCTCGATCTCGGACTTGTCGCGGTGGGTCTGGTGGGTGCGTGCCTAGGTTTTCTGTGGTGGAACGCCGCGCCGGCGCGCATCATTATGGGCGACACTGGTTCATTGTCCATTGGAACTGGTCTGGGCGCACTCTGTCTTTTGATGAACCTCGACCTCTTACTCGTCGTGATCGGCGGACTCTTCGTCGCCGAGACCGCCTCGGTAATTCTCCAGGTGCTGAGTTTTCGGATCTTCGGACGCCGGGTTTTTCGCATGGCTCCCTTTCACCATCACTTTGAGCTGCGCGGCTGGCCCGAGACGACGGTCATCATTCGATTCTGGATTCTCGCTGGACTGCTCGCGATGCTCGGACTCGGCATTTTCTACGGTGACTTTCTCAAGATTGCCAAGGTCGTCTAGTCGTGTCCGCGCGTCAACCGCTACGTGGATACCTTCAGCCGCTGCCCAGGGGGAGCGCCTCCGGGCGTATCTTGGTCGCTTTCACGACGGCGCTCGTGATCTACGGCACGATCTTTGTCGCCTCGGCGAGCGAAGGTCAGTCCGCGGCGAATGGCGGTTCGGTCTTTTCAGTCATGGTGCACGACGTGGCGTATCTCTGTCTCGGGATTTTCGCGTGGTACCTCGCGGCGCGGGTGCGTCTCGATCGTTTGCTACGCGCCGCGCCGCTGGCGATGTTTGTCGGCTTGGTGTTGCTGCTTGCCGTCAAGGCGGTCGGCATTACCACGAATGGTGGCAAACGATGGCTCAATCTTCGTCTCATCAATCTCCAGCCCTCAGAGTTGTTCAAACTCGCTACGGTGCTCTTCATCGCCTGGTTGGTTCAACATCACCACGACGAACTGAACAACTGGAAGCAGTTGGCGATCTGGACCTTGCCGGTGGTGCTCGGCTGTGGTCTCATCGTGCTCGAACCGGACATCGGCACGGCGTCGGTGGTCTTAGTCATTGCGGTGGCTATGTTGGCGGTCGCCGGACTGTCACGGCGTCTGCTCGGGCGCGTCATCGTGTTGAGTGGATTCGCGGTCGGAGCCTATTTGCTGTTGAAACCGTATTCGGCGAGGCGATTCTTCTCGTTTCTCCATCCCAACAAAGATTTGTTGGGTAGTGGCTATCAACTCCTGCAGTCGCGCATTGGCCTAGGGGCGGGCGGCTGGACGGGCCTCGGTCTTGGACATAGCCGTGCCAAGTGGGGTCTGCTCCCTAACCCCCACACCGACTTCATCTTCACGATTATTGGCGAAGAGCTCGGGCTGATTGGCACCTTGGCCGTACTCGCGCTCTTCGTTGGGTTCTTAATGGTGTCGATGCGCATCGCGCAGCGCTGTTCGAATCAGGTCTATCGATTGGTCGCGGTGGGTATCACCACGTGGATCTGCGTGGAGGCACTGATCAATATCGCCTCAGTAGTGGGGTGGTGGGCGGTGACCGGCGTGCCGTTACCTTTCTTTTCCTACGGAGGAACGGCGCTGATAACTGAACTGGCCGCGGTGGGATTGCTCTACAACATCGCGCACGACCGAAGTCGCTCGGGCGACTTGACGATGCGCGAATACCAGTTGACGAACTTTCGCCAAACCATCGAACGACAGCGTCCTCAGCGACCGTCTGAGCGTGAGGCCGTGACGCGCCGCTACCGACAGGACCGCTAATGGGCGGCCCCGTCGTCATCACTGGGGGCGGGACTGGTGGCCACGTCTTTCCGATGCAAGCGATCAGTGACGCCCTGCGCGCGAATGGCCTTCTCGCGAGCGACCTGCGGTTCGTGGGGAGTCGTCGCGGTCAAGAGCGAGCGCTGCTCAGCCCCGGTGACGTCGCGCTGACCTTGCTGCCCGGGCGAGGAGTGCGGCGCTCGATGCGACCCTACGACCTCGCCGTGAACGTTGCGGCGCTCTTGGGTCTCGTCGTGGCGATGAAAACGGCATTTTTTTTGGTACGTCGCTGGCGACCATCCGTGGTGGTGTCGGTTGGTGGTTACGCCTCCCTCGCGACGGGCGTCGCCGCCGTGTGTTGGCGAATTCCACTCGTGCTCGTCGAGTTCGACGCGACGCCGGGTGCGGCACATCGCCTATTGGCGCATTTCGCCACGAAGCGCTGCTGCGCTTTTCCTAGCGAGGGAGAGAACGTTGTCGTCACGGGCGCGCCGCTGCGAAAGGTCATAGAAGACATCGAACGCTCGAATGAGTCGCGCGATTGCGCGAAGCGTGGCGCCACGCCGCCGATCGACGAAGGTCGTGGTGTCGTGGTGGTGATGACGGGATCGTTGGGCGCGCGCAGAGTAAACGACGCCGTGAGTGATCTCGCGTCAAGGTGGTCAACGCGTCGCGATCGCGCGCTCCTTCACGTGAGTGGACGCCGCGACTACGAGCACGTTCTTTCAAAGTCGCCCGTACTCGACGGTCTTGACTATCGGGTCATGGAATTTGGCAACATGGTGCAACTGTGGGCGATGTGTGACGTGGCGATCTGTCGTGCGGGGGCGATGACGATCGCCGAATTGACTGAGCTGTCGATACCCTCAATCTTGGTGCCACTACCGGGCGCGCCGGGCGATCACCAGACGAAGAACGCGCTCGCCGTCGTGGGCGGGGGTGGGGCAATCCTCGTGCCTGACGCCGACTGTACGGGCGAGGCGTTGGAGAGCGCGCTAGAGCGATTGATGGAACCAGAGGCGATGCTTGCGGCCGCACGGGGCGCTGGCGCTTTAGCCCGCCACGACGCCGCAAGCGCGATCGCCGACGTAGTACTTGGAATTCGAGGGGCGTCGTGAGTGTGTTCCAACCGCTCACGCGCGTGCATGTCGTGGGTGTGGGCGGCGCGGGCATGAGTGGAATGGCACTGTTACTCGCCGAGATGGGAGCGACGGTCAGTGGTAGTGACGCTGTCGCGTCATCCGTGCTCGACGAACTTCGCGTTCATAACGTGACGACGTTCGTCGGCCACCGGGCCAGCAACGTCGAAGGAGCTGCGGTGTTGCTGTGGTCACCGGCGATTGGACTTGACAACGTTGAAATGGTCGTCGCGCGCGACGCGGGGGTTGTCTTAGTACCGCGCGCAAGGGCGCTGGCTGAACTCTCCAGCATGAAGAGGGTCATTGGTCTTACCGGCACGCACGGCAAGACCACCGCGACGTCGATGATGGTCCAGGTGGCGCTCGCCGCGGGTCGTGATGATGGATGGCTTGTCGGTGCACCGGTCGTGGGCGTTGGGGCGAACGGTCACTGGGGTGAAGGTGACCTGATTGTTGAACTTGATGAGAGCTACGGCACGTTTGGCGAAGTGACGCCGTTCGCGTTAGGACTCTTGAACGTCGAGTCCGATCACCTCGACCACTACGGCGCGCTCGAGGTTCTTGAGGCGGCCTTCGGTGACCTTGTGATCAGAACGAGCGGACCAGTGGTCGCGTGGGGCGAGGACGCGGGCGTCGCGCGGGTGCTCGCCAACTCGCGCCACGACGTCGTGCTCGTCGGCACGAGCGATTCCTTTGAATGGCGAGTGTCGAACGTCGTGCTAGAGCGCCGGCACGCGTCGTTCGAACTTCGTGGCAAAGGTGAGCGTTTGGACGTGTCGCTTCGAGTGACGGGCGCGCACAACGTGGCCAACGCCGCCGTCGTCGCCGTACTCGCTCGCTCACTCGGTATCGACGCCGCTTCGATTGTCCAGGGACTCGCGAACTTTGTCGGGGCACCGCGGCGTTACCAGTTCCGGGGCGCCTGGCGCGGTGTTGACGTCTATGAGGACTACGCGCACTTGCCCGGTGAGATCGCGGCAACGTTGGCCGCCACGCGCGCCACCGGCTACGAACGCATGACGGTGGTGTTTCAGCCCCACCGGGTCACGCGAACGCTCTCGCTCGTTGATCAGTTCGCTCCAGCCTTTGTAGGAGCTCGTCACGTCGTGGTGACCGATCTGTATCGTGCCGGTGAAGCCAATCCCCACGGTGTCACTGGTGAAGTCGTCGCACGGGCTCTTCGTCGCTACGACCCGTCGCTCGATACCACGTACTGTGGCGAACTCGCACTCGTGCCCGGCGTCCTCGAGGGACTCGTCGAGGACAGCGACGTGATCCTCGTGCTCGGTGCCGGTGACGTCGGATCGATCATCACCTCTTTACCGGGTGGTCTCTCGTGAAGGCACTCACGGCGCTGATCGAACATGGGGGAGAGCGGGTGCAAGAACATGCTGCGCTCGGAGCGCGCACGACGTACCGCGTGGGCGGCAGCGTGCGAGCTCTGGTCACGTTGCACTCGATCAGCGACGTACAAGAGTTGGGACCACTCATGCGCTCGACGGGGCTTGCGCTGGTGGCGATCGGTAACGGATCGAATCTTCTGGTCGACGACGGTGAACACGAGGTACTCGCGGTAGTTCTTGAGGGTGAGTTCACAACGTTGCAATGGCGCGACGACAACGAGAGCGTGATCGTAGACGCCGGCGCCGGGCTCGCCTTACCCGTCGCGGCGCGTCGTCTCGCCCGCGAAGGCGTCGTTGGTTTCGAATGGGCCGTGGGCGTACCGGGGACCTTCGGGGGTGCCGTCGCGATGAACGCCGGCGGTCACGGCTCGGACGTAGCGGCGTCACTGGTGCACGCGTCGCTCTGGCACGACGACGACGTCGCGGACTGGTCGAACGAACGCCTCGCGCTTGGTTATCGAACGAGTGCCGTGGGCCAAGGCGACGTGGTGCTTTCAGTGACGCTGCGCCTCACTCGAGGTAGTGCGAGTGAGGCAGAAGAACGCGTGCGCGAGATTGTTCGATGGCGCAGAGAACATCAGCCCGGGGGCGCCAACGGCGGGAGCGTCTTTCGCAATCCGGCAAATGATCACGCCGCGCGCCTTATCGAAGCGGCTGGGTGCAAGGGACTTCGTGAAGGCAGCGCCCAGGTCAGCGATAAACACGCCAATTTCATCCAGGCCGACGCGAACGGACGCGCGCGCGACGTGTTCACGCTGATGAATATCGTACGAGCGCGAGTGCTCGAGGAGTCGGGCGTGGCGCTCGTGAGTGAACATCGTTTCATTGGATTTGGGGTCACGCCGTGAGTCGCCGGCGCGCCACCATCGACGTCACGCCGACTCGACGGGTGCGCTCGACACCTCGCTCGAAGGCCACCTCGTCGTCGTCGCGTCAAAAGGCCACGCGCGAGAAGATCCCGCGTCGACGAGTGCGGCGTCTTACGAAATGGATGCTAGGAGTTGGGCTTCTGGTGACGGCCCTCGTGTTCGCGACGCAGTGGACCCTGCAGCAATCGTTCTTTCGCGTCCAGCACGTCACTTTCGTGGGCCTTCATCACGAGACGCCCGCCGCGGTGCTCGCGGCTTCGGGCCTTTTGAGCCATCCCGCCATGATCAACGTCAACGACGCCGCGGTCGGGCAACAACTCAGATCGTTCACGTGGATCAACTCGGTCACGGTCACCAAACACTGGCCGAATTCAGTGGTGGTGAGCGTGCAAGAGGGCGTCGGGGTCGCCGTCGCCTTCACGTCAAAGCACGTGCTCGAGTTCGTTGACGCCCAGGGTCGCGCACTCGGCGTCGCGCCGTTGAAGGAGGATCTGCCGACCCTCCAGTACGTGCATCCGACGAATGCAACGTGGCCCTTCGCCCGCGCGGGCCGAGCGAGCGCGTACGTAGCGAGTCAACTCCCTCGGGCCTTTGGCTCACAGGTCTCGGTGATCACCGAGGACGCGGGCGGCCTTGTCACGCTGAAGATGACGACGCCCGTGAGTTTTGTCCTTGGACCAGCAACCAATCTGAACGCGAAGTTCGTCGCCATAGCGTCAGTGATCGCGCACGGCACGCTGGTGCCCGGTGACGTCGTCGACGTGACGGTGCCCGACGAGTTGGCCGTCACCCCGCCGACGTCTCACTAAAAGGCGGCCATTTGACCATCATGTAGGCACTGACTAGCCTTCAGTGACTGTTCGCCATGCCGTCGCCGCGAAGGCGGTAACAATAGATGACAAAGCCAAGGGGAGCCTATGAGTCTCAATCAGAGCAACTACCACGCCGTAATCAAAGTAATCGGCGTGGGGGGCGGTGGCGCGAACGCGGTGAATCGAATGATCACCTCGGGACTGAAAAACATTGAGTTCATCGCCGCCAACACTGACGCGCAAGCCTTGTTGCTCAGTGAAGCAGATCTCAAGATCGATATTGGCCGTCAATTAACCAGAGGACTTGGTGCGGGCAGTGACCCAGAAATTGGCCGACAGGCAGCTGAGGAACATCGCGCGGAGATTGAAGAAGCTCTCAAGGACACCGACATGGTCTTTATCACCGCTGGTGAAGGCGGCGGTACGGGCACGGGCGCGGCGCCCGTCGTCGCCGAGATCGCCAGGGCGCTGGGCATTTTGACTATCGGCGTCGTCACCCGCCCCTTCTCGTTTGAAGGAAAGCGCCGCGCCACCCAAGCCGAAAAGGGCATTCAACAGTTGCGCGAGAAGGTGGACACGTTGATCGTGATTCCGAACGATCGTCTCCTCTCCGTGACCGCACCCGATACGTCAATGCTCGACGCCTTCAAGATCGCCGACGACGTTCTGTTGTCGGCGGTGCGTGGGGTGACGGACCTTATTACCGTGCCGGGCCTTATTAATACTGACTTCGCCGACGTCAACACCGTCATGCGCAACGCCGGTACTGCGATTATGGGCGTCGGCAGCTCTACGGGTGAGGGCCGCGCGGTGAACGCCGCACGCGCCGCGATCACGTCGCCACTTCTCGAAGCCTCAATTGACGGCGCCCGAGGCATCTTGATGAACATTGTCGGGGGATCGGGTGTCACGTTGAACGAAGTCACGCAAGCCGCCGAAATCATTCACTCGGTCGCGCACCCCGACGCCAACATCATCTTTGGCAGCGTGATCGACGATTCAATTGGTGAAGCGGTACGCGTCACGGTGATCGCCGCGGGCTTCGATCCGAGTGGCGTGAAGCCACAGGGCACGACGAGTCAGCCTTCTATGACCGAGGGTCCACGCAGCGACATCTTTACCTCCACGGGCGACGACTTCTTTGACGTCGGTGGCGATGACGACCTACCCAGCTTCCTCCGCTAGCGAGCAACTCAGAGAGCGTGTTCGCGCCAACGTCGAGGACGTGCGAACACGAATTCTCTCGACCGGCCGTGAACTCGCCAGTGTGCGCGTCGTCGCGGTGACCAAGACCTTCGGTGTTGGTGAAGTGGAAGCTGCGCTCGCATCCGGGTTGACGACCTTTGGTGAAAACTACGTGGACGAACTCTGTGAGAAACGACGCGCGAGCCCAGCGTCGAGCGCGACGTGGCACTACCTTGGCGCGCTCCAAACGAACAAAATCGCGCGCGCGATAAGGTGCGCCGACGTACTTTGTGCCGTAGCGCGAGAGAAAGAGCTCGAGCGTATAGCCGTCATTGCGCCAGAGAAATCCATCGACATCCAAGTAGACTTCACGGGCGAGGCGCGACGAAACGGCGCGTCACCACGCGAGGTGGGCGCACTCGTTGCGCGCGCTCGAGCGCTCGGATTGCGCGTGCGAGGTCTGATGGTGGTGGCGCCAATCGGCGACGTGCGGGCCCGTGAGGCGTTTAGAGCGACGTCAGCACTCGCGGACGAGTTCGGCGTAGTCGAACGCTCGATGGGTATGAGCGACGATCTGGAATTAGCCTGTGCGCTCGGCACCACTGAAGTCCGTCTTGGACGCGCGCTCTTCGGTCCTCGGGTGGTCCAGGGCCGCCTGGCCTAACATAGTTATGGGCGCGCTTGCCAAGGAGACGTGAATGAAAGATAAATTACGAGGGTTTCTAGGATTCCTTGGCCTCGTGGAAGACGAGTACGGCGAATACGGCCCCAGCGCGTCACCGCGACCTTTCAGTGAACAACCCGACGCCGTGGAACCCGAGTGGTCGGCCCCGCCCGCGCACGCGCCTCGGACCTTTCCCACGCAACCAGCGAACCCTTCGCCCCTTCGATCGTCCCAGCCTTTAGCCGCCCCGCGACGTACGAACTCCATCTCGGTGCTGGACGGCCCCCACGGCCAGTCGCGCGTTCGTCCCATCGCTAATCCCAACGCGGCGCGTGGCATCTCACCGTTCTCTCAAGAACGTGACGTGGCCGTGGTGTCGCCGGAGACCTACGACGACTCACGGCGCATCACCGACCTGTTGCGCTCGAATCGTGCGGTCGTGTTGAGCACCCTTGACGTTGATCAGGTTCTTGCTCGACGTCTCGTGGACTTCACCGCGGGAACGGCGTACGCGTTAAACGCAAAGATCGAGATGCTCGTTCGTGGTGTCTACTTGATCAGTCCCCAGGGAATGCACGTCGGACCTGACGTGAAAGAGCAACTGAGAGCATCGAACTATCGAACGTTTGACCAGGCATGACCCTTATTCAGTTTGTACTTACCCTCTATATCTGGGTCTTGATCGTCGCCGCACTCTTGAGTTGGATTCCGAGCACCAATCATTCAGGTGGACTGGCCGCCACCAAGCGCGTCCTGACCAAACTGACCGAACCGGTCTTGCGGCCACTGCGTTCGATCCTGCCACGACCGAACTTCGGTGGTGTTGGTATTGACCTGTCGGTGCTCGTCGCGGTCATTGGTCTCGAGATCATCAAAGCGATCATCTAGCGTCAAAATTCACGGACGTGCAACGCCTCTGGCACTAGGGTGGCTGCATGGACAGCACAGATAACGCGCTTTCGGCAATTGACGCCATCGACACGGTGGCCTTTAAGGTCGGCCTCAAGGGTTATAACGTCGACGAGGTCGACGAGTTTCTCGAACGACTCTCCGGAGAAGTTCGTCAACTAAAGGATCTCGCTCATCAGCAGCGCCAGCAACTTCGCCAGGCCGCCGAACGCATCAGTCAGCTCGACGCCCGCGGAAGTGCCACGGGTCCCGTCGCCGCCGCGTCCGCCGCGTCTGCCCTGCCATCGATTCGCACCACTACCACCTCGGGGGCCGAGCAAGTCACCTCGATGATCGCGCTCGCGCAACGATTCATTGAACAGGCTCAGCAAGAAGCAGAAGCGAAGGCGCGCGAATTCACTGGCGCCGCCCAAGAGCGCGCGCGAGAGATCGTGACCGAAGCGCGAAGCCGAGCTGAAGATGAAGTCAATCGGCTCAATGGTCTCAAGCAACGACTCGGCGAAGACGTGGACACGCTGGCCCACCAGCTCCAAGCCGAACGAGCTCGTATTAGCCAGGTACTCGCAGAGTTCACTCGGTGGGTTGAGACGTCGTTGCAGGCGGGAGGATCGAAACCCAGTGCTGCAACCTCGAGTTTTGTGCCGTCGCCTTCGACACCATCGTCGCCTCCCAGCGTCACGCAAACCCGACCGTTGGCGACGCCGCCGCCCGCGCCCGCGCCAGTTTCCGCGCAGCCGACAATTGGCCAAGTTCTTAAATTCGATCAATCTTCTCGCGACGAACGGCAGTAAGTCCCGTTCCGACTGCTAGGGTCGGCGGGCACTTGTTCTTAGGAACGCGAGGAGTAAAAGCATGCCGTCGAGCGCAAAAACAATTAAAAGGGCCCCTACGAAGAAGGCGGCGCGAAAAAAGACGCCCGTAAAGAAGTCGGCAACAAAGAAGTCGCCCGCAAAGAGGTCGCCCGTGAAGAAGAAGGTGGCGCCAAAGAAATCGCCCGTGAAGAAGAAGGTGGCGCCAAAGAAATCGCCCGCAAAGAAGTCGCCCGCGAAGAAGGCGTCGTTGACGGCCGCGCAGAAAGCCGCAGCCGCAAAGAAGGCCAAGGTGCTGGCCGCGCAGAAGGCCAAGAAGGACCGAGAGGTAAAGGCCAAGGCCGCCGCCCAAAAAGCCCTTGCACGTCAAAAGACGTTGGCCGTGCAGAAGGCCAAGAAAGAACACGATCTCAAAGCTCGCGCGCTCGCGAAGGAGAAGGCTGCCGCGCTCAAGGCTCGGGCCGTAGCGGCACAAAAGGCCAAGAAGGAACATGACGCTAAAGCGAAAATCGCTGCCAAAGAACGTGAAGTGGCGCGTAAGGCTCGCGAAAAGGCCGCGATCGAAGCGAAGAAGCAGCGCGACATCGATGCCAAGCGCAAAGCGATTGAGGCGGAGAAGCTTCGAAAGCTTCGTGAGATCGAGCGCCGTGACGCCGAAGAGCACAAACGTCAGGAACGTCGTGATGCTGAAGAACGTAAGCGTCTTGAGGCCCTCGAGCGCAAAATGCATTCCAAGCCGTACGCGAACGACACTGCCTTCTTAGAGGAGTTGCGTGTTTTGTTGCTCGACACGCGCGAGACCACGAGTGCGCAGATTGCGATCAGTGAATCTGAAGCCAGCGAAATGTTGGTCGACCGCGAGCGCCTCGAATACGACGACGAGGACGGCAGCAGTGTCGCTTCGGACATCCAACGCGACCAGCTGAAGGAGTACGCTTCGGCGTTGCGTCTCAAAGTTAACGAAATTGACGTCGCGCTCTCACGCCTCGACGACGGCAGTTACGGTCGCTGCGACGAATGTTATGAACCAATCTCGCAGGCTCGTCTACGCGCGCAGTTGCCGGTCTTCACCTGCGTCTCGTGCCGCGCCAGCGTTTAGCTTTTCACCTCAACTTCACCGTGGTGTCGGTGGCTTTGGTCGTTACCGCGCTCGACGCCCTTACGAAGTTCTGGGCGCGTCACGACCTCTCGCACCACGCAGTGCACGTTTTCGCCGCGTTGACGCTCCGATTGCGTTACAACGCCGGCGTCGCGTTTTCGATTAACCGCTCAGGACCACTGATAACTACAATCGCCACGGTCTTGATCGCTCTCGCGGTCGTGGTTGTGGGACTCAACGCGAATCATGGGTTGTCGGCGCTGGGCTTTGGGCTGATGATTGGTGGAGGACTCGCGAACGTGATTGACCGCCTGGCCGCCACGCCACACGAAGTGACCGATTTCATTGCGGTGTCGTCATTTCCCGTGTTTAATTTGGCCGACGTCGCGATCACCTTTGGCTTTATCGTGTTAGTCGTGGTGGCACTACGGGGAGAAAAGCTGTTGGCGCGGTGAGCGAGTCAGACGGTCGCGACGCTTTTGACGGCGAAGTACTCGATTTAGTAATTCCCAGCACACTGGACAACGTTCGCGTCGACCGCGTGCTGTCGATGTTGACGGGACTCTCGAGGTCAGAGGCGCACGACGTCTTGACGAGTGGCGCGGTGAGCGTAAACGAGAAGGTCGTCGTGAAGCGTTCCATGACCCTCAATGAAGGGCAACGCCTCGTTGCCGTCTTGCCACCGCGTCCGAGCGACCACGTCACGCCCGACCCTTTAGTTGTCGTTGACGTCGTACTCGACGATGAGGACTTCGTGGTCGTCAACAAAGCGCCCGGCCAAGTCGTCCATCCCGGCGCGGGCCATCGTCACGGCACGCTGGTGGCGGGGCTTCTCGCGAATTATCCCGAACTACAAGCCCTGAGTGATGAGGGGCTCTGTGAGCCGTCTCGTCCCGGCATCGTCCACCGCTTGGATAAGGGAACGTCGGGGTTGCTGGTCGTAGCCAAGACGCCCGAAGGGTTCCTTGGGTTGAGCAATCAACTCGCCGAGCGCGTGATGGAGCGAACGTATCTAGGTATGGTGCAGGGCCACGTGAGCGAAGATCGCGGCGTCGTGGACGCACCAATCGGTCGTTCGACGCGCACGCCGACGTTGATGGCCGTGCGCTCAGACGGACGCCAGGCTCGAACGGGCTACGAAGTCATTGCTCGCGTAGAAAAACCACACGCGATGACCTTGCTGCGACTACGCCTCGACACGGGCCGCACCCATCAGATTCGAGTCCACTTGGCCACCATTGGCCACCCCGTCGTCAATGACCTTCGTTACGGACATCGTCGTGACAAGCGACTCGGCGAAGAGCGTTTCTTCTTGCACTCAACCACGCTCTCTTTCGCGCACCCTCGAAGTGAGGAGTGGATCACCACGATGGCCCCCTTGCCTGGCGACTTGGCGGCGCTAGTGCCAGAAGGCGTGGAGCTTTAGGCGACCTCGTGAGCGGCGAGGACATTCGAGTCGTCGCGCAATAGGGCCAGCGCTTCGTCCTCGGCGCGACGAACGCGTCGCACCCCAATGTCCATCTTCGTGGCGGTCGCCTGGAGGGAGAGGGGAGTGGCCCCATTCAAACCAAAACGCAACGTCAAGACGTCTCGCTGAAGATCGGTCAATTTCGACAGTGCACCGTGCAGCTGGTCGTTCATCATCGTCTGTTCGATGTCGCTTACCCAGTCGTGCTGGCTCGGCGCGACGAGGTCACCCAAGGTCGTGGTGGAGTCTGACGAGGCGGGCTGGTCGAGACTTGCGGTCACGCCCGCGAGACCCTTCAGGTTCTCGCGTTCGGCCTTGGACATGCCGGTCGCTTCGGTGAGTTCAGGATCGGTCGGTTTGCGTCCGAGAATTGAGGTCAACTCCGCGTTAGTCGCTTCGAGACGCTGGAGCTGCTCGCCGACTTCGAGGGGGATACGGATGGTGCGACCGTGTTGTTGCACGGCGCGCTGCAGCGCTTGACGGATCCACCACGTGGCGTACGTCGAAAACTTAAAACCGCGTTCCCAGTCGAACTTCTCGACCGCGCGCAGGAGACCAAAGGTTCCCTCTTGGACGAGGTCCACCATCTCAACGCCACGATCTTGGTAGCGACGGGCCCAGTGAAGGACGAGCCGCAAGTTGGCGGCCACCATCTGCTTTTTCGCCTCTTCGTCACCTGCGGTGACGCGCTTGGCGAGTTCGACTTGCTCGTCGTAGTTGGGCATGGGATAGCGATCCAGGTCGCGCATCAAGAGACCCAACATGTCGTTGGTATTGACCGCCGATCGGCGGGGGGTGGGGGTGGTAGTCACTGGCATCTCCTTGTCTGTGGGGGGCACAAAGTCGATGCGTCCTTGGTAGGTATTTCTCCTATGGGCGCCTTATTAATTTACCACTAGGCAAATCAGTTTTCAAGCCTCTGGTCTAAGAACCTTCTAAAAGGCTCGTGTTAGCCGCTGTGGGTGCGCGCGACGGGCTTGCCGCCACGGGCCTGGTCGACCATGTCGGCCAGCGTGAAGCTCGACAAGTGTTCGCGCATGTGATTGCCCACGTCGGCCCAGACGCCGAGCAACACGCACTGGCCCTCATGGTCGCAGGCGCCGTCTTTATGGGGCTCACCGAAGTCGCCCGCAGCGATCGGACCGTCGACGGCCGCGACAATCTCGGCCAAGGTGATCGATTCGCTCGTTCGGGCCAAAACGTAGCCACCGCCCACGCCTCGTTTGGAGCGCACTAGACCCACGCCTTTCAAACTAAGGAGGATCTGTTCTAAGTACGGCTGGGGTAGACCGGTACGTTCGGCGAGGTCGCGCACCGACGTCGGAGTGCCGTGGTTGTCACGAAGTGCGAGGCTTAACAGCGCTCGGCTGGCGTAGTCCCCACGTGTCGATACCCTCACGGCGCCATCCTATCTAGGGAGCGCTTGCTCTTCGAGGGAGCGCACGAAGAGCGTATTTGTCTGGCACACTACAATGGTGACAGAAACAAATACTGACAACGTGAAGGTCGATCCTGACGAGGTTCTCTCTCCCGGAGAAGGTGAACCGAGCGTCGAAGAAGAGGGTTCGGACTACATTAGCCAGCCCGCCAAAGTCATGCGTATTGGCTCGATGGTCAAATCGCTCCTCGACGAAGTACGTAGCGCCCCCCTCGACGAAGCGGGCCGTACGCGTCTGCGCGAGATCTACCAATTGTCGGTAAGCGAACTCTCGGGCGCACTCTCACCCGACCTCGCCGAAGAACTCAGTCGCATGGCAATTCCCTTCAGTGCGGGCGTGCCCTCAGAGTCAGAGTTGCGCATCGCCCAGGCGCAACTCGTTGGTTGGCTCGAGGGACTCTTTCACGGCATCCAGGCTTCACTGTTCGCCCAACAAGCTGCCGCGGCAGCGCAGTTGGAAAAAATGCGTGATCGTTCGCTCCCTCGCGGCGTGGGCGAACCACGGGCAGGTACGTACCTATAAGGGTTACGCGTGGAGGCGCGCCAGGGTATAACGTGCAAATCCCATCCGTGTAGTTTGCGGCAAGACCTATAGAAAGAGTTCGGCTGATGGCTGAGGGCTTCGTCCATCTCCACAACCACACGGAATACTCCATGCTTGACGGGGCGGCGCGCGTCGAAGAAATGGTCCTCGCCGCCAAGGCGGACGGCCAGCGCGCGATTGGCATCACCGACCACGGCAATCTTTATGGCGTGATCGACTTCTACGAGACGTGTCGCAAACACGACGTCACGCCCGTTATTGGTCTTGAGGCGTATATGGCGGCAAATTCGCGTTTCGATCGTCCTCCACGCCGGGGAAAAATTGACGACACCGGTGGAGATACCGAAGGTGGCCAGAAGCTCTATCACCACTTGACGCTGCTCGCGATGACGAATGACGGCTACCGGAACTTGCGCGAACTCTCCTCGTTGGCTTTTCTCGAGGGTTACTACTACAAGCCTCGCCTTGACTGGGAGTTGTTGGGGCGATACGCGACGGGACTAGTGGCGACGTCGGGCTGTTTGGGTGGCGTGGTGTTACAAGCGCTGTTGCAAGACGACTACCAAAAAGCGCTCGAACTCGCCGGGCGACTGCAGAGCATTTTTGGACGCGAGAACTTCTTCATCGAACTCCAAGATCACGGTTTGGCCGCGCAGCACCGGACGAATCCTCAGCTTTTACGCATCGCGAGTGATCTCGCGGCGCCTCTGCTCGCGACGAATGACTTGCACTACGTGCACCACTCGGACGCCGAGATGCACGACGCCTTGTTGTGCATTGGCACTGGTTCGCGCGTCGCCGACCCTGATCGTTTTCGCTTCGAGAGCGACCAGCACTATCTCAAGTCCGCCGCGGAAATGCGCTATCTCTTTCGCGAGGTGCCCGAAGCGTGCGACAATACGCTGCTTATCGCCGAACGGGCCAACGTGACGATTCAGTTCGACAACGACGCACTGCCCGAATTTCCTTTACCCGAGGCGTTCGTCGAAGCGTCCCATAAAGACGGCGCCACGAAGTACTTGCGAGAGTTGACGTACCGAGGGGCGAGTGAACGCTACGGAGAGGGCTTGAACGACGAGGTTCGCGCTCGACTGGACTACGAACTGGGCGTCATTGCCGACATGGGATTTTCGGACTACTTCTTGGTGGTGTGGGACCTCATCCGTCACGCTCGAGAAGAAGGTATCCGCGTGGGACCCGGTCGCGGGTCGTCCGCGGGCTGTTGCGTGGCGTACTGCCTACGTATTGTCGACCTCGACCCGTTGCGTTATGGATTGATCTTTGAACGTTTCCTCAATCCCGGACGTCGTCAAATGCCCGACATTGACATGGACTTCGACGAGCGCTACCGGGCCGACATGATTCGCTACGCCGCCGATCGCTACGGATCGGACCACGTCGCACAGATCGTGACTTTTTCAACGATTAAAGCGCGCGCCGCGGTTCGTGACGCGGCGCGCGTGCTCGGCTACCCTCCGCAACTCGGCGACAAGATCGCCAAGGCCATGCCGCCACTCGTAATGGGACAAGATCTTCCTTTGGCGGCGTGTCTCGCGCCCACGCCCGGCTTCGAAAGTCGTTACGGGGACGCCGCGGAGTTCCGCGCGCTCTACAACGGCGACGCGGAAGTACAACACGTCGTTGATGTCGCGAAGGGTTTCGTGGACAAACGTCGCCAGGACGGCATCCACGCCGCCGCGGTCGTGATCACGAAAGAGCCCGTGCTCGAGTACGTGCCCGTGCAACGTAAATCGAGTCCGAACGGATCATCCGACGGCGCGCCGATTGTGACACAGTACGAGGCGTCGGCGATCGAGAAACTCGGACTGTTGAAGATGGACTTCCTCGGACTTCGCAATCTCGCCATTATTGAACGAACGCTGGAACACATTCGTCGTCGCCACGGCGTCGAAGTTGACATCGACAACGTGGCCCTCGATGACCCCAAGGTCTACGACATGCTCCGACTCGGAAACTCGATCGGCATCTTTCAGCTCGAGGGCGACAAGATGCGTCAACTCATGCGCCGCCTGGCGCCCACAAGTTTTGACGACATTGCGGCGCTGGTGGCGTTGTACCGCCCAGGTCCCTTAAGTGAAAACGTCCACAATGACTACGCGGATCGAAAGAACGCGCGCCAAAGCGTCAGCTACGACCACCCGGACTTAGAAGAGATCCTTTCCGAGACGTATGGACTGATGATCTATCAAGAAGACATCATGCGCGTCGCCACGACGGTCGCAGGGTTCTCGATGAGCGAAGCGGACGACCTGCGCAAGGCCTGTTCAAAGAAGATCCGAAAGATGATTCGCGCACAACGTACGAAGTTCGTTGACGGCGCCGAACGACAGGGGTACGGACGACCACTGGGTGACGCGATCTTCGACAAAATCGAGCCCTTCGCCGACTACGCCTTTCCAAAGAGTCACGCGTACGGGTACGGACTCATCGCGTATCAGAACGCGTGGTTGAAGGCCAACTATCCCGTTGAGTACATGGCCGCGCTGTTGACGTCGTTTCGAGACGACAAGGACAAGGCGGCGGTCTATCTCAACGAAGCGCGACAGATGGGCATCACGGTGGGCGTGCCTGACGTGAACGGGTCCTACGCCGAGTACGCGCCCTCGGCGACGTCACCGGACACCATTCTCTTTGGCATGGCGGCAGTGCGCAACGTGGGTGAAGCGTTGGTAGAGAAGATCGTCTTTGAGCGCGACGAGAAGGGTCCATTCACGAGTGTGTACGACTTCGTTCGCCGCGTCGACCCGGTGGTCTTGAACCGTCGCTCGATGGAGTCGCTGATTAAAGCCGGTGCCTTTGACTCACTTGGCGTTCCGCGACTTGCGTTCCTTCTCAAGGTCGACGAGATCATTGAGGTCACGCTCAGTCGAAGAAAAGACCTCTCGCTGGGCATCACGACACTGTTCGCCGCCCTTAGTGACGGTACCGACAGCGATTGGGAGGGCACGCAGATCGCGTTGTCGGACATCGAGTTCGAGCGTTCCGTGAAACTCGACTTTGAACGCGAGATGCTCGGCACGTATATCTCGGATCACCCGCTCAATGAGATCGGCGCCAGCCTCAACGCGCGTACCGACGGTTCGGTAATCGAAATTCGAGAGAAGGTTGAAGAACTCGCGAGGAGCGGCAAAGCAGTGACGGTGGGGGGCATCCTCGCCGAAGTGCAACTTCGTCAAACCAAAGCCAACAAGCAGTACGCGCGCGTGGTTTTAGAAGACCTCGGAGGATCGATGGAGATCAACTTCTCGGTGGCCTCCTTTGAGCGCTTCAGTGGTTTCCTCGCGAAGGACAACGTGGTACTCATCAAAGTTCGCCTCAGTGACAACGACGAGGAACTTCGTTTCAGCGCCGTTGACGTGGAGCGCTTTCACGTCGATCGCGCGAGCGACGAGTTGCGCCTTTCGCTGCGGCCCGAGGACCTCACGCAACATTCCATCGCCACGTTGCGAGAGATTTTGACGCGTTATCCAGGACCTTCACCGGTCGTGGTGGACACTGGAGTGTCCGGAAAGGTCTTTAAACTCGGCCCGGCGTTCAACGTCAATATCCAAAGTGTCATTGGCGATCTTCGCTCTGAATTTGGCCGAAACGTCATCAAGGCCTGACACTGTTTGAGGGGGTCTGGAACTCCCGTAGAATGGTTCCCTATGGCAATGACAGTCACCACAAAAGATACGACTGCCCTCAGTGACGCCGAGCTCGCCGAAATGGCCGATCTCTGTGTTGACCGAGAGCCCAACTTTGACATTGGATTTCTCTCCAAGCAACGCGAGGAGTGGGTACTCGTGACTCACGTCCGCGAGGGCAACAAACTTCGCGGTTACTCCTTTTGCACGTTGGAGCGAATCGGCGGCACGCCGTCACTGCTGGTGGGACTGTTACTCGTCGATAGAAACGCCAAGTCCGACCACACCTTGAAGACGATTCTTCACGATCAGTTTCGCCGCGCGTTGCTCGCTTTCCCTGATGAGGACGTACTCCTCGGGGCGCGACTGATTTCGCCCGATGGTTACCGCGCGTTCTTAGGTCTCGACGACGTGGTGCCGCGTCTTGGGTATCGACCGACGGGTGAGGATCGCGCATGGGGACGACGTCTCGCTAAACGATTTGGATCTGAGAAGTCCATCGACGACAAGACCTTCGTAATGACGGTCAGCCCGGGACCAGTCAGTGGCCTCGACTACGTGGCGTCCAAGGGCGCTATTCCCGAAGGCGTTGAGACGTTCTTCAAGGGCCTCAAGCCCGAAAAGGGACAGCGTCTTGTTGTCTTTGGATGGGCGATGGCTGAATCGCTCGCCACGGGGAAACTTCCTAAATAAGCACTTAGCCCAGGGGCAACAGTCCCGTGCAGCTCTTGTAGCAGTGTCCGTCTAAGGGCCTCGATAGCGTCGTTAACACGTAGGCGGGGCGAAAACCGAGCGCGGTGGCGAGGTCTTTTCCCGCTAGCGACGTTCGCCGAGTCGATTCAATGGTGCGAATAGCGTGCGCGTCTTCACACAGCAGCCACACGTCGTCACCAAACCACCCAAAGCGCACCCACGTCGATCCATCGTCGGGTCGACGGAGCAGCTGAGGACCACGATCGGCCGCGATGAGCGCGACGCTCGGTCGCTCACCACGGAACTCCCAGTAGGGCGCACTCGGACCTCGGAACCCGAAAAGCGGACCGTCGGCGGGACTCGCCAACTGTGCGAGCCAGCCCCGCACTCGCCGACCCCGGTAGGTACCAAGACGTCTAGGTAGATCGGCGAGCGTGACTGCTTCGGGTTGGGCCAGATCGTCGCGCTCAATGTTCTCCGCCAGTTGACCCTCCACCACGTCAAACGCCGCGAGATCGGTTTCGAGATCGGCGGGCCAGGGAACACGCCAGCGCACGATCGCGTGACTCGCCAAGTCAACAATGGTCGTCGACTCCTTCGTCGATCCAAGGACCAGACCGTAGACCGTCGACCCACCGTTGAGGTCCACCGAGGCCCGCTGTGGCGTTCGCTCGATGAGACGCTTCGTCGCCCGCGCGGTGGGATCGCGATTTAAGAGAGCCACGGTGTGGTTGCCTTTCTGAGTTCCTGCTCGAGCCCGTCGACGTTGTCGACGGGCAGTTGACACACGCCACCGCGACAGACGTAGGCAAGACCCTCAGAGCGTTGTGCCAAAAGTGGTGAAGCGCCCGAGCCGGTGATCAAGACGGTGCGCGGCATCGCCATCGATCGTACGTGATGGGCCATCGCGCCCGGTTCGCCGGGGATAACGACTTCGACGCCCTCGAGCGCGAAACCGGCCGCCGCTACGAGATCGACGACCGCCATGGGATGGCTAACGATCAATGAACCCGCGAGTTCAACCAGTCGCTGGGCGACCACCAGTAGCTCGGCGTCGCCTCGACAGAGGGCGAGGCGCGCCAACGCGCGGGTCGCCGTGGCGTGCGCCGAGGGTGTCGCGCCGTCGAAGATCTCCTTTGGTCGCAGAGAAAGATCGTCCACGAGATCGCTCTGGCTAAAGACGCCTCCGCCTTCATGAGGCGTCGCCGCGCTCGGCAGCGTCCCGTCCCAGTAGTGATCGAGGAGGTAGCGCGCTGCTTCGTGCGCGTCACTGAGCCAGCGATCATCACCGCTGAGTTCGAACGCGTCGATCATTGCGTCGACGAGCCACGCGACGTCACTCGCCGTAGCGTGGGCTCGCTGGTGTTGGGTTCGCCACCACACGCCGTTCTTAAAGTGCGAGGACCGCAACGACTGCAGTAGGTCCAAGCCACGTGACTCGAAATTCTCGTCGTCACTTTGCAGAAACGCCGACGCCATCATGGCGTTCCACTCCAACACGATCTTTTCATCGCGACTCGGCTGCACCCTCTGTGCACGACGCTCGATCATTACGTCGAGAGCTCGACGCAACGACGACGGCGTGACGAAGGGTTCATCGTCGGCGAGTCGTGGTATCGACGCACCCTCAAAGGCGCTCGGTTCCTCTATGCGCCATCGCGCCAGCACGAGCGGAAGATCATCGTCGAGCGACGCCGCGCTGAGGACCTCTTGAACCTCATCGACGGTCCACACGACGTGAGCACCCTCAGCGCCGCCGGCGTCAGCGTCGAGCGACGACGCGTAGCCGTCGTGCACGCTGAGATCGTGGGCAACAAAGCCCATGGTGGCGAGCGCTACCTCGCGCCAAGCTGTCTGGTGCATAGCGAGACTTGCGCGCAGGTAACACCGGGTCAACAGCCCCTGATCGCTGAGCATCTTTTCGAAATGCGGAACATGCCACGCTTCGTCGACGCTGTAGCGAGCGAATCCACCTCGTAAGTGATCGAAGAGTCCGCGACGTGACATCGCGTCGAGGGTTCGCCTCACCGCGTCTCGCGACGCGTCGTCGTCAAACTCCAACAGTGCCTCGACGTAACTTGGACGTGGGAACTTCGGCGCGCCACCGAAACCGCCAATCTCGTCAACTTGTTCAACGAGTTCATCGCGAAGGCGCTCGCGCACGGCTCGTAGGTCAATCGCGTCCAGGTGAGGCGCGAGATGATCGACGAAGCGCACCTCGCGCGCGAGTGCGTCCGAGAGCTCGGAGGCCTGGCGTTCGATGACGCTGCGTTGCTGTTCCCACGCCTCGTGTAACGCGTTAAGAAGTCGAGCGAAACCTACCTGACCGCCCCGATCCTGTGGTGGGTAGTACGTGCCAGCCATGAAGGGCTTGCCGTCGGGTAAGAGAAAGACGGACATCGGCCAACCGCCGTGGCCCGCGACGAGTTGCGTCGCGGCCATATAGAGGGCGTCAACGTCGGGTCGCTCTTCGCGATCGACTTTGACGGGGACGAAGTAGTCATTCAAGAGCTTGGCGATCTCGTCATTTTCAAACGATTCGTGCGCCATGACGTGACACCAGTGGCACGCCGCGTAGCCAATGGAAAGAAATATTGGGCGGTCGCTTCGCGTCGCCTCTTCAAGTGTGTCCTCGCTCCAGGTGCGCCACAACACCGGATTGTCCACGTGATCCAAAAGGTAGGACGAACCGAGCTCGTGGCGTACGTCTCTTAGGAGCGGCATCGTGAACCCACTGTGAAACCTTATGGCTTTCGGTTGGACATGCGGTCAAGGTTGACGACCTACGAATCAGGCTGGACCGTACGACGGCGAGTGTCGAGTTATTCATCGACAACGCCTTGAGTAGCTGACTAATGAAGATGACGAAGTTCGCTTCGGCGAATCTTGCCGTTGTCAGTGCGCGGTATTGCCGTCACGTAACGAATCTCTTTCGGCTTCGCCCACGGACCTATGCGTTCACTCGCTACTGCGCCGATCGCGTCGTCGAGGTTGACGCCGTCGCCAACGACGAGCGCCACGACGCGCTCACCCCACTCGAGGTCGTTTTCTGAGGTCACGGCCACGTCGCGTACGTGTGGAAGAGTCACGAGTATGGCTTCGAGGTCTTCGGGCCAGAGTTTTTCTCCTCCGGTCGTGATGACATATCCCAATCGCCCGCGAACTCGAACCTTTCCGTTAACGACGTCACCGCCGTCGCCCGTGAGAAACCAGTCATCACGACCGTCGGGTCCAATGACGCTGGGTCGAGGCTCGCTGCGATACGAGCGAAAGAGCGTCGGCGATCGAATGGCGAGTTCACCATTCATGCTCGCGACGTCAACGCCCGCTAGTGGCGTGCCGTCGTAAACAATCCCAGAGCCTGTCTCCGTCATTCCCCACGTCGTGACGACGTTGGGGGGAAGATCGCCTGGAGGACGAGCGCCGCCTAAGAGCACTCGGTAGTAGCCACTGACGTCATGGCGCGCGAGTTGGGTTCGAACGAGGGAAACGTGGGTCGCGCCAAAGTCGGGGGCCTCGTCGATCGTCGTCGTGGAGGACCAGTAGAGCGTCGCGTCACTGAGTATCGCGCGCAGGAGCACCGCGAGCCCACCAATGTGGTTAGCGGGCAGACAGGGGAACCACACCGGACTCGTGTCAGCACGAAGTGTGCGCTGGGTGAGCTCGGCACTCGCACGAAGCGCGCCCCAGGTCAATTCGGCTGCCTTTGGCACGCCACTTGATCCCGACGTCAACATCACGAGTCCTACGTCGTCGTCAACCAGTTGGCCCTCGTCACGAGGTCGTCGCCCTTCAACGTTGAGCACGGCCGTCGCACCGAGCAAGGTGAGCTCCTCGTCTCGTCGTCGTGGCGACAGGCGTTGATCGAGCACGCAAAATGCTTCACCGGTCTCGACGCACTGACGAATGGCCATTTCGAGATCGAGACCGAGCGCGAGGTCGATCGCCAACAACGTGTGCACCTAGAGAGACTACGTGCGAGCAGGATGGGAGAGCGTGCTAGAAGGGTAGGTCATGGCTTCGCTACGTCACGAACGACGAATTATGGCACCGTCGACGGTGGTGTGGGACGTCATTCGCGGTCCCGACTCAATTACTGAATGGTTTCCTGGTGTGGTGTCGTGCATGGTGGAGGGGAATCTTCGCGTCATCACGTTGGCGTCGGGACTCGTGATGCCCGAAGAAATATTGGCGATTGACGATCTACAGCGGCGCTTTGTCTATCGCATCACGTCACCGTTGTACTAATTCCACTTAGCGACGATTGACGTTATCGCGCTGGGCGAGAATGACTCGCTGTGCGTGTACTCTACGACCGCCGAACCCGACGCGCTCGCGCTGATCGTTGCGGGGGGCACCATTGGCGCACTCGAGGAGATACGCCGTATCGCCGAGATTAGAGCGAAGGAGTAAACGTGGGACGAAAGATTCTTTTCATCACGACTGACCAACAGCGCTACGACACCGTGGGTGCCAACGGGGGGCAGCTCTCGAGGACGCCGGTGCTCGATCGTCTCGCAGCGCAGGGCATTCGCTACGAACGTTGCCAGCCGACGTCGGTGGTGTGTATGCCCTCGAGGGCTTCAATGTTGACGGGCCAGTTTCCCTCGACCCACGGCGCGTGGATGAACGGTGTGGCGTTGGCCGTAGACGCGCCGTCGGTAGCGGAAAGCCTTCATGACGTCGGCTACGCCACTGCGCTCATTGGTAAGGCCCACTTCGAACCGTTCATGGATCCCTTTGGGCGATTCGTGGAGAATGCTCTCGCCAATCTCGGTGTGCCCACCGTGGAACAACCATGGTTCGACGGTCGCCGAGGCGTGCATCGCGGTTTTGACTTTCTCGAATTCGCGACGCACGGCGTGATGGGTCCGTTGCACTACGCCAAGTGGATCCAGTCCCGTCACCCTGAGGTGATGGCGGGTTTCTATCCCGTCGTCGACACTGAATTCAACGTCAACGCGGCCGGCGGTGGCGACACCGGCGCGCCGCAGGTCAAGTTCAACGACGTGCCTCGCGAGTGGTACCACACCGATTGGGTGGCGGATCGAACGATTGCGTGGTTGGATCAACAACACGCCGACGCCGACTGGTTCTGTTGGATGAGCTTTCCCGACCCCCACCATCCGTGGGATCCGCCCAAGTCCGAAATGAGTCGCGTCAACTGGCGCCACGTGCCGTTGCCACTCAACTACCCCGAACAGCCAGCACTGCGTGAGCAACTACTCGATCAAAAGGCCCGACACTGGCGCGCGTGGTACGACGGGCGGGTCATTTCCAACTACGAGGCACCCGCGAAGTGGGTGCCAGCAACCATGACCGCGGACCAAGTGCGTGAGGTCAACGCCCTCAACGCCATCGAGGTGGAACTCATCGATGAAGCAATCGGACGCGTGTTGAAGAGCCTTCAGGCCAGGGGCGTCGATGACGAGGTCGACGTCATCTTTACTTCGGATCACGGAGAGCTCCAAGGCGACTTCGGGCTGCTGTTCAAAGGTCCCTACCATGTCGATGGTCTCATGCGACTCCCGCTCATATGGCGTCCCGCGCCGAAGTTGCAGATGGCACCCAGCGTCGTGCACGCGCCCGTGAGTCTCGTTTCACTGGCGGCGACGTTCCTCGATGTCGCTGGTCAGCCTGCGCCGCTGTGGGTTGAGGGCCACGCACTGCCGCGTAGTGACGAGGAGGCTCGCGCGCGTTCATTCGACGCTACGTTCACCGAGTGGGACTCGGCGCTCTTTGGTATCGACGTGCACGTACGCTCGGTCGTGACCCACGATTTTCTTTACACCGAGTACGGATCCGGTACCATGCACGACGGCACCGAGGGAGAGTTGTACGACCTCAACGACGATCCGCTCCAGCGCGTCAATCGCTACGACGACCTTTCATTCGTGAACGTTCGGGCCACTTTGTCGGAGCGACTGCGCGCGCACGAAGAGCGTCCGGGGGAGCGGGCGAGGCCCGGTGAGTTAGTAGCGCCGGTGTGACTTAAAGGTAGCGTGGACGTCATGGCTGACACCGTGATTAAAGGTCCACCGCTCGACCCGGTCGATGAGTTTCGATCCCAAGCGCTGCCCGCGTGGCAACGTGTTGGCGACTATCGAGACATCATCTACGAGGTCGCGGAGGGCATCGCGCGCCTCACGATAAATAGGCCAGAAGTTCGCAACGCCTTTCGCCCTCAAACCCTCTTCGAATTGGCGAACGCGTTCGAGCGCGCGCGCGACGACGTCACGGTGGGCGTCATTATCTTGACGGGCGCCGGACCAGACGCGTTCTGTTCCGGGGGTGATCAGAGAATCCGCGGTGACGACGGCTACATGGGCGACGACGACGTCGCACAGCACGGCGTAGGTCGGCTCAACGTCTTGGACCTTCAGATCCAGATTCGTCGCTTACCTAAACCCGTCATTGCCCAGATTGCGGGCTACGCCATTGGTGGTGGTCACGTGTTGCACCTTGTCTGTGATCTTTCACTCGCGGCAGAGAACGCTCGATTTGGACAAACGGGACCTCGCGTGGGTTCATTCGACGGGGGCTACGGCTCGTCCTTACTCGTGCGCACTATTGGCCTCAAGCGCGCCAAAGAGGTCTGGTTCCTTTGTCGCCAGTACGACGCGGCCCAAGCCCTCGAGTGGGGTCTCGTGAACACCGTGGTGGCACTGGACGATCTCGAACGAGAAACGGTCGCGTGGTGTCGACAGATTTTGACCCTCTCGCCGATGGCGCTGCGAATGTTGAAGGCCAGCTTCAACGCCGCCGAGGACGGGCTTGCGGGTGTCCAGCAGTTGGCCGGCGACGCCACCATGCTCTACTACATGTCCGAAGAGGGACAAGAGGGTCGAAACGCGTACGTCGAGCATCGAAAGCCAGATTTCTCAAAGTTTCCCAAGCGACCATGAACGACGCCCCCGGGCCACTTCAGCGCTGGGTCCTCGCGGCGCGGCCGAGAACATTGCCAGCCGCCGGCGTACCGGTCGTGGTCGGGGCGACGTTGATCAGACCCCTGAGCATCAATTGGTTGAACTCGGTGCTCTGTCTCGTGATCGCGTTGTGTTTACAAATCGGGACCAACTACGCGAATGATTATTCCGACGGTGTGCGGGGAGCGGACGAACAACGCGTTGGTCCATTTCGTCTGACCGCGTCGAAACTTGTCACGGCGCCGCGCGTTCGAAACGCCGCGTGGACGTTCTTCGCGTTGGCCAGCGTGGCGGGCGTGTGGCTCTCGTCTCGAACGTCGTGGTGGCTCCTCCTCATTGGCGCCACCGCGGTCTTGGCTGGATGGTTTTACACCGGAGGGCCAAAGCCGTACGGTTACTACGGCTTTGGCGAATTTTTCGTGTTTCTCTATTTCGGACTGGTCGCGACCGTTGGCACGACGTACACGCAACACTTAACGATTCCCACGCGGGCGTGGTGGCTCGGTGTTGCTACCGGTTTCATGGCGTGCGCGCTGTTGGAAGCGAACAATCTTCGTGACGTCGAGGGCGACCGGGCAGTCGGCAAAAAGACGCTGGTGGCACGCGTTGGTCGTGAACGTGGTTCTTGGCTTTACGCCGCGTGCGTACTCGGTGTCGTGATGGGTGTCGTCGCGGCCCGACAACTCGCCGTGGGTGTCGTCGCGATACTGGTCTACTCACCGGGACTACGTGTCGCATTTTCGAAGAGGAGCGGAAGAGAGCTGCTCGTGTTGTTAAAGTACTCTGCTCGAGCGCAACTCCAATTAGGTGCGTTACTCGCCGTGCTCCTCGCGACGAACAGTTACTGGGGCTGAGCGCGCGACAATCGCGGCAACGGCTGCGGGCTCTTCGAGGTGCGCGGCGTGACCGGCGTCCTTCACGAGTGACGAAGTTGAAATAGCGAACGTGTTCGCTATCTTCTTTGCTTCGCCGACAAACTTCAGATCATTCGCGCCAGCGACCACGAGTGCTGGCACTCGACACCCCTCGAGTTGCTTGCCGAGCCAGGCCTGTGTGCCAGTGCCCGAGTGGCGAAGCGAGTTGGCTAGTCCACGAGCGTCGTGACTTCGTGCGGCGCGCTCGAGAGGGTCGTCGGGCAGGGCCGCGAACATGGGCTGTGCGAGCCACTCGTGTAAAAAGCTCTCGGTACCAATCGCCTCGACGTGGTCAGCGAGAACGTCGTCCCGTTGACGCCGCGCTGCTCGTTCGTCGTCGTCGCGGATGCCGAATGTCGAACTGAGAAGCACGAGGCCCGTGAGTCGCTCGGGGAAGTGCAAAGCGAAATGCAACGCGACACGACCTCCCATTGAGTAGCCGCCCATCATGAAGGGTTGATCGGGCAACACCTCAGCGAGCAGCGTCGCGGTCTCGTCAAGGGAAGCGGAGATTGACGCGTTTTCTCCGTGACCCGGCAGGTCGAGGGTGAGGAGTTCGTAGGTTCCTGCCAGAATGGAGCGAAACGAATGGGCAGAGTCCTTGGTCTGGGTGAAACCGTGCAACCAGACCAGTACTGGACCTGAGCCATCACGCTGTAAACCAAGGAGCGACATTGTCAGGTAGCGTACCGAGCCTCAGCGAGGCGCAGGCCACGTTCGCGGCGACGCTCTTTGATGAGTGGGTTCGCTGCGGGCTGCGCGACGTCGTAATCTCGCCCGGATCGCGCTCCACGCCGCTCACCTTGGCCGCCGCCGCACGTCGTGAACTGACGTTGCACGTACGACTTGACGAGCGCAGCGCAGGGTTTTTCGCTCTGGGACGTGCGCTGGCGACCAAGTTACCCGTTGCCGTCGTCGTCACCAGTGGCACCGCGGCCACTGAACTGCACGCGTGCGTCGCCGAGGCAGATCTTGCCTGGGTTCCCTTGCTCATCGTGACGGCTGACCGACCTCCGGAGCTGCACGGCGTCGGCGCGCCCCAGACGATCGAGCAAGGGCACCTTTACGGCGCGATGGTGCGTCATTTCGAAGAGCCCGGCGTCGCTCGCATCGACGCGGCCAGCTCTTGGCGACCTCTCGCGCAGCGTCTGTGGTACTTCGCCAGTGGCGACGTCGCGCCCGCGGGTCCCGCGCACCTAAACGTCGCCTTCGTCGAGCCGTTACTCGCTGAAGTACTCGAACTCCCAGAGCTTTCGACCGAGACCGGTCCACCGCGCAAGGAGCGGGACCCGTTGCCCGACATCGCGACGCTGAACGTCGCCGGTCAATCGGTGCTGTGTGTCGTTGGCGCGGGCGTCACGGCCAACGACATCGAAGAGTGCGTGAAACTTAACTGGGTCGTTCTGGGTGACGCCACGGCACAAGGATCACTACCTCACTTTGACGCACTGCTTCGCTCGCGAGAGTTTTCTTCACGCGTGCGTCCAGATCTGGTCGTGCGACTCGGGGGATTGCCGGCGTCGAAGGCACTCACCGAGCAACTGCGCGAGTGGAGAGCTAAAACGGTAAGCCTCAATGGCGCCGGTCCGGTCGCTGATCCCGATCAACTGATCCAAGACGCGTACTCGGGCTTACCCCATCACGACTTCGCGCCACTCATCGCCAGCAGCACCTACGCGACGATGTGGCGTGTCGCGTCCCAAGAAGTGTCGACGTGGTTGGAAACATTTGACGGTGACGAGGGCGCGTTGAATGAACCGATGGTCGCGCGCTTGGTGGTGGCGTCGAGTAACGCGTCGGGTGCGTCGCTCATTATTGGTTCATCGATGCCCGTACGCGACGTCGAGTGGTGGGCACCGGCGCGGAGAAGCATGACGTACGCCAATCGTGGGGTGAATGGCATTGACGGAGTCGTCTCCACCGTGCTTGGTGTAGCTGCGGGAAGCAGGGCGATTGGGCTCGTTGGGGATCTCACGATGCTCCACGACGTGTCGGGACTGGTCGACGGACTCGGCGACGTAGGGGGCACGTGTGTCCTCGTCGTCGTTGACAATCGTGGCGGCGGCATCTTCTCCTTTCTCGCGCAATCGACGAGTCTAGAAAGTGAGCAATTTGAACGGCTCTTCGCTACGCCACGACCTCACAACCTCGAGGTTGTGGCTAGCGCCTTCGGTCATAGCGCGATGACGGTGACGACCGTGAACGAACTTCGCAACGCCATCGACGAGGGTCTTTCGTCAGAGGGTCTGAGCGTCGTGGTGGCGAGGGTGCCTTCACGTCAGGACAACGTCGTTCTCCACCAAGAGTGGAACGACGCCGTCGCGAACTTGGTGACGCGGAGTGGCGCGTGATCGCGTCGATTCCCGCGTCGTTGATCGTCGCAATTCCTCTCGCCATTGCGGCAGGTCTGGTCTCATTTCTCTCCCCGTGCGTCTTTCCGCTGTTGCCGGGCTACGTCGCGTTTCTCAGTGGCACGACGGGACAGATTGAGGGACGCTCCGCCAAGGGGAGGGCTTTCGTAGGCTCCATTGCCTTCGTCATAGGTTTCGCGCTCGTGTTCATCAGCTTCGGCGCACTCTTTGGCGGACTGGGCGGCGAGTTGAAGAGCCACGAGCGAATCTTGGCCGAGATCTTCGGGGTGGTTACGATCGCCCTGGGCCTCTTCTTCGCCGGCTGGTGGCCCTCAAAATTGCTACGGCGTGACGCGCGCGTGCATCGTGTCCCGAGGGTTTCGGTGCTTGGAGCGGCGGCTCTCGGTTTCACCTTTGGACTTGGTTGGACGCCGTGTATCGGGCCAACGCTCGCGGCGATCCTTGGACTCGCGGCATCGTCCTCGGGCGCGACCGCCCTGAGGGGATCGGTGCTCGCGTTTTTCTACTGTTTGGGGCTTGGCATTCCCTTCGTCGTTGCCGCGCTCGCCACTGAGTGGATGGCGACGGTTTCGACGTGGCTTCGTCGCCACGCGAAGGTCATCGGAGTTATCGGTGGGGTAATGCTCATTCTCATTGGCGTGAGTGAAGTGACGGGTTGGTGGCACTCGTTCGTACTTTGGCTCCAAACGCACTTCCCCGCGTCCAACGCCCTGTTGTAACGAACGAGCCTCGTAGACTGACGCGCATGGATGTTCGAGATGACTGGCTCTTTCGCGGCCTTATTCACCAAACCACCGATGACGAGGTATTCAATCGACTGAGTGCTGGCTCAGTCACGGCGTACGTTGGGCTCGATCCCACGGCGTCGTCGCTCCACCTGGGTCACCTCTTTCCCCTCTGCAACCTGCGTCGTCTCCAGTTGGCGGGTAATCGTCCGATTGCCCTCGCCGGAGGGGGGACGGGGCTCATTGGTGACCCGAGCTTTAAGGATGTCGAGCGGCCCCTTCTCACGCGTGAGGTGATCGACGCCAACGTGGCGAGTATCGGCGAACAGATGAGTCAGTTTCTTGACTTTTCGCCGAGTGCGGGCAAAGCACAAGCACTGTTGTTGAACAACGCGCAATGGTTAACTACGGTTGGTCTGACTGATTTTCTACGTGACGTTGGCAAGTATTTCACGGTCAATCAAATGATGGCGAAGGAGTCGGTAAAGAGCCGTCTGGACCGAGACGACGTCGGACTCTCGTTTACTGAGTTCTCCTACATGCTCTTGCAGGCGTACGACTTCTTGCGACTGAATCTCGACTACGGCTGCACGCTGCAACTCGGGGGATCGGACCAGTGGGGCAACATCACGATGGGTACCGAACTCGTTCGAAAGGCAACAGGAACGTCCGCGGACGGTCTCACTTCGCCGCTGTTGTTGCGCGCCGACGGAACCAAGTTTGGAAAGTCGGAAGGGGGCGAACAAGTGTGGCTCGACCCCGCGCGAACGTCTCCTTTCAAGATGCATCAGTTCCTGCTTAACAGCGATGACCAAGTTGCGACTGCACTTCTTCGTTGGTTCACGTTCCTCGACCATGAGACGATTCTCGAACTTGACGCGGTGACGAGCAACGCGCCCCAAGAGCGTCGGGCGCAGCGCGCGCTAGCCAACGAGGTCGTGGCCATGGTGCACGGCAGCGACATAGCGGCGAGAGCAGAGCGTGCGGGAGAGGCGCTGTTCTCTGAGTCAATTGCCGAACTTGACGAAGCGACGTTGCTCGAAGTCGTCGCTGACGCACCGTCGTCGACGTGGTCGAAGGAAGAGTTCGCGAACGGCGTCGATCCAGTGGATCTGCTGGTGCGTTGCGAGCTCGCCACGTCAAAGGCCGAAGCTCGACGTTTTCTTGACCAAGGCGGTGCGTACGTAAACAACGTTCGCCTCGACGCCACGTCGCTCGTCGGTCTTGGCAGTACCTTGCACGGTCGTTACTTGGTCGTGCGACGAGGGCGCCGTCAGCTGCACCTCGTGGTCGCGGCGTGATTCGCACCCTTGGCGCGCTACTCGCGGCCGGTCTCGTACTTTGTGCGTGTGGTTCTATCAGTAGCGCCGCGGCGATGGAGAACTGGGTTGTACAAAGTGGCTACCTCTCGTCGGCGTCGGTCTTGATTCAAGACGCGAAACACTCAGTGACCGCGTTAGCGAAACCTTCGGAGTCGAGCGTCAATCTTCACACCGTGTGTGGTGTCTTGCTCTTAGACACTGAAACGGCGAACGCTTCGTTGCCGACGCCCGACAAGCAGGCGGATACGCTGTTGTCAACGGCGTACACAAACTTGGGCGCGGGCGCGAACGAGTGTTACGGCGCCGCGAACAGTGTGGTTAAGCGCGCACTCGCGCTCAGGTCATTGACCAATGGCGTCGCGTATCTCTCCGAAGCATCGGCGCGCATCGCGAGTGCGTCGACGCCTTAGCTCGACGGCGGGCGCAGATCAATCTCGAGACGCAAGATGCCGTTATCGATCGTGGCCGTGGCGTCACCGAGCATGGCGTAGTCCTGGAAGTCGATTTTGGCCGCTTCAAGAAAGAGCTGACGCTCGGGTCCTTCGACTGGGGGAACACCGCGCCGTTTGACGGCATCGGCGCGCTCTCGAAAGCGCAGAATCATCTCGTGGGGATCAAAGGCTTGGCTCACAAGCCAAATGCTAGGGGTTCTGCGCGAAGCCCGAGTTGGTAGTATGGCTACTCAACTCTGTGTCGAGGAGTTGTGGTCGCCGCCAGGAATTGGCCCGCGACCAGTGAGGAGTTGACGTGAAAAAAGGTCGCCACCGCCGATTTGTAGAAGCTCGTGAACTCAAGCGTTCTACTGGTCCTCGCGCCACTACGTGCGTCGAGTGCGGCGCTGCGCCTGATGACGTCCACGCCGAATGGTGTCTCGTCGAAGAGGACCGTTACGACGAGATTCTCGGCTCGCTACCACGTACCGCGTCCAACGAAGAGGACCCCCTCGCCGCTGAAGGCTAAGCCTTTTTGCGCAACACGGGGTGGGCTAGACGCGTGCCTTTGGGCTGCGAGGCGCGGTTATCGAGAAAGGCGAGTAGTCGGTCGTAGACCGGTTCGCTGATCATGGCGGTCAGTTCTTCGCGCATCGAATCGACTACGCGCGTCTTACCCACGAACGCCGACGCTGACTCAGTGCACCACCAGTGAAACTCTGCACCCCCGGCGCCCCAGTGACGTCGATTCCACTGTGAGATGCGCGTGATGACGTGACCGTCGTCTTCTACTTCGTCGTCGCGGCGTAATGGCAACTGCCAACAAACCTCTGGCTTGAGCGGAATGTAGCTCTCCGCGTTGTCGATAGCCATGACGTGCAGCGCACATCCCGCGCCGCGATGAAAGTCTGGTCGGTTCAAGAAAATGCACGCGTCTTGGACGAGCTTGGTGACCATCTCACCGTTCTTTTTCACGCGCGTCGTACCGGCCTTGCCCTTGGACTTGAACTGCCACTGATCATCGGTCAAGCGTTTGGCTGCCTTTTCGACTCGACGGCGATCCTTTTCGTCCACGAAGTGCGCTCCGTAACTGCAGCACCCCTGCACTAGTTCTGGCGTGGGACCGGTGAGAACCCCTTGACACCCGTTCCCGAAGATGCAGGTCCAGTTGCTCTCTAGGAATGTCACGTCGAACATCCACGTTCGTTCGCGTTTCGTGTCTTCGAAACTCACCCACTCGTGGGCGTCAGCGGGGATAGTGGTCACAAAGAAAACTTAGTGGGCGCGGCGAGTTCATTGACGCACCTCTAGACTTTGGCCATGACTTCGATCGACACCTTTGACGTGCTTACCCTCACTGATGAGGCACGCAACGTCGTTATCGACGCGCTTCAGAACGAAGCGCCAAGCGAGACGTTGGCGCTGTGGGTCGAAGTCACTGGCACACGCGGTGCCGGGTACGCGTATGACCTCTACTTCTCTGAATTGAACTTGGCCCCGAGTGACGCCGCGATTGGCAAAGACGGTGACGTGACGATCGTGATACCGGCCTCCAGCGTCGATCGTTTGCGCGGCAGCCGCCTCGAATTCGCGAACGAAGGTGGCGGCGGGTTGGTACTCGTGAATCCCAACGCTCCCACGCCCGAAGAGGTCAATCCTGGCGTCCCGGCGGACATTCTCGCCCTGGGCATTGACGGTCCTTTAGCGACCGTGGCGATCACGGTGCTTGAACAACAGGTGAATCCCTCAATCGCCGCTCACGGTGGGCGCGCCGATCTCGTGGCGCTCGACGAAGAGAAGAAGACGGCGTACGTCAAGCTTTCGGGCGGCTGTCAAGGCTGCGCGATGAGTCGTATGACATTGACCCAAGGCATTGAGACAATGTTGAAAGAAGCAATTCCCGAACTCGCGAACGTGCTCGACGTTACCGACCACGCTTCGGGCCTCGATCCTTTCTACGTGCCGGAGTAAATCCCCGGGAGTGGTTCACTCTAGAATTGAACAATGTTGCGCTTCCTCACCGCTGGTGAAAGTCATGGCCCCTCGCTGAGCGTCATTGTCGAAGGCCTTCTTTCGGGGATGAGGGTGCGCGAAGACGAGTTGGCGAGTGAACTTGCGCGTCGACGCCTCGGTTATGGGCGCGGACCTCGCATGCGCTTTGAGCGCGATGAACTTCGCATTACTGGTGGCGTGCGCCATGGTCGCACATTGGGTTCGCCGGTCGCCATCGAGATTCTCAACTCCGAGTGGCCCAAGTGGGAGGTCGAAATGTCGAGCGCCCCGGGAACGCCCGCGACGAAACTTACGAAGCCCCGACCCGGACACGCTGATCTGGCCGGCATGCAGAAGTACGCCTTCGACGACGCGCGCGACGTACTCGAGCGCGCGAGCGCCCGCGAGACCGCCGCTCGCGTGGCCGCGGGTCATCTCGCGAAAGTGCTCTTAGCGACGATTGGCGTCGAGGTTCTCAGTCATGTCGTGCGAATTGGCGCGGCCGTGACGCCACCCGATACGCGACCAATGCCGAGCGATCTAATCAAGGTCGACGCGAGTGAAGTGCGCTGTTTTGATGCCGCGAGCGAGGCGGCCATGATCGCCGAAATTAAGGCCGCCGCGAAAGAAGGCGACTCACTCGGCGGCGTCATTGAGGTGATTGCCTATGGCGTTCCAGTAGGACTCGGCAGTCACGTCCACTGGGACCGAAAACTCGACGGGCTGCTCGCGGGTGCGCTCATGAGCATCCAGGCGGTCAAGGCGGTCGAGATCGGTGACGGTATGGCACAGGCGGGTCAGCGCGGCAGTGTCGCGCACGACGCCATCGCCATTGATCCAAACCACGCGCGCGGTGGCGGATTCATTCGCCGGAGTGATCACGCGGGCGGACTCGAGGGCGGGATCACGTCGGGAGCCCCGGTGATTTGTCGAGTTGCGATGAAACCATTGGCGACGTTGAATCGTCCGGTCCTAGAGACGGTCGACGTCGCCACGAGCGAGTCGACGGTGTCATTTAAAGAACGGACCGACGTCACTGCCGTGCCGGCGTTGGGCGTCGTGAGTGAGGCGATGATGGCCCTCGTTCTCGCGAATGAAGCCTTGAGGAAGTTTGGCGGCGACTCCGTCGAAGAGTTCACTCGTAATCACGCCGCGTACGTGGCCAATCTGGGATCTACGGCTTCGGCCGCGCACCCTACCTAGTCGTGGCCCGTCTCGTGTTGGTAGGACTTCCTGGCGTTGGCAAGACCACACTGGCTCGCGCGTTAGGCGCACACTGGGAGTGCGCGTACCTCGACACGGACGAACTCATTGGTCTCGAGGTTGGCGTACCGGCGGCGCAGTATTTGCGTGACGCTGGCGAAGCATCGTTTCGTGCGAAGGAACTCGGAGCGCTCCGTGTGGCGTTAGAGAGCGACGCCATCGTCGCGACGGGCGCGGGAATCGTGACAACCAGCGACGCACGAGAACTCATTGAACACCAATTCACTTTGTGGTTGGACTGCGACGACGCGACGTTGATTGAGCGCGTCAGCGAAGGGGAGCGGCCGCTCCTAGGCGATGATCATCGCGGTGCAATTAGCGACCTTCGAGCACGACGTGAGGCGTGGTATCGCTCGTGCGCGCGTCAACGAGTGGACGCGTCAGGACCGATCGACGACGTGCTGCGTCGGGTGCTCGAGGCAACTTCGAGTATTGCCTCATGAAGGTACTGGTTGAACTTGCAGATCGAAGCTACGACGTCGTGATCGACGACGACGCCCGCCATGAGCTGGCGCGACTGCTTGATGAACGCGCTCCGAATGCCAAGTGCGTCGCCATCGTGTCGTCGGCGTCACTTCGCGAGCAGTCATGGTTTGACTTCAACAGTGGGCGCGAGCAGATTGTTCTAACGGTGCCCGAAGGAGAGGCGGCCAAAACCCTTCGCGTCGTCGAGACGCTGCTCGAGCAACTAGCGGAGCAACGATTTTCTCGTAGCGACGTCATTGTCGGCGTTGGTGGGGGCGCGATCACCGATCTCGCGGGTTTCGTGGCTGCGACGTATCTACGGGGCATCGCACTGATTCAGATACCAACGTCGCTCGTGGGTCAAGTTGACGCCGCTATTGGTGGAAAGACCGGCGTCAATCTCGCGGCGGGCAAGAACCTCGTGGGCGCGTTCCACCAGCCCTTAGGCGTGCTGTGTGACTCGAGCGTGCTCGCGACCTTGCCAGATCGCGAACGATTAGGTGGGCTGGGCGAGGTCGCCAAATGCTGGCTCTTGGAGGGCCGCGCTGCGCACGATCTCGCCGCGACGCCGCTTAGCGCGTTGGTGGAGTTGTCGGTGCGCTTAAAGGCTGACGTCGTGTCTCGTGACGAGCAAGAATCTGGTGCGCGGGTTCTGCTGAACTACGGCCACACGCTCGCGCACGCCTTGGAGAAACTCGCGCTGGAGCGCGACACTGACGCATTGCGACACGGTGAAGCCGTCGCGATTGGACTGGCGTTCGCGGTGAGACTGGCCAATGAACTCGGTCTGGTGGGTTCGGATGAGGTCGCCAATCATGACGCGGTGCTTGACACGTTGGGTCTCGGACGTCGAATGCTCGCGACAATCGACATTAATGAGGTCGTCGAAGCGATGAGTCACGACAAAAAGGCGCACCACGACCTGAGTTTCGTCCTTCCGGGTCCCGAGGGTTTTGCCCTCGTGCGTGGCGTCGATCCGCAACTTGTTCGCAACGTGTTGGAACGTTTTCAAGGAGAGCCATGAGTGATGACATCTTGATCCTGTCGGGGCCGAATCTCGACCAACTCGGAACTCGAAGCCCTGAGGTCTACGGCACGTCGACGCTGGCCGAGCACGTCGAGCGCTTTCGAGCGTTGGCGAGTAGCGCCGGCTACAGCGTGCGCGACGTGCAGTCCAACTTCGAAGGTGACCTAATCGAGGTCGTTCGCGACGCGCGTGGTCGCAGCGTCGCGATCGTGATTAACGCTGGCGCGCTTTCGCACGTCTCGTGGGCGTTAGCTGACGCGTTGGCGACCTTTGAGGGTGTCAAGGTTGAAGTGCATTTGTCCAATCCCGCCGCGCGAGAGCCGTTCCGTCACGTCAGTACCTTGGCGGGTGTAGTGAATGGCACAATCGCTGGCTTTGGAGCGTTGAGTTACGACCTCGCTTTCGAGGCCGTGCGTCGATTGCTCGAGACCTCGTAGTTCGACGGCCGTCGAACGTTGCCTAGACTGAACTGCGCACGAATCGCGAAAGGCATCTTGGCCCATGGCCGCAATTTCAACTTCCGATATCAAGAACGGCATCACCCTCAAAATCGATGAAGGACTCTTCACCGTGTTGGAGTTCCAACACGTCAAGCCGGGCAAGGGTGGCGCCTTCGTGCGAACGAAGTTGCGCAACGCCCGTTCGGGAGCCGTGATCGAGCGAACCTACCGTTCGGACGAGCGTTTGGAGCAAGCGATCATTGACAAGCGCGACACGCAGTACCTCTACCGTGATGGCGATGACTATATCTTTATGGACCAAATCAACTTTGATCAGGTGCCGGTCTCGTCAAAGAGGTTGGGCGAAGCGACCAATTTCTTGAAAGAGACGGGCAAGGCAATGCTGATCTCTTACGACGAAGAGATCATTGGCGTCGAACTGCCGGCCTCGGTGGAGTTGACCATCGCCGAAACTGAACCAGGCGTGCAGGGCGACCGTGTGTCGGGCGCGCGTAAATCAGCCACGCTAGAAACCGGGTACGTGGTCCAAGTACCGTTGTTCGTCGGCCCGGGCGAGGCCATAAAGGTCGACACTCGCACCGGTGAGTACATGACCCGAGCGTAGAGTGAGCGAGCTCGGCCGAAAACGCCATCACGCACGAGAACGAGCTCTAGAACTTGCGTACGAAGCGAGTGCCAAGAGTCGCTCCATCACTTCAATCATCGCCGAACAGTCGTTGCCGCCCGATGCCTACGCCGTCATCATATTGAGGTCGGTCGAGGAACATCGAGCGCACATCGAATCGGTGATTGACCAGTGTTCGCTTGAGTGGACCCTCGAGCGACTTGCCGTTATTGATCGTCTCGTCATGACGCTCGCATTGGGCGAGTTGATGTTGGACGATCCTCCGCCGACGCCCGTCGTCCTCGACGAAGCGGTAGAGCTCGCCAAGGTTTACTCGACGGAGAGTTCGGCGTCGTTCGTCAATGGCGTCCTAAGCGCGTGCGTGCAACACCTAAAGTGAGAACTATTCACTTGTAAAGGGGTTCCTTCGTGCCGGGCATGAATCAGCAGTCGATTGATTTGACTAACGCCCTCATCGTGTCCCTCTTTCGTCACTCGCTCTTCGTCACGGGACTCCTGTGGCTCACCTTGATCGCCATCGTCTTGATGGTTGTCGTGGTCTTCACTAAGTCGATCTTGCGCTTCAATCTCTCTTCGGAGGGCGTCAATGAGCCGCGTGCTCGCACGTACCTTCGCTGGGCCTTTGGCGCCCTTTGGCTGATTGCTGGCTACCTTCAGTTCCAAGCGTCGATGCCGCTCGGCCTCGGGAACAATGTCGTGACGGGAATGACGACTAACACGCCGTCGTGGCTCCATTCACTCATGGTGCACGGGATCAATCTGTGGAACAGCCACCCCATCACGCTGGCGGTTGGGGTGGCGTGGCTCCAGATCGGATTCGGTCTGGTGTTGCTCGTCTCAAAGGGACGACTCGGCCGTATCGTCGGCGCGCTCGCCGCGGGGTGGGCGGCCCTCATTTGGCTCATTGGTAACGGCGCCGGTGGCATTTTCGTATCGGGCGCGTCAATCCTCTTTGGTTGGCCTGGCGCGACGCTCTTCTACGTCCTTGCGGGGGTCTGGCTCGCGGCGGACAACGACACGTTTCGTCGCCACTTTTCGTCGTTCACGCTTCGACTTCTCAGCATTCTTCTGCTCGTCGCCGCGGTTTTGCAATGTCTCCCGTCGGCGCAGTTCTGGCATGGGGGCAATACCAACGCGCTGACGGCGATGACGTCATTCATGACCAAGACCGCGCAACCACATTGGCTGTCGTGGTCGGTGCGCCAGGTCGGAACCATCGCGGGATCCATGGGTGGGGGATTCAATATCGTCGTCATCCTTTGGCTGGTAGTAAGCGCAGTTGGTCTCTGGATGTCGGTCGCGCGACGTTGGAACTGGCCAGTGTGGACGTTGGTTATTGGTTGCGTTTTTTTCTGGTTCGCGTCAGAGGACACGGCACTTTTTGGGGGACTCGCGACCGACGTGAACTCGCTGCTCCCACTCGCGCTGCTGGCGACCTGCGCGCGACCGCGCTTACACGGCCAAGGCGCTCGCACTCGTCGTCTCCCGCTGGAGCTAACCAACAGTGCTGGTGCGGTGATTGCTACCTTCGCGTCCGCGATGATTCTCTTCGCGACGTTCTCAATGGGCGCCGCAACTTTCGCCAATGCCGAGACGACGTTTTACGAGGCTCATAACGGACCCGCGTCGGCGACGTCGGCGGTGGCGCCCACTTTCACGCTGACCGATCAGTTTGGCGCCACCTATACCTTGGGCGAGCACTCTAGCCACATCACCTTATTGACGTTCCTCGATCCGCAGTGCTACACCGACTGCCCACTTTTGGCGCAACAGCTCGAACATCTGCGATCTGAGTTGTCCAAAAACGCCAATCTCGACATTGTGGCGATCGCGGCCGATCCGTATCACGAGCAGCTCTCCAATCTTCGCCACTTCATCGCGATTCGGGGACTCTCACACGTGAAGAATTTTTATTTTGTAACCGGAAAATTGGCCACAGTGCGAAAAGTGTGGAAATCGTACGGCATTGGCGTGACGATGCGACCAACCGACAAGATGAGCGTCCACTCGGATTTCATGTTCATCATCAATGCCCATGGGAAACTGCGCTGGATCATCCCCGACGACCCATTAGCGAGTACCTCTGGAGTGGCGTCCGCGGTGTCAGAACTTCGAGGACTGCTCGCGTCAGAAGGCGTGCACTGATCGTTCAGTGACGCCGCCTAGAGCGTGTGCTCTTCGACGGTGGGATCGTGGACGGAGCGAAGGTACTCGTTGTAGCGCTCGAGGGCGTCGTGGCTCTTTTGGTCTGGGACCACGAGAGGGCGGGGGCCGTTTCGTTCCTCGTTCAGAAGCTTTCGCCACATATAAAGGGCGTACACCGCGAAGAGGGGCCACTCGAAGACGTAGGCCCAGGAGAGTTCGTTGCCCGATAAGGCGCGCGCTAACTCCACTGTGAAGGCTGAAACGCAAAGAAATTCAGCCAAAAACAGGCCAAAATGAATTCCAAGATTTTTCTTATTCTTTGCGCTCACCAATCTCCACTTTAGTGATGGTCCTCGTTATCCTTGGTTCGGAGTTTCAACGGAGACGCCTCGTCGCAAGGAGAGAAGTATGTCAAAGGGAGGGAGACTGGCAACGGTCCTTGGACTCTTCTTGGTAGCGGTAGGTCTTGTGGTCTGGGCGGTTGCCTCTTTCTTAACACCTGGCGTACCCGGTGGAGTAATGAACTTTACGAATACTCAAGCCGCGGGTCAGCCAGTGAATTTGACCGTGCAGACAGTTGGCGACCTCGGCTTCGGGTCGCATCCGACGTGGGTGTCGTATATGGTGAAGGACCCCACGACGGGTCAATGGGTCCACGACACGTCATGGAAATTGCCCGCAAACACCGTCGTGAACATGACCGTTATCCAGTACGACAGTGGTAGTCCACTGCGCAATCAAGAGTGGGGTCAAGTTCAAGGCACGATCAACGGATCGGCGACTTTGAACGGTAACCCATTGAGCGTGTACAACTCGAATACTGGCAACGGCGTCGCACACACGTTCGCAGTTCCGGCCATTGATTTGAGTGTTCCGCTCGTCGGCGTGAGCGGGAGCTTGACTATTTGTGACTTGGCGCCGTGTCACTTGAATTCGCCTCACAACACCGAGACGTTCAGCTTTAAGACGCCCGGAGCAGGTACGTACAGCTGGCAGTGCTTCGTGCCGTGTGGACTCGGCTACTTATTCGGAAATGGGGGCCCAATGTCAACGCAGAACTACATGGGCGGCGAACTGGAAGTGGTGGGTTAACGATGTCCTCAGAAAACGTATCGAAGGCCGAGCCGCGTCACCTGCGTCGATTGACGCTGATTTGGCTCGTGTTGTCCGTCGTGCTGGACCTGCTCTATTGGTTCCTTGTCGGCCCTCACGTACCGCCAGGGAGGATGACCTCTACGGCGGCGTCTGACCAAACGGACTTCAACATCCTTATGGTTATCGCCATGCCGGTTCTTATTGGCGTGTGGGAGTATTTGTTGTACGCATCCGTCATATGGCGCTCTAAGCGAGCAGGCGTGCCCGAGTCGGTCGGAGGACCGTCGGCAGCGGGTAACAAAAAGGCCGAAGTCTCGTGGATTGTCATCACCTCTGTCGTTGTCTTGCTACTCGCCATCTTCGGAACGGTTGAGGTCGTGGTCGGCCATGGTTCTGGCGGTGGCGAAGGACCCAATCCAATCTGGATGCCTGCTGGCGCGGTGAAGGCCGACACGGCGGCACTCGCTGGTACCGGTACGTGGACGCCGGGTAGCAATCAGGTGCTGCCCGTGCAGGTCATTGGTCAGCAGTGGAAGTGGACGTATCGCTACCCAACGTTTGGCGGATTTGAGTCGTCACAGTTGATTCTGCCCAATAACACCAGCATTGAGTTCAACGTCACTTCGCTGGATGTCATTCACAGTTTCTGGGCCTACCAGCTTGAGGTGAAGGCTGACGCGAACCCACAAGTGAACAATGTGGCATTTACTGAGACCCAACACTTGGGTAACTTCACCGTTCGCTGCAGTGAACTGTGCGGTATTTGGCACGGCTCAATGTTCAACTACGGCAAAGTCGTCTCTCAGTCGGACTTCATGAAGTGGGCGACCACGACAGAAGCCGCGAACGCTCAGAACACGCAGTACCTACCCGCGTTCGCGTGGACCTACGTGCCCGACGCCAACGGCGCTGCGGGCGGTTATTACCCAGACGGAAAACTCACGCCCTACAGCGCGGTGGAGACCTACGGCGCCAAGCAGCCGAATTCGTGATGAGAACAATCGTTGAGTTGGACACGGCGTTAATGAAAAGAGAAACGGAGTTGGCGCGATGACAATTAGCGCAGAACAGCCGACAGAGGTTGTCAGTGGAAGAACCGTACCGCCCGTACTGTCAGTACGGCCTGAACGAAAAGTTCCACGCTGGTTTAGCCAACACCTTGGTACCGCGATCATCGCTGGGTTCCTTGGCTACATCTTTGGACACTGGTTCGGCAACTACCTAACGAGCGGTTACGACTACGTCGATACTACGGGTCAGAACTCGACCGCGAACTTAATGGCTCTCGTCTTCATGGTCCTGGGTTGGCTCATTGGTATTGGCGCGCTTAACTATCCCATTGCCAAAATTTTTGGCCGTGCTCCACAAGTAGAGGTTGAATACGAAGGATGGAGTAAGTACCTTCGCTACAACCTTGACCACAAGGTCGTTGGACTGCAGTACGTGGTTGGTGTGTTGCTGTTCTTGTTCACCGGTGGCTTGTTGGCCATGGCGATCCGCACGGAGCTGTTGAATCCTACGACGCACGTCTTTAGCGCCGACACTTACATTAAGATCGTGAGTGAACACGGCACGATCATGATGATGATGGCCACGTCCATCATCGTTGGTCCGCTGGGTAATTACTTCGTGCCGCTGATGATTGGTGCACGCCGCATGGCGTTCCCGCGTATCGAAGCTTTTAGTTTCTGGATCTTCGCCGCGGGGTACATGGTGATCTTCGCGGCGCTACCGTACGGTGGTTTTCCGACGGGATGGACGGGCTACGCGCCGTTGCAGACTCAGGCCGGTCCCGGCATGGTGTCCTACCTATTTGGTTTTGCCGTGATTGGCCTGGGCATGATGGCGGCGGGCTTCAATATCGCCGTGACGGTCATTAATTACCGCGCGCCGGGAATGACGTGGAGTCGAGTGCCGGTCTTTGTCTGGGGCATCGTGGCCACGGCGGCGTTGTTGACGCTGGCAACACCAGTGTTGTTCGCCGCGGGACTCTTTGGCCTGCTCGACAAGACTGTGTTGACAGCCTTCTACGTGACCGAGCACGGTGGGAGTTCGTACCTGTGGCAGAACTTGTTCTGGTTCTTCGGTCACCCCGAGGTGTACATCATGGCGTTGCCGGGATTTGGCATCGTCGGCGAGATCATCCCGGTCTTCTGTCGAAAGCCGCTCTTCGCGTATCGAATTGCTGCCGCGGGAATGATTGGCGTGGCGCTATTGTCGTTCTTCGTCTGGCAGCACCACTTGTTCCAGAGTGGTATCAACCCCGACATGCGACCGCTCTTCATGCTCACCACCGAGTTGATCTCCATCCCAACAGGATTCATCTTCTTGGTGGGGATGGGCACGTTGTATAGGGCGAAGATCAGATTTGAAGTACCAATGATGTTCTGCATGGCGGTGTACTTCAACTTTCTCATCGGCGGCGTGACGGGTGTCTTCCTCTCCGACGTGCCAGTGAACGTGACGGTGCACGGAGGCTTCTTCGTGCTCTCGCACTTCCACTACACGATTATGGGTGGGCTTGTCTTCGCCTTCATGGCCGGACTGTACTTCTGGCTGCCGAAGATGACGGGCAGAATGATGAACAAGAAGCTCGGACTGTGGCATTTCTGGACGATGTTCGTCTTCTTTAACTTGACGTTCTTCCCAATGTTCATCATCGGGCTCTTGGGCCAGCCCCGTCGAGTCTTCACGTACGCCAAGAATTTGCAATTTCTCAATGACTTCTCTTCAGTCAGCGCGTTCCTTCTGGGCCTCTCGTTCCTAATCTTCTTTGCGAACTTGATGTGGTCGATGTTCATAAACCCCGAGAAGGCGCCGGCGAACCCCTGGGATTCACTCGGACTCGAGTGGCAAACGGCGAATCCAATTCCGCACTACAACTTTGAGCGGATTCCAGTGATCATGACCGATCCGTATCACTACAGCGAAGTGGGCGCGCCCGCGTTGGCCGATTTTGGCGAAGACACGCATAATCCGGTCCAGAGTTCATCGACCTACGACGACCCTACGAATTAGGGAGTGGAGAGCAAGAGTATGACTGATACGTACAAAGATTCTGAGAGAATGACTAACACGCCGGAAGAGCTTGAATTTGAACTCCGCGCGCACGTTGGATCACTGTGGAGTGGTGGACGGCTCTTTATTGGAATGTACACGTTTCTTCTGGCGTCGTTAGCGTTCAGCTACTTCTATCTGCGTTCCAGCAACAATGGACTGTTGTGGCGACCCAATCACGTGACGGCGCCAACGGCATATGGATGGAGCATCTTCTCGTTGATGGTCCTCATGGCGTTGCTCGCCAACTTCGGGCAGGTTCGCCTTCGCAAGGGAATGGTCGTTGACTGGCAAGTGGCCGGTTGGACGGGTGTGGCGGCTGGATTGCTCGCTCTGTTCCTTCAGATTTGGGAGTTCCAGGCGGTGCCCTTCAACCCAGGTTCCAGTGGCTACGCTTCGACGTTCATCGGCTACTGCGTGATGAACCTCTTGACGATTCTCGTCTCGACCTATTGGTTAGAGACGACGGTGGCACGCTCGTTGCGCATGCACAAAGAGTTTGACGGCGCCAAGCCTGAGTTGTCGATGAATCCTGCGGCGCAGTCGTTCAGGGCGAACGTCGCGTCGATGACGTACTTTTTGGGTTTTGTTGCTCTTTCGAGCGCGTTACTCTTCGCGATGTTCTACTTGATGTAATGCGTTTCGATGTGTGATGTCGTACTGTGGAGACCAGAGGAAAAATTTAAGTGATAGAGACTAGGTGGTAGTGATGCTAGGTGTGGATCCCTTTATTGGACCTCAAGTACAAACAATGGTCGTGTTGCTGGGCGTGTTCTTCGCAGTTGTTATATGGGGATTTTTCCAGCGCAACCACTCGGAGTGAGCGCAGAGTCAACCCGCGACGCTCAGTTGTCCACGAAGGACCTCTGGAAGGGCGCTGTAGCGCTCACTGGTCTCGTTCTTTGGCTGTTGTTTCTTTTCCCGCCACTCCTCACGTGGTCGCGTGAGTATGAGTTCGTGCAAGCAACGCAGTTCTGTGTGTTCGCGCTCGTCACCCCTTGTCTCATCGTTGCGGGGAGTCCGTGGCGGGGGCTCGGTCTTTCTACGGGGCAGTCAAATCGCCTCAGCAATGATGGCGCCCAGGTCGTTGAGGGCCACGCGCGATTGTTTGATCGACACGCGCTGTCTCGCAAATCACGGCACGGCCATCGACGTGGCGTATCGCTGTTGCTGTTCTTCATCGCCCAAGCGATTTTCTGGCGCTCGTCGCCAGTAATCAGCGCACTCGTTCGTCACCCGTGGCTCTCGGTGCTCGAATCGGTGACCCTTGTGGTTGGTGGAATCGTGCTGTGGATTGAGTTAATCGAATCGCCACCGCTGAGTCCTACGACAACGCGGCCATATCGAATTGGCATGTCGACGATCGCGATGTGGACCGTCTGGGTTCTCGCCTACCTGTTAGCGATGGCGCACAATTCGTGGTATCCGGCACTACATGACGGCGTCACTCGCGTCATTTCGACGTCGGCTGATCAGCAATTGACGGCCGGCTGCATGTGGTTCATCTCCGCGGGTGTCTTCTTGCCACTCGTGTTTTCGAATCTGATTCGGTGGCTTCAAGCCGAAGACGACCCCGACGAGGAGCTCTACCACCTCGTCCGCCAAGACAAAACACGTGGGTTCTTCGGCCCGAATCCGTAGTCAATGCCCGTCACCTTTGCACGAGGGAATTACTCGGCGTTAACGAAAAGTGGCGTCGGAAGTTTGAGACTTAAGAGTTAACGTGCCGTCCCCGGCGTCACCTACACGCCGACTATATGAGGCAGGATCGGCAGCGTAGGCGTTGTCAACGTGATACCCAGTATCTTTTGCGCGGCGCGGAGGTCACTAAAAGCGAGTGCCCGCTGGGACGCGAGGTTTGACTCCTGTAATGAGAGATCGTGCATTGTTGAAGCGACGCCGGGCTGCTGGAAGAGAGACTGGATATCAACGATCGCTTGTAAGGCATAGTGCGTCATCCAATCGCGAACGTCGGTTTTAACTCGATCAATGTATTTCCCAGCTTTCGTGTCGCGAACTTGAATATTGTCGGTCAAGTCGCTCAGAGGATGGCTGCCAAAAGAGCACGCGACGTGATCGCCGGTAAGCAGACTGGTGGTCTGTGTCAACTCTGACGGTGTCAATTTGCCGCGAACGTAAATGTTATAGAAATTAAAAGATTCAGTGACGGCAAACGCGCACGCTTTGGTGTCGGCGTTGATCAACTTCATCGAGGCGTTTTGCGACGAGGCATCCTCTGCTTTCGTGATGTGGTGGGGAATATCAACGATGACCGAAATGGCGACCACCAGAAATATCGCGATAGTGGCGATTACCCAGGGACGCTTGTACCAGACCGCCTTCGTAATTCCGAGTGACGACGTGGACATCGACGCAGGGTCAAACGGTACTTCTTCGAAATCAAAAGGTGGGTTCGTCACGGCAAAAGACTATCGGCCGTCTCCGCCATGCCTTGAGCGAAACGGTGAAGACTTGAAGCGTTGAGTGAGTACGTTCCCGACAAACTCCTCTTGGCGAACGGTACCGCGTAGGCCTCAACTTTTCCGGCTGGTCCAATGAAGTAGAGCACGTCGTTATGCATCACTTCGCCCGCCATCGCGCCAACGGTAATCTTCACGCCGTACGCTCTCCACACCTGGTTGAGCTGAGAAATGGATCCACTAAGTAACGTGACGCCGGGTACGTGCGAGATACCTGGAATGACGAGTGCGGGGCTACTTGACGAGACCTTGGTCACTTGTGGATCAGTGTTGACCACGACGAAGAGGACGTGCGATTTGTCCTTCGTGAGGCGCTGCGCTGCTTTGATCTCGGCACCAACGACGGGACAGATGTCGTTGCAAATCGCGTTATAGAACGCGAGAACGACGACCTTACCCTTCTCCTGAGCGAGACTCCAGTGCTTCATTGACTGCGAGGTGAGTGAGATGTTCTTAGCTGTAGCGGAACCGATGAATTTGAGCCCCATGAAGGCTTGCAGTGAGGGCAGCGAGTTTAAAGAAGTGCGAGTGGTGGTCGTCGATACGAAGGGCGTTGACTTCATCAGTGAGGTCGAAGGTGTTTTGGCGGAGAACGTTGGGAAGTAACGCTCGCCGAGCACGCCACCGATGCTCAAGAACAAGATGACCGCGACCGACCACACAACGACCTTGGGTCGTACGGTGATTCGACCTGCGTGCAGTGACGGCGTTCGATTCTTCGCGGCGTTGGCGGCGGCGAAGATGGCAGTACGTTGCTCGTCGCTCAAATCGCTTGTTGCAGCGGTGTGGTCCGAGGGACCGGGAGTAGTACCTGTCATCTAGCAGCCAGTCATCAACGGATCCTCAACTATAACAACGAGTAATTCATGAAAATCTCTCAGGATTCTTCGCTCGTACGTTTGCTAGTGCGTGGAGTTCCGTCGTTCGTTGATCGGCGCGCAGCATCGTCTGAACGAAGAATCTTGCAAATCCATCGGAGTAAAGTGACGACGTGGAGAGCGACGACGACGTCGAAGCGGGGCTCGAAAGCGTGCACGGTTCGTCTCGATTGACGGGTCGCGAAGCACTGAAGACGCACGTTATCGTGGCCCTCGGACTGGCTTTTTGCACTGTCGCGTTTTGGTTCGAGTTGGGTCGAGCGCTGCGGGGAAACGCGCTGAGTTGGGCCTACGTCTTTGAGTGGCCGCTGCTTGGAATATTCGCTATTTACATGTGGTGGAAGTTGCTCCACCCGGGCACGTCGTTGCGACAACGCGCGCGTGAGCAGAAGCCCGTGGCGCCGGAGTACGAGGGAATGCTCGCGGCGTGGCAAGAAGAACAACGAAATCTCGAGGTCGCTCACGTTGAAGAAGCGACGGCATTACAACGTCAGCGCGAGATGGACGACGCTCAGAAAACTTCTGATTCGTGATCGCCGGATTCGTCGATCGACGGCATCGTAATTTGACACGGAATCTTCGACGATTCAATCATGAGCGATGCAGCGAGAAATCGATGTCGTTGTGAGTTACGTGACACAACATTGGTCGTTCGACCCCTTTGTGGTGATCGCTGTAATCACCGTCATCGCGCACGAGATCGGTCTCTCTCGACTTCGTCATCATTCGATTGAGGAGCGAACGCGCCGACGTCGACGCAACTCGTACTTGTTTTACGCGGGTCTCGTCGTGATGCTGCTCGCCATTACTTCACCCATTGACTACTGGGGGTCGAGATACTTTTTCGTTCACATGATTGAGCACATTTTGATTATGTTCATGGCCCCGGCACTTGTCGTCGCTGGCGCACCCTGGATTCCGTTCCTCTTTACGCTGCCGGTGGGTCCGCGACGAAAAGTTGGCCGCTACTTCTATCTCAACACACAGACCCGTGGAATTCGCGCGCTGGGCAGGTTCGTTCGTTCTCCCTGGGTGGCCTTGATCTCGTTCAACGCGGCGATGTTGGTGTGGCATATTCCAGCACTCTTCGATCTGTCCCAGCGAAACCAGTTGATCCACGTGTGGGCGATGCACGCCAGTTTCTTCATTACGGGCGTGCTCTTCTGGCTCCAGATCATTGAGTCGTATCCCATGAAGCCTGCTCGAAGTCCAATCTGGCAAGCTGGCGCCGTCATCTCGACGAACGTGATCATGACGGTGCTCGCCATTTCGATGAGCATTTTGACCGCCGTTAGTTGGTACACGGTGTACGCGCACGTCCTCGGCGTGACGTTGTCACCCTTCGCCGACCAACAGATCGGCGCGGCGATTCTGTGGGTCTGCGGCGACTTCTGGGCCCTCCCGGCACTCATTTACATCGTTCGGCGCGCTATCACGGAAGAAGGTTCGATGTCGAACGTTATCGATCGCGTGACCGGTCGTTCGCCCGCACCGACCATCGCCGCTTTTCGCCCTCATCTCGCGCCCGACGTGCGAGCGAGCACGAGTGATGAGCCATCTGACCCTTGATGGGCGGCCGAAGGACAAAGTCTTGGTAAGGTAGTGCGTAGAACGTCGTGAAGCGGATCCAGTGAGGTTCGTACGACGGGAGGAAAAGTGACCGACTCTCTAGGAAGTACCGCGCCAGGCCCTGGCGAGTTCGAGCCCCGTTCCCAACTTCTTTCGAGCGACGACGTGACGAGAGCCCTGCGGCGAATGGCCCACGAGGTGCTCGAGCGTAATCACGACAGCGAGTCGCTTCTCGTACTCGGTCTGCAAACGGGCGGGGTCGCCATTGGCGACCGGCTCGGAGAACTCCTGCACGAAATAGTTGGCTCGCCCATCGCGCTCGGTCATATTGACGTCTCGTACTACCGCGACGACCTCGATCGACGCCCAACGCTCGACGCCTCGGTGACCTCAATTCCAGTCGACGTCACCGATCGAACGGTGCTCCTCGTTGACGACGTGCTCTTTACGGGACGAACAATTCGAGCGGCGTTAAACGCCCTCTCTGAATGGGGCCGACCACGTGCGGTGCAACTGGCCGTGTTGGTGGATCGGGGCCACCGCGAGCTTCCGATCCGTCCCGACTTCGTTGGAAAGAATCTTCCGACGTCGCTCGACGAGGCGATCGTCGCCACGCTCGAGGGCGTCTGGATCGGTTCAAGGGCGATGAGGTGATTAATTCACTACGCGGTCAGAGTCTTCTCTCGCTGCGTGATCTCTCACGTGACGCAATGGTCGAGATTCTGGACACCGCCGAGTCCTTCGTGGAAGTCAATCAGCGCACCATCAAGAAGGTGCCGGCACTGAAGGGTCGAGTCGTTGCCTCTCTCTTTTTCGAAGAATCGACTCGTACGCGACTCAGTTTCGAAACGGCCGCGAAGCGACTGAGCGCCGACGTCTTGTCACTCGCCATCGCGTCCAGCAGTGTTAAGAAAGGCGAGTCACTTCGCGACACGATCGGCACGATTGACGCGCTCGGCATCGACGCGGTCGTTATGCGTCACCAGTCCTCGGGCGCCGCCTTGCAGGTGAGCCGTTACGTCCCGCACGTGCGCGTGATCAACGGTGGCGACGGTCAACATCAACACCCCACGCAGGGCCTCCTTGACGCTTTTACTGTTCGCCAGATACTCGCTGAACGACAGGGAACCTCAGGGCGCGAATCCGGTTCAGAACTCTTTGAGGGCCTCAAGATCTTGATCGTTGGTGACCTTCGCCACAGCCGTGTAGCGCGAAGCGACGTCGACGCCTACGTCGCCTTGGGCGCCGAAGTACGTGTCGCCGCGCCGGGCACGCTGCTGCCCGTCGACGTCGAGAGTTGGCCCGTGAGCGTCGCCGCTGACTTCGACGAGTCATTGGCGTGGGCTGACGTAGTGGGTCTCCTTCGCTTGCAGCGTGAGCGAGGTTCCGGTTCGTTCGTGCCAACGTTGCGCGAGTTCACGTCGACGTATGGACTGACTGTAGAACGCGCAAGAACGTTGCGCCCCGAGACGATCATCATGCACCCGGGACCCATGAATCGGGGCGTGGAGATTGACTCCAGGGTCGCCGATCTCGAAGCCGCGGTCATTGAACGTCAAGTGGCCAACGGCGTGCCCATTCGAATGGCCGTGCTCTACTTGAGCGTCGCAGGATCTAAGGGAAAAGAGTAGTGAGCACGTTCGTACTACGTCGGGGCTTGGTGGTGGGCGAGTCGTCGAGCGACGTTCGAGACGTGCTGATCGAAGACGGTCACATCACTGAGGTTGCCACCAACGTGAGCGCGCCCGCTGGCACTCTCGAGATCGACGTCGAAGGTTGTTGGGTGGGACCAGCGTTCGTCGATCTACACACGCACCTGCGCGAACCCGGTCATGAAGAGGCCGAGACAATCGAATCAGGCGCTCGCGCCGGCGCCGTGGGCGGCTTTGGCGCCCTAGTCGCGATGCCCAACACCGAGCCGGCCCTCGATAACGCCGCGCTCGTCTCCTACGTCTTGGATCGTGGTGCCCGTACGCCCCTGGACATCGCCGTCGCCGGCGCCATCACCCAAGGCCGACGCGGTGAGTTTCTCGCGCCAATGGCTGAAATGGCCGCACTCGGCGTGCGGATCTTTACTGATGATGGGATTGGTGTTCAGAACCCGTCACTGATGCGTAGGGCGCTCGAGTACGCCAAACCTCTCGGTGTTCGCCTCGCCCAGCACTGTGAGGACGAGCAGTTGGCGAACGGTGGGTCGATGAACGAAGGCGCACTTAGTGGACGACTTGGCCTCGTAGGAAGACCGGCGCTCGCCGAGGAACTCATGGTGTTGCGCGACCTTGAACTTGTTCGTCTCACCGGCTGTCCGGTGCACTTCTTGCATCTCTCTAGCGCGCGCTCGGTGGCGATGGTGGTGGTGGCGCGACGTGAAGGTCTTCGCGTTACTTTCGAGGTCGCGCCACACCACTTCACGCTGGACGAAAGTGCCCTTCAAACTTTTGACGCACACTTCAAGGTGCACCCGCCGCTTCGTGCCTCTACTGACGTCGCGGCCCTTCGCGCTGCCCTCGTTGACGGACTCGTTGACGCCGTCGCGACTGATCACGCTCCTCACGCCACCGAGCTGAAGGATTTGCCCTTCGACGAAGCTCCCGCGGGCATGTTGGGTCTCGAGCACGCGGCCTCGTTAACCTACGAAGCGCTGGGAGCTCAAGAGGCGAACCCCGAGACGTTCTTCTCTCTACTCAGTCGTGGACCGGCCCGCGTGGCGCAACTTCGAGTCGATGACGTTCGTCCGCGTCACAGTGCTCACGGCGCCAAGATGCTTGCAGGTGAGGATGCCAACGTCGTGGTGTTTGATCCGGGCCAACGTTGGACGGTGCGCCGCGACGAGCTCCAGAGTCGAGCGACCAACACGCCTTACGATCAACGCGCGATGCTCGGGAAGGTCCGTGTTCTCATCGCTAAAGGTGCGCTGGTCGTCAGTGACGGGGCGTTGGCGTGAGTCGTCCACCAGCGTCTTTGGTCCTAAGTGACGGCGCCACCTTCGAGGGATACGCCGCGGGCCACCTGCCAACGAAAGGTTTCACGCAAGGTGAGTTCGTGTTCAACACCGCACTCAGTGGTTACCAAGAGATCATCACCGACCCGAGTTACGCCGGACAAATTATCTCGTTCACCTATCCCCACATTGGTAACTACGGCGTCACGCCACTCGATGATGAAGCACGTCGCGCGTGGTGTCAAGGCGTCGTCGTTCGCGATCTCAGCGACGTACCCTCAAATTGGCGTTCGGTGGGATCGCTCGAAGACCACTTGCGTCAACACGGCGTACCGGCAATGGTCGGTATCGACACGAGGCGACTTACGCGGCACCTACGCTCGAAGGGCGCGCTGGCAGGCGCGTTCGGTCACGCCGACCTCGACGTGGTGACGCGAGCAGCGCATGAAGCGAAGGGTACTGACGACACTGATTTTGTTAGTGCCGTGACGACATCCGAACCCTACGCCCAAGGCGACGGTGATTTGCACGTCGTCGCGCTCGACTACGGCATCAAGACCACGATGGTGCGCGAGCTCTCTCGCCGCTTTCGCGTCACCGTAGTGCCGGCGTCGTTCTCGCCCGAAAAGATTCGCGATCTTCATCCCGACGGCGTCTTTCTCTCTAACGGACCCGGTGACCCGGTGGCACTGTCGTCGCACGTGCGCGTTCTTAAAGAACTCGTGGGTACGTTACCGATCTTTGGCATCTGTTTGGGTCACCAATTGCTGGCTGACGCCCTCGGTGGCGCAACTTTTAAACTGCCCTTTGGCCATCACGGCAGTAATCATCCCGTGAAGGACCTCGCGACCGGAAAGATTGAGATCACGGCACAGAATCACAATTACGCCGTGGTGCCGGGTTCGCTGACCAGCGCCGTCGTGAGCCACGTCAACTTGAACGACGGCGTCATCGAAGGCATTTACGCCGAGAATGAACGCTGCTTCTCGGTCCAGTACCACCCCGAGGCCGGACCAGGGCCGCACGACGCGCGCTACCTCTTCGATCGCTTCGAATCGTTGCTTCGCACCAACGCCTTGGAAGTGCACTGATGCCGCGCCGCGACGACATCTCGTCGATCATGGTGATTGGTTCTGGTCCCATCGTGATTGGCCAAGCCTGTGAGTTCGACTATTCAGGCACCCAAGCCTGTCAAGTGCTGCGGGCCGAGGGATATCGGGTGGTGCTCGTCAACTCCAACCCCGCCACGATCATGACGGACCCCTCGACCGCGGACGCAACGTATATCGAGCCACTCGACGCGGACGTCCTGATTGACATTATTGAGCGTGAACGACCCGACGCACTCTTGCCGACGCTAGGCGGCCAGACTGCACTCAATTTGACCATGGAGCTCGTGCGTCGCGGTGCGTTAGAGCGTCTCGGTGTCGAGGTCATTGGCGCTCGACCCGACGCCATCGCAACGGCCGAGAACCGTGAACTCTTCAAAGAGGCCATGGAGGAAATTGGTTTGGCCGTTCCCGAGTCGGGATTCGCGCACTCGGTAGAAGACGCGCTCGAGATCGCGAACGCGATCGGTTGGCCGATCATCATTCGACCGAGTTTCATTCTTGGTGGCGCCGGAACGGGTATTGCGAGTGACGACGAAGAGCTCTTGCGCCTCGCGGGAGAGGGCATCGCCGCCTCTCCCATTGGCGAGATTTTGGTGGAGAAATCGGTCGCCGGGTGGAAGGAGTTCGAACTCGAGGTGATGCGCGATCACGCCGACAACTGTGTCGTGATTTGCTCAATCGAAAACGTCGATCCGATGGGCGTGCACACTGGTGATTCAATAACCGTCGCTCCTCAACAAACGCTGTCCGACGTCGAGTACCAAGCAATGCGCGACGACGCCTTTCGAGTGATACGCCGTGTCGGTGTCGAGACGGGCGGATCGAACGTGCAGTTCGCGGTGAATCCCGTGACCGGCGAACGCCTGGTCATTGAGATGAATCCACGTGTCTCACGCTCGAGCGCGCTGGCCTCGAAGGCAACTGGATTTCCCATCGCCAAGATTGCAGCGCGCTTGGCCGTCGGGTATACCTTGGACGAGATTCAAAACGACATCACAAGGGTCACGCCAGCCAGTTTCGAGCCGGTCATCGACTACGTGGTCATCAAAATCCCTCGCTGGGCCTTTGAGAAGCTTCCGGGTTCCTCGCCCCACTTGGGCACCAGAATGCAGTCCGTGGGCGAAGTGATGGCGATCGGGCGCAACTTTTCTGAGTCGCTGCAGAAGGCTATTCGTTCTCTCGAACAGGGTCGAGTGGGCTTTGCCATTGGTTCCGAGACAGAGTTTGCAGAACTTGATAACGATGCACTGTGGGAGCGGTGCGTCGTCCCCACGCCCGAGCGACTCTTCGCGCTGCACGAAGTGCTCTGGCGCGGCGCCACGATAGATGAGGTCGCCCGGCGTACGAAGATTGACGTCTGGTTCATTCACCAGTTCTCGTTAATCGTCGAACTAGAGCGCGAACTCAAGGGCGGCCTGGTGCCCGCGTCGTTGGACTCGCGGGGATGGCGTCGCTTCAAGCAGTCGGGGTTCTCTGACACGCAGATAGCCCTCTTCACACAGATGACGGCTGAGCAGGTAGCCGCACTTCGCCGTGCCAAGGGGGTCGCGACGACCTTCAAGACCGTCGACACCTGCGCTGCTGAATTTGAAGCGTCGACGCCCTATCACTACAGCACGTACGAAGACACCAGCGAAGTTGCGTCGTCCTCACGCGATCGCGTCATCATTCTCGGCTCGGGGCCAAATCGCATCGGACAGGGAATAGAATTCGACTACTGCTGCGTGCACGCGTCGTTCGCGTTGCGCGACATGGGCTTCGAAACAGTAATGGTCAACTGCAACCCCGAGACCGTCTCAACTGACTACTCGACGTCCGACCGGCTCTACTTCGAACCGCTAACACCCGAGGACGTCGCTGAAGTCATCGCGGCCGAAAAGGCGGCGTGCGAAGGGGGAGCAAAGGTCGTTGGCGTCATCGTCTCGCTGGGTGGACAGACCCCGTTGAAACTTTCACACTCGCTCGACCCGTCGCTCGTGCTCGGCACACCAGTCACGTCCATCGACGCCGCCGAAGACCGCCAGCGCTGGTCCGAAATCTGCACCTCGCTCGAGTTGCGCCAACCACCCGGTGACGTCGCGCGCTCACTCGACGAAGCGCGCGTCATCGCCAAGCGCGTGGGCTACCCCGTCTTGGTTCGTCCGAGTTACGTGCTCGGTGGAAGGGCGATGGAGATCGTCTACGACGACGCGTCGCTCGAGCGCGTGATGCACGACCTCACGAGCGCGCACGGTTCGCTCGCCAGAGAAGGCGGCGTCGCGCAGAGTCGCCCGATCTTGATTGACAGCTTCCTCGAAGACGCCGTTGAAGTCGACGTGGACGCCGTGCGCGACGAAGGCGGCGACGTCTTCGTGGCGGGCGTCATGGAGCACGTGGAAGAAGCTGGCGTGCATTCGGGCGATTCGGCCTGCGCGTTGCCACCCCAGACTTTGAGTGAGGCGGTCATCGCCACACTGCACGAACACACGCAAAAGATTGCCCACGCGCTTGGCGTCATTGGGTTGATCAACGTGCAGTACGCAGTGAAAAACGACGAAGTCTTCGTTCTTGAGGCGAACCCTCGCGCCAGTCGCACCGTCCCCTTCGTCGCCAAGGCGACCGGCGTTGCACTGGCCCAGGTAGCGGTTCGCGTCATGATGGGCCACTCGCTCGCCTCACTGCGCGCTGAGGGAATGGTGCCGCACTCGACGCCAGTTCCCACGTTCGTCTGCGTCAAAGAAGCCGTCTTGCCCTTCAGTCGTTTTCCCGGAGTGGACACGGTGCTCGGCCCCGAAATGCGCTCAACGGGCGAGGTCATGGGCATCGGTGAGAGTTTCGGCATCGCGTTCGCTAAGTCCCAACTCGCCGCCGGCACCCGACTGCCCGACGGGGGACAGGTCTTCATGTCACTGGCCGATCGCGACAAGGTCGCCGGTCTCGAGCTCGCTCGCCAGTTCTCGCACCTGGGTTTTCAACTTGCCGCGACGATCGGCACGGCCGGGTACTTGCGCTCACACGGCGTCACGGTCGACACATTGGTCGGAAAGGTCGGTCTTGGCGACTTGGGCTTTGACGCCGTGAAGATGATCGCGTCGGGAGACGTACAGATGGTCGTCAACACACCCTCGGGTTCGAGCGCACGTTCTGACGGCGCGGCAATTCGCACCGCGTGTGTTGGCCACGGGGTCGCGTGCGTCACGACACTCAGCGCCGGCTTCGCCGCGGCGAAGGGCATTGCCGACACCCGCGCCAAAGGATGGCGTGTTCGATCATTGCAAGAGCTGCACTCATGACGAGTCTCGAAACCAACGTCGGTGCAGTGTCGCTGCGCTCGCCGATCCTCACGGCCTCCGGAACCGCGGGTCACGGCGACGAACTCGCGGGATACGGCGAACTTGCAACACTGGGGGCCGTAGTGACGAAGTCGCTGGCGGCCTTTGCGTGGGAGGGTAATCCCGCACCACGAGTGAGCGCGTCGGGTGAGCACATGGTGAACTCGGTTGGACTCGCTGGGCCCGGCGTCACGCACTGGCGTGAGGTGGATTTAGTGGCCCTTCGTCAGCGCGGCGCGGTCGTCGTTGGTTCGATTTGGGGACGAACGGTTGCGGAGTTCGCCGACGCCGCGATGGCGATGCGCGGGGCTGAAATTGTCGCGCTCGAAGTCAACGCGAGCTGTCCCAACTTGGAGAGTCGACGAGAGATCTTCGCTCACTCGCCTTCCGCCACGAGTGAAATTGTTGAGGCCTCGCGCGTCGCCGGCGTGCCGCTGTGGGTAAAGCTAAGTCCTAATACTCCTGCGTTGCTCGAGGTCGCCCGCGCCGCTATTGACGCCGGCGCCAGTGCGTTGGTGCTCGTGAACACCGTCCTTGGACTTGTCATCGACGTCGAAGAGCGTCGAGCGACGCTCGGCAGCATTGGAGGCGGCGTAAGCGGGCCTGGCATTCTTCCCGTGGCGCTTCGTGCGGTGTATGAATGTCGCGACGCGTTTCTCAATACGCCCCTCGTGGGCGTTGGGGGAGTGAGTGGAGGCGAGGACGCGGTGGCGATGTTGATGGCGGGCGCGAGTGCCGTTGAAGTTGGCACGGCGACGTTTGCCAATCCCCGAGCCCCGTGGATCGTGCAAGACGAACTATTCAAATGGATGGCGCGTCACCGAGTGGGGACCATCAACGAACTAATAGGAGTGGCGCATGGCTGAGACGTTCGGTGTTCGATTACACGATCGCTTACGAGAAGCCGGTCCACTTTGTGTTGGCGTCGACCCAAGTAGCGCACTCCTTGGCGCCTGGGATCGCTCCGACAACGTGGAAGGGTTGGAGTTCTTCTCGCTCGCGGTCCTCGAAGCCGTGACTGGCGTCGTCGCGGTCATCAAACCACAAGTCGCTTTCTTTGAACGGTTCGGCTCGGCGGGTTATCGCGTCTTAGAGCGCCTAATTAGTGAGGCCCACGACGCTGAGCTGATGGTCGTTGCTGACGCCAAGCGCGGAGACTTCAGCGTGACCAATGAGGGGTACGCGCAAGCCTGGTTACGCGACGGATCCCCTCTCGCGGTGGACGCGGTGACGGCCCATCCCTATCTCGGCGTAGACGCTTTGGCGCCACTCTTCGAAGCGGCGTCGTTGAGCGGACGCGGCGTCTTTGTCTTGTCAGCGACGTCGAACGAAGAGGGACGAGCGTTGCAGGGCGCGCGTACGTTTGAGAACGAACGCGTTGATGAGTCGGTGCTTCACCGCGTCAGTGAGATCAACCATCGCGACACGGGACTTGGATCGGTGGGCGTGGTGTTTGGCGCCACCCGTGATCGGCCCAACTTCGATCTTGCTTCGCTGTCTGGTCCTTATCTGGTGCCAGGACTTGGCGAGCAGGGCGCGAGCGCGAGCGACGTCGCGCGACTCTTCGAACACCGTGGTGAGTGCACTGTCCTCGCCAGTGTGTCGCGGGCGATTTTGCGCGCGGGGCCGCACCAACGTGGGATCAGGGACGCGGCGCGTCGTTGGCGTGATGAACTCATGGCGGCCCTCTTCCCATCGTGACGCCAGCGGAGTAGTGTGACCACGTGACACCGACTCCGCCCACATTGTCGCAGGAACAGCGTGTCGAAGCTTCACGTCTCGCGGTGGCGAATCGACGGCGACGTGCTGAAGTGAAGCGGCTCGTAAAGTCGGGCGAACTATCGCTTGATGAATTATTCGCCTTGGCGGCTCGTGAGGAGTGCGTAGCCCAGATGCGCGCGTACGACTTGATAAGCGCGTTGCCGGCGATCGGCGAGGTGAAGGCCGAGCGCATTATGAAGAGTGCGTCGATCGCCAAGACTCGTCGAATTCGAGGTCTCGGTCCCAAGCAGCGCGCTGAACTGTTTCGAGCTCTTGTCCGCTGATCCGCTCATTGTCGTACTGATCGGTCCCGGTGGTGTCGGAAAAGGTACACTCGCGCGCCGGCTCGTCGACACCGATGACCACCTCTGGTTGAGCCGTAGCTGGACGACACGCGCGCCGCGAGCGAGTGAGGGCGGTGACGAATACAACTTCGTCGATCGCGAGACATTCGAAGAGGCAGTTCGTGAGGGAAAGTTCCTCGAATGGGCCGAGTTTCAGGGCAATCTCTATGGAACGCCCGTGCCCGCGGCGCCAAACGACACTGACGTGTTGTTAGAGATTGAGGTACAAGGCGCCGGACAGGTACGTGCTCGATACCCCGAGTCACCGGTCTTTTTGATCCTGCCCCCGTCGATGCGACGCCTCGAAGAGCGCCTTCGAACGCGTGGCGACGACGACGAACACGTCGCCAATCGCCTTTCCAGCGCGCCCGAAGAGCTAGAAAAGGGTCACGAACTAGCGTCGCACGTCATCGTCAATGATGACCTAGAGCGGGCGAGCGAGGAAATCCTCTCTATACTGGAGGAACTCCGTCAGCTTCGGCGGGATCCCTCGTCAAAGGACTAACTGCAATGGCTGAACGCCCCACCCTCGTCGATCCGCCCATTGAGAACCTGTTAGAAAAGGTTGGCGACTCGAAGTTCACCCTCGTCGCGGTGACCGCCATTCGGGCCCGTGAGATTAACGAGTACTACAACGGCCTCGGATCAGGCCACGGCGCCCTTATCCCACCACAAGTGACCTCCTTGTCGAACAAGTCGCTGTCGCTCGCTATGGAAGAGCTCTACGAAGGCAAGTTGCTTTTTCACCGCCCGACGGTCGAAGAACTCGAGAACGAGCGACTTCAGGCCGAGGCCGTGGAACAGGCTCGCCAGGACGCCAACAGTGACCTGGACGCCTTCACCGATGCCCTCCGCGACGCTTAATTCGTCGACACCTCGCATTGTTCTAGGCGTCGCAGGCGGCATCGCCGCCTATAAGTCCGTTGAACTACTTCGCCTTTTGCGCGACCGGGGTTACCACGTAGCGCCAATTCTTACCCCAGACGCCACGCGCTTCGTGGGCACTGAGACGTTCTCGGCCCTCGCGAGTGAACCAGCTCGCACCAGTCTTTTTGGCGATGAGGCGACGCCAATCCCGCACACTTATTTGGGATCCAACGCCTCACTCATCGTTGTTGCGCCCGCCACGGCGCATCTCATCGCTCGCTACGCCATGGGTCTCGCGGACGATCTTCTTACGGCAACCTTGCTTGCGACTCGCGCGCCGGTCTTACTTTGTCCAGCCATGCACACCGAGATGTGGGAACAACCCTCAGTGCAAGAGAATCTCGCGACGCTTCGTCGACGCGGCGTGATGGTTCTCGAACCAGAGTCTGGACATTTGGCGGGAGGTGACGAGGGCACCGGCCGCCTCGCGGAGCCAGCGCGCATCGCCGAACTCGTCGATCGAGTCGTGGGTGGCTATAGGGGCATTCTCAGTGACGTGCGGGTGTTAATTAGTGCCGGCGGGACGCGGGAAGCGATCGATCCGGTTCGTTACCTCTCGAATCGTTCTTCTGGTCGACAGGGATACGCGCTCGCGGAGGTGGCGTGTCGAATGGGGGCGCGCGTCACGTTGGTGTCGACCGTTGAGCTTCCCCTCACCCTCGATACCGCGGGATCCATTGACGTCGTCCGAGTTGAGAGCGCAGTTGAGTTGTACGAAGCGATGATGAAACGAGCGCCCGACAGCGACTGCGTGATCATGGCGGCGGCCGTTGCGGACTTCTCTCTGGCGGCTGCGCCACAGAAGTTGAAGAAGCGTGACGGGCTACCTGAGCTTCACTTCTTGCCAACGCCCGACGTGTTGGCTGAACTCGTCGCGCAACGCGTCACGGACCAAGTAATCGTTGGCTTCGCTGCCGAGACGACCAACGTGATGGAAAATGCGCTTCTTAAGCTGAGAGAAAAGGGCGTTGACCTCTTAGTTGTCAACGACGTGGCGGCGCCTGGCGCGGGCTTCGAGCACGCGACCAATGAGGTCTTGTTGCTCGACGCGAGCGAAGGGGCCCATCGTGTCTCACTTCGCTCAAAAGAAGCAATCTCGTGGGAGATCTTGACTAGGGTTGCTGCATTGTTACCTCATCGAATCCCATGAGCGACCGGACGCTGTTCACGTCGGAGTCGGTTACCGAGGGACACCCCGACAAGATCGCCGATCAGGTCTCTGACGCGGTACTTGACGCGATCCTCACCCAAGACCCCATGGCGCGCGTCGCTTGTGAAACATTGTTGACCACGGGCCTCTGTGTTGTCGCGGGAGAGATCACGACGAGCGCCATTGTCGATATTTCGGCGACCGCGCGACGCACGATCCTTGACATTGGCTACGACGACGGGGCGAAGGGCTTCGACGGAAAAACCTGCGCGGTACTCGTCTCACTCGACAAGCAAAGTCCCGACATTGCAGGTGGCGTCGACGTCGCGCTGGAGTTGCGAAGCGGCACCGGCGGCGAGGATGAACTGAACGCACTTGGTGCGGGTGACCAGGGAATGATGTTCGGCTACGCCTGTAGCGATAACGACGACTTCATGCCGTTGCCCATCTGGTTGGCCCACCGTCTTTCGATGCGCCTCTCCCAGGTACGCCGTTCCGGTGAAGTGCCCTACCTGCGACCTGACGGAAAGACCCAAGTCACCATCGCCTACGAAGACGGCCAACCGGTCGCCGTCGACACCGTGCTCGTCTCGACCCAGCACGAAGACGGTTACGCCCACGACGCGATTCAACGCGACGTCCTCGAACACGTCATCCGTCCGATGTTGCCCACCGATCTCGACACATCCTCGATGCGCGTCTTCGTGAACCCCTCGGGCAAGTTCGTCCTAGGTGGCCCTCACGCGGACGCGGGTCTGACTGGGCGAAAGATCATCGTGGACACCTACGGCGGCATGGCCCGACACGGCGGCGGTGCTTTTTCGGGCAAGGATCCCTCGAAGGTCGACCGTTCAGCGGCATACGCCGCTCGATGGGTCGCGAAGCACGTCGTGGCGTCTGGCGCCGCGGCGCGTTGTGAGGTGCAAGTCGCCTACGCGATTGGTGTCGCGCGACCGGTGTCGGTGCTGGTGGAGACCTTTGGCACTGAGCGCGTCGACCGGTCCAAGATCGCCAAGGCAGTGGACGCGATCTTCGACCTGCGCCCCGCGGCGATAATTCGCGACCTCGACTTGCGACGCCCGATCTATCAACGAACCGCGGCGTACGGCCACTTTGGACGAAGTGACCAAGGTTTCACCTGGGAGCAGACGCCCCGGCTCGATGATCTGCGCCGGGAACTGTCGCTGACCTAGTGGCCGCGCGCGCGGTACGCATCATCACCGACGTTGCCGCGGTCGATCGTCCCTTCGATTACCTACTCGACACCACGAGTCCGGTTGGTCTGGGAGATCGAGTGCGGGTGGACTTCAATCACCGCTCGGTGCGTGGCTGGGTCATTGATGACGCGAACCCGTCGCCAGAGTTAAAGACCGTGAAGAAGTTGCTCGGTCTCGGCCCACCCCCGTCCATGCTGGAGCTGCTTCGTTGGGCGAGCGAACGATGGTACGGATCATGGTCGCGTTTTCTCTTGAGTGCGTCACCCAAACGAATCGTCACGTCGCTGCCGAGCGTGCCGCCTGCGGTGGCACTATCGACGGCACTGCAAGCGTCCGCGCTGCGCGTGGATCCTGGTGTGTGGCAACTCGCGCCAACCACCGATCCAATTGGACTGATCTTGGGCGCGTACGAGACCACGCGCGTCGGAGAAGGTTCACTGCTCGTGCTGGTGCCCACCGAAGCGTGGGCGAGTCGTCTTCGAGGGCGCCTCGAACAACGCGGGTGTGCGGTCGCCGCGGGCGACGAGCAGTGGAACCGAATGCGCGCGGGCTGGCCCGTCGTGGTTGGATCTCGCGGAACAGCATTGGCACCGGTACCTCACGTCGCTGGCTGTGTCATCATCGACGCCGACGACGAGGCGTATCGTTCGAGCGCGGCACCTACGTGGGAGGCGGTGACGCTGCTTCGTGAGCGCTGTCGACGCGAGGCGGCGCCACTGTGGTGCACGTCAGTGTTTCCTTCTCCGGCCCTGCTCGATCGGGGCGGCTACCAAAAGGAAGGTGACCTCGTCGCTGGTTGGCCGCGGGTCGACGTCGTTGACCGACGATCGAGTGACCCTCGTGACGGCGTGCTCTCGAGGATGGTCGTCGACGCGGCCCATCGAGCGCTCGAGACCGACGAACCCGTCGCCGTCGTCGTTATCCTCCAGCGCCTCGGCAGCGGGCGACTGCTGGCGTGTGTGAAGTGCGGCGAACTCGTACGGTGTGTTATTTGTGACCAAGCCGAAGAAGAACAGGGCGAGGAACTCTCGTGCGCTGCGCGTCACGAACGTCGTGCTCGGTTCTGTCGGCATTGTGGATCGACGAACCTAAAGCGAGTGCGCGCGGGCGTGACGACGTTGGCGCGTGACGTCAGTGCGCAGCTCGCTCAACCGGTGAGCGAGATTACGGCCGGCGCCGATCTCGGTGTGCCGCTAGCCAGAGTGGTCGTCGGCACTGAAGCAACGTGGCAGCGCGTTCGTCGTTGCGCCCTTGTCGTCTTCGTCGACTTCGACCAATATCTTTTGGCGCCTCGCGCGTCCGCGCGGCGCGCGGCCGTGATTGCCGTCGCAAAGGCCGGTCGATTAGTAGGTTCACGCCGCGAAGCTCGCGGTCACGTCGTGCTACAGACCCGACGAGGCGAAGACGGTGTGGTGCAAAGTCTCGTCAGCGCGGACTTTGATGTTCTTATTCAAGACGACGTCGCGACGGCGAAGCTACTAACTCTTCGTCCCTACGGCGCCGGCGCCGAGGTGTCCGGCGACGGAGCCGAGGAGTTCGTTGCGGGGCTGCGAGAAGAATCCGTGAGCGTGCACCCGTCACCGTCGGGTTACGAAGTTCGCGCGCCAGACGTGGCAACCCTGACGAGCGCACTTCAACGCGTCGAGCGTCCCACCACGAAGTTTCGCGTCGCCGTTGATTAATAAACGTCGCGAATCGTCGTGGCGCGCCGAAGCGCGCGAAAGGCCGAACATTTGCAGCACGGTAGCGTAGGGGGGTGAGCACGTTACTAATTCGGACCTACGGTGACCCGGTTCTAGGCGCGGTCACGACGAAGGTTGAGGACATTGACGCCAAGATTGCCGCACTGGCGTACTCAATGATCGAAACGATGAACGAGGCGCCCGGCGTGGGCCTCGCCGCTAATCAGATTGGCGTACAAAAGCGCCTTTTCGTCTACGACAAGGGTGAGGGCCCGCGCGTAGTCGTCAATCCCGTCATCGTGGAAACGTCGGGTGAGTGGACGTACGAAGAGGGCTGTCTGTCGGTCCCGGGCCTTAGTTGGGAGATCGTGCGGCCCAACGCGGTGCATCTTCGTGGGTACGACCTCGACGGCAATGAACTCGACGTCGAGACCGACGAGTTCGAAGGTCGTATCTTTCAACACGAAGTTGATCACCTAGACGGTTTCCTTCTTATCGAGCGACTGAGCGAGGAGCAGAAGAAGGAAGCCAAGAAAGTGCTTCGAAAGCGACGACTCACCTTCGCGCGTAACGATCACGACGGGCTACATCAACTGCTTGGCGAGTAGATGCGTCTCGCTTTCCTCGGGACACCCGAGGCCGCTGTTCCCTCACTCGACGCATTGGTGAATGCTGGCCACGACGTCGCGCTCGTCATTACTCGTCCCGACCGGCGGCGCGGGCGTGGCAGCGACCTGGTAGCGAGTCCCGTGAAGGAAGCAGCCCTCGCGCTCGGGCTCACGGTGAGCCACCGACTCTCTTCTCTCGATGACTTCGACGTGGAGCGTGGCGTCGTGGTCGCCTACGGCGTGATCATTCCGGCGCCACTCTTGCAACGTGCGCCAATGTTGAACGTGCACTTCTCGCTCTTGCCGCGGTGGCGCGGTGCCGCGCCCGTACAGCGCGCGATTCTCGCCGGTGATGAAGAGACCGGCGTCTCGATTATCTCCCTCGAGCCGTCACTCGACACCGGTCCCGTCCATCTCGAGCGCAGCGTTCAAGTGGGCGACAAGACAGCCCAGGTGCTCACCGCGGAGTTGGCGGAATTGGGCGCCGCCGCGCTTGTCGAAGTACTCAGCTCTCGCGAATTGCTCGAGAATCCGAAAGAACAGAGGGGCGAGGTCACGTACGCCGAAAAGATAACGAAGGAGATGTTGCATCTCACCTCTGGGGTGGCAACAGTGCAACTGCTTCGCACTGTACGTCTCGGTGGGGCGTATGTCGTCATAGACGACAAGCGCCTCGGCGTCGTGTCGGCGCACGCTTCGCTCCGGGAAGTGGCCGCAGGGACTGTGTCCTTCCTTGAAGGTGAGGTCGTGATGGGCACGATTGACGGTGCGTTGTTGCTCGACGACGTCCGTCCCGAAGGCTCAAGAACGATGAGCGCCGAGTCGTGGTGGATCGGTCGACGAAACACGCAAAATGGTCTCAAGTGGTCGTGACGCACACGCGACGCTCTAGGCTGATCGCGTGACGGTGATTGACGCTGGCCCAGTGGGCGAGATTCGCATCGCGCCGTCGATCCTGGCGGCCGATTTCGGTGTTCTGGGCCACGCAGTGCAAGAAATCGACGCCGAAACGGACTGGCTGCACGTTGACGTTATGGACGGACATTTCGTACCCAACGTGTCGCTCGGCCCACCCGTCGTCTCTTCACTTCGCCGTTACAGTTCCAGGTTCTTTGACTGTCATCTCATGATGAGCGACCCGGGTCGCTACCTTGAGTCCTTTCAGCGTGCGGGCGCCAACGGCTGCACCGTGCACGTAGAAGTAGGCAATACGGCGTCACTCATCAGCGACGCTCGAGCGCTTGGACTACGCATTGGACTGGCGGCCAATCCAGATACCCCCTTTGGCGCGGTCGAGCCCTTCGTGGGCGACATCGATCTCTTACTACTGATGACCGTCTTTCCTGGTTTCGGTGGACAGTCCTTCATCGTCGAAGTAATGGACAAGGTCGCGATTGCCCGTCGAGAAATTGACCACCACGACCTGGCGCTCGACCTCGAAGTCGACGGCGGCATTGACGTTACGACCGCGCCGATCGCCGTTCGTGCGGGCGCGAACGTCTTGGTAGCGGGCTCGGCGATCTTCGCCACGAGTGATCCGCTCAAGGCCGCGAGCGAACTTCGCGCCGCGGCGTATAACGGGCGCCAATGAAGCTTTCACCCTCAGAGTTAATGTCCATCGCGATCGCTCAAGGTGAGAAGGCCCGTCTTCACGCGCCACCTAATCCTTGGGTCGGGGCACTGATCGTGAACGATCGCGGCGTCATTTTGAGTGAGGGCCACACCCAAGCGCCGGGCGAATCGCACGCTGAAATCACTGCACTTCGTCGAGCCGGCGACGCCGCGCGCGGCGCGACGATGGTCGTCACACTTGAACCATGTGCACACGTCGGAAGGACCGGCCCGTGCGCTGAAGCCATCATTGCTTCGGGCGTTGCGAAGGTGATCGTGGGCATCGTCGATCCAGATTCAAGAGTCTCGGGCCGGGGTATTGAACTCTTGAAGGCGTCGGGCGTCGACGTTGAAGTGGGAATCGAGAGCGACGCAGTCCGTGCACAACTCGCTCCCTACATTTGGCATCGTGTCACGGCACGTCCGTACGTGGTGGCCAAGATCGCGAGCACACTCGACGGCGTCGTGGCGATGGCCGACGGTTCGAGCCAATGGATCACGGGGCCCGAGGCGCGCCGCGACGCGCACGTGCTGCGCGCACAAAGCCAGGCCATTTTGGTGGGCGCCGGAACCGTAAGGAGCGACGACCCGGTTTTGACGGCGCGCCTCGACGACATTGTCATCGAGCCCTTGCGCGTCGTGCTCGGCAAAGCACCCAAGAACGCGAAGGTCCGACCGTGCCTGGAACTCTCCGGTGATCTGGGATTCGTACTCGATGAAATCGGCCATCACGACGTGTTACAACTGCTCATCGAAGGAGGGCCCACGACGACGAGCGCCTTTCTCGACGCGGGACTCGTGAACCACGTGGTCTGGTACCAAGCGGCGGCGTTCGCAGGGAGCAACGAAACACTCGCGGCACTGAGCGGTCTCTCGACCCCTACGATGGATGCGTTGCGACGGGGTCGAATTATGGACGTACGTCGGGTGGGCGACGACATACGTATTGACGTGGAGGTCTAATGGCGTTATCAACGATCGGTGAGGCGCTTGAGCAGCTTCGCCGTGGCGGCATGGTGGTGGTCGTCGACGACGAGGACCGCGAGAATGAGGGCGACCTCATCATGGCGGCCGAGGACGTCACGCCCGAGAGCATGGCGTTCTTCCTCGAATTCACTTCCGGTATCTTTTGCGTACCCCTGGAGAGCCATCGCGCCGACGAGCTCGACTTGCCGCTCATGGTGGTCGCGAATACCGAAGCACAACGCACGGCCTTCACGGTATCGGTGGATTTTCGTCACGGCACCTCAACGGGTATCTCAGCCCATGATCGGGCCGCCACCGTGCGCGCCCTCATTGATCCCGCGACGCGTTCTACGGATCTCAACCGTCCCGGACATATTTTCCCTCTTCGCTATCGTGACGGTGGTGTGCTGAAGCGCGCGGGTCACACCGAAGCCACGGTCGACCTCTGTCGGCTCGCCGGCAAGCTTCCCGCCGGCGTGCTCTGTGAGATCGTCACGGCTGACAAGTCCGACATGGCCCGACTTCCCGAACTGATGAAGTTCGCTGAGCGTCACAAGTTGCCCATTGTCACCATCGCCGACCTCATTCGTCACCGACGACGTCACGAAAAGCTCGTGCGTCGCGTCGCTGAAGCCACGCTGCCCACCGAATTCGGACAATTTCAGGCGTACGTGTTTGAGAGTGTGTTGGATAATGAACAGCACATGGCGCTCGTGTATGGCGACATCGAGAACGTGCCCTCACTCTTAGTGCGCGTGCACTCAGAGTGTCTAACTGGTGACGCGCTTGGATCGTTGCGCTGTGACTGTGGCCCTCAATTGCACACTGCGCTCGCCAAGATCGCTGCCGAAGGGGCGGGTGTCGTCGTCTACTTGCGGGGCCACGAAGGCCGAGGTATAGGACTAGGTCACAAGATTCGTGCCTACGCCCTCCAAGAAGAAGGTCGCGACACCGTGGACGCAAACCTCGACCAGGGCCTGCCGGTTGATTCGCGCGAGTACGGCATCGGTTCACAAATCCTCGTCGACCTCGGGGTGACGACCATGCGTCTTATGACCAACAACCCCAGCAAATACGGTGGACTTGAGGGCTTTGGTCTTAACATCGTCGAACGCGTACCCCTCGAGAGCCGTCCCACGCCGTTCAATATTGACTACTTGCGTACCAAGCGCGAGCGCATGGGCCACCTTCTCGAAGGTCTCGATGACATCCAGTAAGGACATGGCCCTTGATCCCAAAAAGACCGCAGCGCTTGGCGCGCGCGTGGGGGAGAATCTCGAGGGATCGTTTGTGGGTACGGGAATGCGCGTCGCAATTGCCTGCGCGCGTTTCAATGGTGCGATTACGATTCGCCTGTTGAACGGCGCGCTCGACGCGCTCAACGAGGCCGGTGTCGACCGGCGCGACGTGTCAGTTGGCTGGGTACCTGGCGCCTTTGAACTGCCCCTGTTGGCGTTGGCCTACGCCGACGCCGATCGACCCTACGACGCGGTGATCACTCTGGGTGCGGTCATTCGTGGTGATACCGGTCACTACGACGTTGTCGCGGGAGAGTGCGCGAGAGGTATACAAGACGTGCAGCTGAGTACGCGAGTACCGGTAATTTTCGGCGTCCTTACGACGAACACGATCGAACAAGCGCTCGAGCGGTCGCTGTCAGATCCGACCAACAAGGGCCGCGAAGCGGCACAGAGCGCGCTCGAAATGGTCAACGTGCTTCGCCAAGGGTCAATCGCGAGCTCGTGAAACTCATTGGCGTCGTCGAAGTCTTCGATGACCAACGCGGCGATGGCGTCGTGGTGAGCGATGCTGGCGAGCAACTGTACTTTCACTGTGTCGCAATTAGTGACGGGTCGCGAACAATCGACGTGGGCACCCTGGTAGTGGGAGAGCGTCGCGTGGGGCATCGTGGCCGCGACGAGATTGTCGCAATCACGGCGTCTTCTTAGAGTCGTCGCTAAAAGGGAGATACGACGCGTCGTGATGTTCGGTCTCGGCGCGGCGCTTCGGGGATAGAACTTACGCCAGCTTGAGTGGTGGCTTACCGAGAGTGATTAACGCCTGGCTTCTAAACGCGGCCGCTTGAATGATGGCAACTCCCAACGCTTGTTTTGCGGCACTGCGCTGTGCGGACGTCGTCGCTGCAGCGATGGCCTGGGAGTACGTGGACCGGGCAATGCTGATAGCGGCTTGGAACGACGTCTCAATCGCCTTACGCGCTTCTTTGTAGGTCTTCTCATGTTGTTGGTACTGCCTCTGCGCCGAAGTGTTCTGGGAACGAGGACTCTTATCGGCGTAGGCCGCGAGCGGCGCGGCGACAATCAGGGTAACCGTGATGCCGAGGGCAACCAGACCTCTCGAAGGGAACTTCTTCATGTAACTAGGGTACCGAGCCAATCTCGGAAAGAGGTGTGAAGAACCTGTCGAAATGTTGTGAAACTTGCTCAAAAAGCCCTCCATGGGTCCTAGCGCCAGACAGTACGCTCGCCTTATGGTGATTCGACCGTGACGACGATTCTCATCATTGACGATGAACCTGGCGTTCGCGATCTTCTCAAGGACGCCCTGGGCAACGTCGGATACCAAGTGGAGTGCGCCACCAACGGGGCTGATGGTCTCGACCAGTTACGTCGGCGCAGTGCGGACTTGTGCATTGTCGATATCAATATGCCCACCATGAACGGTTATGAGTTCTTGGAGAAGCTCAGGGCGCACGACACGAAGACGCCGGTGTTGATGCTCACGGCGCGAAACTCGAGCGACGACGTCGAACAGGGACTGCGCTTTGGGGCTGACGACTACGTCAGAAAGCCATTCAACATCGAAGAGTTGCTGCTTCGCGTAGCGGCGATTCTCCGACGCACCGGCATCGACGCCAACGACGACCACGTATTGGTGTGCGGTCCTCTCGTAATGAATATCGATCGCCACGAAGTGACTTATATCGATGAAGGCATTGAACTCTCGGCAACGGAGTTCCGTCTTCTCGAGGTGTTGCTCGAACACCAAGATCGGGTGGTGACGCGCGAACAGCTACTTCGCGAGGTATGGAATATTGACTTCGACTCTGAGACGTCGGTGCTCGATACCTACATTTCTTACGTCCGGCGCAAGGTTCACCGTGACGACTTTGCGCCGATTACCACGATCCGAGGTGTGGGCTTCAAGATGGTGGACCAGGCCGCTCAGCAGTGAGGATCGCGACTCGCGTCACCCTTCTCCTGGTTCTGTTGACGTTCTTGGTGGCTACGACCGTGGGTTGGTTCGCCGTCGCCATGAGCTCGAGAGCACAGTACGCGACGTTGGACGGAGAGATTAAGGCCGTCGTAGATAGCGGACTGGGCAACGCAAATACCGCCCTCAGCAACGCACTGTACGTCGTGCAACGCGACAGTTACAACTTGACCCTCGACGTCATTTCCCCTTCGGGTGTCGTCACCGAAGTCGCCAGCGGTACGGTGTCACTTCGCCACCAACCCACGCTCGCCAACGTACGAAACTCACTATCCATCGTTCAGTCCGAGAGCAATCTTCCGGGATTCGTCATTCGCTCACTCAACATCGGTGGTGGTGACTATCTCGTCGTTGCGGGGTCCACCGCAGGCATCACTAAACAAAACCAACACCTGGCGCTGTTGGTGGCGAGTGCTGCGGTGGTGATCGCGTTAATCGGACTACTCCTGGGACGTCAAGTCATGCGCCGAGACCTCGTCTCGATGGAGCGTCTCATTGACTACGCCGGTGACGTGGCGAAGGGTGACGACGCTGGACCGGTGCCGCCGAGCGAAGGCAGTCGCGACCTACGAGAACTAAGAGGGGCGCTCGCAGTAATGGTCGAGGCGCTGCGCGAGAGGATTGAGATCGAGACCAAGAGCGCGACGGCGATGCGACAGTTCATTGACGACGCCTCACACGAACTTAGGACGCCCTTGACGGTCGTGAAGGGCTACAGCGATTTGATGGCCGGTGGTCAGCTCAGCGCGGAACAACAAGATCGCGCCGTGAACCGCGTACAACGAGAAGTGGAGCGCATGGAGGTATTGGTGCGCGATCTGCTCTTACTGGCTCAAGTGCGAGAGGTCCCGCACCACGCGGAGCAACTTATCGACGTCAGCGAACTGGTGGGCGCCAGAGTCCTGGAGTTTGCTTTTGAACATCCTCAGCGTTCCCTTCGTAGTGACGTCCAACCCGGCGTCGCCCTTCACGCTCGCTCGGACTTCGTCGAGCGGCTTCTAACAAACGCACTGAACAACGTGCTGCGCCATACGTCACCAGACGCGCCCGTTTACGTCAGTTTGGCCGTCTCGGGCTCGAACGCCGTCTTACTTATCGCGGACGGGGGACCGGGACTACCGGTCTACGGGGTGCGACCCCAACGCTTTCAGCGATTCGACGAATCTCGTTCGCGTGAGACCGGAGGTTCGGGACTCGGCATGAGCATCATGGCTGATATCGCCGAGTCACTGGGCGGATCGATGACCACGGAACAAAGTTTGCTCGGTGGACTTGGCGTGCGCTTCGTACTACCGCTCGCCACGGTGCCATTTGTCTCGTCAGTTTGACGACGTCGTGGCGCGTACGTAGGCCTGTTGCACTTCAGCCAAGGCGCTGCGGTACAGATCAACGTGTTCGCCCAGGCGCGCTCCGCCCGCACTGAGCATGGCCGCGACGGTGTCGATGACGAGTTGCGCGGCAGGCAGATTTGGCGGTGATTCACCCAAACGCAGTGCGGCGAGCTGAAGGAGAACGAATAGGTGGTTTCCAAGTACCGTCTCTACGGGCGTGGCCTGGAGGTAGGCGATCTCTTCGGCCTCGTTGAAACTCTCGTCGGGTCCTTGGTCGCTCACGCGAACAAACGTAGCGGCTTGCGGATATCGAGACGTCGTCACCCCGGCTTCGAACCTCTGTCGTGGGCGCGCGCGGCGTCTGGTAGCGTAGTTGGGCAGTTCAGCAAGCGAGGTTGGCAGTGCCAACGTCCACCTGGCCACTAACGTGCGTCCGGGTTCCCAGGAGTTTTGCGCCTCGCTTGCCGTGGCGACACCGCCAGGGTGTCGCGTAGAGCAAGGAGTGAGTTATCGCAACAGTGCCTGGAGACCACCGCGTCAATGATCGTATTCGTGTTGAGACCGTTCGCCTGATTGACCAAGAGGGAAATCAACGTGGTGTGATGGCAACGCGCGACGCGTTGACGTTGGCCAGAAGCCTTGATTTGGACTTAGTGGAGATCGCGCCGACGGCACAACCACCCGTATGTCGCATTATGGATTACGGCAAGTTCAAGTTCGACGAGGCTCAAAAGGCCAAGGAGTCGCGCCGAAAGACCCTCAACGTGGGTATCAAAGAGATGAAGTACCGACCAAAGATCGGTGCGGGCGACTTCGCTACGAAGACGCGTCTCGTTGAGAAGTTCTTGGGCGAAGGGCACAAGGTCAAGGTCACCATCATGTTCCGTGGTCGCGAGTCGGCTCACCCCGAGTTGGGCAAGAAGATTCTCGATCGCATTGTTGAACGGCTCGAAGACGTGGCGAAGGTCGAATCCGCGGCCAAGCTCGATGGTCGCAACATGATCATGGTGCTCGGACCGGACAAGAAATCCAAGGCGAAGAGTGTGGATAGTTCGAAAGTAGTTGCGGGTCAAGAAGTCGCGCCAACGGGCGCGGAAGTTTCGCTAGAGGAGAGCTGAGATGCCAAAGATGAAGACGGACAGTGGCGCGAAGCAGCGCATCAAGATCACAGGCAGCGGGAAACTGCGCCGGCGCAAGGCGTTCCGTGGTCACATCATGGAAAAGAAGTCGTCCGTTCGCGCTCGGCGCCTCGGACGTGAGACGGAGATCGCACCAGGCCAAGAGAAGCGCGTCAAGCGCATGCTTGGTCTGTAGAGAGAACGAGATAGGAAAGAGGTAGCGAGATGGCAAGAGTGAAGAGGGCCGTTAACGCCAAGAAGCACCACAAGGCAATTCTTGAAGAGGCGAAGGGTTACTACGGCGACCGGAGCCGTACCTTTCGTAGCGCGAACCAAGCGGTGCAACACGCTGGGGTCTACGCTTTTCGAGACCGTCGCGCTCGCAAGGGCGAGATGCGCAAACTGTGGATCCAGCGGATCAACGCGGGAACCCGGGCGCAAGGTATGAGCTACAGCCGCTTCATTGCGGGACTAAACGCCGCGGGCATCGAAGTTGACCGGCGCATGCTGGCGGACTTGGCCGTGAACGACTCGGGTGCTTTTAGCGCTATTGTCGCCCAGGCCAACGACGCGCTCACGAAGTAGGTCACGCTGATCGAGGCGTTGGGGTCGTCACACCAGCGAGTTCGTCGGCTGCGACGTCTCGTACAAAAGCGCTCACTGCGCTGGAGTGAAGGCACGTGCGTGCTCGAGGGACCCGACCTCGTACACGCCGCCTTGGACTCGCCAATAGAGTTCGAAGCGATCTACGTCGACGAGGAGCACATCGACGCGGCGACGCTGCGTGATTTGCAGACGAAAGCCAGTACGCAAGGCGTGCGACTGTTCTCCTTGGCGCCCGGCGTGCTCGAGCGCGTCGCCGACTCGGCGACGCCCCAGCCGGTTCTAGCGGCGGTGCGCTTGCCTCTCGTGTCGGTCGACGACATTGACTGCACTGGACTTATTCTCGTTCTCCACGACGTGCGAGACCCTGGCAACGCGGGCACACTTATTCGCTCCGCGGACGCTGCTGGCGCCTCGGGCGTTGTCTTCACTGGTCAGTCGGTTGATCCTTTTAACCCAAAGACACTTCGCGCCACGGCGGGCTCGATATTTCACATCCCGATCGCCTGTGGTCCACTCGAAAGCTCGCTGGCGTCGTTTCGCTCGCGCGGCGCCACGGTGCTCGCGACAGTGGTGCGCGGGGGAGTGAGTCACCGCAACGTCGATTACTCCTCGCCCCTCGCTGTCGTTATCGGCAACGAAGCGTTTGGACTTGACGAAGCGACGGTGGCACTCTGTGGAGGGTCAATCACCATTGATATGGTCGGCGAGAGTGAATCGCTCAACGCGGGCGTCGCTGGATCGTTGATCGCGTTCGAGGCGATGTGGCGTCGCCAAGACACGACTTCCGTGGCGCCACCACCTAACCTTTAAACGTCATGTCCTCTTCACCACTCGCTCAACTAGCCGAGCAGACCGCGGAGCTACTCGCGACCATCGCCACGCTCGAGAGCCTCGAGGCGTTACGCGACGCCGAAGCGACGCTGACGGGCAAGCGCTCGATTCTCTCTTCGTTGCAAAAATCACTTGGCGCGCTCGAACCAGAACAGCGCAAGGCCGCCGGTGCCGAACTGCAAGAGGCGCGTCGCGTGGTTGAGGCTGCGCTTGGTGAACGCCGTAACGACTTGGCTCGCGATGCGCGCGCCTCGTCGCTCGAAGCTGATCGACTCGATCTGGGTGATGTCGTTCTTCGTGACGTTCAGTGGCCCTTGAGCGTGGGGCATCCCGGCCTCGTCGCCCTCACCCAACGTGAGCTTGAAGACGTCTTTGTCGGTATGGGCTTCACGGTCGCCGACGGACCAGAGGTCGAGAGTGACTGGTTCAACTTCGAAGCTCTGAACATTCCGCCGGCCCATCCCGCGCGCGGCTTGTGGGACACGTTCTACGTCGATCTCGGTGAACCAGAGACCGTCGTACTGCGCACGCACACCTCACCCACGCAGATACACCTCATGGAGCACGCCGTGGCGACGAACTCCTTGCCGATCCACTCTGTGATGCCCGGTCGCTGCTATCGGCGCGACACGCCCGACGCGAGCCACCTCTATTCGTTCCATCAGATTGAAGGACTCGTCGTCGACCGGGGCATCACGTTTGGGGACTTGGCCGGCGTGATTGAGACGTTTACTCGCGCCTATTTTGGACCCGACATCTCGTCGCGTCTTCGCCCAGGATATTTTCCATTCACCGAACCGTCCGCCGAGTTCGAGGTGACCTGCACGATCTGTCGTGGATCGGGTTGTCGTACCTGTTCGAACACGGGATGGATCGAACTCGGCGGGTGCGGGATGTTAGATCCCGCCGTGCTCGACGCCGTTGGTATCGACGCCGGGGAGTGGAGTGGCTTTGCCTTTGGTTTTGGTATTGATCGTTGTGCGCAGATGCGTCACGAACTCAGTGATATGCGCGCACTGATCGAGAACGATACTCGCTTCTTGGGTCAGTTTTCATGAGGATCTCTCTCAACTGGTTGCGGGAGTTCGTCGATCTGGCTGAGTCGCCCGACGAGTTGCGCCCAATTCTCGATGACTTGGGTTTGGTCGTCGAGGGCGTCGACCACGTAGGAGAAGGTCTCGAGGACGTGGTCGTCGTGCGCGTCGAGGAGATCCGGGCCATTGAGGGCGCTGATCGTGTTCGACTGGTTGTGGTGGACACTGGAAACGGGCCACTAGAGATCGTCTGTGGTGCGATGAACTTCGCGGTTGGTGACCACGTCCCCTTAGCACCCGTGGGTGCGGTGTTGCCCGGCGGATTCGAAATCGCCGAGCGCACCATGCGCGGCGTCACGTCGCACGGGATGCTCTGTTCGTCGCGTGAACTCGAGCTCAGTGACGATCACCAAGGTCTCATGGTGCTGGACGACTTGATTGATCCGCACGTTGGCGAAAGCCTATTGAAGGCACTCCAGATCACGCCGGACGTCGTGTTCGATATTTCAGTCGAAGGCAATCGCCCTGACGCGTGGAGTGTGGAGGGTGTGGCGCGTGACCTTGCGACACGACTGGGACGCACGTTGCGTTCACCAAAACTGGCTACGACGAACTCATCAGTTGCGAGTGACTCGTTCGCGAGTGCTGGCATCGACGATCCGGATCTCTGTGGTCGTCTGACGGTCTCGGTCTTGCGCGACGTGAGCGTTCGGCCTTCTCCCGCGTGGGTCGTGCAGCGACTACAAAGCGCGGGAATGCGCGCAATATCGAACGTCGTCGACGCGTCAAATCTCGTGATGCTCGAGCTCGGTCAACCAACGCACCCCTACGACGCGGCACAGGTGTCGAAACGAACATTGCGAGCTCGACGGGCACGCCCGGGCGAGTCGCTGACCACGATTGACGGCGTAGTGCGCGAATTGGCCAAGAGTGGCCGAGGTCTTGGCGATACTGGCGAAGACTGCGTCATTGTTGACGGCGACGATCGAGTCTTGGGCTTGGCGGGCATCATGGGCGGGGCGTCCAGTGAGATCAGTGCCGCCACAACGGACGTGCTCGTCGAAGCTGCCTACTTTGACCCAATGACGATCGCGAGATCTTCGAAGCGTCACGGGCTTCGCACCGAAGCGTCGAATCGCTTCGAGCGTGGTGTGGATCCACAGTTGGCCCTACGAGCGGTGGCCCGATTCGTCGCAGTACTGCGCGAGAGCGTGCCCGACGTGCAGTGGCTCAAAGATCCAATGGACGTGAAGGGATCGATTCCCACGCCGCCAACGATTTCCCTGCGAGCTGGTGACATTGAGCGACTCCTGGGCGTTCAGATTCCCAACGACGACGTCAAGGAGATCTTGATGGGCTTGGGATTCATTCTGAAATCTTCCAAGAGCGGCCTCGACGTGACGGCGCCCAGCAGCCGTCACGACGTCCGTGACGGTGCAAAGGGCCGAGCAGACGTCATCGAAGAGATCGCACGGCTATACAGTTACCGCCGACTACCCCGGCATTCTCCCGTCTGGCCCGAGGTCGGTGGGCTGAGCGAACGCCAGCGCGCACGACGTCACCTGCGTGACGTCGTGATTGACCTAGGTGTTCTCGAAGCGTGGACGCCGACGCTCGGCAGTGACGCGGACTTCGACTTGCTCCACGCTGACCTAGCGCGTGTTCGCGTCACGAACCCACTGGCGTCGGATGAATCCGTACTGCGCGCCACAATGATCACGGGACTCGTTCGAGCGTGGGCGAAGAACTACGAGCGTGGACTTGGCGACGTAGTGCTGGGCGAGTTCGGAGTGGTGTTCGTGCATCCCAGCGCCACAACCGAGCCCCGTATGACGAGGGGTGGCGCCGGAGGAACGCTGACGTTGGCCCTGCCATCAGAAAACGAGCGCCTCACCATAGTCTTCGGGCGACCCGATGACGACGCCACGAGCGCCACCGCGTTGTGGGGTGTCGTGGCCCGTCGCCTCGGACTCGAGGACGTGGTGGTACGTTCAATCGCCGAAGCGCCCCGAGGACTACATCCCACGAGAGTCGCCGCGTTGGTGGACCGCGCGTCGGGCGCACTCGTTGGTCACGTGGGTGAGGTCGACCAAGAACTCGTGAATGCCGTGACGACCTCGTCGCCGCTACGACGTCTCGGCCTCGTTGACCTTGATCTTGACGTTCTATTCGACTCGGTAAAGACCCTTCGAGCCACGTCGCTCGCTCGAGTGCCGAGTCGCTATCCAAGCGCGGTGATCGACCTCGCGTTCGTCACGCCTCGACGCGTGAACGCCGAGGATTTGGCGCACGTGCTTCGTCACGCCGATGAACTCGTAGAAGAAGTGACCCTCTTTGACGTATATGAGGGTCCGGGCGTGGCGGAGGATTCGCGGAGCCTCGCCTTCAACGTTCGACTTAGCTCGAGCGAACGCACGTTGAGCGACCGAGAGGTCACTCAGAGTCGTGGTGTCCTAATCGAGGCTGCGCTCACGCTGAGTGCCGTACTTCGTTAAGCGGTACCATCGACATCACCGTGTTCGAGTTCGTTCCCCTCACTGATCGGGGTCGTCGCTTTCGCGAGGACTTTCTAATCCGCCTCGGCGACGCTAACGTCAAGGGACTCCTTCGACTCGACGGCATCGCGCGGTTCCTCCAAGACGTAGCGACCGACGACTGGAACGACACGGGCGTTGAGTCGAGTGATACCTGGGTCGTTCGACGCACGTCACTTCGACTCGTGGCGGGCGCCAGGTGGCCCCGTTACCTCGATCGAGTCGCGCTCACCACGTGGTGCGGCGGTGTCGGCGCGGCGTGGGCCGAACGAAGAACGAACGTCGAGCTCGACGGAGAGATCGTGATCGAGGCGGCGGGTCTGTGGGTGCCGATTGACCCGACTGGATACCCCGTGCGGGTCGGCGAGAGCTTCTTCGAGGCCTACGGCGAATCGGCGCGAGAGCGCAAAGTCTCGGGGCGTATCGCCACGCCGTCGATTCCAGAGGGCGCCAAGCGCCAACCATGGCCGTTGCGCGCGGCTGATCTGGACGTCGTGGGACACGTAAACAACGCCGCGGTCTGGCAAGCGGTCAGTGAAGTGGCGTCACCGCCCATGACCAGCGTGAGCGTGACGCATCACTCTTCTCTCGAGAGCGATGACGACGTCACTCTCGTTGAGGCTCCGGGTTCGTTGTGGCTCCTCGTGGATGACGTCGTTAGGGTCTCGGCGCAGTACTCACCGAGTTAAGCGCCGAGCGCGGCGCCCCACTACTCGTCGCAAAGACACAACCGACGATGACGAGCGGGAATCCAACCAAGATCCCGGCGGTCAGTGGTTCGTGGAGTCCAACGATACCCAACACCACTGCAATGGCGGTGTTGACGTAAGTGACGACCGTGGCGCGCGTTGCCCCGACCTCTTTAATGAGTTCAAAGAAGACGAGGAATGCTCCGGCCGTGCAGACGACACTCAATACGGCGGCACTCGCCACGGTCTCACCCGAAACGTGGGCTGGCCAATGTGCAAGGTCCCAGGGGATCCAACAGAGGGCGACGAAGGTGGTGGCGCCTAACACCACCGTTGCTCCAGCGACGTCCTTTAGCTTCGTGGCAAGAATTATCGGCCCAATCGTGTAGCCCACGCATACGACCATCATCATTGCTATCCACGTAATTGTGCCACCGCGAAGATCTAAACCCACTAAGAACGCGACGCCGATCGCGCCAATGCCGAGTCCCAGGTAACGCCGTGGCGCCACGTGGTCTTCGGTGCGCCGAATCCGCTGTCCGATAACTGAAAAGAGCGGCACGCAGCAGATTAAGAGACTGGTGAGCGAACTCGTGATGTGTCGCTCCGCCGAGGCCATGAGATACCACGGCACCCCGAACTCAACGACCCCAAAGATCGCGATCCACTTGAAGTTCTTTATGAGAGACGGCGTCTGACGTTGGGCCAAGACGAAGGGGACGAGTAACAGTGCTGCCGGAGCGGTTCTCGCGAGGACCAATACACCGGGGTCGAGTTGGCGCACCGCGACGCGAATCAAGAGATAAGGAATGCCCCAGATGATCGCCATCGCCGAGAAGTACGTCCAACCGCGTCGTGACATGCAAGCAGACTAGCCGGAATGGCAAGAATTTGCATTTTTGTTACTCCGTGTGCATAAAATGTCATATGCGCGTCGCGGTCATGGGAGCGGCCGGCTACGCCGGTGCAGAAGTATTGCGAATCGCCGCGTCCCACCCCGACCTTGAGATCGTTCTTGCGACGGGTGAGACCAACGCGGGAAGGCGCCTGGGCGATCTGGTGCCCGCGCTCGCGGGCTTCTACCCGACGCTGGTGATCGAGCACTCGGCCCGCGTGCATGAAGTTGACCTTGACGTGGTATTCCTGGCCCTACCCCACGGCGAGAGTCAAAAATTCGTACCCGCGCTGGTTGATCGCGACGTGCAGGTCGTCGACCTCGGGGCCGACTTTCGCCTAAAGGAGGCGAGTGACTATCCGAAGTGGTACGGCCACGACCACGGCGCGGCGCAGTTGCTGTCGTCGTCGGTCTACGCACTCGTCGAACGACATCGTGATGAACTAAAGGGCGCAACGTTGCTCGCCGTTCCGGGTTGCTACCCAACCGCGTCGTCTCTGGCGCTTGGCCCCTTCTGTGATGAAGGACTCATCGCACGCGACCTCATTGTCGTCAACGCATTAAGTGGCGCCTCGGGCGCCGGTCGAGCGATGAGTGAACGATTGCAGTTCTCGCGCCTGTCGGGCAACGCCGAAGCGTATGGACTGTTGTCCCACCGACATACCCCAGAGATCCAACAAGAGATTGGCGCGACGCTGCTCTTTACGCCTCATCTCATTCCGACGAGTCGCGGCATGCTCGTCAGCGCGTACGGAAGAGTGACCTCGTCGTCACTAACGACCTCGGACGCGCTGGCGCTGTTGCGCGATACCTACGCCAGCGATCCCTTCATTGTCGTCACGGACGAGGCGCCCACGTTGAAAGATCCACTCGGCAGCAATCTCTGCTTCGTGAGCGCACGGGTGGACGAGCGCACTGGTTGGCTACTCGCGATGAGCTCTCTCGACAACCTCGGTAAAGGCGCCGCCGGACAAGCCGTGCAGGCGTGGAACGTGGCGACGGGGCGTGACGAGACGCTGGGTCTTTCATTGGTGGGAGTGACGCCGTGACGAGCTACGTCGTAAAGATCGGGGGTCACGCGCTCGACGCACTCGGTCCAGATTCTGAGGTGTTGTGCGCACTCGCAGGTGACGTGACGTCACTGCGCCAAGCATCTTCGAACGTCGTCATTGTTCACGGCGGGGGACCACAGATCGCTTCGCTCCTTGATGCCGTTGGGCTCCCTAGTCACTTCCTCGACGGACTGCGCGTCACCGACGACACGACCATGGAGTACGTGGCGATGGCTCTCAGCATGGTAAACGTGCGTCTCGTGGCAGCTCTCAATTACGCCGGTTTGCCGAGCATTGGTCTTTCGGGCGCGGACAACTCGATGTTTCAAGCAACGGCGCTCGGTGCTCCTTGGGGTCGCGCGGGCGCGTCACCCAAGGTTGACGCGACAATAATCGCGACGCTGTGGGCCAAAGGACTGACGCCGGTCGTGAGTTCTGTTGCGGTCGACGAATTAGGCGATCTCGTCAACTGCAACGCCGACAGCGCCGCGGGTGCCTTGGCAGCGGCGATCGGCGCGAGCGCGCTGATTTTATTGAGTGACGTCGAGCAACTACGCGCCGATCCCCTCGATGATCACTCCACTCTCTCGTCGGTCACTGGCAGCGACGTGCGACGTCTGATCGACGAGGGCGCCGCGCGCGACGGGATGCGGCCAAAGATGATGGCGGCCCTTGACGCATTAGAAGGCGGGGCGCAACGTGTCGTCTTAGCGAACGGCACGGCGCCGCACGCTCTTCGCCGCGCACTCGACGGATCAATGGCTACGACAGAGGTGCTGGCGTGACGCGACAGTTCATTTCCATCGCTCAACTCAGCGACAAGAACCTCGCCGCGATTTACACTCTGGCGACCTCGCCGTTCGATGACGAAACCCTTAAGGGTCAAGGCGTCGCCCTGATCTTCGAGCACCCGAGTCTTCGCACGAGGGCCGCGAGTTCGGCCGCCGTGCACGAGCTCGGCGGCTACGCCACGTTCTTCAGTGACGAAGAGATCGGCCTCGATAGTCGCGAGTCCGCCGAGGACGTCGCGCGAACCATTAGTACGACGTACGGCATCGCCGCGCTACGCATTCGCCGTCACGAGGTCTTTGCGCGTATGCGTGCTGCGACGAATGATCAACTCTCACTTATCAATCTTTTGAGTAACGGGGCTCACCCAACGCAGGCAATCGCCGACGTGCTGACCATCGCTGACGAGTTTGCCAAAGGTGACGTCACGCGGCTTGCGGGACTCGAGGTCGCCTACGTGGGTGACGCGACGAACGTGACGCGGTCCCTAGCGGTAGCCCTACGACGTCTTGGCGTGAACGTACGCGTCGGCGCGCCGGCGAAGTATCAATTGACCCACAGCGGCGACGAGGACCCCTTCGTGGTCGAAGGCGGCGGATCACTCGCACTCTTCGACAGCGCCGAAGAGGCCGTGAAGGGTGCCGACGTCGTGTACACGGACGCGTGGGTCTCCATGGGCTTGGAGGCAGAGACGGCGCGCCGGCGAGAGGACCTCGTCGGCTTTCGTGTCGACGAAACCTTGATGAAGTTCGCCAAGCCCGAAGCAATTGTCATGCACTGTCTGCCCGCGCACCGGGACGACGAGATTACCAACGCAGTACTTGACGGCGAGCACTCTCGTGTCTGGCGACAGGTTTTTCACCGTCGCTCGGCGATGGTGGGCGTGCTGCGCTGGATAAAAGGAGAGCTATGACCAAGACCCAACGTCAACATCGAATAGGTGAGTTGATCGACCATGACGTTATCTCGACGGCGGCGCAGCTTGTCACGCGACTGCGCGAGGAAGGCATTGCCGCCACCCAAGCGACGGTGACCCGTGATCTCCAAGAACTGGGCACCGTGAAGGTTCGCGACGAACATGGGACGCGGCGCATCGTGTTGGCCGCTTCTCCACAGCTCGCGCCCGCGCCGCTCGATCATCTGCGTCGCATGATGGGCGAGTGGGTGGTGTCGGTGGAGAGCTCAGTCAATCTGGTTGTCGTGCGGACTCCTCCTGGATGCGCGCACGTGGTCGCCTCGGCACTTGATCGCAGTGCGCTTCGTGGCGTACTGGGCTCCGTCGCCGGTGATGACACCATTTTGGTCATCGCCGCGCAGGAGCATGGGGGAGAGTCACTGGCCAACGATTTTCGCTTGTTGTCTGGTCTTACCGTCGCGACGAATGGAAAGGTCAAGGGAGTAAAGAAATGACGAAGCGAGTCGTACTGGCTTACAGCGGAGGACTCGACACGTCGGTCGCGGTGCGCTGGATGATCCAAGAGTGGGGCGTGGAGGTGATCTGCGTGTTGGTGGACGTGGGCCAAGACGTCGAACACTCAGAGAGTTTCGCTGACATCACCGCGCGGGCACTGGCCGCAGGCGCATTGGAGTGCGTGATCGTAGACGCGAAGCGCGAAATGGCCGAAGAGTTCTGCGCGCCGGCCATTTTCGCCAATGCCCGTTACGAGAACAAGTACCCCCTGGTGTCCGCGTTGTCGCGGCCAGTAATTGTTCGCCATCTCGTCGATCAGGCACGCAAATTCAATGCTCAGGCCGTCGCGCACGGCTGCACGGGTAAGGGTAACGATCAAGTGCGCTTTGAGGTGGGCACGCACGCACTCGCCCCCGATCTTGAGGTGCTCGCTCCCGCGCGCAACTGGGGCATGACACGCGCCGACTCGGTCGACTTCGCCATGAAATGGGAAATTCCCATCAAGGCCACCAAAGACAAGATTTATTCAATCGATGAGAATCTCTGGGGACGCGCCATTGAATGTGGCGCCATTGAAGACCCGTGGGCCGCACCTCCCGAAGAGCCCTACACGTTGACCCGCGTCACCAACCTTGAACCCGTCGAACTCACGGTGAGTTTCGATAACGGGGTGCCGCGCGCGCTGGATGGCGTGTCGATGGAGCTCGCAGAACTAATAGCCGTACTCAACGCGCGCGCTGGCGCGACGGGATTCGGTCGTCTCGACATGGTCGAGAACCGCCGTGTCGGCATCAAGAGTCGTGAAGTGTACGAGTGTCCCGGGGCTCTCGCGCTCATCGCCGCGCACGCTGACCTAGAAGATCTAGTGCTCGAGCGCGACGTGCACCACGAAAAGGCTCGTCTTGAAGGACGCTGGGCCGAACTGGTGTACGACGGTATGTGGTTCTCGCCACTCAAAGAAGCACTCGACGCCTTTATGGCCGACACGCAACGTCACGTCACGGGCGACGTTCGTCTGCTCTTCGAGGCGCCGGGCCTTCTTCGTATCGTGGGACGGCGCAGTCCCAAGGCGCTGTACGACTACGGACTTGCGACCTACGACGCGGCGGACACGTTTCGCCATAGCGACTCCGAAGGATTCGTGCACATCTACGGTTTAGGTGTCAAGACCTGGGCCGCTCGCCAAGGCGCGAAGAACGCGACGCCTTCAACGCCATGACACTGTGGAACGGTCGCTTCTCGGTCGAAATGGACGAGACACTTTGGGATCTCTCGGAGAGTTACTCCTTCGATCACGTCCTCTATAAGTACGACATCGAAGGCAGTCGTGCTCACGTTCAAGGTCTCGCCGCCGCGGGGATCGTGAGCGAACAAGAGTGCGCCACGTTGCTCGCCGTGCTCGACGAAATACTTGGAGAGTTCGAACACGGATCGTTCGTACGTGATGCCACCGACGAGGACGTCCACATGGCGATCGAGCGTCGTGCCACGGAACTCGCCGGCACGACGGGCGCAAAGTTGCACACGTCACGCAGTCGCAACGATCAGGTAGCGACAACGCTTCGGCTCTTCACGCGCGACGCGATCAGTGAGATCGCCAGAACTGTTGTCGTACTCGCGGAAACGCTGCGTGACGTGGGCGCCCAGAACGGACACGCGTACCTGCCGGGCTACACGCATCTCCAACGCGCGCAGCCGGTCCTCTTGAGCCACCATCTGCACGCCCACGCGTTCGCTCTGCTGCGTGACGTCGACCGGCTTCTCGACGCACGACAGCGTCTTAACGTGTCACCACTTGGTGCGGGGGCACTCGCGGGAACGTCGCTGGCCATCGATCCATCGCTCACCGCGCGGCTGATGGGATTTGACGCCGCGTTCGCGAACTCCATGGACGCGGTGAGCGATCGTGACTTCGTCGCCGAAACGCTCTTTGACGTGGCGCTACTGGGCGTGCACCTTTCTCGCATGGGCGAAGAGATGGTGCTCTGGACTTCGTCGGAGTTCAATTTCGCCTCCCTGGGCGACGACTTCACGACGGGCTCGTCGATGTTGCCCCAAAAGAAGAACAGCGACGTGGCGGAGTTGGCACGCGCGAAGAGCGGACGACTGGTCGGGAATTTGACGGGCCTGCTCGTCGTGCTCAAGGGACTTCCACTTTCCTACAATCGAGATCTCCAAGAAGACAAGGAGCCTCTCTTCGACTCGGTACGACAGGTCCTCTTGGTGCTGCGGGCGATGAACGGCGCCTACCGCTCGATGGTCTTTCATGCCGACGTCGCGAAGATCGCGGCCGACGACGATCTCTTAGTGGCAATTGATTTAGCCGAAGAACTCGTAGGAGAAGGCATGCCCTTTCGCCAAGCCCACGAGCAAGTAGGAAAACTGGTCGCTGAGGCGCTCGCCACGAATCGCACTCTCGTGGAACTCGTGGTTGCGACGCCGTCATTTGAACGGTTCGTGCCGCTCTTTGATCCGGGCGTCGCGCTCGCGCGTCGCCGTTCACCCGGTGCTTCGGGGCCAGTCGCGCGCGAGGCTCAAGGACAGCAATTGCTGCAAGCCATCGAAGAAGCTCTCGCGCGTTTGTAGCGACGGCGCCTGGACTGTCACAGGTCTACGTCAAGGTAGGGGAGTGCCAAGAACCGAGTGGTTTGAAACCTACAGTGAGAGTGAATGGTCGAGCGACTTTTAACCCCATCGAAGATCACCGCCTGGTTGGAGTGTGCTCATTTTCTCTCTCTTAGGAATAGAGCGGAGGCGGGACAACTCGTCATTGAAGCGCGTCAACTTGGCTCGCTTGCTGAACTGCTGATCACGAAGGGCGCGAGTCACGAATACGACTGTCTCTTAGACCTTGAGAATCAGGGTCGCTCGGTCTACCAAGTGCCGGGGCGCAACGCCGACGAGACCTTTTCCCAGTGGGTCGCGCGTATCGGTAATCCCTTCGACAAGGGTTACGACGTCATTTATCAGATGCCCTTTGTCGTAGAGGGCATACGGGGTATTGCGGACTTCCTCGTTCGTGTCGAGCGCGTGGGCGACGAGTTTTGCTCCTATGAGCCCATTGACGCAAAACTCACTCGGTCCGAAGGCAAGCCTGGACACGTCTTGCAGCTGTGCTTCTACGCCGACGCGCTCGAGGCTTTAACGGGTCGAGCCCCTCGTGAGATGCACCTCTGGCTCGGTTCGGGTGAGCAAGAGTCGCTACTGGTCGATCAGTACCGTCCCTACTGGCGACGACTTCGTCGTCAGTTGACGGTGCTCTTGAATCAAGACGAAATCAACGACACTGAGCCTCTGCCGTGCGATCACTGTGAGTACTGCGAGTTTCAAGACCTCTGTGAGGATCAGTGGCGATCGCAAGATTCGTTGGTGTACGTCGCGAACTTGCGCCCAAGCGAACGAGACGCCTTCGAGTCAGTGGGCGTACGAACGGTCGTGGAACTGGCGAGTCGAAAGACGCCCGTGGCGAACGTCCACGACGAGAATCTGCGACGGCTCTCTCGCCAAGCGGCCCTACAGGTCAGCTCACGAGAACACCCCAACCTCGCACCGGTATTCGAACTCGTCGAAGAGGGCGACGACCCTCTCTATGGTCACGGTCTCAGTCTCTTACCAAAGTCCGACGATGGTGACGTGTTTTTCGATTTCGAGGGTCACCCCTTCTGGACGCCTAAACACGATCTCTTCTTTCTTGCCGGTCTCTACCTCCGCGGGCCCCAAGGTGCGTACGTGTACGACCCTCGATGGGCCCACGACCTAGAAGAGCAGAGCGCCATGATCAAGGAGCTCGTCGAATTCTTCGCTCGACGCCGTGAGGACTATCCGCTCATGCACGTGTACCACTACAACCACACTGAACGTTCGTCGCTCGAACGCCTCACGAGAGGGACTCAAACCGAAGGCCTCTTGACCTCGATGGTCGACACGGGGCTTTTTGTCGATCTCTACGTCGTGGCGAAAAACGCGGTACGGGTAGGTACCGAGTCTTACGGCTTGAAGTACGTGGAGCGATTAACGGGTTTTACGCGCCGAGGGGGTATCGAGCAGGGCGCCGGTGCGGTGGTTGAGTACGAGCACTACATGGTGAGCAAGGATCCGCAGATACTCGAAGCGATCGCTCGTTACAACGAAGACGACGTTGCCGCTACGTTGGCCCTGCGTGAGTGGCTGCTCCAACAGCGTTCTGGCGATAGTTCATGGCGCGACGCAGTCCTTCTCGTCGAAGAAGAACCTCGGGACACTGACGAATTGATTGAAGGACTTCGAAAGTTTGGTGAGCGCAGCCCTGAAGAGCTCTTGGGCGACCTGCTGAACTACTGGCGACGCGAGCGATCGGCGAACACGACACCCAAGTTTGCCCAAGCGGCTTCAGACTTCGCTGAGCTCTACGACGATCGTGACTTCATTGCCAACCTGCGCTTCAAGGGCTTTGAAGAGACGCGGAGTGCAAAAGGTGTCGCTTCGAAGAACGCGGTGTTCACGTGGCCGGCGCAAGCAGTGGATCCGAGTTTCAAGCGCGGTACCGGAGTGCTCTACACGGGCGTTGGCGTCGAGCAAGGGTACGGCTACCTGCCCGAAGTCGACCTCGCTCGAAGAGAATTGAAGATGGGATGGCGCGAGCGACACGAAGAACAAGGTGGCATGCCGTCAGTGATGACCGTCGACGACTATTTTTCTCCTCGCGGAAAGCCGGGCGTGCTGATCCATCTAGCCGAGCAGATCCTCAACCCGAATGAGAACGATCCAGCGAGTCGTGTGTCGATGGCCCTGCTCGCGAGAGAACGCCCGCGATTCACCGCCGGTGAAGGTCCACTCGAGGGGGTGTTTCGTGACGACCCCGCCTCGACACTGTCGTGGGTCGGACATCTCGACGAGAGTTACGTGGCGATCCAGGGACCCCCTGGAACGGGGAAGACCTACCGCGGATCGCACGTGATCTACGAATTGATCAAGGAAGGTAAACGCGTCGGCATCACCGCGATGAGTCACGCCGCGATTGACAACCTTTTGGACGCGACGTACAACGTGTTTCTTGATCATGGCGATCTAGAGCTCTTGAAGATCTTTCGTGGTAAAGCGAAGCCGAAAGAGGGTGCGCTCGAGGGCGTGCGTTACTCGACCAAGAACGAAGAGGCGGAGAACGAACGCTTCAATCTGATCGCGGGCACGACGTGGCTGTTCTCTCGCTCCGGGATGCGCCCGTTTCCGGTTGACGTACTCGTGATTGACGAAGCTGGTCAACTCTCGCTCGCGGACGCCGTCGCCTCGGCTAACGCGGCGAGGAACCTGATCTTGCTCGGCGATCCATTGCAACTCAGTCAAGTTTCGCAAGCTGAGCACCCCGGAGGTTCGGGCGCCAGTGTTCTTGAACACGTGCTCGGTGAACACGCCACGATTCCAAAGGACGAGGGCGTATTCATCGCAGAGACCCGTCGCATGCATCCGTCGATCTGCAAGTTCATCTCGAACCAGATCTATGAAGGGCGCCTCACGAGCCACGAATCATGCGCGCTCCAGACGACCGAGTTCGGCACGGGATTGCGTTGGCTCGAAGTACGCCACGCGGGTCGTTCCACCGAGTCCGAGGAAGAAGCAGAGATCGTGGCCACGCAGATTGCCGCCATGATTGGCACGCCGTGGACGAATCAGCACGGCGTGTCCGCGCCCCTTGGCAGCGAGGACTTTATGGTCGTGGCGCCCTACAACGACCAGGTACGACTGCTTCGTCAGCGATTCGACCTGACGCCAGGTCTCGAGGGCGTCCAGGCGGGCACCGTCGACAAGTTTCAGGGCCGAGAGGCACCAGTGGTGTTCTTTACGATGACCACGTCTTCGAGTGAGGATATGCCACGCGGACCGGAGTTCTTGTTCTCGAGGAATCGCCTTAACGTCGCCATCAGTCGCGCCCGTTGTCTCGCGTATTTGGTCTGTACCGAAGCGCTCTTGAACTCGCGCGCGCGCACCATCGACGAGATGCGCCTGATCGGAACGCTCAGCGCGTTCGTGGAGTACTCGACGAGTGATAGCTGAGTACAAAACGCCTTGATCCGTTGTGAACTATTCACTTCAATTCGGCGTCACCGGAATCGTCGTTGGTCGCTTGAGAGATGAGGAAATCGCCTCGCAGGGCGTCACTCTTCGAGGTAAGGAACTGCTAACATGGTCTTCCTGCTCCTAGCGAAAGCGGCCTTGGACTTGCGTCTAAAGGCCGCGCGCTGGTAGGGTAGGCATCCCTGTCACCGGGGCAACCTGGTGGTGGAATCGACGGAGAAATCCCGAGATAGTGAACGCCACACCTCCGACTTCGGTCGTGTGTGTAGTCGCTCCTTGAAAACGGAAGAACGAGAGCCAAAAGCCAGTACGGGCGACGATGGACTGATCTAACAGGACGCGTCGTTCGTCAAAAGAAGTATTGCAGTAGGCAGAGATTGCACCCCGTGCAGTCTCTGTCGTCAGGCGAGTATTAGAGTCACTCGTCTGGCTCTCTGATTTCTAGAGAACTTCGGTTCTCGAAGGATCTTGATGGAGAGTTTGATTCTGGCTCAGAATGAACGCTGGCGGCGTGCTTAACACATGCAAGTCGAACGGAATCCAAGGAGCTTGCTCTGGAAGATTTAGTGGCGAACGGGTGAGTATCACGTGAGCAACCTGCCCTGAAGATTGGGATAACACCGGGAAACCGGTGCTAATACCGAATACCCTCCACACATCGCATGATGAGTAGAGGAAATGTTTTTCGCTTCGGGAGGGGCTCGCGGTCCATCAGCTTGTTGGAGGGGTAACGGCCCACCAAGGCTACGACGGATAGCTGGTCTGAGAGGACGATCAGCCACACTGGAACTGAGACACGGTCCAGACTCCTACGGGAGGCAGCAGTGGGGAATCTTGCGCAATGGGCGAAAGCCTGACGCAGCAACGCCGCGTGAGGGACGAAGGCTTTCTGAGTTGTAAACCTCTTTCGACAGGAACGATTGTGACGGTACCTGTAGAAGAAGCACCGGCCAACTATGTGCCAGCAGCCGCGGTGATACATAGGGTGCAAGCGTTATTCGGATTTATTGGGCGTAAAGAGCTCGTAGGCGGTTCAGCAAGTCGGGTGTTAAACCCCCAGGCTCAACCTGGGGCCGCCACCCGAAACTGTTGTGACTAGAGTTTGGTAGGGGATCACGGAATTCCTGGTGTAGCGGTGGAATGCGCAGATATCAGGAGGAACACCAGTAGCGAAGGCGGTGATCTGGGCCAATACTGACGCTGAGGAGCGAAAGCGTGGGGAGCGAACAGGATTAGATACCCTGGTAGTCCACGCCGTAAACGGTGGGCACTAGGTGTGGGGACTTTTCAACGGTTTCCGCGCCGCAGCTAACGCATTAAGTGCCCCGCCTGGGGAGTACGGTCGCAAGACTAAAACTCAAAGAAATTGACGGGGGCCCGCACAAGCAGCGGAGCATGTGGCTTAATTCGATGCAACGCGAAAAACCTTACCTAGATTTGACATGCTGGGAAAAGCCACAGAGATGTGGTGTCCTTCGGGGCCCAGCACAGGTGGTGCATGGCTGTCGTCAGCTCGTGTCGTGAGATGTTGGGTTAAGTCCCGCAACGAGCGCAACCCTTGTTCTATGTTGCCAGCACGTAATGGTGGGGACTCGTAGAAGACTGCCGGGGTCAACTCGGAGGAAGGTGGGGACGACGTCAAGTCATCATGCCCCTTACGTCTAGGGCTGCACACATGCTACAATGGGCGGTACAGAGGGCTGCTAAACCGCGAGGTGGAGCCAATCCCTAAAACCGCTCTCAGTTCAGATTGCAGGCTGCAACTCGCCTGCATGAAGTTGGAGTTGCTAGTAATCCCGGATCAGCACTGCCGGGGTGAATACGTTCCCGGGCCTTGTACACACCGCCCGTCAAACCACGAAAGTTGGCAACACCCGAAGCCGGTGGCCTAACCGCAAGGAAGGAGCCGTCGAAGGTGGGGTCAGTGATTGGGGTTAAGTCGTAACAAGGTAGCCGTACCGGAAGGTGCGGCTGGATCACCTCCTTTCTAAGGAGCACATCTGTCCACTAGGGACAGACAGCTACCGAGTTGAATGCTGGTTAGTCGGCTACGTGGTCATACCACTGCAGAAAAGCCACACGTACTTGTACGTCGGGTGGATCTGGTCAGGTGACTGCTACGTAGGCAGACTCTCGTCTTCCGTTTTGGAGGGGCGACCCTTCGAATGATGCCCAATGGGGCCACTCATTCTTCGACGTTCCCTACGCAATAGAGGTCTAGTTGCTAAAGGTGGAGCATCGACGCGCTGATCTTTGAGAATTCTAGAACGAGCACGAGCATCTATATTTTTTAAAATATCAATTTTTCCAAGCTACAAAGAGTCAACGGTGAATGCCTTGGCGTCTAAAGCCGATGAAGGACGTGGGTGACTGCGATAAACCATGGGGAGCTGTCTACCGAGCTTTGATCCATGGGTGTCCGAATGGGAAAACCTTGTACCCGTCATGGGGTACAACTCCCGCCTGAATATATAGGGCGGGTAGAGGGAACCGGGTGAATTGAAACATCTCAGTAACCCGAGGAGAGGAAAACAAAAGTGACTCCCTGAGTAGCGGCGAGCGAAACGGGAAGAGCCTAAACCGAGCTGGTGTTAAAGCACTGGGCGTTGCCAGTTCGGGGTTGTGGGATTTACTGGAAGGAACCAGTTACCTTCACAGAGTTACAAAATTGATTCGTAGCAGAAGTACCTGGAAAGGTACGCCAAAGAGGGTAACGGCCCCGTACGCGAAACGATGAGATCTCTGAGTGAACTCCCGAGTAACGCCGGATCCGGGAAAGCCGGCGTGAATCTGTCAGGACCATCTGATAAGGCTAAGTACTCATAGACGACCGATAGTGAACAAGTACCGTGAGGGAAAGGTGAAAAGTACCCCGGGAGGGGAGTGAAATAGAACCTGAAACCGTTGATTTACAATCAGTTAGAGAGTCGTCATAGCGTTACGACGCTATGGCCTCGATAGCGTGCCTTTTGAAGAATGAGCCAGCGAGTTGTGGTACGTGGCGAGGTTAACCCGGGAGGGGTAGCCGAAGCGAAAGCGAGTCTGAATAGGGCGTTCAGTCGCGTGCTGCAGACCCGAAGCCGAGTGAGCTTGCCATGGGCAGGTTGAAGCGGGGGTAAAACCCCGTGGAGGACCGAACCCACCTCAGTTGAAAATGAGGGGGATGACCTGTGGTAAGGGGTGAAAGGCCAATCAAACTCGGTGATAGCTGGTTCTCCCCGAAATGCATTTAGGTGCAGCGTCAGTTGTTCAGCATCGGAGGTAGAGCACTGGATGGGCTAGGGGGCCTACAAGCTTACTGAACCCAACCAAACTCCGAATGCCGATGCTCTAGAAACTGGCAGTGAGACCACGGGGGATGAGCTTCGTTGGTCGAGAGGGAAACAGCCCAGATCTACAGCTAAGGCCCCAAATTCTGGACTAAGTGGAAAACGATGTGAGAACGCTCAGACAGCCAGAAGGTTGGCTTAGAAGCAGCCATCCTTTAAAGAGTGCGTAATAGCTCACTGGTCGAGTGGTCTTGCGCGGATAATGTAACGGGGCTCAAGTCCAGAGCCGAAGCTTAGAATTGCGTCTTTTAGACGTAGTGGTAGGGGAGCGTCGAACGTGCAGTGAAGCGGAGGTGTAAACCTACGTGGAGCGCGTTCGAGTGAGAATGCTGGTATGAGTAGCGAGAGAGGGGTGAGAAACCCCTCCGCCGTAAACCCAAGGGTTCCTGGGGAAGGCTAATCCCCCCAGGGTAAGTCGGGAGCTAAGGCGAGGCCGAGAGGCGTAGTCGATGCACAACTGGTTGATATTCCAGTACTACCGTGTCCACGCCCATTCCAATGTGGGGGTACTAAGGGGCTGACCTTCGGGTCGAACTGACAAACCCTGCGGCGGAAAGCGAAGGAGGGACGGAGGAGGATAGGTGAGCCCAGGCGTTGGTTGTCCTGGGGTAAGTGCGTAGGGCGAGGTGTAGGCAAATCCGCACTTCATATGCCTGAGACACGATGCCGAGCCATTAGGCGAAGTCACTGATTCCATGCTCCCAAGAAAATCTTCTAGCGAGTTGACACGGTGCCCGTACCCCAAACCGACACAGGTGGGTGGGTAGAGAATACCAAGGCGATCGGGAGAACTGTAGTTAAGGAACTCGGCAAAATGCATCCGTAACTTCGGGAGAAGGATGGCCTTACTAACGTGTAGGACTTCGCGTCCGAAGCGTGAGAAGGTCGCAGAGAATTGTGGGAAGCGACTGTTTACCAAAAACACAGGAGCGTGCTAAGTCGTAAGACGCCGTATACGCTCTGACGCCTGCCCGGTGCTGGAAGGTTACGGGGATCGGTTAGCTTTCGAGCGAAGCTGAGAACCTAAGCCCCAGTAAACGGCGGCCGTAACTATAACGGTCCTAAGGTAGCGAAATTCCTTGTCGGGTAAGTTCCGACCTGCACGAATGGCGTAACGACTTCCCAACTGTCTCAACTACAGACCCGGCGAAATTGAAGTACGAGTAAAGATGCTCGTTAGCTGCATCAGGACGGAAAGACCCCGTGCACCTTTACTACAACTTGATGTTGGGTTTTGGTTCAGTTTGTGTAGGATAGCTGGGAGACTTTGAGGCGTTGGCGCTAGTCAACGTGGAGTCAATGTTGAAATACCAGCCTTTCTGCGCCGGAACCCTAACCTTGGTCCGTGATCCGGATCAGGAACAGCGTCAGGCGGGTAGTTTGACTGGGGCGGTCGCCTCCTAAAATGTAACGGAGGCGCCCAAAGGTTCTCTCAGGCTGGTTGGCAATCAGCTGTTGAGTGCAATGACACAAGAGAGCTTGACTGCGAGACTTACAGGTCGAGCAGGTACGAAAGTAGGGCATAGTGATCCGGCGGTTGCTTGTGGAAGCGCCGTCGCTCAACGGATAAAAGGTACGCCGGGGATAACAGGCTTATCTTCCCCAAGAGTCCATATCGACGGGAAGGTTTGGCACCTCGATGTCGGCTCGTCGCATCCTGGGGCTGAAGCCGGTCCCAAGGGTTGGGCTGTTCG
>Ga0208715_1000009_pt1 | contig 107109 bp, 97 predicted proteins | sample NGESurshal092012_3_FD_184473 | JGI IMG/M metagenome (GOLD analysis project Ga0208715, IMG submission 184473) | Arctic peat soil microbial communities from Barrow, Alaska - NGEE Surface sample 210 shallow-092012 (SPAdes) | ecosystem: Environmental > Terrestrial > Soil > Wetlands > Peat ... | reverse complement strand
CCCCGGCCCAGCCACCATCAGAATCCACGCCATCCAACCCCGAGCAGCCTGACCGCAATTACGCTACGTGGCATTGCACCAGGAAGGCGACGGTGACCGTTTCCGTGTCCTCGAGCCCGGTGTTCAAACTGACCACAGCCTTGCCCAGCGCCGGTGTGGGAGTCATCGTGTCGCCCCTCTCGTGGCCGGCCTGCGCGCGTGGTGCAGGGCCGGGTCGAAATTCTCGACACTGGTTTCGCCCACCGAGAAGATCCCGCGCCGGGGCAGCCAGCAGTCTCCGAGCCGCGTCTGCTCGAGGAGTGGACCGGGCGGCCCGACGTCGACCTCGTCGACGACGGCGGGGCTGTCGGCGATGCTCCGGATCCGGCGCGGGTTCGCCTTGAACGACTGACCTTCCGGCGCAGTCCCCGCCAGCGGAACTCGCGCGGCTCCTTGAACCGGTGCGGCCGCACATCCCATCGCGGCGTGCACCACGCGGTGGTCCCACATCGCGCGCGGCATCAGCCGACCGGCGCCAGTCATTGGCGCGGTCCTGGGTGCGCTGCAGCTCAATGTTCCACACAAGTGCTCCGCGAACCTCGAGGCTGAGCCGGCACGGTCCCGTCCACATGATCGAGATGTCGACCATGGACGCAGCGCTGATCGCGGCGTCGGAGTGTCCGGTGCAACTCGCGGAAATGGGGGTGCCTTCGTCGAGGACCCAGGTTGCGTCCGAGCCGCGGTGCCGCACAGAGTGGTAGGGCCGACCGAACGTGTTGGCCGGGAAATGCCGCAGCGCGAGGTAGTGGTCGCTGCGGAATGGCAGCCCCATCACGTCGTACCCCGCGAAACGCTCACGCAGGCCAGCGACGGGAGAGCTCAATGTTCGGTGCGCTCCGTGGTTGCGGGCCGTCTTGGGGGCGATGTGCAGCTCGGTGCCCACCTCGATGGCTGAACAGCCGCGCGCGATGAGCCGCAGGACGTCGACCTCGCGGTCCGTCAGCCCAGCTGGCCACGAGCCGCGAGCCGGCCGGGTGTGCCCAGCAGCGGCGAGGATGGCCTCGACCGCTGGTCCGTCGAGACGTCCGGCCCGGACCTCCTCGCGGAGGACTTCCGTCGCACCGTCCGGTCCGTGTGCCGGTTGATGCGGATGCGGTTCTCGCAACGACTGGTAAGTGTCGGCGGCGGCGAGGACACGTTCGGGAAGCCGTAGTTCCGCTCCCGATGTCCCCTGGGGGTAGCCGGAACCGTCGAGCCGTTCGTGGTGCGCACCGGCGAGTTGCGCAATTCCGTGCACCGCGTCGACGCGAGCCAGGATGCGTTGTATCAGGTACGGGTGCAAGCGCACACGCTCCTTCTCAGCCGTCGACAGGGCGGATGTCTTGCCCCATACCCGATTCGGCACCCCTATCCGCCCGAGATCCAGCACGTGCCCGGCGCGTCGTAGCGCGCCCACCTGTGGGCCATCCAGGCCGAGCCTGGCACCAGCCTGGGCAGCGAGCTCGGCCACCACCCGCGAATGACCCACTACTGGTTGCTCCACAGATGATGCCGGTCGTCATGCAGGCGCTGCAGCCATCCAGCTGCCCAACGGCTCCCTATGGCATCGGAATCTGGGTCTCGGGCGAGGGCGGGGCTGGGGTTGGGGTTGGCGCCAGTTTGACCTGGACGGAGGATCCCTTCGGGGCAGACGCGCCCCTGTTCGGATTCTGGGACTCCACGGTCGCGGTGGCGTCTTTCGACTCGGGCGGGTTGATCTCCAGTTTCAGGGATGTCTTGCCGAGGGTGCTGGCCGCCGTTGCCTCGTCCATTCCGTGCAGGGCAGGGACGACTTCGCCTCCAATGATGGTTTGTATGAGATCCTGTCGCGCCTGCTCTGTGGACTTCGTCGAGAGGTAGTAAGCCATCGCGGACCCGACGCTCGCTGTGAGACCACCGATGAGAGTGCTGCGCAGGGTCTGGTCTTCGATCGCGAAGGTCAGTGCGCAAAACAGTAGAAGGCCAATGACGGGGCTGATCGCGATCCAGCTGCGCACGACGCTCGCACCTGCCTCGAACCCAGCGGAACCCTTGTCGGATCTGGTCCCTCCGCTCCCCGCGGCTCGACCGCCGGCTTGGCGACGGGCCATCATCACCACAATGCCTGCGGCGAGCAACACGAACCCCATGATCAGGAGCGCCGCCAACGTTTGCCCCAACTAAGCGTGGTCGGTCCAACCACTGCCAACTGGGTGGGAGGAGGAGTCGCGGGTGCAGTCCCATCTGCCACGCGCAACAACACGGTCATCGTGACCTCCTGCAAGATGATGGCGAGCAACCTTGGTCACGGACTACCGTGCAGGCCGCTGTTACGAGTTGGGTGCCCTTCGCCACAAGTCTTCCTGCCGCCCCCGAACTGTCGGATCACATGTTCAGAGGGACCTCCGCGAGGGGTCGGCTGGCGGTCGTGACCGAGATCGAGACGACCAGCATGAGCGACGTGGTCTGCCTCTGGTCGAGATCTGCGCCGTCGCGATTGCGGCAACCGCACCGGCCACCCCACTCCTAGCCGATGACGAAGTTCAGGCCCACCACGGACTCCAGCGTGGCACTCATCGCATGCAGCGACACCGCCCAGGTCTGGTCTCCGACAACTCCGTCCACGCCGACACCGCCCCACCCTTGGAAGGCCTCCACGGAGGCGCGGGTGTGCGGGCCGAAGTCGCCGTCGACACCTTGCGGGGTGATGCCCCACTGGCCGGGTGTGCCGTTGGTGAGGACAGTTTGCAGGTCTGCGACGACATTGCCGGTTGAGCCTTCGGCCAAGAGGGGCATCGGGCCACCGTCTGGCAGCGCCTGCCATGTCAGGGGCCCGACAACCCCATCGGGTACCAGGGAGTCACCTTCTTGAAACGCCTTCACCGCGGATTCTGTCTGCCAACCGAAGACCCCGTCGACCTTCAGCTCGAGGTCCGGTGTCCGGCGCAGCGCCCGTTGCAGACGCCGCACAACGTCACCGCTAGCGCCCGGGCTGATGGTGGGCTGTCCTGGGTTCGACATCACAACACTCCTTCTGCTCGATCGGTGGACGAGTTGAGCCGGGATGGCTGCTAGAACAAGTGCTCGATACGTCAAACCCAAGCCCCAGCACGGCTATACCACCAAGAATCGGATCGGCGATGTCGCGTGTCAAGGGTATGGATTGCCTAACCTGCCCGCGTCTCAGCCGGCTCGTGGTCCGTTCCCACGGATGTCGACGGCTCCGCCCCAAGTCTTTGAATGTGCTTCCGCCGAAACGCACACTGCCGAATGCTGGTACGTTCGGCTATCAGGCATCCTGGTCGTATTCCTCGTCCGTGAAGTCGGCATCAGTCCCGGCGGCGTAGGCCTGCTCATCTCCGGGATGAGCGTGGGAAGCGTTATCGGCGCAGCCAGCGCCGCAGCCCTCGCCCGACGGTTCGGCACTGCCCGCGCTCTGCTGCTCAGCGAACTGGTCGCGGCGCCATTCGCGTTGCTCCTCCCGCTGACCAGCCACGGCCCGGGGGGCTGTACGTGGTGGCTGGCGGCATCGTCAGCGGCAACATCATCAAAGGCAGCTTCAGGCAGACCTACACCCCCCGACACCTGCTCGGCCGCGTCATCGTCACCATGCACTCCTGAACTACGGCACCATCCCGCTGGGCGCCCTGCTCGCAGGCGTCCTCGGCGCCACCCTCGGCCTGTGACCCCCCCATGTGGATCATGGCGGTCGGCCTCATTCTCGCCAGCCTCGCCCTCCTGACCGGTCCCATTCGACACCACCGCGACCTGCCCATCGCCCCAGGGTCTCGCGGAACCGTCCACAAACGGTCACGGATCCGTCATCGGACACCGATGCGAAGTCCGCGGTTAGGTCACGGTTAGATCCGGGTGTTTGTGGACAACGGATAGTCGAACCGTGGCCTCAAGTGTGGCGCCGGACCACCTGCTGAAGCCTGGCGTCGTGCGCTCCATGCCAGTAGACGTGCCCGCAGGATCGGCACTGGGAGAATTGCTGCTGCGTGCGCAATGTCCCTGGTCTAAGCTGGTCTGCCACCTGGGCCTTCGGAACCGACATCAGCGTTCCTCCGCAGACCAGACACAGCCTCCACGGCTGCAGGGGCGGCTGGAAGCGCTCGATGACGTCGGTCAGCTGGTCGTCGGGGTCCTGCCCGCGCACGAAGGCGGCACGGTGCAGCGCCCGGCGCATCAACAGTCCCCGGTCTCGGCTGAGCAGTACGCGGTCCTCGCGTTCGGCCTGCTCGACGAGATGGTCATCCTCAGCTTCTTTGTCATACGCCGCGTCGACACCCAGGAGCCGAAGCCTGCGGGCCAGGGCGCCGAGATGCACGTCCAAGAGGAATAGCGCCGGCCCATCCAGGGACTGCGGCCGCGCTCGGACGACGACGTCGAGCCGGTCCCGATCCTGCAACCGACTCCGCCAGGACACTGAAGTATCCGCCACGACCAGGTCCCCGACCTCGGTCAGAGGCACGCCTGCACTCTGGACGAGATGCCCAACTGCGGCAGTCGGGTCGTGAGGCAGGTCGAGCTCGCCGCTGACGCGGACCCTGCGCGGCAGGAAGAAGCGCAGGGCTGGGTGGATGCGCAGCCGGACCGTGCCGGGCGCCACGGGGGTTTCCGCCGAACCAGCTCGCTGCGTGGTGTTGTCTTCTCTGTGCATGCCTTCGCCGTGCCTCCGCCGAGCGGGGCAGACGTCGTCGTGACGCAGATCAGCCACGGCTCCAGACTCGTCCACCATCAAGCCGGACGCCAGTCGTTTCAGCTGGGGCCGCGCAGCCTGAGGCCCTGGAGCCACGGCCGCCAGTTCGTCGTCGCGAAGGGCAACCTTCCCACGCTTGGTCAGGCAATTGAGGATTCCCTTCGCGCCGACTTGTGGATGAACATGCGATCTCGTTGACCACTGATCACGCGCTGATCCGGGGCGATCCCTCGATAGACGATCCCTGGCCGTTCATCAACGCGCACTGTTCGCGGCCAGGTCCGGGCGTTCTGCGCGCGAACGCGGATGCCTACCGCTTGCCGTACCGTGTGGCTCCGGTCTTCAGAAATGGGATGGTATGGAACCGTGGAATTGCTGCAGCCGCCAGCCATTGGCTGTCTGAACGGCGAGTGCGTCGCGGCCGCCGAGCCGCAGTTGCGCGAGGTATGGGGGTGAGGTTTCCGATCGGTGGACCGCACTCGTGTGGTCGAGCGCCCGACTATGGCGCGAGAATCTGCAGCGCGCCGGGACGCAACCGCACGGTGATCGGCAGGCGCGCGAGTTCGTCGCCGTCACCGCAGACTGGCAGTGGACGATCGGCGCTGAGCGTGACCTCGCGGGCTGTGCTCATGCTGACCTCGGGGCGATTGATATGCGTGCCGTGTTGTGCCTGACGCATGAACGAGACGACGGCGCGGCGCGGTCCGTCACCGACGATCAGAACATCAAGCAGGCCGTCGTCGAGTTTCGCAGGCGGAAGGATCTGCAGGCCGTGCCCGTACGCGCCGGAGTTCGCGAGCACCACCATGTGTGCTTTGACCGTGGTCGTCACACCATCGGCGCGAATCGTGTAGGTGGCCGCCTTCCAGGTGACGATCGCGCGAATCGGTGCGAGGCGATAGAGCAGTGCGCTTGGTATCCAGCGGCTGCCGTTGATTATCCGGTTCGCCACCGAGTCGATCCCCGCGTACACATTGCCGGGGACGATCGTGCCGTTGATGTCGAGCACGTCGATCGTCTTTGCCGGGCAGTCCAGCAAAAGCGCGGCCAGGCCGTCGTTGGTCGTCGGCAGACGCAGTGCGCGGGCCAGGTCGTTGCCCCTCCCGGCCGGTACGATGCCCAGCAGCGTGCCGCCGGACGCGACCGCAACGCCGGCGACGTCGCGCACCAATCCGTCACCGCCGACAGCGACGACGACATCGCCCTCGGCGGCCGCGGCCGTCGCTAGTTCAATCGCGTGCTCGCGGCTGTGGGTGATCTCTTCGCGCACGGTTGCGCCGGCGTGCCGAATGCGTTCGGCGATCGGCGCCCAGTGCCTCGCGGCGCGGCCGCCGCCGGAGATCGGGTTGACCAGTGCGGTGAACGAGCGCATGTCAGCCGCCTCAGCCGATCAGGACGCCGGGGTTGAGGATCCCGGCCGGGTCGAGGGTGTTCTTCACCGTTCGTAGCACCGCGACAGCGAGCGGCCCGATCTCCTGCGCATAGGTGTCACGGTGGTCAGTGCCGACGCCGTGATGATGCGTGATCGTCGCGCCGGCGGCTCGGATCGCGGCGTTGGCAGCGAGCTTCGCCTTGTGCCATTGGGCAATCGGGTCGTCACCCTGCGCGCAGAGGACGGTGAAGTAGAGAGACGCGCCTGCTTCGTAGACGTGCGAGATGTGGCAGAGCACGACCGGCGGCGTGCCCAGTTCGGTGAGGATGGCGGTGAGCGGTCGTGACCTCTGCGCGCAGGTGCGCAAGGTTCGACCAGAAGGTCGCTGTCTCGAGCGTTTCGACGAAAGCACCCTTGTCCAGCAAGGAATCGCGCAGGTACGGGGCGAGGTAGCGGCCGGCGCGCCAGGCCTCGCCGGGCGCGGTGCCCAGCGCCTCGCCACCGGCTGCGGTGAGGACAGCCGATGCGGCCGCCCGACGTGACGAGACCTCGTCCCGCGCGCCCTCGTAGCCGGCGATCGACAGGCAGCCGCCGGGGCCGCTGCCGGAGTTGCCGCTGGGATCGGCGAGATTGACTGCCGTCTCGGCTTCGTCGGACAGGCGCAGCACGGTCGGAACCGGGCCGTCCTGGACAAGCGTGCGCAGCGCGGCCGCACCTTGCTCGAACGAGTCGAATCGCCAGCCGTCGTAAGTACGTTCTTCGGGTGCGGGGTGCACGCGCACGGTCACCTCGGTGATCACGCCGAGCGTCCCCTCCGAGCCCATGACGAGTTCGCGAAGGTCCGGACCGGCCGCGGACTTCTGCGCCGCGCCAAGGGTGATGGTGCCGCCCGGCGTGGCGAGGACGAGGCCGATGACCATCTCATCGAAGCGTCCGTAGCCGGCGGACGCCTGCCCGGCCGCGCGGGTTGCTGCGTAGCCACCGATGCTGGCGCCCTCGTAGGATTGGGGAAAGTGCCCGAGCGTGAAGCCATGCTCACCGAGCAGTTGCTCGGCGCGCGTGCTTCGCATGCCGGCCTGCAGGGTGCAGGTGCGTGACTCGGTATCGATCGACGTCAGGGCGTCCATCCGCCGTAGGTCGAGGGCGATGACCCCATCGAAGGCGTCGCGGACGGGAGCTCACTGGTTTGGGTGGGCTACCGGCCGCCGGTGCCCTCTTTACGGCCGTACCCCCAGCGGTACACGGACTGGCCACCTTCCCGGTCCGCGCTTTCGCGACTCTTCCCTGATGGGTTGTTCCCGCCCAAGGTGACAACCGGGCTCCTGCGACACCGCCCTGCCCCGCCCTGTGCGCTGACGCCACTCAACGACCGGCTTGCGGAACCGCTGACGCGCCCAATGGTGCTATACGACCGTGCCATCTACCGCCGCGAGCCACAATCTCATGTGCCCAGAGCACGAGCTTGCCGTGAAGTGCCTCGAAGAGGTAGGTCCCGGCTCGGAACGCCGCAACCCCACACCGACGGGCAGCATCGGGCCGATCCGTCCTCTGGCGCGCGGGGCCGCGACTGCACCCACGAGCAGCCCTGCAGTAGCGACGACCAGGACGGACACCGAGCCGGTCCGTCGACGCCGTGGGAGCAGGCCCTCTGGTCCTGCGCAAGTCGGTCATCGCCACCTCCACTGTGGGTGCGGCCGCGGGGTGGTCACACGCGCCCGCCTGATCCCACATCCGACAGGTGATGATCTTGACCAAGAGGGCAAGATCGGTTCGAACGTGACTGTGATGGTCTCGATCGGCGATTCGTGCCGTGGGTGGTGGCAGGTAACAGAACAATCGCCCCGTAACCTTGACCTTCGTGAAGACCTTTGACCAGCTGTATGCCGAGTTGACCGACAAGGCCGCCACGCGCCCGCAAGGGTCGGGCACCGTCGCCGAGCTGGACGCTGGGGTCCATGCGATTGGTAAGAAGATCGTCGAAGAAGCCGCCGAAGTGTGGATGGCCGCCGAGCATGAGGGCAGGGCGCGCACAGCCGAGGAGATCAGCCAGCTGCTCTATCACCTACAGGTGATGATGCTTGCTGCTGACATCTCGCTCGACGACGTCTACGCCTACCTCTGACCCCCCGTCCTCAACGCAAGGACCTCATCAGATGTTACGAATTGCCGTGCCCAACAAGGGTTCTTTGTCCCTGGATGCTGCCGAGATGCTGCGGGAGGCGGGCTACCGGGGCCGCCGCGACCCCAAGGAGCTCGTGCTGACCGATGTCGACCATGACATCGAGTTCTTCTTCCTGCGACCGCGTGACATCGCGGTCTACGTCGGGTCGGGCAGCCTCGACGGAGGTATCACCGGTCGTGACCTCCTCTTGGACTCGGGCGCCGCGGCAGTCGAATCGATGGCCCTGGGTTTCGCAGCCTCGACGTTCCGCTACGCCGCAAGACCCGGGATCGCCGCGAGCGTCAAGGACATTGACGGTAAGCGCGTCGCCACGAGCTACGCCGGACTGGTCTCCACGCACCTGGCCGAGCATGGTGTTGCCGCTGACGTCGTTCGGCTCGACGGCGCTGTCGAGACTGCCATCACGCTCGGCGTGGCTGACGTAATCGCAGACGTCGTCGAGACCGGATCCACCTTGCGCCAGCAGGGACTAGAGGTCTTCGGTGACCCGATCCTGCTCAGTGAGGCCGTCCTCATCCAACGTCCGGAAAGCCAGTCCCAGGTGGCCCTGGACGTCCTTGCCCGTCGCCTTCAGGGCGTGATCACCGCGCACAGCTACGTCATGATGGACTACGACGTGCGGGTCGAGCTGGTGGAGCAGGCTTGCGCCCTGACCCCTGGCCTGGAGTCACCGACCGTTTCACCGCTGCACGACAAGGGCTACGCCGCAGTGCGCGCGATGGTGCCGCGGAACAGAACGAACCAGCTGATGGACGATCTGTACGACCTCGGCGCTCGCGCGATTCTCGTCACCGACATCTCGGCCTGCCGTCTCTGATGTCCAGCACGTCCACTGATGGACGCGGTCGCTCGGACCCATACGCCGTGTTCCGTCCCCGTCAGGGGCGACGGGTTGCCGCGGCGATGTCGGTGCTGTCCGTGGTGATCTTCACCGGCGGCGCGTTGTCGATGCCCTCGGTGGGTCCGCGCCTCGGTGGTTGGAGCGTCTCAGACCGGTTGCTCCTGACCTGCCTGGGCCTGCTGCTGGCGGCGTCGCTGTGGCGCTTTGCCTCGATTCGGGCGGTCCCGTCGACCAGGGGCCTGGAGATCCGCAACCTGATCACCACGCGTACCCTTGAGTGGGCGCAGATCGTCCGGGTGCAGTTCGGTGCCGGCGCCCCGTGGGTCAGCGTGGATCTCGATGACACCGATACCGTCGCGGTCATGGCGATCCAGAGGGCTGACGGAGCCTTCGGCGTGGCCGAGGCGGCACGACTGTCGGCCCTCGTGCAGGTCCACAGCAGGCCGCACCCCACGGGCTGAGAGTCACGCCCGAGGTTGCTAGGGCACCTTGGCCAGGCTCGGCTTCATCCGCGTGGCCAGCACAATCTGGACCACTGTCAGGAATGCAATCATGAGCCAGATCACCCGGAAGTCACCGGTGAGATCCCTCAGGGCACCCATGACAGTGGGCCCGAAGGACGCGATCGTGTAACTCATGAAGAAGGTCATCGCGGTAAGTCGCCCGCTGCCAGCGGGGGTTTCGGCGTAGTCCACGAGCAGCACGAGTGCCAGGGCGAACCCCGCCCCCTGCCCGAGCCCCAGCAGGCACACCGACCCCCAGGCGCCGGCGGCAGTGTCGGGGGCCAGGAGCAGGCCGAGCGTGCCCATGAGCCCCAAGCCGGCAGCGGGCACTAGGAGGGTCCGGTGATCGTGGACCTTGTCGGTCAGCACCGGCCCGATAAGACCTGAGACCAGTTGCGCGCCACTGAACGCCGACAGCAGATACCCGGCCGTTGTGGGGCTCCAGCCGCGGGCGACGTATGACGGAGCGATCCAGGCCAGGCTGGAGTAGAACTGCCACGACTGAAGGGCGAGGTATGAGGCGACGAGCCATGCCGTGGGGTGTCGCCAGGGGAGCCCATGAGTGGTGGCGGCGACAGGGTTCGCGGCTTTGTACTTCGAGATGCGCACCGTCACCGGCGCCCAGGCCAACGCACCAAACGCCGCGAGGATGCTCCACGATGCGAGGGAACCCTGCCACGATCCCAGCCGCGCCGCCAGCGGGACGGACAGCGCCGAAGCGGCTGCCGCCCCGCCCATCATCGCGAGCATGTACAGGCCCGTGATGGTTCCGGTGCGTTCCGGGGGGAAGACGGCCTTGACCAGCCCGGGGAGCAGCGTTCCGGCCACCGCAATGCCGAAACCGGCGATGAAGGTACCGCCGTACAGCGCCCACAGATTGTCGCCCCACCAGCGCAACAGCACACCTGCGAACACCGCGATGATGGCGATCTGGACCGCGGCTGCCGCGCCGAGCCGGGCGCCTAGCCGTTGCGCAGCAGGGGCGAGCAACCCCATGCAGAGCACCGGCAGGGTGGTGAGGGCACCGATCCAGGCGCTGGACAGATGGAGGCTGTCGGCGATGGCCCTGGCCAGGGGCGGGACGCTGGCGATGGCGACGCGCAGGTTAGCAGCGGTGGCGACCAGTGCCATTGCCATGAGCCAGACGGGTGGCAGGCTGGCCTCGACTCCGGTTCGCCTGCCGGACGCGCGTTCCACACGGCTCATCTCGGCTACCTCGCTGCGGGCGAGGTGTTGATGATGAGGTTGGCGCGGCCGCGCGTCCCGTCGCCCGCGAACAGGGCCTCTTCGAGCGCGGCCCAGTGCTGCCAGTAGGGCAGATACAACTCGCCGTCGCGCTCGATGCCTCGCCGGAAGCGTTCATCGCGGTCCGCTTCGAGCCAGATGAGCGCGGACTCGAACTGCCAACCCGGCTTCGCGCCCGAGCCCACCCCTTCAACGAGCAGGAGCTCTGTGGCAACGAGGTGATGCCACTCGGCATACCGGTCGTGTTCCCAGTCCCATCGCCGGTAGCCTGCTTGCTCGCCGCGCGCGAGCGGAGCCAGAACCCGGTCGTGCACGTCGGCCACGGCCTGCCCCAGGCCCTCCCACCCTGGGTACAGGTCGTCCATGTGCAGGAGCTGCGCGTTCGGGAGTCGCTCGGCCAGGGCAGTGGCGAAGTCAGTCTTGCCCGCTCCGCTGGGCCCATCTACTGCGACGACTTTTGTTGTGCCGCAGAGTTCTTGGACCCTGTTGATGACCTGGAGTGCCGCGGCGATCGCCTCGTCTGGCGCTGTGATGTGCATGTCTGGACTGTAGAACGTCCAGACCCTGACCTGATGCTCGGTAGGCTCGCCGGGTGAGTGTTGCCATAAGGGTCATCCCCTGCCTTGATGTTGACGCCGGCCGAGTGGTCAAGGGGGTCAACTTCGAGAATCTGCGTGATGCTGGTGATCCCGTTGAGCTGGCGAAACGTTACGACGAGCAGGGCGCTGACGAGCTGACCTTTCTGGACGTCACCGCCAGCAGCGGCAATCGCGAGACGACATACGACGTGGTCCGCCGGACCGCCGAGGAAGTCTTCATCCCGTTGACCGTCGGCGGGGGAGTGCGCGAGGTTGAGGACGTCGACCGCTTGCTGCGCGCCGGGGCCGACAAGGTCGGGGTCAACACCGCAGCGATCTCGCGCCCCGGTCTGATCTCTGACATCGCGGATCGTTTCGGCTCCCAGGTCCTGGTGCTCTCCGCTGACGTCCGGCGTCGACGCGACACGTCGGGTTTGGCCACCAGCGAGTTCGAGGTGACCACCCACGGCGGTCGTCAGGGGACAGGACTGGATGCGATCACCTGGTGCGCCAGGGCGGCCGAGCTGGGCGCGGGAGAGATCCTGCTGAACTCGATGGACGCTGACGGCACCAAGGATGGTTTCGATCTGGACCTGATCCAGGCGGTCCGGCGAGAGGTCAGCGTGCCCCTGATCGCCAGCGGTGGAGCGGGCGCCGTTGCGGACTTTGCTCCGGCTGTCGATGCCGGCGCCGACGCGGTTCTTGCCGCCAGCGTCTTCCACTTTGGTGAGCTCACCATCGGCCAGGTGAAAGATGCACTGCGCAGCCACGGGCTGCCCGTCCGCTGAGTGTGGTCTTCGTCCGTGATCCTCGGGCTTGTGCCGTGAAGACTCACGCACTGCCTACGTTTGCGGGTCAGATGGCAGTGAGGGCTTCCTCGGAGCCGGATACCTCGACCTGGGCTACGCCGCGGCGCCCGAACGTGAAGAGCAGCAGCTCGCCTGGACTACCGGTGATCACGACGGTACCGAGATCGGTCTTGGCGTGGACCTGGCGTTCGCCATACGAAGGGGCTGTCAGCACGACACCCACCCGGGCGCGTGCGAGCTGCAGCCGGGCGACCCTGGAGACGATGCCCCACAGCGCCGACTCGAGATCGCAGGGGAGCTCGCGGGCGCTCCAGTCCGTTCCGTCGCGCAGCACGTCCTCATGATGGACGAAGAACTCGGCGGTGTTGATGGCCTCGTCCACCCGCGCCAGCGAAGTCGGTGACCAGGCCGGGGGGCCTGTGCGGACCTCGTTGACCAGCCGTGGCCAGTCCCAGGCTGCGTACCCCTTCTGCACTTTCTCCAGGCGGCCGGCCATGGCGGGCAACCAGATGGCGGGGGCTACGTCAGGCCGGCGTTCGCGCACGACGAGATGGGCTGCGAGATCGCGGGTAAGCCAGGGCGAGCACAACGTGGGCGCGTCAGGACCAACGCGCTCGAAGGTGTCACACAGGCCCTGGCGCTCACTGCTGGCGAACCGAGTCATGTGGCCATCCTGACACTGCGGTCCCTGGGTCCCTACGCTGGACCACCTGCTCCCGGCGGCGCTCGGTGCCGGACTCTCTTGACGTGCGATGTCCGACGCCCGTGAGAGCCTTGACCATCCCCGTCCAGCCTCTGGAGGCAGTCTTGGCGTCCGCGCCGTCACCCACCCTGCGACGCGGCCTTCGGGTCGTGGGTCACGGCATCCGCCAAGAGCCACGGTGGTTCGCCCTGGCCGTGCTCGGGAGTGCGCTCTATGGCATCACGACGGTCGCCACCGCCACGGTCATCGGTAAGGTCATCCGCGAGATCGTCGGCCCGGCCATCACCGCCCGACGCGTCACTGCCGGCCAGCTCTGGCACGCGGGGTTCATGCTCGCGGCAATTGTCGTGCTCAACGTCATCGGCATCGTCGTGCGCCGGATCGCGGCCGGCATTACGTTCAACAACCTCAGCGCCCGCTATCGACGTCGAGTCACCCGGCAGTACCTTCGTCTGCCCCTTTCGTGGCACCACCGTCATCCCTCGGGGCAGCTGTTGTCCAATGCCAACGCTGATGTCGAGGCGACGTGGATGGTCTTCAACCCGCTGCCGATGGCCCTTGGAGTCATCATCATGTTGATTACCGCGACCGTTCAGATGTTTCTCGTCGACCCGGTGCTTGCGGCGATCGGAATGCTGGTCTTTCCCATGCTCTTCGCCGCTAACCTTGCCTTCCAGCGCCGCATGTCGCCGCTGGTGACTGCGTCCCAGCAACTGCGGGCCGAGGTCTCCGAAGTGGCCCACGAGAGCTTCGAGGCCGCCCTCATCGTGAAGTCCCTGGGCCGTGAGGACCAGGAGGCAGCACGATTCACGCGCGTGACCAACCGTCTGAAGGATGCCAACATCGAGGTCGGTCGCACCCGGGGTCTGTTCGACCCGGCGATCGAGGCCATCCCCACCCTGGGGACGCTGGCGGTGCTCGCAGTCGGGACGGCCAGAGTCGCCAGCGGCCAGCTGGACGCTGCCGAAGTCGTCCAGATCGCCTACCTCTTCTCGCTCCTCTCCTTCCCGGTTCGGGCCCTGGGCTGGGTGCTGGCCGAGCTGCCCCGGACCGTCGTCGGCTGGGACCGGGTCGATGCGGTCCTGCAGGCAAAGGGGAAGATGCAGTATGGCGATGGCCTGCTCGCGAGCGGCGGCCCGAGTCGCGTGGAGGCCGATCAGGCGTCGTACTCTTACGACGTCAGTCGCCAGGACGGCACCGTAACCAAGACCAGCCCGGCGATCCGGTTGGTCACCCTCGATGTGCGAGCCGGAGGCACCACGGCGTTGGTCGGGCCTACCGGCTCGGGTAAGTCGACCCTGGCCTCGCTGGTTGTGCGGCTGATCGATCCTGACTCCGGAGTCGTACGACTGGATGGGGTCGACCTGCGTGAGGTGGCCCGCGGCGGTGTGCCCGAGGTCGGCTCTCTGGTCGCCCAACAGACGTTCATGTTCGATGACACGGTTCGTGGCAACATAACCTTGGGCCTGCAGTTGTCGGACGACCAGGTGTGGCACGCGCTACGGGTGTCTCAGGCGGATGGCTTCGTCGCCGCCCTACCATTGGGCCTTGAGACGCGGGTGGGCGAGCGCGGTGCCAGCCTGTCTGGTGGGCAACGTCAACGAATTGCGCTGGCACGAGCTGTGGTTCGCAACCCTGCCTTGCTGGTTCTGGATGACGCGACCAGTGCGGTCGACCCCAGCGTCGAGCAAGCCATCCTTGCCGGGCTGCGCGGGTCCGGTCAGGGAACGACGGTGCTCGTCGTGGCGTACCGGATGGCGACGATCACCACAGCTGACGATGTCATCTACCTGGAGCACGGCGCGGTGCTCGATCATGGCACCCATGAGCAGCTACTGGTTCGCTGCGCCGATTACGTGAGTCTGGTCACCGCCTACACCCGTGAGGCTGCCGAGCGGGCTTCGGTGCTTGCTGACGAGGACTTGCTCGATGCGGCGGAGGTCACGCCATGAGCGGGGCTGCTGCCCGACAGCCGGACGGCTCCGGCATCGAGTCCGGCCTCTACCTGGGGACGTGGGCGACCCTTCGACGAGGCCTTGAGCTTTCACCCGAGCTCCGCCGGGGCATCGGCGTCACAATGATGCTGGCCCTGCTCTCGACGGTCGGCAGGGTCGTCGTGCCCTTCGTCGTACAGCAGACGACCGACCGGGGAATCCTGGCTGCGTCGGGGGCTGACCTCGGGGTGGTCGTTCGACTCGTTCTACTTGCCGCCTGTGGCGTTGGGCTCACGGCGGTGACGTCGTATTTCGTCAACGTGCGTTTGTTCCGTGCCTCCGAAAGCGGTCTGGCGACGTTGCGGATCATCGCTTTCCGGCATATTCATGACCTCTCGATACTCACCCAGAACACCGAGCGACGCGGCTCTCTGGTCTCGCGAGTCACCAGTGACGTCGACACCATCTCGATGTTCGTGCAGTTCGGCGGGCTGATGCTCATCGTGTCCCTGGGCCAGCTGGTCCTTGCGACGGCGCTGATGTTCTTCTACAGCCCAGCGCTGGCCGCGATCGTGTGGGTCTGCTTCGTTCCCCTCTTCTTCTTGATCCGCCGGTTCCAGGGCATCGTCGGTGCGGCGTTCACCCTGATGCGCGAGCGGGTCGGCGAGCTGCTCGCAGCCGTGTCGGAGTCGGTGGTCGGCGCTGCCACGATCCGCGCCTACGGGGTCGAGGAGCGTACCGCCGCGCGCATCGATGTCGCGATCGAGAACCATCGCCGCGCAGCGGTGTCGGCCCAGGTCAAGGCGACGTCTGCCTTTACGTCAGGCCAGCTCGTCTCGGGTCTTACGACGGCGGTCGTCATCGTGGTCGGCACCGTCCTGGCAGTCCACGGGCAGCTGAGCCTTGGTGAGCTTCTCGCCTTCCTGTTCCTGGTGCAGTTGTTCACCCAGCCTGTCCAGACCGCAACCGAGATCCTCAACGAGATGCAGAATGCGGTGGCGGGGTGGCGCCGCGTCCTCGCGGTGATCGACACGCCCGCGGATGTGGCCGATCCAGCTGACAAGGGGCAGTCCCTGCCACGTGGCCCGATCACAGTGGTCTTCGACGGCGTCGGGTTCGCCTACCCAGGCGGTGCACCGGTGCTCCACGAGATCGACCTCCGGATCGCCCCTGGATCTCGGGTTGCCATCGTCGGAGAGACCGGCTCGGGCAAGACGACCCTGGCCAAGCTGCTCACCCGCCTGATGGACCCGACCGTGGGCGGGGTGCAGATCGATGGCGTCGACCTGCGCGACGTGCGATTCTCCTCCCTGCGCAGCCGGGTGGTTCTCGTGCCACAGGAGGGCTTTCTCTTTGATGCGTCGTTGCTGGACAACATCCGCTTCGGCAAGCCGGTTGCATCCGTCGATGATGTGCGACTGGCCCTGACCGAGCTCGGACTCGACACCTGGCTGAGCGATCTCCCGCAAGGCCTGCTGACCCCGGTCGGTCAGCGAGGGGAGTCCCTGTCAGCAGGTGAGCGGCAGCTGGTGGCTCTGACCCGGGCCTATCTGGCCGACCCTGATCTTCTCGTCCTGGACGAAGCCACCTCGGCGGTCGACCCGGCGACCGAGGTAAGGGTCCAGCGAGCGCTGGACAGTCTGACCCGCGGACGTACCTCGATCGCGATCGCCCACCGACTCTCGACCGCTGAGGCTGCCGACGAGGTCATCGTGGTGGACAAGGGTCGCCTGGTGGAGCGCGGAACACACGGTGAGCTCGTGAGCGCGGGAGGCGTCTACTCGGGTTTGCATGCTTCATGGATGGCCCAGCACACGCTCTGATCAGGGCGCCTCGACGATCGAGACACCGAGCAGCACGGCGCATAACGCGCTGACCAGGCCGACGGCCGCCCACAATCCTTTGAGAGCGGGGTTCTTCACAAAGGTGTGTAGTGCGGCACCGACTCCGGACAGGACGACGAAGACCATCTTGACCATCATGGTGGTCTGGTAAGCATCGCTCTTGTCGCCGGCTGCGGCGAGCAACCAGGTGCCCGTCACGACGAGCACTGCGTACGCCGGCCAGGCCACCCAGGCAAACGTACGCGCCGCCGGGGCGATCGCGGCGGGGGCCGTCCGGCGCAGCGGTCCCGTCAGTGCTGCCAGGACGATCTGGCCGCCCACCCAGATGGTCGCAGCCAGCACGTGGAGGGTCAGGCGGACTACGGCGAGGTCGATTGTCAGCACCCCTGTATCCAACACTGGTGGATCTGGTGGGTTCGCCTAGGGGTTCGCACGGCAGAATGAGCATGTGACCCCGATATCCTCTCCGTCCGCCCTCCGAGCCGAGGTCGCCGTTCGCCTGAAGCGCAACGCCGACGGTCTCGTGTGTGCCGTGGTGCAGCAGCACGACAGCGGTGAGGTGCTCATGGTCGGCTGGATGGACGACGAGGCACTTCATCGCACGCTGACATCAGGACGGGTGACGTTCTGGTCCCGCAGCCGCGGTGAGTACTGGCGCAAGGGCGACACCTCAGGCCACGTGCAATACGTCAAGACAGTCGCGCTGGACTGCGACGGTGACGCATTGCTCGTTCGTGTCGACCAGATCGGCGCGGCGTGCCATACCGGTGCACGCACCTGCTTCAATGGCCACGATCTGGGCGCGGTCCAGGGACATTCCGAATTTGAGGCATATTCAGCCAGTGAGCCGTCGCCGGATGAGTGAGCCTATCCAGACCCCTGACGCGCAAAGCCACACGTCCGGCAGTGCGCCCAGCCTTGGCTACGGCGTGACGTGGCCCTCTCTGGACACGTTCACCAAGCTGGCCCGCGCTCGCCGGGTCATCCCGGTGGTCCGCAGGTTGCTCGCCGACGCCGAGACGCCGGTGGGTGTCTACCGCAAGCTGGCCAAGAATGCGCCGGGCACCTTCCTGCTGGAATCTGCCGAGCATGGGGGAGTGTGGTCGCGTTACTCCATCGTGGGCGCCGCGTGCGGCGCCGTGCTGACCGAGAAAGACGGCCTCACCCACTGGATCGGCGACCCGCCAGTGGGAGTCCCAACCGGCGGCAACCCGCTGGAAGCATTGCGTGACACCGTCGCCGCGCTCGCAACCGACCCGATCCCGGGTCTGCCACCGTTGACCGGTGGCATGGTCGGGACCATCACCTATGACGCCGTCCGCCGCTGGGAAAGGGTCCCCGACACCACGGCCGACGAACTGCATCTGCCTGAGCTCGCCATGATGCTGGCCACGGATCTGGCGATTCTGGATCACTCCGACGGGTCCCTGCTGCTGGTGGCGAACGCCGTCAACTACGACGCGACCGACGAGCGGGTGCAGGGCGCCTGGACCGACGCGGTCAGCCGGCTGGACGGGATGACCGCTGACCTGGCTGCCGCGGCTCCCAGCACAGTGGCGGTCATCGAGGCGACCGCGCCGCAGTCCTCCAGCAACCACACCCCTGAACAGTTCTACGCCATGGTCGAGGCCGGCAAAGAGGCCATCCGCGATGGCGAGGTCTTCCAGGTCGTGCTCTCGCAACGGTTCGCGATGGACTGCCCCGCAGACGCCCTCGATGTCTATCGGGTCCTTCGCGCGTCGAACCCGAGTCCATACATGTACCTCCTGAGGCTCCCGGCACCCGATGGCACGGCATACGACGTCGTGGGCTCGAGTCCCGAGGCGCTGGTCAAGGTGACCGGACGGCGGGCGATCACCCATCCGATCGCGGGCTCGAGGCCACGAGGCACCACGCCCGAGGCTGATGTCGCCAATGGCGAGGACCTGCTGGCCGACGCCAAGGAGCGTTCCGAGCACGTCATGCTCGTCGACCTCTCGCGGAACGACCTTCAGCGGGTGTGTCATGCCGGCACCGTCGATGTGGTGGAGTTCATGACGATCCGGCGATACAGCCACATCATGCATCTGGAGTCCACGGTTGTCGGTGACATCCGGCCCGATAAGAGCGCATACGACGTTCTCACGGCAACGTTCCCGGCCGGTACGCTCTCCGGGGCGCCCAAACCGCGCGCCATGGCTCTGATCGACGAGCTTGAGCCGAGTCGTCGAGGCATCTATGGCGGGGTCGTCGGATACCTCGACTTTCACGGAGACCTTGACATGGCCATCGCGATCCGTACCGCAGTGATCAAAGATGGACGGGCGTACGTGCAGGCCGGCGGGGGAATCGTCGCCGACTCGGTACCTCGTCTGGAGTTCGAGGAGAGCGTCAACAAGGCCGCCGCGGCCCTGCGAGCAGTTGCTGCGGCGTCTGGGCTGCGGTCGCCGTGATCGACCGGCTGACCAGCAAGCGGACCGTCCTCGTCCTGGTACTGGCGGCCGCCTCAGTCGTTCTCGTGAGTGGTTCTCGCGAGTGGGTCTCGGGCTCGGTCGACGATGTCGTGCTCGGCGCCAGCGCGCTGCACGGTAGGGGTTCTGACATTGCCCCCGGTGCCCTGGCCGCCGCTTTGGTGGGCATGGCTTCCGCGGTGGCGGCAGCCACGTCCGGCAAGGTGGTGCGTATCGTCGCTGCGTGTTCAGCGTTGATGGCCGCCGTCCTGGGTACCACAGTGGTCATCTCGGTGCTGGTCGACCCCAGTGGGGCGCTGGGCAGGCTGGCGGCCGCCGGCACTGCTCGTAGCGGGACACTGCCCGCCCACGGGCACGTCGGAAGCTGGGCGTGGGTTGCGTTTGCCGCGATGCTCGTCATGGGGCTCGGTGGCCTGGGCGCGTTGGTCGGCGGACGACGCTGGCACGGACCCTCCAGCAGGTATGAAGCCAGCGAGCCGGCAGCCGCACCGGCGTCGGCCTGGGACCGGCTCTCCCGTGGCGAGGACCCCACCGCCGGCCACTGAGGCAGGAGGCCGAAGGCGAAGTAGTGAGCCCCGGTTCTCAGTCATTGGGGTTCCTGCCGTCGGCCGGCGCTGACAGTATGACCTCCAAGCCGCAAGAACAGCATGATGAGCAGACACACTCGCTGAGTTCAATGAGCGCCCTATTGAGGAGAAGACCCCATGACAGAGCACCGGGACGGCCAGAGCACGGCAGCCTGGACCGCCGTCGCGATTTTGTTGCTGGCCACGTTCCTGATCAGTCTGGCTATCGTGATGGCAAACTGGCCCATGGCCATAGTCGGCATCGTTCTGGTTGTCGTCGGTGCGGCTGCCGGCAAGCTCCTGGCCATGGCCGGCTTCGGTGAGAGCAAGCCGGAGCGGTCACCCAAGAGCACTCAAGCTCGCTGATGGCCCCAAGGGGGCCGGTTCGGTGCAATCACCGGCTCGCCGATAGCCTTATGAGGTGCCCACAGTCCTCGACGAGATCATCGACGGCGTTCGTGAGGACCTCGCAATTCGGACGGCCCTCGTCCCGCTGGATGAACTGAAGTCCCGCGCGCAGCGGGTTGCGCCGGCCTACGACGCCTACGCGGCTCTGCGTGGCGGCAAGGGCATCAAGGTGATCGCCGAGGTCAAGCGCTCCAGCCCGAGCAAGGGCGCCCTGGCGATCATCGCCGACCCGGCGGGGCTCGCCGCCGACTATGCCGCCGGCGGGGCCAGTGTCATCAGCGTCTTGACTGAGCGCCGCCGTTTCGGGGGCAGCCTCGAGGACTTGGCGGCGGTGCGCGCCGCCGTCGACATCCCCGTGCTGCGTAAGGACTTCATGGTCTCCTCCTACCAGCTGTGGGAGGCGCGCGCCTACGGCGCCGACGTCATCCTGCTGATCGTCGCGGCTCTCGACCAACCCACCCTGGTCGGCCTGCGTGAGCGGGCCGAGTCCCTCGGGATGACGTCGTTGGTTGAGGTCCATGACGAGGCCGAGACCGAGCGTGCGATCGATGCCGGTGCTCGCGTCATCGGCATCAATGCCCGAAACCTCAAGACTCTGGAAGTCGACCGCGGCACCTTTGCGCGACTGGCCCCTCGCATCCCCCAGGGGATCGTCAAGGTTGCTGAGTCCGGCGTCCGCGGACCACATGACGTGCTCGAATATGCCCGGGTCGGTGCTTCTGTAGTGCTCGTGGGCGAGAGCCTGGTCATCGGTGGTCGCCCCCGTGAAGCCGTAGCCGCTCTCGTGGCCGCGGGTACCCATCCAGCGTTGCGCCAGCAGGGAGTCTGATGAACAACCAGTCCAGCCGGGCTCCAGCCGGCGCCCGCGCCGGCCGCTTCGGCGCGTATGGCGGTCGTTACGTGCCCGAGGCACTCATGGCTGCCCTTGAGCAGCTTGACGAGGCACGACTCAAGGCCAAGGTCGACCCGGCCTTCCAGGGTGAGCTCGAGCGGCTGCACCGCACCTACACCGGTCGTCCGAGCATCATCACCGAGGCTCCGAAATTCGCTGAGCATGCCGGGGGCGCCCGCATCCTGCTCAAGCGTGAGGACCTCAACCACACCGGCTCGCACAAGATCAACAATGCGCTCGGCCAGGCCCTGCTGGCCAAACAAATGGGCAAGACGCGCATCATCGCCGAGACCGGCGCAGGTCAGCACGGTGTGGCAAGTGCCACTGTGGCCGCCCTGATGGGCCTTGAGTGCGTCGTCTACATGGGTACGAAGGACACGCGGCGTCAGGCACTGAATGTGGCTCGGATGCAGCTGTTGGGCGCCGAGGTGATCCCGGTGGACCATGGCAGCGCGACCCTCAAGGACGCCATCAACGAGGCGATGCGCGACTGGGTCACCAACGTCGAGACCACCCACTATGTGATCGGCACCGTCACCGGCCCGCACCCGTTCCCCGAGATGGTGCGTGACTTCCAGCGCATCATCGGTGTCGAGGCGCGGGCCCAGGTGCTTGACCTCGTCGGGCGTCTGCCTGATGCTGTGTGCGCCTGCGTTGGCGGGGGCTCCAACGCGATGGGCATTTTCCACCGTTTCATCGACGACGCGTCCGTCCGCCTGATCGGGTTCGAGGCCGGTGGCCAGGGTGTCGACACTGACCAGCACGCGGCCCGTTTCAGCACTGGGCTGCCCGGGGTCCTGCACGGGGCGTTCACCTACGTTCTTCAGGACGAGGACGGACAGACCTTGGAGTCCTACTCCGTCTCGGCCGGGCTGGACTACCCCAGCGTCGGGCCCGAGCACTCGTTCCTGCGGGAGAGCGGCCGGGCCGAGTATCGCCCGATCACCGACACCGAGGCCATGGACGCTTTCTCGCTGCTGTGCCGCAGCGAGGGAATCATCCCCGCCATCGAGAGTGCCCATGCGCTTGCAGGCGCCCTAGAGATCGGGCGTGAGCTCGGTCCGGGCGCCGTGATCCTGGTCAACTTGTCAGGTCGCGGCGACAAGGATGTCGACACGGCAGCCCGTTGGTTCGGATTGCTTGGAGATGAAAGGCCGCAGTCAGAGGGACAGTCAGAGGGGTTGGAGCAGCAGTGAGCGGTGTCGGAGAAGTCCTGGCCAAGACCAGGGCACAGGGCCGGGCAGCGCTGGTGGGGTATCTGCCCGTCGGGTTCCCGGACGTGCAGGGATCCATCGATGCCATGGTCGCCATGGTCGAGGCCGGCGTCGACATCGTCGAGATTGGCATTCCCTACACCGATCCGCTGATGGACGGCCCGGTCATTGCTCACGCCGCCGACGTCGCCCTTGCCCATGGGGCCCGGCTCAAGGACGTCTTCACCGCGGTGCGGGCAGTGGCAGACGCCGGTGCTCCGGCGTTGGTCATGACCTACTGGAATCCCGTCCTGCGGTACGGCGTCGACCGGTTTGCCCAGGATTTGGCCAAGGCCGGCGGGGCGGGCCTGATCACCCCGGACCTCATTCCCGACGAAGGGGCCGAGTGGATGGCGGCTGCCGAGCGCAACGACCTGGACCACGTCTTCCTGGTAGCGCCCAGCTCCACCCCCCAGCGGCTCCGGAGCACGGCCTTGGCCTGCACCGGCTTCGTCTACGCGGCGTCGAGCATGGGAGTTACCGGGGCACGCACGACGGTCGGCGACGCGGCGCAGGTGCTGGTCACCCGGACCCGCCTGATGACCGACCTGCCGATCTGTGTCGGACTCGGCGTCTCCACCGGTGCCCAGGCCGCGCAGGTTGCGGCCTTCTCCGACGGCGTGATCGTCGGCTCGGCGCTGGTGGGCTGCCTCACCGACGCCGGTTCCCGCGGCGATGCTCTGACCGCGATCCGCGAGCTCTGCGCCGAGCTGGCTGCCGGCGTCCGAAAAGGGCGCTGAGCTCATGCGGCTGCGGGGCGCTGGCGCTGTGCCCGACGGCTTCGGTCTGCTGGCCCGACTGATCCTCGGGGTCGTCCTGGTCTGGGCAGGCACCTCCAAGGTGACCTCACCGGCGGTCTCGGCGCGGGCGGTGCGGGCCTACCAGATCCTTCCCTACGACTTCGCGGGTTACGTGGGCTACGCCCTGCCCGTGGTCGAGATCCTCGTCGGCCTGCTCCTGGTCGTGGGCCTTTTCACCCCCGCCTCAGCCGCGGTGGGCGGCCTGCTGATGCTGGCTTTCATCTTCGGCATCAGCTGGGCCTGGGCCCACGGGTATTCCCTTGACTGCGGCTGTTTCGGCGGCGGGGGAACCATCGCGGCCTCTCAGACGCACTACCCAACGGAGATACTGCGCGACGTGGGATTGACAGCCTGCGCCGGGTGGCTCGTCGTTCGTCCTGCTACCTCATACAGCCTCGATCATCGTCTGTTCGGATAAGGAGACCTACCAGATGCGTCCCGACGCCTCCAAGAAGATCGCCACAGTCACGCCGAAAAGCGGTCCCAACCCGGTGCTCATCGGCGCGATCATTGCGGTCGTGGTGGTCGTGGCGGTGGTGGTGGCCATCGTGATCGGCAAGAACAGCCAGTCGGGCTCCTCAACGGGTGCCTCAGGTAATCCCACCCCGGTGGGTGTGGTCGGGGGCACCGGTGGCGGCATCCTGGCCAACCCCGCGACGGCCAAGGCCAGCGCGCCGACGATGGACCTCTATGAGGATTTCCAGTGCCCGATCTGTGGCGAGTTGGAGAAGGCGCTTGGGCCGCAGATTCGGACACTGGCAGACGCCGGCCAGATCAAGCTGGTCGTGCACATGATGTCCTTCCTGGACGGCAACCTGAGCAACGACTCCTCGACGCGGTCCGCCAACGCAGCAGCGTGCGCGGCCGACGCGGGCAAGTTCCTGCAGTACCACGCCGCCGTATTCGCGGGACTACCAGCCAAGGAGGGCGCCGGGTACACCGACGCCCAGCTCACGGCGTTCGCCCAGACCGCTGGGATCACCGGTCCCGCACTGACGACCTGGCAGAAGTGCGCCACGACCTCTCAGCACGCCCAGTACGTCACCGACGTGGAGACCGCTGCCGGGAAGGCTGGAGTGACCGGCACCCCCACCGTGAAGCTCAACGGCACTGACATCAGCAAGACCCTGACGACCCCTGAGGCACTGGTCGCTGCGGTGAAGGGCGCCACGCGTTGATCGCATCCATTCCCAGTCCCGGACAGTCGGTCTGGCACATCGGCCCGTTCCCCATCCGGGCGTACGCGATGTGCATTCTCGCGGGCATCGTCGTGGCGGTCTGGATCACCCAGCGGCGGCTCAACCCCCGGGGGGGGAAGCCCGGTCAGGCGCTGGACGTGGCGGTGTGGGCTGTCCCGTTCGGGATCGTCGGTGGTCGGATCTATCACGTGATCACGGACCCCGAGCTCTACTTCGCCGCGGGCAGGAACCCGTGGAATGCGTTCGCGATCTGGAATGGCGGACTAGGGATCTGGGGAGCCGTCGCGCTGGGCATTGTGGGGGCCTGGATCGGCTGTCGTCGTCACGGAGTTCGCCTCCTGGGCTACGCCGATGCGGCTGCCCCCGGGATAGTGCTTGCCCAGGCGATCGGTCGCTGGGGCAACTACTTCAACCAGGAGCTGTTCGGTGGCCCCACCTCTCTACCGTGGGGGCTGGAGATCTCACCGGCTAACCGGCCCCCGGGGTACACGCAGTATGCGACCTTCCAGCCGACCTTCCTCTACGAGTCGTTGTGGTGCGTGCTTGTCGCCCTGGCTCTGGTGTTGGTCGACCGCCGGTTCACTCTTGCCAGGGGCCAGATATTCGCGCTCTACGGGATGCTCTACACGATCGGTCGCGGATTCATCGAGTTGTTGCGCACCGACCACGCCAACCACATCCTGGGGCTGCGGCTCAACGTCTGGACTTCGGTGATCGTCTTCGCTGGTTCGGCGTTCGCTTTCTGGCTCTTTGGCGCGAGGGCGAAGGGTGCTGACCAGCAGGGCAATGGGTCGCCAGGACCAGCCACCGGCGAACCTGACGCGGGTGAGCCTGCCTCGGACAAGCCTCAGCCATCTCAGCATCCGGACTGAGGGGATCCGCCTGTAAGGATTTCGAGCTTTCCGGTATTCTGACAACTCCTCGCTGGCCAATGCCGTCCATGCAGGTTCTCCGGGGGGCTTCTCGAGACGTCAAGGACGGTATCTGATCGTGGCTTCTTCACTGTTCTCGGCTCAGCCGATGAACCAGGGGTTGTACAACTCCGATTTTGAGCACGACGCATGTGGTGTGGCGCTCGTGGCGACCATGCGCGGCAGCGCCGGCCACGACATCATCGACCATGGTCTGACGGCACTGCGTAACCTCGAGCACCGCGGTGCGACCGGCGCAGACCCACGTGTCGGTGACGGGGCCGGCATCCTCACCCAGATGCCGGATGACTTCCTGCGCGAGGTCGTCGACTTCGAGCTGCCCCCGCGGGGCGCCTACGCCGGAGGTATCGCCTTCCTGCCTGCCGATGAGGGCGAACGCGACGACGCCGTGGCCACCATCGTGCTCCTGGCCAAGGAGGAGGGACTGAAGGTCCTCGGGTGGCGCGATGTGCCGATCGCGGCCGAGATCGTGGGTGAGGCAGCCCGGGCGTGTATGCCCTTCTTCCGCCAGCTGTTCGTCACCGCCTCGGCTGGCCGCGTGGTCGGTCTCGGCCTGGAACGGATGGCCTTCTGCCTGCGCAAAAGAGCCGAGCACGAAGCCACGGTCTACTTCCCGTCGCTGTCAGCACGCACGATGGTCTACAAGGGCATGCTCACCACGAATCAGCTGGAGCTTTTCTTCCCCGATCTGTCCGACCAGAGGTTTGCAACCGAGCTGGCGCTGGTTCACTCACGCTTCTCGACCAACACGTTCCCCTCGTGGCCGCTGGCCCACCCATACCGGCTGATCGCCCACAACGGCGAGATCAACACCCTCAAGGGCAACCGGAACTGGATGAAGGCTCGAGAGAGCCAGCTCGCCAGCGAAGTGATCCCCGGGGACCTCGAACGTCTGTTCCCCATCTGCAGCGAAGGGGCCTCGGACTCGGCGACCTTCGACGAGGTTCTGGAGCTGCTGCATCTGGGCGGACGGTCGTTGCCGCACTCAGTTCTGATGATGATCCCCGAGGCGTGGGAGAACCACGACGAGATGGACCCGGCGCGCAAGGCGTTCTATGAGTTCCACTCCACCGTCATGGAGCCGTGGGACGGTCCGGCCTGCGTCACATTCACCGACGGCACCGTCATCGGCGCAGTCCTGGACCGCAACGGTCTGCGTCCAGGGCGCTACTGGGTCACAGATGACGGCCTGGTGGTCCTCGCCTCAGAGACCGGCGTGCTGGACCTCGAGCCAGGCCGTGTGGTCCGCAAGGGCCGGTTGCAGCCGGGTCGGATGTTCCTGGTCGACACCGAGCACGGCCGCATCGTCAGTGACGACGAGGTCAAGTCGTCCCTTGCCGCTGAGAACCCATACGAGGACTGGCTGCATGCCGGACTGATCAACCTGAGCGCACTGCCCGGGCGCGAGCACATCGTGCACACCGCGGCATCGGTCGCCCGCCGCCAGCAGACGTTCGGCTACACCCAGGAAGAGCTACGCATCCTCCTGTCTCCGATGGCAAGGACCGGGGGAGAGGCATTGGGCTCGATGGGCACCGACAGCCCCATCGCGGTGTTGTCCGAGCGCCCCCGCCTGCTTTTCGACTACTTCACCCAGCTGTTTGCGCAGGTGACCAACCCGCCCCTGGACGCCATCCGCGAAGAGCTCGTCACCTCCCTCGGCACCATGATAGGTCCGGAGGGCAACGCGCTCACCGCCGGACCGGCCCACGCCCGTCAGCTCGTTCTGCCGTTCCCCGTGCTCGACAATGACGAGCTGGCCAAGATCGTTCATATCAACGCCGACGGCGATCTGCCCGGTTACGCGACGTACCTGGTCAGGGGCCTCTACGACGTCTCGGGCGGGTCCGAGGCGATGAAGGCGCGTCTTGACGAGATCCTCGGCGAGGTGTCGGTGGCCATCGCTGCGGGCGCGCGTTTCGTGGTGCTTTCCGACCGTGACTCCAGCCGTGCCCTGGCGCCGATTCCGTCGCTGCTGCTCACCTCGGCTGTGCACCACCATCTGATCCGGGAGAAGACCCGCACCCTGGTCGGGTTGCTCGTCGAGGCCGGGGACGTCCGGGAGGTCCACCACGTGGCACTGCTCATCGGTTATGGCGCTGCGGCGGTCAACCCTTATCTGGCCATGGAGACGGTGGAGGACCTGGTTCGATCAGGGGCGCTTCAAGCGGACAGCGCCGACAAAGCGGTCAAGAACCTCATCAAGGCGCTCGGCAAAGGCGTCCTGAAGGTCATGTCCAAGATGGGCATCTCGACCGTGGCCTCCTATCGCGGCGCACAGGCCTTCGAGGCCATCGGGCTCTCCCAGGAGCTGATCGACTCCTACTTCACCGGAACCACCTCACAGCTCGGCGGTATCGGCCTCGATGTCCTTGCCGAGGAGGTGGCGGCGCGCCACGCCACGGCATACCCGTTGGACAGCGTGCGGTTGCCGCATCGCAAGCTACAGGTGGGCGGGGAGTACCAATGGCGACGCGAAGGCGAGCCCCATCTGTTCGACCCGGACACCGTCTTTCGTCTGCAGCACTCCACCCGGACACGGCGTTACGACATCTTCAAGCAGTACACCACACGCGTCGACGAGCAGTCCGAACGGCTGATGACGTTGCGTGGACTGTTCAAGTTCGCTGCTGGCCGCCCTCCGGTGCCGATCGACGAGGTGGAGCCGGTCAGCGCGATCGTGGCACGGTTCAGCACCGGGGCGATGAGCTATGGCTCCATCAGCCAGGAGGCCCACGAGACGATCGCCGTAGCGATGAACCGCCTTGGTGGTCGCTCGAACACGGGTGAGGGCGGGGAGGACGAGGATCGTCTGCTGGACCCGGTTCGCCGCTCGGCGATCAAGCAGGTAGCCTCTGGCCGTTTCGGCGTGACCTCGCTGTATCTCACCCAGGCCGACGACATCCAGATCAAGATGGCCCAGGGTGCCAAGCCGGGAGAGGGTGGTCAGCTGCCCGGCCACAAGGTCTATCCGTGGGTGGCCAAGACGCGTCATTCGACCCCGGGCGTCGGACTTATCTCACCGCCACCGCACCACGACATCTACTCCATCGAGGACTTGGCCCAACTGATCCATGACCTCAAGAACGCCAATCCGTCGGCGCGCGTGCACGTCAAGCTCGTGGCGGAGATCGGGGTGGGAACGGTCGCCGCGGGCGTCAGCAAGGCGCACGCCGACGTCGTGCTCATCTCAGGCCATGACGGTGGTACCGGTGCTGCGCCGCTCACCTCGCTCAAGCACGCTGGCGCGCCATGGGAGCTCGGACTTGCCGAGACTCAGCAGACCCTGGTGCTCAACGGGCTGCGTGAGCGGATCGTGGTTCAGGTCGACGGCCAGCTCAAGACCGGGCGGGACGTCGTGATCGCGGCGCTGCTCGGCGCTGAGGAGTTCGGCTTCGCCACCGCACCGCTGGTGGTCAGCGGCTGCGTCATGATGCGCGTGTGTCACCTCGACACCTGCCCGGTAGGCATCGCTACCCAGAACCCAGAGCTGCGCTCACGCTTCTCGGGAAAGCCCGAGTACATCGAGACGTTCTTTGAGTACATCGCCCAGGAGGTCCGTGAGAACCTGGCCGCGCTGGGGTTCAGGTCTCTGACACAGGCTATCGGCGAGGTATCGCTGCTTGACACCGCGGCGGCGGTCGATCACTGGAAGGCCAGTGGCCTGGACCTCACGCCGATCCTGACGGAGGTCGCATCCCCCGATGGGGCTGACCGTCGCAATACCGTCGGCCAGGACCACGGACTGGGGAAGGCCCTCGACCACACCCTGATCGAGATGAGCGAGGAAGCGTTGCGCGACAAGACTCCTGTGCGCATCGATCTGCCCGTCCGTAACGTCAACCGCACCGTCGGCACCATGCTCGGGCACGAAGTGACCAAGGCCTACCCGTCCGGTCTGCCCGACGACACGATCCAGATCTCGCTGACGGGATCGGCTGGTCAGTCGCTGGGTGCCTTCCTTCCTGCAGGTATCACGCTGGGTCTGTATGGCGATGCCAACGACTATGTGGGTAAAGGACTATCAGGCGGGCGGATCGTGGTTCGGCCCGATCGCGCGGCTTCGCTGCCGGCAGAGCGCAACGTCATCGCCGGCAATGTGATCGCCTACGGAGCCACCAGTGGCGAGCTATTCCTGCGTGGTCAGGTGGGGGAGCGGTTCTGTGTACGCAACTCAGGGGCCACGGCGGTTGTCGAAGGACTGGGGGACCACGGTTGCGAGTACATGACCGGTGGCACTGTGCTTGTCCTCGGGCCCACCGGTCGCAACTTCGCTGCGGGCATGTCCGGTGGTGTGGCCTATGTCCTGAACCTGCGGGAGGGCCGGGTCAACCGTGAGCTCGTGGACCTCATGCCCTTGCGTGAGCTCGATGTTGAGATCGTGCAGGAGCTTTTGACCAGACATCGTCGATGGACCGAATCTGCGGTTGCCGGAAGGCTGCTCGCGGACTGGGACAACGTCAAGAGCCAGTTCACCCTCGTCCTGCCACGTGACTATCAGCGTGTCCTGGACGTTCGTACCAAGGCCGAGTCCGAGGGTCTTGACCTCAACGGCCCCGACGTGTGGGAGCGAATCATGGAGGCCTCTCGTGGCTGACCCCCGGGGATTCCTGTCGACCCGTGAGCGTGAGCTGCCCAAGCGCCGTCCAGTCCCGGTCCGGCTCATGGACTGGCGCGAAGTCTACGAACAGCAAGATGCCGCCCAGGTCCAGAGGCAGGCAGGACGTTGCATGGACTGCGGCATTCCGTTCTGCCACAACGGTTGCCCGCTGGGCAACCGGATTCCCGAGTGGAACGACCTGGCGTGGAAGGGCGACTGGAGCGAGGCGATCGAGCAGCTGCACGCCACCAACAACTTCCCGGAGTTCACCGGCCGGTTGTGTCCGGCACCGTGTGAGACGGCCTGTGTGCTGGGCATCAACCAGCCCGCTGTGATCATCAAGCAGATCGAGCTCACGACGATCGAGCGGGCCTTCGGCGCAGGGGGGGTCACCCCCAAGGCCCCCGATCGCCTGTCGGGCAAGACCGTTGCGGTTGTCGGCTCGGGGCCCGCTGGTCTGGCTGTCGCCCAACAGCTCACAAGGGCCGGGCATACCGTTGCCGTCTTCGAACGAGCCGACAAGCCGGGCGGCCTGATGCGTTACGGCATTCCTGAGTTCAAGATGGAGAAATCGGTCCTTGACCGTCGTCTGGCACAGATGGAGGCCGAGGGCACGCGGTTCCGAAACGGTGTCGACGTCGGTGGGGACCTGACCGGTAAGGCGTTGCGCCACCGGTACGACGCCGTAGTGCTGGCTGTCGGCGCCACAGTCCCACGTGATCTCCCCGTCCCCGGACGGGAGCTGGACGGAGTCATGCAGGCCATGGAGTACTTGCCTCCGGCCAACCGCGCCGCGCTGGGCGAAAAGGTGGAGAACCAGGTCGTCGCCACCGGCAAGGACGTCATCGTCATAGGGGGTGGCGACACCGGGGCGGACTGCATCGGCACCGCACACCGGCAGGGCGCCAGGTCCGTGACATCGCTGGAGATCATGCCCCGCCCTGGCGAGGAGCGCCCCGCGACCCAGCCGTGGCCGACGTACCCCACGCTCTTTCGCGTCGCGGGCGCACACGAAGAGGGTGGGGAGCGAGTCTATGCGGTGAACACTAAGGAGATCCTGGGCGACGAGCAAGGCAGAGTCCGGGCCCTGCATCTGGTCGAAGTCGCACAGGGCGTCGATGGCACCCCTGGCTTCACCGAGGTCGAGGGCAGCGCCCGCGAGATCCCCGCACAGCTGGTTCTGCTCGCCATGGGCTTCCTCGGACCGCAGACCAATGGTGTGGTCGAACAGCTCGGCGTCGAGCTCGACGAACGCTCAAACATCAAGCGGGACAAGGCTTTCATGACATCGGTGCCTGGTGTCTTCGTTGCCGGCGATGCCGGTCGCGGCCAGTCGCTGATCGTGTGGGCCATTGCCGAGGGCCGCTCTGCGGCGGCCGGCGTGGACGCTTTTCTGATGGGTGGGTTCTCTGCGCTTCCGCGCCCCGTGAACCCCACGGACCGGCCGCTCAGTGTGTGAGTTCCAACTGCGACCCGATTCACGAGATCGCTCAACCTGCCAATAGAATCGTGGTCATGCGCCGCGCGAAGATCGTCTGCACCCTTGGCCCTGCAACAGCCGTCCCAGGGGGGGTACGGGCGCTCGTTGATGCGGGCATGGACATCGCCCGGATCAACCGGTCCCACGGCAGCTACGAAGAGCACGAGGCGTCCTTTGCCGAGGTCCGTAAGGCCAGCCAGGAATCGGGCAGGGCAGTGGGCGTACTGGTCGACCTGCAGGGCCCCAAGATTCGCACCGGCCGTTTCACCGACGGTCCGGTGACGCTGGTCGACGGCGAACGATTCACCATCACGGTCGATGACATCCAGGGCGACCAGGAACGTGTGTCGACGACCTACAAAGGTCTTCCCGGGGACGTGAAGTCGGGCGACACGTTGCTGATCGATGACGGCAAGGTCACGCTCAGGGCGCTCGAGGTTACTGACACCGACGTCGCCTGCCAGGTAATGGGCGGCGGGGTCGTTTCCAACAACAAGGGCATCAATCTGCCAGGGGTGGCTGTCAGCGTGCCGGCCCTGTCGGAAAAGGACGAGGCGGACCTGCGCTGGGCCCTGCGACTGCCGGCGGACATGGTTGCCCTGTCCTTCGTTCGTGACGCCAAAGACATCGAGCGGGTGCACGAGATCATGAACGAGGAGGGTATCCACCTTCCCGTGATCGCCAAGATCGAGAAGCCCCAGGCCGTCAAGAACCTCAGGGAGATCATCAACGCGTTCGACGCCGTGATGGTCGCGCGTGGTGACCTGGGGGTCGAGCTCCCGTTCGAGGAGGTCCCCCTGGTCCAGAAGCTCGCCATCGAGATGGCCCGGCGCAACGCCAAACCCGTGATCGTGGCCACACAGGTGCTCGAGTCGATGATCGAAAACTCCCGACCGACCCGCGCCGAGGTCAGCGACTGCGCCAACGCCGTCCTTGACGGCGCCGACGCCATCATGCTTTCGGGGGAGACGAGCGTCGGCAAGTGGCCGACCGAAGCGGTGAAAGCGATGGCCCGGATCATCCAGAGCACCGAGGAACACGGACTCGAGCGGGTTCCCGGGCTTGGCACCCGGCCCCATACCGTCGGCGGAGCAGTGACAGCCGCGGCGGCAGAAATCGGTGAACTCGTGGGGGCTAAGTATCTGGTGACGTTCACGCAGCTGGGGGACTCAGCCAGGCGGCTCTCGCGGATCCGTTCCAAGCTCCCGATGCTTGCGTTTACCCCACTGGCGGCGACCCGCTCCCAGCTCGCCCTTACCTGGGGCATCGAGTCCTACCTGGTGCCCGCGGTTCGACACACCGACCAGATGGCCCGGCAGGTCGACGAGGCCCTGCTGGTGAGCGGCATCTGTGTCGAGGGCGACATCGTGGTCATCGTTGCAGGCTCACCTCCTGGCCTACCGGGTTCCACCAACGGCCTGCGCGTACACCGGGTTGGTGACGCCCGGAACAGGGTGGCACCGGCATACGAGGATTAGCCTGCGCGTCTGTTCTGATATCAGCTGCCTACCGTGCCAGTCATCGTGCGTCCGAGTTGCGACCCGTTCATATTGCAGCTGACATCCCGGTATGCTGATCGCCGCAACCTCGCCGGGGTGGTGGAATGGCAGACACGGAGCACTCAAAATGCTTTGCTCGAAAGGGCGTGCGGGTTCGAGTCCCGCCCTCGGCACACAGTTACCCACACACCGAGTACTTGACCGAAACCTTGGGCCTCTGATGGCCTGCGGAAACGTGATAGTTGAATGGCGCTGCGGCCCTATCGCGAGGTAGGAGCGTGGATCGTTGTCGGAGGGCTGGCGGCCCATCCCTGGACGGCGAGGGTGACGCCTAGAAATGACACCCCGGCGACGGCAATGACGAGAAGAGTAAGGGCGACGGCGAAGAACAAAGACATGATGAACCGCGGAACCATTTTCACGGCGTTGACGAACATGGGCACAGGGTAGATCTTCAGGGTCGCAAGCACTAGATCCTGGGTGGATGAACTTCTTCAGTATGGAACAGAGGGTGCCGTCGCGGCGGGGAGCCAGTCGGTAGGCTGACGTGCGTGACCGACGATGCCCACCCCCTTCCGAGCCCCCCCGCCAACCCGTCTGTGACTGCCGCCAAGATCCGGATCCTTGTTGCCGAGGATGAGGCGCTGATCCGCCTGGACCTCGCAGAGATGTTGGTCGAGGCCGGCTATGACGTGGTCGGCCAGGCCAGCAACGGTGAGCAGGCCGTGGCCCTCAGCCGTGAGCTCAAGCCGGATCTGGTGCTGATGGATGTCAAGATGCCGGTACTTGATGGCATCAGTGCCGCCGAGCAGATCGGCGAGGAACGGATCGCCCCGGTCGTGATGCTCACGGCCTTCAGCCAGAAGGAGCTCGTCGAGCGTGCCCGCGACGCGGGCGTCATGGCCTACATCATCAAGCCCTTCACTGCCGCTGACCTTGTCCCGGCCATCGGCATCGCGCGTTCTCGCTGGGTCGAGATGCATGCGCTGGAGTCCGAGATCGCAGACTTGGGGGAGCGCTTTGAGACCCGCAAGATCGTGGACCGGGCCAAAGGCGTACTGATGGCCCGGCTGATGATCAGTGAGCCGGAGGCCTTCGGCTGGATTCAGAAGACGGCCATGGACCGCCGCCTGGGGATGCGTGAGGTGGCCGCTTCGGTCGTCTCCGGCATGGCGGGCGGCTCGCCGGAGTCCTGATCAGGCCTAGCGCAACATCACCACGAGCTGGGTGAGCAGCGGCGCAACGATCAGAGCCGGCAACAGATCGCCCACCGGGATCTCACGAATCCGCAGCAGCCGGAAGGAGATCCCCACCAGTAGCAGTCCACCTGTGGCCGTCAGGGCTGCGATGTGCGCGTCCGGCAGCATCGAACCAAGGACCACCCCCAGCAACGTCAGCAGGCCCTGCACGACGGCCACTGACAGAGCTGAGAGCAGGACGCCGATGCCGAAGGATGACGCGAACGCCACCGCGGCGAAACCGTCCAGCACCGCCTTCAGGGTCAGCTGGTCGATGCCTTTGCCCAACCCGTCCGACAGCGAGCCCAAGATGGTCAGCGGTCCGACGCAGAACAGCAGGGAGGCGCTCAGCCAGCCCTCGATGAAGCGTTCGCGGGCCTCGTGTCCCAGGCCGCTCTCCGCAGCCCCGACCAGCTGGGGCCGACGGGCCAGCCGGGCCTGGATGACGCCCGCAAGATCTTCAAGGCGACCCTCGATCCGCAGCAGCGACCCGGTGATGCCGCCGATCAAGAGGGCGCCGAGCACGATCAGCACGGGCGCGCCCACGCCGACGGCGGACGCCAGCGCCGGGTCGCTCACCTTGAAGGCTGACAGGCCCGCCACTAGCAGGGTCGTCAAGCCCAGGCAGTCGGTGACCACCCACCGGGTGCGGTCGGGGAGTCGGTGACCCACCGCCATACCGAGCAGGGACCCGATGACGATCGCGATCACATTGATTACGGTCCCGAGGCCGGGGAAGGCGCTGTGCATATGTTGGTCCTCTTGAGGCCGTCAGGCGCCCGGGGGCTTCGGGCGGATCATGCAGGTAATCCGGGAAGAACAAGCCCCGGTGCGGTCATTGTCGTTGATGAGGACGTCATAGGTCGCGCGGGTTCTGCCGGCGGTGGCGCGGTTGCGGGCCGGTGACGAACCCGGCCCGGGCCTCCGGTGGTCAGTGGCGCCGATCTGCGCCCGCCCGGCATGCATCATGGCCCCGACGGAGCCAAGGGTCTTGGCCAGCGCCACGCTCGAACCTGCGTGCACCAACCCGAGGGGTTGGTTGTCCTCGGCGACCGGCATCCGAGCAACGACCCGCTGCGCGGTCACCTCGATGAGCTCGATCCCCATCTCCTGCCCGGGGGAGCCGCCGTTCCTCGCGCTGAGTGTGCACAGAACCTGCTCGTGCCTGTCGCCCATCAACCTGCCCGTCTCTTTGCCCGTCTCTGGGGCCTAGGCTGCCATGCGTGAGCCGACTACTTCTTATCGACGGTCATTCGATGGCTTACCGGGCGTTCTTCGCGCTCCCGGTGGCCAACTTCGCCACCAGCACCGGTCAGCCGACCAATGCGGTCTATGGGTTCACCTCCATGCTGATCAATGTCCTGCGCGACGAGGCACCCACCCACGTCGGCGTGGCCTTCGACATCAGCCGCCAGACGTTCCGGATGGCCGAGTACGCCGAGTACAAGGCGGGTCGCTCAGCGACCCCTGACGAGTTCAAAGGCCAGATCTCGCTGCTGCACGAAGTACTGGACGCGCTGAGGATCCCGTACATCCAGGTCGAGGGCTTCGAGGCCGATGACGTGCTGGCGACCCTGAGCACGGCGGCCATCGAGGCGGCCGGCATTGACGAGGTGCTCATCTGCTCAGGTGACCGTGACGCGTTTCAGCTGGTCAACGACAAGGTGACCGTTCTCTACCCGGTCAAGGGGGTCTCCGAGCTGGCCCGGATGACCCCGGCGGCAGTGGAGGCGAAATACGGCCTCCCGCCACATCTGTACAGCGACCTCGCGGCGCTCGTCGGTGAGTCCTCCGACAATCTGCCGGGCGTGCCCGGAGTCGGTCCCAAGACAGCAGCCAAGTGGATCCAGCAGTACGGCGATCTGACCGGTGTGGTCGCCCATGTCAGCGAGATCAAGGGCAAGGCGGGTGAGTCGCTGCGCGAGCACCTCGACGGCGTCCTGCGCAACCGCCGGCTGAACCAGCTCGTCCACGACGTCGCCATGGATGTCACCGTGGACGACCTCAGACGTCAGTCATGGGACCGCGAGGAGGTGCACAAGGTCTTCGACGGCCTGGAGTTCCGGGTTCTGCGTGACCGTCTCTTCGCGACCCTGAAGGCGGTTGAGGTTGAGGCAGACTCAGGCTTCGACCTGCGGGGATCAGTGTTGTCATCGGAGCAGGTGCCGGCCTGGCTGAGCGAGCACGCGCCGCCCGGGGCGCGAGTCGGAGTCCATGTTGAGGGCACCTGGACGCGGGGGACCGGCGACGCCCGGGCACTCGCGATCGCGACCGGGACCGGCGTGGCGGCATACATCGACCTGGTCGGCCTCGACCCCGCGGCAGAGGGGGCGCTCGCGACCTGGCTGGGCGACGGCGCGCGGACCAAGGCGCTGCATGACGCCAAGGGGCCGATACAAGCTCTTGCCGCGCGCGGCCTGCCACTGGCGGGGCTGACCAGTGACACCGCGCTGTCGGCATATCTCGTCCGCCCCGACCAGCGGTCCTATGACCTGGCAGATCTGGTCCTGCGCCACCTGTCCCGCGAGCTTCGCAACGACACCGAGTCCGGCGGGCAGGGTCTGCTGGACTTCAGCGCCGGCGGCGAGGCCGAGGCACAGGCATCCATGGTCCGGGCGCGTGCAGTTCTCGACCTGGCAACGGCCCTGGACAGCCAGCTCGAGGAGACCGGCGGTGCTGCCCTTCTCGCGCAGATCGAGCTTCCGCTGGTCGACGTTCTGGCGGCCATGGAACGCGTCGGGATCGCCGCGGACGTACCGGCCATGGAGCAGCTCGAGGCCCATTTCGCCGAGAAGGTCCGCGAGGCACAGGGCGATGCGTACAACGCGATCGGCGGCGAGCAGATCAACCTGGGCTCGCCCAAACAACTGCAGGTCGTGCTCTTCGAGACCCTCGGCATGCCCAAGACCAAGAAGACCAAGACCGGCTACACGACCGATGCCGATGCCCTGACCGATCTCTACGCCAAGACGGAGCACCCGTTCCTGGAGGCGCTGCTGCGCCACCGTGACGCCTCACGACTGCGACAGACCATCGAGGGCCTGCTGAAGTCCGTGGCCGACGACGGCCGCATCCACACCACCTATCAGCAGACGATCGCCGCCACGGGACGCCTGTCATCGACGGACCCGAACCTGCAGAACATCCCGATCCGCACGGAGGAGGGACGCCGCATTCGCGAGGTCTTCGTGGTGGGACAAGGCTTCGAATCGCTGATGTCGGCCGACTACAGCCAGATCGAGATGCGGATCATGGCGCATCTGTCGGGCGACGAGGGGCTGATCGCGGCGTTCAGGTCAGGGGAGGACCTGCACCGCTTCGTGGGCTCGCGCGTGTTCGGGGTCTCGCCGCAGGACGTGACCCCGGCGATGCGCTCCAAGATCAAAGCGATGTCCTATGGCCTGGCCTACGGCCTCTCGGCATTCGGGCTCTCAAAACAGCTGCTGATTCCCACCGGCGAGGCCGCCACCCTGATGGAGGAGTACTTCACCCGGTTCGGCGGCGTCCGCGACTATCTGCAGGACGTTGTCGCCCAGGCCAGGGGGACCGGATACACCGAGACGATGCTGGGCCGTCGGCGCTACCTGCCGGACCTGACCTCGGACAACCGCCAGCGACGCGAGGCGGCCGAACGGATGGCGCTGAACGCTCCGATCCAGGGTTCGGCGGCCGATATCATCAAGCTCGCCATGCTCCGCGTGGATGGTGGCCTACGAGAGTCAGGTGCCGCGTCGCGGGTCCTGCTGCAGGTCCACGACGAGCTGGTCCTGGAGATCGCGCCCGGCGAACGTGAGGCCGTCGAGGCGCTGGTACGCAAGGAGATGGGCGCAGCCATCGAGATGGACGTCCCGCTGGATGTCAGCATCGGGGTCGGCGGGTCCTGGCACGACGCCGGACACTGATACTCGGGTTGCGGAGCCGGTAGCTCATGAGGATCCCGCCCGCGCGCAGCGCCTACCTGGTCGGTGTGGTCGTCACCGTGGCCCTGACTGCGCTTCTGACGTGGGGGGCCATGGCGCCGGGATACCTGCTGTATCGCGACTTCGTGACGGTGCCGGCGCCGGTGCTCAATGCGGCGGCGTTGGGGGCAGGAGGGGCGCCGCGCTCGGTGCCGCTGGACGTCGTGACAGCCCTCACGACCTGGCTCGTTCCATCCTGGCTTGTCCAGAAGATCCTTCTTGTCGCGCCACTTCTGCTGGCGGGATCTGGTGTGTCGTTCCTGTTGCGCCACCGGGGGTTCGCTGCAACCATCGTTGGTTCGGTTCTGGCCGTCTGGAACCCCTACGTCGCGGAACGACTGTTGCTGGGCCAGCCGCCGACCCTGCTCGGCTACGCGATGATTCCGTGGTTGATCGCAGCGGTTCGCTCGCAGAGATCGCGAGGATGGCGTATCGCGCTCGTCGCCCTCGCAGCGCTGCCGGCGGCCCTTACCCCGGTCGGGGGAGTGATGGCTCTGCTGACAGTCATCATCGCGGCAGCCAGCCTGGCCAAGGGGCGGCGCGTCGCTGATGCGGCTCTGCTCGCTCTGCCGGTGTTCTTGTTCTGTGTGCCGTGGATCGTCACTGGTCTGGGTGACCCGACCCGCGGGGCAACGCCGTCGGGCGCAACCGCCTTTGCGGTTGCCGCGGACTCACCCGCCGGTGTGATCGGCTCGGTGCTAACCCTTGGTGGCGTCTGGGCGCCGGGCGCCAGTCTCGCCTCGCGAGCCACCGTGACGACCTTGCTGGCCGAGCTCGTTCTGGTTGTGGTCGCGATCTGCGCCTGGTGGATCCTGCGGCGCGACTCACGGCTGCGCCGGCCGGCCGACCTCGCGCTCGCTGCGTACGCCTTGGTGGTGCTTGCCGTTCTTCTTGTTGCCGGCCCTGCGTTGCCATGGTGGCGTTCTCTGCAGACGGTGCCGGGTGTGGCGATTCTTCGGGACACCCATCGCCTTGTCGGCTTCGCGGCGATGTCAGTGTCCCTGCTGGGCGGCATCGCGGCCGCCCAAGTGGTCTCCGCGCGCTCTGGTCTGCGCGGGCCGCGCGGGTGGTTGCCCTCGTTTGCGGCGGTGCTGGCGCTCGTGGGTGTAGGGCTCCTGTCTGCTCCGGACCTCGCGGCGCGACTGCACACAGAGCTGCATCCGGTGAGCTTCCCGGGGCAGTGGGCCCAGGTGGTTGCAGCTGTGGACGGCTCGCCGGGCGACGGGTCGGTCCTGATCCTGCCGTGGCAGCCCTTTCGGCAGACCCGGTGGGCGGGGCCGCAGCCTTTCCTGGACCCCTTGCCGCGAGCCCTGGGCGCCGGCGTCGTCAGCGCCCGCGACCTGCTCGTGACTCGGGGGGGGCGCGACCTGTGGGTCGGGGGAGAGGATCCGCCGCAGGCGGAGCAATGGCGACGGGGCCGGGTCGACGGTGCCGAGCTGCGCCGGATCGGCGTTGGGTGGCTGGTCGAGTGGCTGGACAGCTCGGGAGAGCTGCCGACCGGGCACCAAGGGCTGACAAAAGTGCTTGACGGTCCGCATTGGCGAGTATGGCGAGTCGGCTGATCACGTTTGTCCTGGCCTTCTCGCTCCCAGGCGCACAGATCGGCTACTATTCGGTAACCACGTCTTGGAGGACCCCATGCCGTTGCCACACCGCGCCGATGATGGTTTTGTCCTGCCCACGCTAGCCGTCGCGGTGCTCAGCCTGTTGCTGGGAGGCGGCGCGGCCATTATCGCCGTGGACTCGGTGGTCAACAGTTACGGCTCCAACGACCAGGTTGCCGTTCAGACCGGTCCCAAGGACGTCATCGCTCCCGCGCAGGTCATCCCTTACGGCGGCTGAACCTCGTCTTGCCGGTGCGCAGTGCCTGACGGGTGATAGCGCCCTACGGGTTTCGAATGAGCGCCGGCCCGGCGTCCGTTGTCGAGTTCGGAGCACCGTGGCGGGCAACGCGCGACAGCAGATCCTCCCAGCTCGAGATCGTCCCCGCCCAGGTGAACCCTCGCGCATGTTCGCGTGCCGCAGCACCCAACGTGTCCCGCAGCAGCTGATCCGACAATAACCTCGAAACGGCAGCCGCCATCCCATCGAGGTCGTGCACGAGCAGACCTGTGCGGCCGTCCTTGATGGACTCTGAGAGACCTCCAGCCCCGTGGTAGGCCACCGTGGGGACCCCATGGCTGGCTGCTTCGACGACGTTGAGACCCCAGCCCTCCTTGATGCTGGGCGCCAACGCCACCCACGCCGCGGCGAGCTCGGCGTGCTTGTGCTCCTCCGAGAGGAAGCCCAGGTGAGCAACGCGGTCGGAAACCCCGCAGGCTTCAGCGTGTGCTCGCACTGTGGGAGCCCACCAGCCATCGCCGATGATGCGCAGGCGCAGATCTGGGTGCGACTCGCGAAGCTTGGCCAGCACGTCGATCGCTTGCTCGACGCGCTTGTGCGGCACAAGGCGGCCAAGGACCACCATTGTGGGATGGGTGGACCTGCCCACATCCGTGGACATCGGTTCGTCGGTGCCGTTGAGTATCACCGCGATGTGGCTCGCCTCGACACCGAGCTCGGCGAGCTCGTCCTTGGTGGGACCCGATACGGCGACATACTGTCGGCCGCGGTAGACCCTGGGAGACAGCCTGGACTCGATGACCCAGCCGATCCTGGCCGCGAGCGGGCCGAACACGACGGGCCACTGCTCCCGGTGGACGTGATGTACGAGAGATACCACGGGTGTCGATGTTGCCAGCGGTGAGAAGAACGGCAGCCCGTTCTGGACGTCGACTACGACATCGAACGGGCTCTCTTTGCGTTCCAGCCAACGAAGTCCGCGCAGTGCCTGCAGGTACACACCGACCCGGCCGCCGCGGCGCCGGAGCCGAACACCGTCGACTCTCTCATCCCGGGGTGCGTGTCCGTGGTCGGCGCACAGCAACGTCACCTCGTGACCACGCTGTACCAACCCGGTTGCGACATTGACGGCGTACCGTTCTGCGCCTCCGCCATCGGGATGCGTCAGATCGCGCCAGTTCAAAATGGCGATGCGCACGTGTGCTCCGAAGCGCTCGGGTGGATTGACTGCACCACAAGGTGAATTGATTGTTACCGTAGAGTAACCGGGTTAGGGTTCAAAAGTGAGTGAAGCTGGGGATGTGTACCCCTCGCCGTCCTCGGCCCCGCGGCTCCCGCCAATCGGATCCCTGCGCCGCTCCGTCGCCCTTTTCCGGGCGTTTCACGTCGAGCAGAGCGACCCAGACAGGTTCTACTCCCTGCTCGCGGCCGACTCGGTCCGCGAGGCGTCGCGGTGGTGCGACCTACGCGGCGCCCTGGTCCTGGACGTCGGTGGCGGTCCGGGGTTCTTCGCGGATGCCTTTCACGCTGCCGGCGCGTCATATGCGGGTGTCGACCCCGATGTCGGCGAGCTGACCGCCCGGGGCCAGGCGGGCACCAACACCGTCCGCGCATCGGGACTGCACCTGCCATTTGCCGACTCGAGTCTCGACCTGACGTATTCCAGCAACGTCCTGGAACATGTCCCGGACCCCGAGAACATGGCGCGTGAGATGGTGCGTGTCACGAAGCCGGGCGGGACAATCCTGATCTCCTGGACCCCATGGCTCTCGCCGTGGGGAGGACACGAGACCGCACCGTGGCATTACGTGGGCGGTCACTACGCCGCCGATCGCTACGCTGCCCGGCATGGACATCGGCCCAAGAACGACTTCGGCCGATCGCTGTTCGCGTGCTCAGTCGCCAGGATGAGCCGTTGGGCCAGAGCAGCCGAGGCGGCGGGGGATCTGGGCGTTGTTGCCATGTTGCCGCGCTATCACCCGTCGTGGGCCCGTTGGGTGGTCCGGGTGCCCGGGCTGCGTGAGGTGGTCAGTTGGAACGCCGTGCTGGTCCTGGTCAGGCAGTGAGCACGGCACCCGCCAACCAGGTGGTATGGCGTTCCAGAGTCGTCGTCATGTGTATCGCATTGTCAGCGCTGTGTTTTCTCCAGTCGCCCGGGCTGATCGTGCCGGACACGAAGCTCGACCTGACCGCGAACCCGGGCAGCTTTCTCCTGCGGGCGCTGCACCTGTGGGATCCGCACGGGGCCTTCGGCCAGCTGCAGAACCAGGCCTACGGTTACCTGCTCCCGATGGGGCCGTTCCATTGGGTGTTGTCATCTGCGGGCGTCCCGGCCTGGATCGTCCAGAGGCTCTGGTGGTCGCTGATTCTGTGTGTGGCCTTCGTGGGCCTGTGGCGCCTGGCCCGTGCGCTTCGGATCGGTGGGCCGTGGGCCCAGCTCGCGGCAGCACTGCTCTACGCCTTGAGCCCGCGGATGATTTCAGAGGTCTCCATCACCTCTGTCGAGGTATGGCCCATGGCCATGGCGCCGTGGGTTCTACTTCCCCTGGTCATCGCGTCGCCTCGTTCGTGGCTGTGGCGAATCAGCCGCTCAGCATTGGCTTTTGCCCTGATCGGCGGGGTGAACGCCGTGGCGACCGGAGCCGCCCTCATCCTGCCGACGTTGTGGTTCCTCACGCGGCGATGGGAGCGTCGGACCGCATTGGCCGGTGTCAGCTGGCTCGGTCTGGTCATGGCGGTCTCGTTGTGGTGGCTCTTGCCTTTGGTGCAGCTCGGCAGATACAGCCCCCCGTTCCTGGACTGGATTGAGGGCGCGGCCGTGACGACCGGGACGGCCAGCGTTTTCGAGTCGTTCCGCGGTACTTCCGCGTGGCTTGCCTTCCTGGCGGGTCCGGTCGGCCCGAGCTGGCCGGGGGGTTGGCAGTATCTGACGCTGCCGTTGCTCATTGTCGGCACGGCCGCCGTCGCGACGGCTGGCCTGGTGGGTCTTTGCTTGCGGTCAACCCCTCATCGACGTTTCCTGGCGATCGGGGCCGCGGTCGGGCTGTTGCTGCTCACGTTCGGTCATTCGGGTGCGGCAGGCTCGCCGGTAGCCAGCCTTGTGCAGGGTATGCTCGACGGCCCGCTTGCCGCTTTGCGCAACACTCACAAGTTCGAACTGGTCCTGCGGCTGCCGCTGATGCTCGCCGCGGCCCAGGCGCTGACATTCGGGGGCGTGCGTTTGCGCGCCATGAGGGCGCCCCGTTTCCTGGCGCCCGTGCTCGTGACCAGCCTCGTGATTCTCGTGACCTCCCCGGCGATCGTGGGTGGCATGGCACGGCCCGATGGCTACGTCGCCATCCCCGCGCACTGGTATCAGGCCGCAGCCTGGCTCGATCACCAGAGCGCGCCGGGAACGGTGCTCGTTGTCCCGGCATCCTCATTTGCGGACTTCACCTGGGGATCGACCAAGGACGAGCCGTTACAGGCGCTGATGCGTCGGCCTTTCGCGGTCCGGGACGCCGTGCCGCTGGGGTCGGCCGGCTCCACCAGGCTGCTGGACGAGATTCAGAGTCAGCTGGGTCAGGGCCAGGGCGGCCCCGGGCTGCGTTCCCTGCTCGAGCGTGCGGGCGTGCGCTACGTCGTGGCCCGCAACGACCTGCGGCTGGACGCACAGGGTGACCCGTTGATCGCCGTCCATGAGAGCCTGGCCGAGTCGGGGATCAGCCGGGTCGCGCAGTTCGGCCCTCCCACGGGTAGCCAGGTGGACAACCCGACACGGACGGTCGACGAGCGGACGCTCGTGCCTTACCCGAGCGTCGAGATCTTCGACGTCGGTGCGACTCAGGCCGTGAGCGTCGTTGCCCGTTCTCAGCTGGTGACCGCGACCGCCGGCCCTGAGGACGTCGCAGGGCTGGCTGGCCTGTATGGCGTGGACGGGGCGGCGGTGCTCGGTTCGGACGTCCTAGGTCACAAAAGCCTGTTGGCGACCGCGCCAAGCGTGCTCACCGATGGGCAGCGTAGGCGTGAGGTGTTCTTCGGTCGTGCGACGCACAACACCTCGCAGGTGCTGGCCATGGACGACCCTGGGCGGCAGCATCGCCGGGCTCTGGACTACGTCTCGGACGCTCGGGCGGGTGTGACAACGCTGGCCTGGGCGGGTGTCGAGAGTGTCCTGGCGTCGTCCTCGGCCTCCGACGCGAACGCCAGCCTGCGTCTGGGGACCGCGTACTCGCCTGCGGCCGCGGTCGACGGCGACCCGGGCACCCGATGGGTGTCTGGACGGTTCGGCCAGGCCAGCGGGGAGTGGCTCGAGGTCCGGTTCAGCAAACCGGTCGACGTCAGCACCATCGGACTCGAGCTCTCGGACCAGGCGCCCGTCGGCGCCGCGGCTCGATCGGTGGCCGTGACCACGGACCGTGGCACCCGATCAGCCACAGTGGACGGTTCCGTGGCCTTTCAGACGCTCCAGACGGCGGCCGGTCTCACCAGTCGGGTCCGGGTGACGAACACGTCCGTGTTAGCGGGGCCGGAGAACGGGTTCTCGATCGCTGATCTGAGCATTCCGGGGGTCAACCCAGTCACGAGCCTGACGCTGCCCGTATCGAGCCAACCCAGCGTCGACGCCATCATCCTGCGGGATCAGCTGCCCGGACGTTCGCCGTGCCTGCACGTCGGCGATCGTCCGCTGTGTCGCGCGTCGACGGGCCTGCTCAGCGAGGAGTCGGCAGGGATGCGGCGCCTGTTCAGCCTCCCGACCGCCCGGACCTATACGTTCAGCGGCGAGGTCCTTCCCCGGGACGGCGCCGCCCTCGAAAAGCTGCTGGCCAATCCGAGCGTCATCTCGGCGTCGGCGTCGTCGCGCGCCGTCAGCGCGCCGGAGGGTCGTCCCGACGCGGCCGTCGACAACAATCTCTCCACGGGATGGGTCGCGTCCGCCGATGATGCGTCTCCCTGGCTCAAGCTCAGCTGGCCACACCCACGTCTAGTACATGGACTCCAGTTCGAGACCGACCAGTACCTCGCAGGTTCGCGCCCCACAAGCGTCAAGGTGACGTTCGACTCTGGCGAAGTGCTATCGGCGGCGGTGAACGACGAGGGCTTCGTGCGATTCCCTCCCCAGTCCACCCGAACCCTGGACATCGCACTGGATCGGGCAAGAGGCGTCACCAACATCGACTCGGCCACCGGCCTGCGATGGACCCTCCCAGTTGGTCTTTCGGAGGTGCGGGTCCTGGGCGCTGAAGACCCGCGCGGACCGCTGAACCTGGCTCAACACACTGGCGTCCCATGCGGGTTTGGCCCCACTCTGGTAGTAGATGGCAGGCCCATCCCGACCCGGGTCGAGGGGACTGTGAAGGACATCGTGAGCCGACAGCCCCTGCGATGGACGGCCTGCGGCTCCAACGCGAAGGCCGATCCGGTGGCCGGCACGGTGGCCCTGGCAGCAGGGGCACACAGCGTCGTCGCCCGCGCAACGGGTGAGTTCGAGCCCTTGCAGATGTCCTTCACCACTCCGGGCGCGGCAGGCACGACGTCAACGGCACCGGTGGCCGCATCTCTGCTTCGCGACGACCCCAGCACCATGCGGCTTACCGTGGGCCAGCGGTCGGTGGAGTCCGTCCTGACGGTGGCACAGAACTTCAACGAGGGCTGGTCGGCGCGCGACGCCAGGGGCGCCTCGCTCGAGCCGATCCGCCTAGACGGCTGGAAACAGGGATGGGTCCTGCCCAGCGGTGCCGCCACGGTCGTGACTGCCCGGTTCACACCCGACGGTCCATATCGCGATGGGCTGCTTGTGGGGCTGTTGGCCCTTGTCTGCGCGGCAGCCTTGGTGCCAGTGTCACGGCGCCGGTCGTCGGGCTGGGCAGAGCGCGAGGCCTCGGGCGAAGCCAGGGTGCCGGCGGTGGTCGTCATCGGCTGTGGCGGGGTAGCGCTGGTTTTCATGTCGGGATGGACGGGGGTGGCGGTCGGCGTCATCGCCGCTCTGGTGGTTCTTGTCCGGGCCGGGGTGCTCCCTGGCTACCGGAGATGGCCCGGTGCCCGCGTCCCGACGCTGATCCTGGTGCTGGGGCTGTTAGCCGGGGCGTTGGCTGCGGCGCGGCCCTGGCTTCAAGGCTCGGCGGGCCTGGACTCCACGACGGTTCAAGGTTTGACGTTGCTGGCCTTCACCCTGGCGTGTGCCGAGGCCTTACGGGACGAGGTGCCCGCGGGAACGTCAGTCGGAGATGGCGAGACATCGAAACGGCGGTCACGGCGACCTCGCCTCATGATGGGCCGTTCGACCAGGCGGTAGCTGAGCGTCGCGACTATGACCGAGAGCGACAACGTCAGCCAGAACAGCGTCGCGAACCGTCCGGTGAACTCGACCTGGCCGGTCAGGCGCTCGACCACGCCCAGGACAATCACGTGATAGGCGAACACGCCGTAGGAGATGTCGCCAAGAAAGTGGCCCACTCGTCCGCCGAGGATCCGCACGGCCACTGGCTCGCCGGACTCGTTCACGCAGGCGACAGCCGGAAAGACGATCAGCATGGCCAGAACGGCGTAGAGCAGATTCTTGGTCGCCGCCTGGCCTGCCGAGGAGGGTGACAGATCGTAGGGGCCAGCGAGGGGCGAGGTCGCGAGCGCGAACACCGCCAGGGCGCCAGCCCATACGGTCCCGGGGTTGTCGGCCAGTTTCCCGAGGAACCCATCCGGTATCAGTCCTTCCGATCTCGCGACCTGCCAAACGGCCAAGGCCATCCCGGTCCCGAACCACCCGAGATAGCCCGGGAGCCACAGGCCGCTTGTCGGGTGGCCGTGGGTGGCAGTGACCGCCATCCAGACGGGCCCGGCAACAACGAAGACCCCGAGGACAACCAGCTGCCGGCAGACGTCTCTCCGACTCGAGAAGCCCGGACGGGTCAGCAGCCACGCGAGCAGAGGCAACAACACGTAGAAGGCACCTTCAGTGGCCAGACTCCACATCTGGGTCAGACCGGCGACCTGGTGATTATCGAAGTAGATGTGGATCAGTGCCGCATGCCGCAGATACAGCCCCAGGCCCACCTGCCGGTCGTGTGGAAGCAGGAAGGCCGCCAGCACGGTGGCGATCCACAGCGCCGGCAGGATTCGAAGCGCGCGGTGCCAGAAGTAGGTGCGCGTCTCCGGGCGGGGCCTCGCCTCCACCATCGCGACCAGGTGGGGGCGGTAGAGCAGGAACCCTGAGATAGCGAAGAAGATGGCGACGCCAGCGTCGAGCCGGGCCAGAGGTCCTGTGAACGGTCCGCGCAGTGCGTCCCCGCTCTCGAACCCGACATGGGTGCTCAGGACTGCGAGGGCGCCGATCGCGCGGAGACCGTCCAGGGCTCCGAAACGACGTCGAAGAGTGCCAGGCCCCGGCGGCGTCGCAGGTCTGGGTGTTGACGCGGCCTCTTCGGTCGTCACTTCTTGGGCGCCGGACTGCCGACTTGGACATCGCCGACGCAGACATTCGCATCAGGGTTCATTTCCTCGACCCGCACCTCGTCGCCGCCGCCGGTCATGGGCAGGAAGATCTGGCCCAGGCCCTTGTGCAGCTGAACCCTCTGCCGGTCTCTGCCGAGCACGACGGCGGCCTGCGTATCGCTGGCCGCCAGGTATCCAACCCGCACCGTCCAGGTCCAGTCATAGGCAGCCGCGGTCAATGGAACTGCGATCTCACCTGCCTGGGGGGTCCATCCGCATTGGCCGGGTAGTCGCGCCGGTGAGCTCATCCCGGCCACGGTCATCGGTACGAAATGACCATCCTCGGCCAGGTAGTACGGATTCGTGTATCTCTTGAGCGTGTACATCTCATGCCTGCGTTCGGCAGTCGCGACTGGCGCCATGAACCTGCTGGTCAGGTTGTAGCTGCCGAACAGCGGTCCCACGACGTCGACCGGGAGCGGCGCGTCGTAGACCTGTGCACTCGCCGGAAGAGTCGTCAGGGACTGTTGGGCAGTCAGGACAAACTTCCGGAAGGGGTTGGCCGTTGCGACAGTCGCGAAACCGCTGAGCGAATGAAGTGCGAGTGTGACCACAACCAAGCCGGCCGCGGAGCCGACACCCACGCGGACAGGTCGGGACAGGAGTGCTGAGAGGGAGCGGGCCAGGGGGAGCCAGGCGTTCGCCTCACCGCGCAGAGGCATGAGGCACATTCCGACGACGACGCTCAGAGGAAGGACCGAATCCGCGAGATATCGGGTGACGAGCCCGCTCCACTGGCCGAACTGCAACCGGCCCAGGGCGACGACGAAGAAGGAACACAGCAGGTAGACGCCCAACGAAGCCCACGCCCGACCGATCCGTTGTCGCACCATGAGCGTGCCGGTGATTACGCACAGAGCCAGGACCCAGCAGATCCATTCGAAGGCTCGCGGTGAGCTCGCCAGGGCGGTCGGTGTCCAGGCCCACGGCCCGCCGAAGACGCCTGGCACGAAATTGCGCAGGAGACTGGTATTGGCGAAGTCCCAGAACTGACCGGGTGATGGCAGCACCATCAACGCCGTGCCGTCGCGGGGGCCGGATCTGGTCAGGTAGAAGATGATGAAGCCGACGGCCGTCCCCAGATAGGAGACCCAGATGAGCCAGGTGCGTTTGAACAGGTCCAGCAGGGGCCGTGGTCGGATCACTGTTCCCGCAGACAGGGCGAGGGTCATCACGACCACGAACGGGAAGTAGACCAGGATCTTCTCGAAGCTGGCCATGCCGAACAGAACCCAGAGCGTTGCATAGGCGACTTCACGACGATCGCCCAGCCTGAGGTATCGGGTGTGATGGCGCAGCGCGCCCGCGAGGGCCGCCGTGAGAGGTAGCGCGGACAGCGCAGCGGCCAGCCAGGTGAAGGCATGCACCGTCAGCGGGGAGAGGCAGTAGAGGGCGAATGGCACAAGAACCAGCAGCCGCCGTCCGAAGAGCTCGGTGAGCAGGCGCCAGACCAGCACCGCGACCACGAGCTCACCAAGGATCAACAGGATCGCCGTCGCGCCCCAGTTCCACGGTGCCAGGTGAGCCAGGAGCCACATCACGCCGGCGGTGAAGGGAGTGAGATGGCCGGCGTCGATCGTGGTGAAGTAACCCCACCCGAGATTCTCCACAGCCTTGGTGGTGAAGACGTAGTCGTCGAAGTTGAAGAAGGCGTCCTTGATGATGCTGAACCGGATACCGAGGGCGATCACCAGCACCAGCAGCAGACCGGTTCGCACCGGATCGCGGGCGAGCCAATGATTGCTCGCGGTGTTTCCCGCTGTGGCCGGTTCTGCCGCATAGGTCTCGTCCGATGCCTGGGCGCCTGCGCTTGACACCGAACTCACCAACCGGTCCTTTCGTCGGAGGCGTTGCGTCCTCTGCAAGGATGGCGCCCCTGGTCTTCAACCTGTGATATGGCGAGGTTACCCGTTCGGGTGGTTCGAAACCTGAAGAAGTGCCCGCGCGATAACCCTCCCGGCGCCGCCTACTCACTGGTATGGTCCGCCAAGACTGTTTCATCAAAGGAGCCGGGATGCGTCGCATAGTGGGCTATGTCTGTCTCTTTCTGGGCGCCCTGGTGCTGATGGTGGGTGTCCTTGCCAAGCCAGTGCTCTACCACAACCTCGCCAAGGTTCCGCTGGATCAGAAGACAACTCTGGTCTCCATTGGTGAGCACATGTCGGCGCTGCAGGCTTCCGCAGCGGGCGTGACGGTGCTCACCGATGCCACGCTGCAGAATACGCGCGTCGTGGTGGGCATCCCAGCGAAGGCCAAGGGCAACAGCGCGTTCTGGGAGTACGTTGTCGTGTCGAAACAGGTGGGTGGGAAGGACCTGGACTACAGCCAGGAAGGCGTGTCGTTCGACCGGGTGAGCGGCCAGGCCACGAATTGCTGCGGAGACTACAAGTCCACGGGAACCATCCAAGACCCGTCCGCCATCAAGACTAACTTCACGCACAAAGGGCTCTTCTTCAAGTTCCCGTTCGACACCCAGAAGACCACCTACCAGTGGTGGGATGGCGACCTTGGGCGCACTGAGCCGATGAAGTTTCTGCGCACGCAGCAGATCCAGGGCGTGCAGACCTACGTGTTCCAGCAGAAGACCGGTCCGGAGACCTACGGTAAGCAAGCGGGGGTGCCGGGCTCACTGTTCAACACGACCAAGCCGGTCAATGCCGATGAGATCTATCAGAACACGCGCACGCTCTACGTCGAGCCCAATACCGGCCTCATCATCAACGGCGTCGAGCAGCAGAACAAGCGGCTCGAGGCGCCTGGTTTCTCCGCCGTCCCGATCACCCAGGGCACGATCGGTTACACCGCCGCGACCATCAAGCAGAACATTGCGGACTTGGGTTCCAAGGGCACGCTGCTCGGCTTCATTCACGGACCTCTGACCTGGATCGGCCTCCTGCTCGGCCTGCTCCTGATGGGTGCAGGGGCGTTCCTCGCGCTCGGCGGCCCGAAGGCCAAGGCATCCACGACCAGGCATTAGCCCGCCGCGACTGGGCCTGGTCGACCAGAAGTAGTCTGCTTACCGGTTTTCGCATACGAAGATTGCCGTCCCCGGAATGAGGGCGCCACGTAGGGGACTCCACCCGCCCCAGACCTGTTGGTTCCCCGGCGGCCATTCCGGTTCGACCAGATCGACCAGGCGGAGCCCGGCTGCGGTGAGCTCGCGAACCCGATCGCCCAGGGTGCGGTGATGTTCGACGTAGGTCGTGGTGCCTGACTCCTGCTCGACATACGCGGTTCGGTCGAAGTAGGAGCTGCTCACGGTCAGCCCCGGATAGCCGGGATCATCGGGCAACGCCCACCGGATCGGGTGAGTCGTGGAGAAGACGAACCCCCCGCCGGGGCGAAGCACTCGGGCCACCTGGGCCATCAGCGCGGCCGAGTCAGCGACGAATGGCACCGCGCCGTATGACGTGAAGACCACATCGAACGAGCAGTCAGCGAACGGGAGGCTGGTCGCGTCGCACTGTACCAGCGGCACGGTCAACCCCGACTGGGCCGTGAAGCGCCGGTTAAGGTCAGCCCCCTTTCGAAGCATGCCGCCTGAGATGTCGGTGGCTACCACGCTGGCGCCGCGCCGAGCGGCATACCGGCTGCACTGAGCGGCTCCGGCACCAATCTCGAGCAACTGCGCACCGCGGATCTCCCCAAGCAGACCGGCCTCGGCCTCACGCAGGCCCTCGGGCCCCCACACGAAGTCGTCGTCGCCAAGGAAGGACCCGTGCTCGGCGTAGTAGCCGTCCGCCTCGACGTCCCACCAGGTCCGGTTGGCTAGAGCCGTCTCGATCGGATCGGCTTCGCGCCGAGCCGCGCCAGATCGGTCATTGTCTTGGTCTTGGTGGTGGTCTTGGTCGGTGTTTCCTTCAATGTCCTGGTTCGGGTCGCTCACGCTGACTATCCTGCCCGAGGCCCCTGCGTTGACCTGAGTGAGGCCTCATCGGTAAGGTTTGCAGGTCTGCTACGAAAGCCCTGAGGTGACCTGCATCGGTCGCCCTCATAAGCGCGTCAGCAAGCGCATCAAAAAGACACCAATTTCCACCCGCACCGTCCACCCGGGCGCCCGACATGTTGTGTCGCGAGCCTTTAGTCAATCTGTCCACAATCGGAGTCCCAACTACATGACTGCCAGCCCGGCCGTGAAGGCCAGCCCCCAGGTCGCGATCAACGACATCGGATCTGAGGAGGAGCTTCTCGCCGCGATCGACGCGACGATCAAGCATTTCAGCGACGGCGATATCGTCGAAGGAATCATCGTCAAGGTTGACCGTGACGAGGTTCTGCTCGACATCGGCTACAAGACCGAGGGTGTCATCCCCTCTCGCGAACTTTCCATCAAGCACGATGTCGACCCGGCTGACGTCGTTTCCGTGGGTGATGCAGTCGAGGCCCTTGTCCTCCAGAAGGAGGACAAGGAGGGCCGGCTGATCCTGTCCAAGAAGCGCGCACAGTCCGAGCGCGCCTGGGGCACGATCGAGAAGATCAAAGAAGAGGACGGCGTCGTCACGGGTACCGTCATCGAGGTCGTCAAGGGTGGACTCATCCTCGATATCGGCTTGCGCGGGTTCCTGCCTGCCTCGCTGGTCGAGATGCGCCGCGTCCGCGACCTCCAGCCGTACGTCGGCAAGGAGATCGAGGCCAAGATCATTGAGTTGGACAAGAACCGCAACAACGTGGTCCTGTCCCGCCGCGCCTGGCTCGAGCAGACCCAGTCCGAGGTTCGCACCACGTTCCTCAAGGAGCTCCAGAAGGGTCAGGTCCGCTCTGGGGTCGTCAGCAGCATCGTCAACTTCGGCGCCTTCGTGGACCTTGGTGGCGTCGACGGTCTGGTCCACGTCTCCGAGCTGTCCTGGAAGCACATCGACCACCCGTCCGAGGTCGTCGAGGTCGGCCAGGAGGTCACCGTCGAGGTGCTCGACGTCGACATGGACCGCGAGCGTGTCTCGCTGTCCCTGAAGGCAACGCAGGAAGACCCGTGGCAACACTTCGCGCGCACCCACGCGATCGGCCAGGTCGTTCCGGGCAAGGTCACCAAGCTGGTCCCGTTCGGTGCGTTCGTCCGCGTGGACGACGGCATCGAGGGCCTGGTCCACATCTCCGAGCTGGCCGAACGCCACGTGGAGCTGCCGGAGCAGGTTGTCAACGTCGGTGACGACATCTTCGTCAAGGTCATCGACATCGACCTGGAGCGTCGCCGTATCTCGCTTTCGCTTAAGCAGGCCAACGACCCCAGCGGCGCGGTCGCCGAGTTCGACCCGACGATGTACGGCATGGCTGCCGAGTACGACGAGGCCGGCAACTACAAGTACCCCGAGGGCTTCGACCCCGAGACCAACGAATGGGTCGGCGGTCACGAGGAGCAGCGCGAGAAGTGGGAGAAGCAGTACGCCCAGGCTCACGCTCGCTGGGAGGCGCACAAGATTCAGGTCGAGGAGGCCATCAAGGCTGACGCCGAGGCTGCAGCCAACCCGGAGAAGCCGACCAGCTACTCCTCGAACGGTGCATCGTCCCCGGAGTCGAACGGTCCGTCCTCGTCCTCGTCCGACTCGGCGCCCGCTGAGGGCACGCTGGCTTCGGATGAGGCGCTCGCCGCTCTGCGTGAGAAGCTCACCGGGAACTAGGTCTGATCGAGTCACTGGCATCATCACGAAGGCCCCCGTCACGACGGGGGCCTTCGTGCGCTCGGGCTTGAGTGGGGGAGACCAGGAATCGAGCCTTGATCGCGCTAGAGTCGGGCGCATGCTCCGTGTAGGACTCACCGGTGGGATCGGCTCGGGCAAATCGACCGTGGCACAACGGTTTCGGGAGCTCGGGGCTGTGGTCATCGACGCAGACCAGCTGGCGCGTGAGGTCGTCGCCGTCGACTCGGACGGCCTGGCCGCGATCCGCCAACGCTTTGGTGACGTGGTGATGACACCCGATGGTTCTCTGGACCGTGGCGCCTTGGGCGCGATCGTCTTCGCCGACGCGCGGGCGCGTAAGGATCTCGAGGCGATCACCCACCCGCTGATCGCTGCTCGAACCCGCCTGCTCGCGGAGGCGGCAGCGCCTGAGAAGGTCGTGGTGCATGAGGTGCCACTGCTCGCTGAGCTGGACAAGGCCGCCGCGTATCACCTCACTCTTGTCGTCTGCGCTGAGAACGACATCCGTATGGCGCGCCTCACCGGTGGGCGCGGCTTCGCTGAGGCCGATGCGCGGGCTCGCATCGAGGCCCAGGCCAGCGATCGTGCACGCCGGGCGGCTGCTGATGCGTGCCTGGACAACAACGGAACCGTGGATGGGCTTCTGACCCAGGTCGACGCGCTGTGGCAGGACAGGATCGTCGGCTTCAACGACAACCTGATGAGTGGTTCTCCCAGCCGTCGACCTGACCCCCCGGCGCTTGTGGCATATGACGATTCGTGGCCGCTCGCGGCGACACGGCTCAGCCGGCGGACAAGTCTGGCGCTGGGAGGGCGGGCGGTGGCCGTCGAGCACATTGGGTCGACCAGCGTTCCGGGTCTGGTCGCCGAGGATGTGATCGATCTGCAGGTCGGCGTGCGGGTGCCGACCGATGCCGACAACTCGGCATTCATACGCGCACTGACGGACAAGGGCTTTCCTCGCGCAGCGGGCGAAGACCTCACGTCTGAGCGCGTGCTGCCATGGGTTGACGATGCGACCCTGCGGCGCGAGCGCCTTCACGGCAGCGCTGACCCGGGACGGATCGCGCGCCTACACGTGCGTGAGGTCGATGGAGCGGCTTGGCGCACCGCGCTCCTGTTCCGGGACTGGCTGCGCGCGGAGGTCGACGAGCGCGAGGCCTATGGCGCCCTCAAGCGTCACCTGGCGGAGACTGCCACCACGACAACGGAATATGTGCAGTCTCGGGGGTCATGGTTGGAGAAGGCCTTCGCGCGAGCGGATGCGTGGGCTGGGCGTACCGGATGGAGCGCCAGGTAAGCGGTCAGAGCAACCCGGAGAGTGTCCACGGTCAGGGCGATGAGCTCGACCCACGATTCTCGTTGGCCGGTGAGCGCACGGCGCTTGCCTGGCCGCGGTTTACCGCGGCAGCCGGTGTGCCGGTCGTCGGGTGCACCGCAGCTTCGGGCGGCTGCGGCACGGGCATGGACCGTTCTCGCCATTGGACCCCGTGCCTCGCGTCGCTGTGGTGACGGGCCTGGTGGCGGTTTTCGGCCTGGCAACTTCGCTGGTCCTTGTATTGAGCGCAACCGAGCAGAGCTGAAGCCAGCACCGAACCGGTCCAGAGCTGAACTGAGCAGGTGACCGCCGTCGGTGTAGACGTCTACGGTTGACCTATGCGGCCCACGACGGATCTTCAGCGGACGGTTGCCCCATTCCATGTGGTCGCCGACTTTGCGCCCAGCGGCGACCAGCCGACGGCGATCGCCGACCTGACCAAGCGGATCCAGGCGGGGGAGCAGGACGTCGTGCTGCTGGGTGCGACTGGCACGGGCAAATCGGCCACCGCTGCCTGGCTCATTGAACAGGTGCAACGCCCGACGCTGGTCATGGCGCCAAACAAGACGCTTGCCGCGCAGCTGGCCAACGAGTTCCGTGAGCTGCTACCGGACAATGCCGTCGAGTACTTCGTCAGCTACTACGACTACTACCAGCCTGAGGCGTACATCGCCCAGACGGACACCTACATCGAGAAGGACTCCTCGATCAACGACGAGGTGGAGCGGCTGCGGCACAGTGCCACGAACTCGCTGCTGACCCGGCGTGACGTCATCGTGGTGGCCTCCGTTTCCTGCATCTATGGCCTGGGGACTCCGCAGGAGTACGTCGACCGGATGGTCCGCCTCAAGGTCGGCGCACAGATCGTACGCGACGACCTGTTGCGTCAGTTCGTCCAGATGCAGTACACGCGCAACGACATTGCGTTCACCCGCGGCACCTTTCGTGTGCGCGGGGACACGGTGGAGATCATCCCGGTCTATGAGCAGCTCGCGATCCGGATCGAGTTCTTCGGCGATGAGATCGAGCGCATCTACACCCTGCACCCGCTCACGGGTGAGATCGTGCGAGAGGAGGAGGAGATGTATGTTTTTCCCGCGACGCACTACGTGGCAGGCCCTGAACGCATGGAGCGGGCGGTTCGCGGCATCGAGGCTGAGCTCGAGGAACAGCTGGCCGCGTTCGAGAAGCAGGGCAAGCTGCTGGAGGCCCAACGGCTGCGGATGCGCACGACCTATGACCTGGAGATGATGCGTCAGGTCGGCTCCTGCTCCGGCATCGAGAACTACTCACTGCACATTGATGGTCGGGCACGAGGCTCTGCGCCCAACTGCCTGCTCGACTACTTCCCGGAGGACTTCCTGCTGGTCATCGACGAGTCGCACGTCACCGTGCCACAGATCGGAGCCATGTACGAAGGCGACATGTCGCGCAAACGCAACCTGGTTGATTTCGGGTTCCGGCTGCCCAGCGCGATGGACAACCGGCCGCTGCGCTGGGATGAGTTTCTGGGAAGGACGGGGCAGACGGTCTATATGTCGGCGACGCCGGGGACATACGAGCTGGCCAAGGCCGACGGCGTGGTCGAGCAGATCATTCGTCCGACCGGCCTGGTCGACCCACAGATCGTGCTTAAGCCGACCAAGGGCCAGATCGACGATCTGCTGCACGAGATCGGCGAACGCACGGCCAAACACGAACGGGTACTGGTCACCACGTTGACCAAGAAGATGGCCGAGGACCTGACTGACTACCTGCTGGACAAGGGCGTCAGGGTGCGTTATCTCCACTCGGAGGTCGACACGTTGCGCCGCGTCGAGCTGTTGCGCGAGCTGCGGATGGGAGAGTACGACGTCCTGGTCGGTATCAACCTGCTGCGTGAGGGCCTTGACCTGCCAGAGGTCTCACTGGTGAGCATTCTGGACGCCGACAAGGAGGGGTTCCTGCGCTCCGCCCGAAGCCTGATCCAGACCATCGGCCGTGCCGCTCGCAACGTCTCCGGCGAGGTTCACATGTACGCCGACAAGGTCACGCCTTCGATGGAGCAGGCTATCGACGAAACAACTAGGCGGCGCGCCATCCAGGTGGCCTACAACCTGGAAAGGGGTCTGGATCCCCAGCCTCTACGCAAGAAGATCGCGGATATCACCGATCTGCTCGAGCGCGAGGACGCCGATACCGAGGCTCTGCTGGGCAGCGGTCGATCCCAGTCACGCGGGAAGGCCCGCGGTGGCGCCGGCGGACGGGGCGCCCTGGCCGCCGATATCGGAGTGTCCAGCGGGCGACTGGCCGAGATGCCTGCCGCCGACCTGGCCAATCTCATCCAGGAGCTCACGGCGCAGATGCACCAGGCCGCCTCCGACCTGCACTTCGAGCTCGCCGCCCGGCTGCGCGATGAACTGGGCGATCTCAAGAAAGAGCTGCGTCAGATGAACGAAGCAACCCGATGAGTCTGGGCCCCACCCATGTCGCCACCACCCAGGTCGCCGCAGCACAGCGCTGACGGCAACGAACACTAGAAGGCATTGGCCCCGGACTCTGGGATACTGTTCGTATCAGGGAGGGGAGTATCCCCGCGCGGCGTCCTCGTCAACACGGATCAGCAGAGTCTCTGAGCCCGGCTGCTCCCGGGGAGTCGGTCTGCCATCAGGGCGGGAGAGACCTCCGGCCACTTGCTCCTGCACCGTGACAGGAAGGCGTTCCCCCGATGAATATTCCACCGTGGGTCTGGATCCTGACGGTCGGGCTGACGGGCGCAGTCCTGCTGGTGGACGTGGTGATCATCGGTCGCAGACCCCACGTCCCGTCCATGGCCGAAGCAGGGCGCTACCTCGCCATGTACGTGGTCTTCGCCGTCCTGTTCGGAGCGGGTGTGTGGTATTTCTCTGGCGCCGACTTCGCTGCCCAGTACTACGCCGGCTGGCTGACCGAGTACAGCCTGAGCGTCGACAACCTCTTCGTGTTCCTGATCATCATGGCCAAGTTCGGTGTCCCCGAGAAGCTGCAGCAGACTGCCTTGATGGTCGGCATCGTCATCGCACTGATCCTGCGCGGCATCTTCATTGCGATCGGGGCCGCAGCCATCAACCAGTTCTCCTGGATCTTCTACGTCTTCGGCGCATTCCTCATCTACACCGCCGTCACGCTGGCCAGGGAAGGCGGCAGCGACGACGACGAGTTCAAGGAGAACCGCATCCTGAAATGGGTCGAGAGCCGATTCCCGGCAACGAACGAGTGGCAGGGCACCAAACTAGCCATCAGGTCCAACGGGAGCCGCATCATCACGCCGATGTTCATCGTCATCCTGGCCTTGGGCACCACCGACCTGCTCTTCGCACTGGACTCAATTCCCGCGATCTTCGGTCTGACCCAGGAGCCCTTCCTGGTGCTGACAGCAAACATCTTCGCGCTCATGGGTCTGCGCCAGCTCTATTTCCTCATCGGTGGTCTGCTCAAGCGCCTGGTCTATCTAGGTATCGGCCTGGCCTTCCTGCTCTCGTTCATCGGCATAAAGCTGATCCTGCATGCGGCGCACGTCAACGAGCTGCCGTTCATCAACGATGGGCACCCCGTGCGGGGTGCTCCGGACATCTCGATCGGTCAGTCACTGACGGTCATCATCGTCATCCTGGCCATCACGACGATCGCGAGCCTGCTCAAGAGTCGCAAGGACAACGCGGTCACGGAGGTGCTCTGACGTACCTCCAGTGGCGCGAGTTGGATCGCGCGCCAGGGCTGGTGCGGGGGATCTCACTGGTTCGTGGTCTCGGCCAACGCTTCGGGTGTTGAAGGCACGGACCTCCTACTCATCACCAGTCCACTGGCCGCAACGACGCACGCCATGCCGAGCAGCTGTGATGGGTTGAGTCTTTGGCCAAGCACGAACAGTCCTGCCACGGCGGCCACGGCCGGTTCGAGGCTGAGCAGGATGCCGAACACGTGGGCAGCCAGTCGCCGCAGGGCGATCAGCTCCAGGGAGTACGGGAGGACCGACGACAGCACAGCGATGGTGGCACCCCGCCAGAGCGCGTCAGGGGTCCACAGTGCTGACCCCGCGGTCGCCACCCCGACGGGAGCCACCAGCGCGGCTGCGATCGTCATGGCGATGGCCAGCCCGTCAAGCTGGGCGAAGCGCGCACCCGTACGACTGCTGAAGACGATGTATCCCGCCCAGGCAGCTCCAGCAGCCAGGGCGAGTCCTAGGCCGGTCAGGTCAATCTGCGCCCATGGTGTGCTGGTGACCCCGGAGATCAGGATAACGCCGATCGCCGCACCGGCAACGGCGAGCAGATCCTTGCGACGGTGGGACAAGACGGTGGCCAGCACCAGCGGACCGATGAACTCCACGGTGACCGTCACGCCGATGGGTATCCGGGCCAACGCCCCATAGAAGAAGAGATTCATCATCGCCAGGATCGCGCCGAACGAGCCGACCACCAGCCAGTCCCCTGCGGTTCGGCCCCGCAGCCGGGGCCGAACGACAATGAGCAAAACCGTGGCCGCAATGGTCAGCCGCAACGTCACCGACCCGAACACGCCGACCACGGGGATCAGTGTGGCCGCCATCGCCCCACCGAACTGCACCGAGATGACGGCTGCGAGCACCAGCAGCGGTGCGGGGATCCGACGAGTCACCCGGCGCTCGCGGTGGGGGCGGGCAAGAACGGCACCCGGCCGGCCCCGATGAGGGTTTTCCTGCGTGCCGGAGTGAGAAGTTCCTCGATGACCACCGAGCCTGTCTGCGGGGCGTGGAGCATCCGGGACGGCCCTGTGACGATGCCCACGTGATGTGGTCGCATGCCTTCATGAGCGAAGAAGAAGAGGTCACCGGGTTGGGCCATGACCGCCGGGATGTGCTCGCAGGCGTCGTACTGATCGTCGGCGTCTCGAGGGACGACCACGCCAAGTCGGCGCAGGCTCAGGTGGACCAGACCCGAGCAGTCCAGCCCCACATCGCACAACCCGCCCCACAAGTAGGCGACGCCCAGGTGTGTGCGCGCCACCGCGATGAAGTCCCTGGCGTCTGCTCCGACCTCGGGGCGGCCGTTCACGGTCGCCAGCGGCGCGCAGTCGGGGACCTGCTCACGGACATGCGCGGCGAGCACCCATCCCGGATAGCCCCGTGCATCCAGGGTGCTGGGCTGCAGCGGTGCGACGATCTGGAGCCAGCCCTGATCGGGGGACCCTGCCACCCGGCCGCTCCCATCGCCGGTGATGAGCACCGGCTCGCAGCACTCGAGCTGGGTAAGCACCCGGCCGTGCAGGCCCAGGCGGGCAGCGGCCGCGTCCAGGTCGGCCAACCAGGCGAGCACATCGGGTTCTGGCGCAACAGCCCAGGCATCCACGTCGCGGGGGGCCGTAGGGCTGGCCCAGAGCGCGGTGAGGGGAACGGTGATGTAGCCGCGACTGTTCACGCTCGACATCGTCACACGTGGCCGGGTCCACCGCGGGACCTGGGTCAGCGACACAGGCAGAACGGGTGACCAGCCGGGTCCGCGTAGACCCTGAAGCTGCTCGTCTCGTCAGCCTCGGGTGCACTCGTTGGCGAGAGGGCAGTGGCGCCAAGGGCGAGCGCTCGCCGGTGCGCGACGGCCACGTCGTCCACGGTCAGGTCGAGATGCAGCTGCTGCGGCGGCCCGTCCGGCCACTGGGGCGCCACATAGTTGGTGGCGCGCTGAAAGGCCAGCGAGACCCCTGAACCGTCGCCGCGCAGGCTCTGCCACGAGTCGTCTCCGTCGTCGGCGATCTCCTGACCCAGAAGACCCGCGTAGAACTCGGCCAGAGCACGAGGATCAGGACAATCGAGCACGACGGTGTCGAAGCGGCCGACAGGAACGCGCGCTGATGGGGTGCTCATGCCAGGCAGCCCATCGGTCCGGCTCCGGACCCGGTAGTGGCCGTCGCCTTGGCGTGGGCACCACGACGGCCGTGAACCAGAGCAACCACGTGCGCGACAGCTGTCTTGAACCGCGATGACGCTTCACTCGGGTCTGTGGCGGCGGACTGGGCCGTGGCGATCCGCTCGTGGCGTCGTGCAGCGGCCTCCAGCTCGTGGGTGCGCTGATCAGTCAGGGCCTGGTAGATCTGGTGGGGAACCATGGTGACCTCCTGGTGATTGTCCGGTCATCGGTGGTGATAACCGCTTAAACCAGAATGCCAGTTAGTTTGACTTCGCGCAACTGCCTATTTTGCTACACTGGTTACATGCCAGCGGCCAGTGAACTCGTCCGTCTCGACGTCTGCGGTGACCCCGCAGACCTGGTCGTGCGGTTCCTCAACACCCTTGACGTCGAGGCCGGCACTGATGCGATTGACACTCTCGATGGCTGGGTGTCGTGGCTTTCGGCTCAAGGCCTGGATGGTTGCTTCGGACCACAAGATCTCGGTGCTCTCGGCCGGGCTCTCGAGCTGCGCGGCGATCTGCGGGCCCTGGCCATGGGCGAGCAGCATGCTCAGGGGCGGCAGGTCGACGTACAGGTGGCGTTGACAGCCGACGGTCAGGTCGAGCTGAGCGCGCCTACGGCCGCGGGGTTCTTGGCGGCAGCTGCAGCAAAGGTCGCCATCGAGACCCGGATCGACCGGATCAAGATCTGCCCGGCGGACGACTGCCGGTGGGCGTTCTACGACACCTCTCGCAACCGTTCGCGGCAGTGGTGCTCGATGCAGGTGTGCGGCAACAGGGCCAAGGCCCGTGCCCATCGCCAACGCAGCGCATCCGCCTGATCGCCCCTCACCTGCCTACCGGCTTCGCTCTGCCCACTCCTGAAGACGTGGGCGCTGCGCTCCGAGCGCGGTGTCAGCCCCGTGGCCGGGATAGATCCACGTGTCATCGCATAGACGTCGAAGATCCGGGTCTGGACATCGCCCAGCAACGAGGCGAAGCGCTCGTGGTCCTCATCGACATTACCGACGCCGCCGAGAAAGAGGCGGTGGGCACCTTGCGCGGGGCCGCTGAAGATTCGGAGTTCAGGGTGTTTGGGTTGACCCCGGCTGGTAGACACAACGGCGGGGGCCGAAGGACTCGACCCTGGATGGACGCCGAGCGCATTGAATACTCGGAACTGATGGGTTCCTCGGTGCGCCTCCTGGGCAGGCAGCACGACCAGCTGTCGCCCCTGTAGTCAGAAACCTGCAACCAGGGCGATGACGGGACGACGAAAGGGCTTTGAAGCGCGGCTCAGCTGGCCTTGACGGTGCTGGCGTCCTTATGGCTCGTGCTGGGAGTTGCGTACCTCGTTGCTAGTCGACAGGCATGGCCGGGGGGCTTGGAGCACGGCCCAGGTGACCTTCCCACCATCGGCGGTGGGCAGAACCCCGGACGCGCGTGAGAGGAGAGCGACGACGGAGAGCCTTCGCCGGTGCAGGTCAAGGTCTGAAGGCCGCTGACCTGGCAGTGCGGGACCGTGCTCTCGAACTGTCAGGCGTAGGGCCCCACGGTCCCAGACGATGGCCACCTCGTGGTCGGTGCTGACATCCATCGTCAAGTCAGCCACGAGCTCGCTGAGCACCAGGCTCGCAAAGGGGATGACCGATTCCAACCGCCAGTTCAGCAGGGTGCGCGTGACGAATCGGACAACAAAGTCAACGGCAACTCCACACAACGGATCCGTCGATTGCCCGTGGAGGCATCGTCATCATCTCCACTGCGTTTCTGGGTGGAGCTAACCCGACGAACAACGTCGTACGGGACAACAGCGCCCACGGCAACCGGCCCGCTGACATCTTCTGGGACGGCAGTGGATTCGGGAACAAGGTCGTAGCCCACAATTGTCGCAGGGCCGTCCCCGGCAGCCTCGGGTGGTGCGTCAGCCACCACTAGCCTGGACAGAGCGGGCGGGACTGACGGCCTGTTCCAGAGACACGGTAGGGCCCCGAGCCGCTCATCGCGGCCGGGGACCTGTCCGAGGTTCATGTCCTTGGATCCTGGCAGTCCGAGGTCATCGGACCGCCAGTGTTGCCGACCGTGCCTGGTCGGGGATCAGCCGAAACCGTTGCGAAGGTTGCCATCGTGCAGCGTCTCGACAGAATCAAGATCTTTTTGGCGGACGACTGCCAGTCGGCCTTCAAGGACACCTCACGGAGTCTTTCCCGTCAGTGGTGCAGGATGAAGCTAGACATCACGAGGGCCAATGCGGACGCCTTTGTCAACGCAGAGCATGCGTCCGAACCGGCTCGCAGTGAAGGGGTTCATGCAGCGGCGGCATCTGCGGCTACCAGCCTCGCTCACGCCACTCCTGCAGATGTGGGCGTTCGGCGCCGAGCGTAGTGTCCGCTCCGTGACCGGGATAGATCCAGGTGTCATCCTCATAGACGTCGAAGATCCGGGTCTGGACATCGCCCATCAGCGAGGCGAATCGCTCACGGTCGCTCTGGACGTTCCCGATACCGCCCGGAAAGAGCGAGTCACCTGTCCAGATGTGAGTGTGCCCGACCACATCGTCGTAGACCAGTGCGATCGATCCCGGCGTGTGCCCACGCAGGTGGATGACGTCCAGGGTGATGTCACCGAAGGCGATCGTGTCTCCGTGTGCCAGGCGACGAGTGGGCAAGACGGGCAGTGCGTCGGCGTCGGCCTCCCCCGCCGCGGTCATCGCCCCGGTCGACGCCACGACCTGCGCAAGGGCACGGTGGTGATCCCAGTGCTGGTGGGTCGTTACGATCATGTCCAGGCCGCCGCTGCCCTCGCGCAGCAGCGACATGATTCGCGGCGGGTCCTCCGCTGCGTCGATGAGCAGCTGTGCGCCCGTGCCAGCGCACGTCAGCAGATAGACGTTGTTCGCCATCGCTCCAACGCTCGCCTTGCGGATCGTCAGCCGAGTCAGGTCACGCTGGGCGCTCGGTCCATCAGAGATTACGTCACCGGTGTAGTCCATGAGGCACATCCTGTCACCGGGTATCTAGTCATAAATGACTATTGTTCTAGGTCAATCCAGAATGGACCCTCAAATCCCTATACAAATTCAGTATAGGTAGGGTGTCCAGTTGGTGATGATTTGGTATCAATTGGTCAATGATTTGGGTATCTGTTTCTTGCAGGTGCGGGGTGAACGGCCCCTTTCTGAGGGCGCGCGAGGACCACGCCGCAAATAAATGGGGAGGGTGGACAGTGGCTGCTGCACGGGGGCTAAAGCCGATTGGTCGCCAGAGCGAGGCGTTTAACCATCTGGACACCGTACGCGCGCTCTGTCACGACCTGCGCCAGCCGGTGGCGGCCATCCTGCTGCTGGCGGCGGCCGAGAGTTGCGATACACGACGCCGGATGGACGGGATCCTCGACCAGGCCCAGTGGTTGGCTGAAATGGTCGAGGGAGTCATCGGCGACGCGGCCGACGACGTGCCTCGAAGGGTGGACGTCGTCGACCTGGCATCGCGCTGTGTGCTGCGGGCGTAGCGCACAGCCGACTGTGAGATCGGGTTCAGCTTCACAGAACGCGCCATGGTGCTTGCCGCTCCGGTGGCGCTCAGCCGTGCCGTCGGCTGCGTGCTGGACAATGCGGTGCGGGCGGCCGGCCCAAGCGGTCACGTCACCGTTGACGTGACGGGCACTGTCCGCGAGATCATCATCCGTGGCCTTCGCCCCGTAACAGGTGCAGTTGGTCCAAGGACCCTGTGACCGCCACCGCACACGGCTTGCGGCTGCTCCATTGACGCCCGCGAGCCTCCGGCCAGCTCGGAACCTCAACCCCAGGAGGGCAGTACGGGCAGGGCATCCTTGCTGGACACCCTGGCGCCATCGCCTCGTGCGAGCCAGAGCAACAGCGCGGCGTTCGTCCCGTTGACCTCCTGGGTACCGGCCCCGATCGTCCACCTGTCACCGGCGTCACTGCGCAGCGAGATCGCTGGCGCCTGACCGGCGGACCTCATCCGCTCGACGGCATTGTTGATCGCCCGCTTGACGAACCCGGGGTCGGCGTTGGCGAACGTGTATCCGGCGTCGAGGTCGACGTGGTGGAACACGACCTCCATCAGCCGCAACGTCGGTAGCTGGCCGCCCAGGACTCTGCGCCCCGCTCGCATCTCGACCTCGACGTGCTCCGGTGGACCGGCCAGACCGGCTGCCGCTGAGGCGAACCGCGCTGCAGAATCCCCCAGATCTGCGAAGATCTCCTGGGCGCCGCGGGTAGAGCCGGCCACGATGTCAGCGTCGCGTGCCTGCGGAGACTCGTACATGGCAACAGGTGTGCCCGCTGTTGCCCAGCTGACCAGCTTCCCCAACGCATCTGCGTTACGGGCGAGGTGTGAGAGCACATGGGCGCGGGTCCACCCCTGGCAGAGGCTGGCCGCACGCACGGTCTCGTCATCCAGACCCGCTGCTGTCCGCATCAGCAGACTGGTCTCGTGAGCTAGTAGCCCCAGGTTGTCGGACAGGTGTGAGGAGGTGGTCATCCGTCTGCCATTCCTTCGGAGGGAGTAACTTCGGTGGGCGTCTTCTCGGCGTCCCGCAGAGCGATGGCGGCACCGATCAACGCCAGGTGGGAGAAGGCCTGCGGGAAGTTGCCGACCATGCGGTCATCCATCGGGTCATACTCCTCGGAGAGCAGACCGACGTCATTGGCCAGCGCCACGAGCCGGCGCATCAGTGCGTGCCCCTCCTGCAGGCGTCCGGTCTGGGCGTAGGCGGTGACCAACCAGAAGGAACACGCCAGGAACGGATGCTCATCGCCGGGCAAGCCGTCCAGCCCGGCATCTGTGCGGTAGCGAAGCACCAGGCCATCGCGCAGGAGCTCTTGCTCGACGGCGCGGACCGTACCCAGGAACCGGGGGTCGTTCGCGGGCAGGAACCCGACGCTGGGCAGCAGGAGAAGTGAGGCGTCCACCTCTGTCGTGTCGTAGTGCTGGGTGAAACAACCCTTCTCGTCGTTGTACCCGCGGGACATCACCTCGGCGTACACCTTGCTCCGCAGCTCGCGCCATTTCTGGACCGGACCCTGTAGCCACTGCTGCTCGACAGCCTTGATGGCCCGGTCGAAGGCCACCCACACCATGACCCGCGAGTGCGTGAAGTGGCGCAGCTGGCTACGGAACTCCCACAGCCCGTTGTCCGGTTCCGTCCAGTGGTCGCACAGGTTCCGCAGCAGAGCGAGCTGGAGCGCCCATGACTCGGGGGAGTCTTCGAGGCCTTGCTGGCGGGCCAAGTCCGGGGCAACCATCACCTCTCCCAGGACGTCCGTCTGGAGCTGGCCGACCGCTTCGTTGCCGATCCGGACCGGGCGTGATTCTTCGTATCCGCCAAGATGGCTCAGCACCTTCTCGGGCAGATTCCGCGATCCGTCGACGGCATACATGATCTGCATGTCCTCCGGGTCTCCGGCAACGGCGCGCAGAAGCCAGTTCCGCCATAGGGTGGTCTCCTCCTGGTAACCGGATCGCAGCAGCGCCTCGAGGGTCAGCGAGGCATCGCGAAGCCAGCAGAAGCGGTAGTCCCAGTTGCGAGGCCCACCGAACTGCTCCGGCAGGGAGGTGGTGGCAGCGGCCACGATGCCTCCGGTGTCACGGTCGGTCAAGACCCGCAGGATGAGCAACGAGCGCACCACGGCATCGCGATAGGGCCCGTCGTGGTCGCAACGCGCAGCCCATTCCTCCCAGTGCGCAATGGTCGGTCCGACGCCTTCGTTCGCGCCCAGCGGCGCAGGCGCGCTGTGATGTGACCTGAACCAGGTCATGGTGAACGTCATCCGCTGACCTGCAGTGACGTCGAACTCGTCCACGTGACGGGTGCCCACGGCATGGGGCAGACGCGACCCGCGAAGCACCACCATGTCTGGCCCTGCGATGGCCGAGATCACCGCCCCGGCGCCTATCTCAGGGCTGTCCGCGCGACGCATCACCCAGGGTCGGACCTTGCCGTAGTCGAACCGCACCACCCACTCGTGACTTATCCGCACGGTTCCACTTAGCCCCTCGACCCGTCGCACGATGTCGGCGCGGTCTTCACCCAGGGGCATGTAGTCGGTGACGCGGACCATCCCGGTGGGCGTCTCATGGGTGGTCTCCAGGACGAAGCTGTTGCCAAGATACCTGCGTGTGGTCTTGGCCGGGCCCTTCGGAACCAGCAGCCAGTGACCGTTGTCCCGGGTGCCGAGCAGGGCCGCAAAACAGGCGGGGGAGTCGAATCGTGGCAGGCACAGCCAGTCAATGGAGCCGTCCCGCCCAACCAGGGCTGCGGTGTCCATGTCGCCGAGAACGGCGTAGTCCTCGATGGGCAGAGCCATTAACACACCGTATGCCGTGTGGTCAGTGGGTGCACATACTATTGCGGACGTGTATGAAGTGACCGCCAGCCCTGTCCGGTATCAACATGACCGCCTCGTCGTACGCGGAGCGCGTGAGCACAACCTGCGTAACATCTCCGTTGACCTGCCACGGGACAGCCTCATCGTCTTCACCGGACTTTCCGGGTCGGGCAAGTCATCCCTGGCCTTCGACACGATCTTCGCCGAGGGCCAGCGCCGCTACGTCGAGTCGCTCAGCGCCTATGCGCGCCAGTTCCTCGGGCAGATGGACAAGCCTGATGTCGACTTCATCGAAGGCCTGTCGCCGGCGGTCTCGATCGACCAGAAGTCGACCAACCGCAACCCCCGCTCGACCGTCGGCACCATTACCGAGGTCTACGACTACCTGCGGCTGCTGTTTGCGCGGGCGGGACGGCCGCACTGCCCGGTCTGTGGTCAGGCGGTCACCCGTCAGAGCCCCCAGCAGATCGTCGACCGGCTCTCGGAGCTGCCGGAACGCACCCGCTTCCAGGTGCTCGCGCCGGTAGTGCAGGCTCGCAAGGGCGAATACGTGGACCTGTTCAGCGAGCTCCAGACCAAGGGCTTCTCGCGCGCTCGCGTTGACGGTGAGGTCATCTCGTTGACCGAGCCACCCTCCTTGGCGAAGCAGAAGAAGCACACCATCGAAGTTGTCATCGACCGTCTCGTTGCCAAGGGCGATGACACGGGCGCCAAACGCCGGTTGACCGACTCGGTGGAGACCGCACTCGGTCTGGCATCCGGCGTCCTGATCGTCGATTTCGTGGATCTGGACCCCAAGGACCCCGGGCGCGAACGGCGGTACTCGGAGAGGATGGCCTGCCCCAACGACCACCCCCTGGCCATGGATGAGGTCGAGCCGCGCTCGTTCTCATTCAACTCACCGTTCGGCGCCTGCACCAAGTGCACAGGTCTGGGCGTCGAGCTGGAGGTTGACGCTGACCTGTTGATCCCCAACGAGGATCTGTCGATCAACCAGGGCGCCATTGCTCCCTGGTCTCAGGGATCCGGTTCTGCGGAGTACTTCCTGCGGCTCCTGACAGCGCTGGGCGAGGACCTGAAGTTTTCTCTGGACATGCCGTGGAGCTCCTTGCCAGAGCGGGCGCGCGAGGCGATCATGCACGGTCAGGATTACAAGGTCCACGTCAAGTACCGCAACCGTTTCGGCCGAGACCGTTCCTACACCACCGGGTTCGAGGGGGTGGTGCCGTTCGTCCAGCGGCGGCACTCCGAGACCGACTCAGAGTGGTCGCGCGAGCGGTATGAGGGCTACATGCGAGAAGTGCCGTGTCCCCAGTGCGGTGGGGCAAGGCTCAAGCCGGAGTCACTTGCCGTCCTGGTCGGTGGTCAGAGCATCTCCCAGATCTGTGCGCTGGCGATCGCCGACTGCGCCAAGTTCCTGGCCGAGGTCGACTTCACCTCGCGTGAGCGTCAGATCGCCGAGCGGGTCATCAAGGAGATCGAGGCCCGGCTGGGCTTCCTGCTGGACGTCGGTCTGGACTATCTCTCGCTGGACCGTCCGGCCGGCACCCTGTCAGGTGGTGAGGCGCAACGGATCCGGCTGGCAACGCAGATCGGCTCCGGGCTGGTAGGTGTTCTCTACGTTCTGGACGAGCCGTCGATCGGTCTGCACCAGCGAGATAACCACCGACTGATCGAGACGCTCACCCGCCTGCGGGATCTGGGCAACACGGTCATCGTCGTCGAGCACGACCAGGACACGATCACTGCCGCCGACTGGGTCGTGGACATCGGCCCGGGGGCCGGGGAACACGGTGGGAACGTCGTGCACTCTGGCTCGGTCGCAGACCTTCTCAGCCACCCTGACTCCATCACCGGCGCGTATCTATCGGGCCGCCGTGAGATTCCCATCCCTGCGGTCCGGCGCCCCCAGGATGGCCGCGTCGTCACTGTGGTCGGGGCTCGCGAGCACAACCTCTATGACGTGGATGTCAGCTTTCCACTCAACAATCTCGTTGCGGTCACAGGGGTTTCGGGCTCCGGCAAGTCGACGCTGGTCAATGACATCCTCTACATGGTTCTTGCCAACAAGCTCAACGGCGCGCGGCAGGTGCCCGGTCGGCACAAAGCCGTCGAGGGGCTCGAGCACCTCGACAAGGTCGTACACGTCGACCAGGGGCCGATCGGACGGACCCCGCGGAGCAACCCCGCGACATACACCGGTGTCTTCAACCACATGCGCAAGCTGTTCGCAGAGACGACGGAAGCGAAGATCCGCGGGTACCTGCCCGGACGCTTCTCGTTCAACATCAAGGGCGGTCGCTGCGACAACTGCTCCGGTGACGGCACGATCAAGATCGAGATGAATTTCTTGCCGGATGTGTACGTGCCGTGCGAGGTCTGCCATGGCGCGCGCTACAACCGTGAGACGCTCGAGGTGCACTTCAAGGGCAAGACCATCTCCGATGTCCTGGACATGCCGATCGAGGAGGCATCGGAGTTCTTCGCTGCGGTTCCGGCCATCTCGCGCCACCTTCGGACGTTGGTGGACGTCGGTCTCGGTTACGTCAGGCTCGGCCAGCCGGCGCCCACGCTTTCTGGTGGTGAGGCCCAGCGCGTCAAGCTCTCCACCGAGCTGCAGAAGCGTTCGACCGGCCGGACCATCTACGTCCTGGACGAGCCGACGACGGGCCTGCACTTCCAGGACATCAACAAGCTGCTCGGGGTGCTGCAAGGCCTGGTCGACAAAGGCAACACCGTCATCGTCATCGAGCACAACCTTGATGTCATCAAGAGCGCCGACTGGATCGTGGACATGGGTCCCGAGGGTGGCAACGGCGGTGGCCGGGTGATCGCGCAGGGAACTCCTGAGCAGGTCGCGCTGGTCGAGGAGAGCTACACCGGGCAGTTCCTCGCGCCGGTCCTGGCCGGTGGCACGCGGGCGCCGAGCCGCCCCAGCGTCACCGCGTCGACGGCCCAGGCGCTGACGGCCAAGAAGACCAAAGTGACAAGGACTGCGGTCAAGAAGACTGCGGCCAGGAAGACCGCGTCAGGTTCTGCTGGCTAGTCTTCGCCGAGGTAGGCCTTGCGGACGGCGTCGTTGACGAGCAGATCTTTGCCTGTGCCCTTGATGACGATCTTTCCGACTTCCAGGACGTAGCCGTGGTCTGCCAGGCTCAACGCTGCTTGTGCGTTCTGCTCCACGAGCAGAATTGTGGTGCCCTGGGACTGCAGCGTCCTGACCGTCTGCATGATCACCTTCATCATCAACGGCGACAGGCCCATCGACGGTTCGTCAAGCATGAGCAGCTTGGGTCGACTCATCATGGCGCGGCTCATGGCCAGCATCTGCTGCTCACCGCCCGAGAAGGTCCCGGCCAGTTGGCTGCGTCGCTCCCCGAGGATCGGGAACAGGTCGTATGCCGCGTCCAGGTCGTTCTTGACTTCGCCATCCTTGCGCGCGAAGGCCCCAAGAAGGAGGTTCCCCTCGACCGTCATCTTGGGGAAGATCTTCCGGCCCTCGGGGGAGTGCGCCAGGCCCATGGAGACGATCTGATGAGCAGGGACCGTGTCGATACGTTTGCCCTGGAACAGGATCTCGCCGCTCGCAGGCCGGATGAGTCCGGAGATCGTGCGCAGGGTCGTCGTCTTGCCGGCGCCGTTGGTGCCGATAAGGGTGACGACCTGACCCTCCTCGACCGAGAAGCTGATCTTCTTGACCGCGAGGATCTTGCCGTAGGCAACCTTGAGGTCCTTGACCTCAAGCATGGGGGTCATAAGGTGTCCTCTGCATCGTCGTCGTCGGTGCCCGTGCCGAGATAGGCCTCGATGACCCGGGGGTCGGACTGTACCTCGACTGGGGTTCCCACGATCAGGGTCTCCCCGCGGACCAGGCATAAGACGCGGTCACACAGGTTGAAGATGAACCGCATGTCGTGTTCGATAACCACCACGGCCAACCCCGTGTCCCGGATCTTGAAGATCAGCTCGCTGGCCTGACGGGTCTCCAGCGGGTTCATGCCCGCCGTCGGCTCATCTAGCAGGACGAGCTTGGGGTCGGTGGCCAGTGCCCGTGCGATCTCCAGGCGACGCTGGTTTCCGTATGGCATGTTGCGGGCCAGGTGTTCGGTGGAGTCCCCGAGGCCTACGAAGTCCAGCAGTTCCTGGGCCCGCGCCCGGGTCTCCGCCTCCTCACGCTTGAACTTGGGTCCGTGCAGGATCGAGGTGATTGCCCCCGAAGAGGTACGGCAGTAACGGCCCACCATGACGTTCTCCAAGGCCGTCATGTTGGCGAACAACCGGATGTTCTGGAAGGTGCGCGCCATACCGGCCTGGACCACCGCCCGGGGTTTGGGGGGCAGTTCTACACCGGACAGGCGGACCTGGCCCTCGGTCGGCTTGTAGAGCCCGGTCAGACAGTTGAAGAAGGTCGTCTTACCAGCACCGTTGGGGCCGATGAGTCCGAGGATCTCGCCCTCGTTGACGGTCATGCTGACGTTGTTCACTGCGGTCAGCCCGCCGAATCGCATGGTGACGCCGTCGGCCTGCAGTATCGGGACGCTGGTCGACTGCGGGACCTGTTCGGCTTCTGCGGTCGCTGTCATGCCTGCACCTCCTCGGCGATGTCGCCCTCAACCCGGGCAGCAAGCTCCTCGTCTTGCTCGTGGAACTCCAGCTGTCTTCGCCTGCTGGCCACCAGGCCTTCAGGCCGGAAGCGCATCATCAGGACGAGCAGCAGACCGAACAGCAACAGACGGTAGTCCGAGAAGAAGCGCAGTTTCTCGGGCAGGAGCTTCAGAATCACTGCTCCGACCAGGACGCCGACGATGGTGCCCATACCGCCGAGGACGATAGCCGCGAGCAGGAAGGCCGACTCAAGGAAGATGTACTGGTCGGGGGTGACCGAGACGTCTTGGTGGGCCTTGATGGCGCCTGCCATCCCGGCCAGGAAGGCTCCGGTAGCGAAGGCAAGCAGCTTGAGCCCGAAGACGTTGACGCCCATGGCCTCCGCGGCCTTTTCGTCTTCGCGAATGGCCACCCAACCGCGTCCGATGCGGCTCGTGTTGAGGCGATGGAAGACAAGGATGATGAACGCGAGCAGAAGTAGGAGCAGGAAGTAGTAGTTGGAGAAGCGGGCAATCGGAATGCCCAGGAGATTGTGGGTGTCACCAAAGTTGAAGCTACCGAAGCTCAGGTCCGGGATAGCCGGGATGCCGTTGGGGCCGTGGGTCAGGTCCGGGCCGTTGCTGCCGTCGAGGTTGAACATCGTCAGGCGGAAGATCTCACCGAAGCCGAGGGTGACGATGGCCAGATAGTCACCGGACACACGCAGGGTCGGCGTGCCGATGATCAGGCCGAGGGTGGCGGTGAAACAGGCCGCCACGAGAACGACCACGAAGAAGGGCGGCTTCCACCCGATCGTGGCGAACCCAGACGTCGAGAGAGTAGCCCCGACATAGGCACCCGAGCCAAGGAACGCGATATACCCGAGGTCGAGCAGGCCGGCGAGCCCGACCACGATGTTCAGGCCCATGGCCGCCGCCGCGAAGACAAGGACCTGGGAGGCGATCGACATGTTGGCGTCGGAGCCGCCCTGGGTGAGCGGGAAACAGAACGCCACCGCGAACGCAGCCAGAATCAGCTCGCGCTTGCGCCTGAGCGAGACGTGTCCTAGCCAGGACAGAAGCCCCGCGCGAGTCGCGGTGATCGCCATGCCCGTTACGAACACGAGGAACAGCACGAACACCATGGCATCGGCGAGGCTCAGGGCGTATGCCGTGCCGAACAGGAGCGCAGCCATGATCACCACGATGACGAGGATCTCGGCCCAGCCGGGCAGGAGGGCTTCAGCCAGGTCGCGGGTTCTGGAGGCCACGACCAGTCGTGAGGCGACAAAGAGCAGCACCGCCCCGAGGAAGGAGATCCAGCAGCCCGGCTGCACGTTGATCAGGCCACCGGCTTCAACGGTGATGGCCACGACGACCACCGTCATGAAGATGAGCGTCCAGTCGGCCAGGGCGTGTAGACCTCGCGCGGTATGAGCCCATTGGCCCAGCCAGGTCATCATTGGGCCCTTCTTGGCCAACAGCAGGATGACGGCCTGCAGCGCCAACGCGATCGCCATGATCTGCAGCCCGCCGGGGTTGAAGGCGATGGAGAGGTCGCCCAGGACCTGCGGGTCATAGCTCCAGGAGAGCAGGGACCCGATGATGATCAGAGCGGCGCCGGCCAGGCCCAGCGGCAAGGCCTTGGGGCCGTGTTTGGCCAAAGCGGCTTGGGGAATGTTGGGGATGGTGATCATGCGCGGTCCACCGCCTTCTCGCCGAGCAGACCTTGTGGGCGGAATACGAGTACCAGGATAAGCAGGACGAAGGCCCAGACGTCCTTCCAGGGGCTGCCTCCGAACTCGCCGGGGATGTACTGGGTTGCCATTGCTTCCACTATGCCCAGGACCAGCCCACCAACGACAGCACCTGCCACGTTGCCGATGCCGCCAAGGACCGCCGCGGTAAAGGCTTTGAGGCCCGCCAGGAAGCCCATCCGGAAGTTGATGTTGTGGTTCTGCAGACCTTGGGCCACACCGGCAACCGCAGCCAGGACCGCGCCGAGCGCGAACGCCACCACGATGATCCGGTCGACGTTGATGCCCATCAGACGAGCCGTGTCCTGGTCCTGGGAGACCGCCTGCATTCCGTGGCCCATCTTGGTGTGGTTGATGAAGTACCACAGCAGGGCTGAGCAGACGATGAGGGCGCCGATGGTGAAGATCGCCTCACGCGCGATGGTCACGCCGCCTATCTGTATCGCCGACCCTGTCACCACGTCGATCTCGGGGAACGGGATGATCGACTTCGCGTCCGGCAGGTTGAAGGGGTTCCAGCTGGTGAACGGCACGTTGTTGTAGTTCAGCCGGACGGCTTCCTGCAGGAAGACCGAGATGCCGATGGCAGTGATCAGCGGAGCCAACCGCGGGGCGTGACGCAGCGGCCGATAGGCGAACCGCTCCATCAGGACGGCTGTGGTTACCGACGCGATGACGGCGCCGATGATCATGACCGGCAGCGTCCACAGGGCGGTGTTCCCTTTGAAAAGCACCAGAGAGGTGGTCAGAGCACCGAAGGCTCCGATCATGAAGACCTCGCCGTGGGCGAAGTTGATCAGCTGCAGGATGCCGTAGACGACGGTGTATCCAACGGCGATCAGCGCGTACAGCGATCCCAGGCTCAGGCCATTGACGAGCTGTTGGATGAAGGTTTCCACCTTGGGAGCTCCAGTGGTCAGATTCGACAATGCCGTAGGAGTGGGCGGCTGCCCACTCCTACGGCCTTAAGGGTCGAGTTACTTGAATGCTTCGGTGAGAACCGGGACCCACTTCAGGTCGGTGACTTTGTAGACGGTCAGCACCCGGCTGGTGGTGTCACCGAACTTGTCGAAGGCGACCGGGCCTGTCACGCCGGCGAAGTTGACCTTCCCCAGCGCGTCGATGGTGGCCTGGCGAGTCGAGGCCACGTCGTTGGCGCCCTTCAGCGATACCTTCAGGGCGTTGATGATGGCGTTGGCGGCGTCGTAGGAGTAGGCGCCGTAGGCGGCCGCGGGCTCCTTGTAGCCTGCCGCCGCGTAGTCGGCCAGGAACTTCTTGCCGGCGGCGAGCGAGTCGGTCGGCGCGCCGACCGAGGTAGCGAGGTCACTGTTGGCGGTGGCCCCAGCGAGCGTGACGAACTTCGGGTCGTAGATGCCGTCGCCGCCCATCAGCGGGACGTTGAGTCCGGCTGCCTTCATCTGCTGCGAGAGCGGGCCCGCCTGAGGGTACTCGCCACCGTAGTAGATAGCCGCGGGCGCGGTCGGCTTCACCTTGGAGATGACGGCCTGGAAGTTGGAGTCGTCCGGGTTGATCGTCTCGGCAGCAGTGACGGTGCCGCCGAGCGAGGTGAACTTCTTGGTGAAGGCGGTGACCAGACCCTGGCCGTAGGTCTTCTTGTCGTGAATCGTGGCGACCTTCTTGATGCCGGCCTTCTGGTACAGGTACTCAGCGGCGAACGGACCCTGCACGGCGTCCGTGGTGCAGGTGCGGAAGTAGGTGGGGTAGGTCCGCACCGGTGCCGTGGCGAAATTCGGCCCCTGGGTGAGCGACGGGTTGGTGTTGGCGGGGGAGACCTGGACGATCTTGGCGGTGGCGAGCACCGGCTGGGTGCTCTGGGCGACGCTGGAGTTCAGGTTGCCCACGACCCCGGCGACATTGGTCTCACCGGCAAACGCCGTGGCGGCGTTCTTGCCCACGTCGGGCTTGCCTTCGTCGTCCTTCGGCTCGACCTTGAGCGTCCAGCCGGGGATGGCGTTGTTGGCGTTGGCTTGCTTCACTGCGAGCTCGACGGAGTGCTGGATGCCAAGCCCGAGAGCCGACAGGTCGCCGGACAAGGGTGCCATGACGCCGATGACGGCAGTCTTGTTGCCGTTCGAAGTGCTGGTTGTACCGCCTCGGGAGCCGCATGCTGATAGGGCAAGCGACGCAACGAGCAACGACGCGCCAACCCGTAGAACTGAACGTTGATGCACGTTTCCTCCTGAATTGTCATCGCCCAGGTAGCATCCTGGACCCCCGCGAACCTCGCGGCAGAAACGAACAGTAACCCGGGCGGCGATCGTGTGGGGGCGTTCCCGCAGTTGTGTTGCAGGGTCGTTACCAGCGCGCTGCACAGTCGTTATCGGAGCGGAAACGCCGGCCAGACCCGAATAGGGCGCTCCATCAAGGGGCGAAAGGCAGGGATGCCATGACGTGCGGACGCTCCCATTCCTGCTATCCCTACCTGTCCGGCAGGTGAACCACGAGTGCCTTGGCCACGTTAGGTCTGGGTAACGCGCAGATCGGCTCCATCGAACTGCTGCATCCCAAGACGGCCACCCGAAATACAGGAGGACTCAGTGAGCCAATCTGACCAGCTCCCCCCCGCCGAGCACCCGGCGACAAGTCACATTGATCGCCGTACGGTCATTGGCAATGTCGCCGTCGTGGGTGTGGGGGTCGCCGGCGCAGCGACTCTTGCGGCATGCGGCGGTGGTGCGGCCAGCACGGCTGGCGGCACCGTGGGCGCAGGGACTGGTTCTGCGGGCTCGGGCAAGGACGTGATCAAGGTCGCCGACATCCCGGTGGGTGGCGGCAAGGTCTTCGACGCCACAAAAATCGTGGTGACCCAGCCCAAGGCAGGGGAGTTCAAGGCCTTCAGCGCTGTCTGCACCCACAAGGGCTGCACGGTGGCCGGCGTGGCCAATGGGACCATCAGCTGTCCTTGTCACGGAAGCACCTACGACGCCGCCACTGGTCAGGTCACCGGCGGTCCGGCACCCGCGCCGCTGCCGAGCAAGACCGTCACGGTCAATGGCGGCTCGATCACGATCACCTGACTGGCTGCCAGGCCTCTTGCTGCACAGGGGGGAGGGACAGGTGGCTTCACACCCTCATAGAGTGAGGCTGTGGCCGACCCGTCGTCATACCGCCCAAGACCGGGGGAGATCCCGGTTGACCCCGGCGTCTATCGCTTCCGCGATGGCGATGGTCGGGTCATCTATGTCGGCAAGGCCAACTCGCTGCGCTCGCGGCTCTCGTCATACTTCCAGGATCTTTCGGCGCTTCACCCGCGGACGCGGTCGATGGTCACCACCGGTGCCAGCGTCGAGTGGACCGTCGTGGCCAACGAGGTCGAGGCGCTCCAGCTGGAGTACTCGTGGATCAAGGAGTTCGACCCGCGCTTCAACGTCAAGTACCGCGACGACAAGTCGTACCCCTACCTGGCAGTAACACTAGGTGAGGAGTTCCCACGGGCTCAGGTGATGCGCGGAGCCAAGCGCAAGGGGACGCGATACTTCGGTCCCTACGCCCAGGCGTGGGCGATCCGCGAGACGCTCGACCAGCTCCTGCGGGTGTTCCCGATGCGCACCTGCAGCAGTGGCGTCTTCAGACGTGCCGGCCAGGTCGGCCGGCCGTGTCTGCTCGGTTACATCGACAAGTGCTCAGCTCCTTGCGTCGAGCGGGTCAGCGCCGATGAGCATCGCGTGATCGCCGAGGACTTCTGCGACTTCATGGCGGGCAACACCGGCAAGTTCGTGAAGCGTCTCGAGGCACGGATGAAGGCTGCCGCGGCCAAGCTCGACTACGAGCAGGCGGCCCGGCTGCGCGACGACCTCGGGGCGCTGACCAGCGCGCTCGAGAAGTCGGCTGTGGTCCTGGCCGATGCGACCGATGCCGATGTGTTCGCTCTTGCCGACGATGAGCTCGAGGCCGCGGTCCAGGTGTTCCACGTCCGGGGCGGGCGGGTGCGGGGTCAGCGTGGATGGGTGGCCGAGCGCGGGTCCGAGGACGCCGCGGAGCTGTCATCGGTCGTCGAGCACCTGCTCCAGCAGGTCTACGGCGGCGAGTCGCCCGAGGGTGTGCCGCATGAGGTCCTGGTCCCCGTACTGCCGCCGGATCCGGTGCACATGGGGGAGTGGCTCAGCAGGCTGCGCGGTGCCCACGTCGACCTGAGAGTGCCCCAGCGTGGGGACAAGCGCGCGCTGATGGAGACGGTGCGGCGCAACGCCGAGCAGTCGCTGGTTCGTCACAAGGTGGCCCGGGCCGGGGACCTCACGGCTCGCAGCCTGGCGCTGCAGGAGCTTCAGGACGGACTCGACCTGGCCAGTGCGCCGCTGCGGATCGAGTGCTTCGACGTCAGTCACGTGCAGGGCACCAACGTGGTGGCCTCCATGGTGGTCTTCGAGGATGGGCTGCCACGCAAAGCCGAGTACCGACGGTTCATCGTCAAGGCCGCCTTGGGCCCGAGCGGGGACGCCAACCCGCAGATCGACGACACGGCGGCCATGCACGAGGTGCTTACCCGCAGATTCAAGCGCTATCTCGACGACCGGGTCGAGGCTGGCGAGATCGAGGGCATGGCGATCGATCTCGACACCGGCCGACCACGACGGTTCGCCTACCCACCTAGCCTTGTTGTCGTCGACGGTGGCCTTCCCCAGGTCAACGCCGCCCGGGCAGCGTTGGTGGAGCTGGGGATCGATGACGTCGCCCTGGTCGGGCTGGCCAAGCGTCTTGAGGAGGTCTGGATCCCGGGCCAGGAGTTCCCGGTGATCCTTCCGCGCACGAGCGAAAGTCTGTACCTCTTGCAGAGGGTGCGGGATGAGGCCCACCGGTTTGCCATAACGTTCCATCGTCAACGGCGCTCAAAGGCGATGACCGCCAGTGTGCTGGATGACATTGCGGGATTGGGCGATGTCCGGCGTAAGGCGCTGCTGCGCCACTTCGGCTCGGTCAAGCGACTCAAGGAGGCCTCGGTGGAGCAGATTCAGGAGGTGCCCGGCATCGGGGTGGCTCTTGCTGACACGATTCATGTGACACTGCACCACCCGACGACCCCGACTGCACCGGCCGTCAACGTGACGACCGGCGAACTGCTTTCTTGACCTGACTTGCTTGATAGGGACCGCGTGCCGACCAGACAGCGAGGACAGCAATGACAACCGCCTCTCCCGACCCGCACACCACAGCGTCTGAAAGCGGTCCGGGGCCGGTCAACGACCCGGATGCGACCGAGCTTGTCATCCTCACCGGTATGAGTGGCGCCGGTCGCAGCACCGCAGCCAATGTGCTCGAGGACATCGGTTGGTATGTCGTCGACAACCTTCCGCCGCAGCTGATACTTCCGATGGCCACCCTGGCGGCTCAAGCCTCTGATGATGGCGTCAGGAAGGTCGCGGTGGTGATCGACGTCCGCAGCCGCACGTTCTTCACCGCATTCCGTGACGCTCTGCAGGCCTTGCGCGTGATGGGCTGGGCGCCGAGGGTGATCTTCGTCGATGCCACCGACGAGGCCCTGGTCCGACGCTTCGAGAGCGTGCGGCGCCCACACCCCCTCCAGGGTCACGGAAGAATGCTGGACGGCATCATCCAGGAACGAGAGCTGCTGGGGGATCTGCGTTCCGAGGCTGACGTCGTGATCGACACCTCCGGCTTGAATGTGCACCAGCTGTCGGCCAAGGTGTCCCAGATCTTCGCTGGTGCCGATGGTCCCCGACTTCGCATCGCAGTGATGTCCTTCGGCTTCAAGTACGGCATCCCTTTGGATGCTGACCTGGTCTTCGACATGCGCTTCCTGCCCAACCCGTTCTGGATCCCCGAGCTCCGGTCCAAGAACGGCACGGATCCGGCTGTGGCCGCATACGTCATGAACAAGCGGGGAGCAGGGGAGTTCGTCGACCGGGTCGTCGACCTGATGCAGCCCATGATTGTCGGCTACCAGCGTGAGGGAAGGCGCTACATCACCCTCTCCGTGGGCTGTACGGGCGGCAAGCATCGCTCGGTGGCTGTTGCCGAGGCGCTCACGGAGAGACTGAACGGCGAGGACGTCGCCACGATCCTGGTTCATCGCGATCTGGGACGCGAATGACCAACCCGGTCGTGGTGGCCCTTGGGGGCGGACATGGTCTGGCTGCCTCGCTTACGGCTCTCCGGCTGCTCACCGACAAGATCACGGCGGTGGTGACCGTTGCCGACGACGGCGGCTCCAGCGGGCGCCTGCGCGATGAGTTCGGTGTGCTCCCGCCCGGAGACCTCCGGATGGCCCTGGCGGCGCTCTGCGATGACACCGAATGGGGCCGTCAGTGGCGCGACGTGCTCCAGCACCGGTTTGCGGGCGAAGGTGAGCTCGGTGGGCACGCGGTGGGCAACCTGCTGATCGTCTCGTTGTGGGACCTGCTCGGGGACACCGTTGGCGGCCTGGATCTGGTGGGTCGGTTGCTCAACGCCCGCGGCCGGGTGCTCCCGATGGCCGCGGTTCCGCTCAATATCGAGGCCAACGTCATGGGCGCCGACCCGGTTAAGCCGTTCGAGATCTCGACGGTGGTTGGCCAGGCTGAGGTGGCCACGACCAGCGGGCGGGTTCTCTCGGTGCGGCTCAACCCACGGGAACCCCCCGCCTGCGACCAGGCGGTGGAGGCCATCCAGGCCGCCGACTGGGTGATCCTGGGACCGGGTTCCTGGTTCACCTCGGTCATTCCGCACCTCCTGGTGCCCGGCATCCATGACGCGCTCATCAACACTCCTGCCAAACGGGTTCTCACACTCAACCTCGTGATGAATACCGGTGAGACTGTGGGCTTCTCGGCGGAGAACCACCTCGAGGTCCTCGCTGCCCATGCTCCTGAGCTTCGACTGGACGTGGTACTCGCTGATCCCGGAATCGTCCGTGACGAGGCATTGTTACGGCGTGTTGCCGCGGACATGGGGGCAGAGCTGGTTCTGGCGAGCGTGGGAGACCACAGGCGCCAGGGTCAGCACGACTCACTTCGGCTTGCCGCGGCATACCGCGACATGATCCGCTGAAATCCACGACCTGTGGCGGGCTCTTGAGTTGCAGACCAGTGGCAGGATGGCCCCTATGGCGATGACGGCGAAAGTCAAGGACGAGTTGAGCCGGCTCACTGTTACCAAGCCGTGCTGTCGCAAGGCTGAAGTGGCCACGACCTTACGGTTCGCCGGTGGGCTGCACATCGTCGGGGGGCGGATCGTGGTCGAGGCCGAGCTGGATACCGCGGCCGCGGCGCGCCGACTGCGCAAGGACCTCGCGGACGTCTACGGCCACAGCAGTGAGATCCTTGTCTTGTCCGCCGGCGGACTTCGCCGTGGCAGTCGCTATGTCGTTGGAGTCGTCCAAGACGGCGAGGCGCTGGCCCGTCAGACCGGGCTGATCGATGGCCGGGGTCGCCCGGTGCGTGGTCTGCCCCCTCGGGTGGTCAGCGGTTCGGTGTGTGACGCCGAAGCTGCCTGGCGCGGTGCGTTTCTAGCGCATGGATCCCTGACCGAGCCCGGCCGGTCCGCTGCCCTCGAGCTCACCTGCCCCGGCCCTGAGGCCGCGCTGGCGTTGGTGGGTGCGGCGAGGCGACTGGGCTTGCAGGCCAAGGCTCGCGAGGTGCGCGGCGTGGACCGCGTTGTCATCCGCGACGGCGATGCGATCGGGGCAATGCTGACCAGACTCGGCGCCCATGAGTCGGTGTTGGCCTGGGAGGAGCGCCGCATGCGACGGGAGGTACGCGCCACCGCCAACCGACTGGCCAATTTCGACGATGCCAACCTGCGCCGTTCTGCACGCGCTGCCGTAGCGGCCGGCGCCCGGGTCGAGCGAGCGTTGGAGATCCTGGGCACAGATGCCCCGGACCACCTGTGCGAGGCCGGCAAACTGCGCCTAGAGCACAGGGAAGCCAGCCTGGAGGAGCTCGGTCAGCTGGCTGACCCGCAGATGACAAAGGACGCGGTGGCCGGCCGGATCCGTCGCCTGCTGGCCATGGCTGACAAGCGGGCCAGCGACCTGGGAATCGACGGCACGGAGGCCAACCTCACCGCCGATATGCTGGACGCCTGAGTCCGACAATTCAGTTGGCCGGAGTCGGCCGGCTGAGCTGTTAAGGGCTCGCCCCCGACAGGGAGGGCGCCTGGTGACCCAACTCACGGATCCCCTAGGCTTCTCCTTGACGATGATGTCACTTCTCCTTGACGATGATGTCATCCGGGTGCGGCCCCGTCGCATCGAAAGTACTGTCCAGGAAGGCTCCAATTCGTGACTATTCGCGTTGGTATCAATGGCTTTGGCCGCATCGGCCGCAACTTCTATCGTGCCGTGCAGGCCTCCGGTGCGGACATCGAGATCGTCGCCGTGAACGACCTGACGGATACGAAGACTCTCGCCCACCTGCTCAAGTACGACAGCATCCTGGGTCGACTCGGCAAGGATGTCGTGGCCGGCGACAACGAGATCACCGTCGTTGGCACCGGAAGCTTCCCCGTCTTCGCCGAGCGCGATCCCGCCAAGCTGCCCTGGGCCAGCGTCCAGGCCGACGTCGTCATCGAGTCGACCGGCTTCTTCACTGACGCGGCCAGCGCCGGCAAGCACATCACCGCAGGTGCCAAGAAGGTCGTCATCTCCGCTCCGGCCAAGGGTGAGGACATCACCATCGTCATGGGCGTCAACCACGAGAACTACGACCCGGCGAGCCACAACATCATCTCCAACGCCTCGTGCACGACGAACTGTCTTGCGCCGATGGCCAAGGTCATCGATGACACATTCGGCATCGAGCGGGGTCTGATGACGACCATCCACGCTTACACCAACGACCAGAACGTGCTGGACTACCCGCACAAAGACTTGCGACGCGCCCGCGCTGCCGCCCTGAACATGATCCCGACCACCACCGGTGCGGCCAAGGCAATCGCCCTGGTGATGCCGCAGCTCAAGGGCAAGCTTGACGGCTATGCCATGAGGGTGCCTCTGCCCACCGGTTCGGCCACGGACCTGACCGTCCAGCTGAAGACCCCGGCCACCAAGGAAGAGATCAACGCCGCGATCAAGGCGGCATCCGAAGGCCCGTTGAAGGGGATCCTGTCCTACACCGAGGACCCGATCGTCTCGACCGACATCGTCACCGACCCGTCGTCGTGCATCTTCGACTCCGGTCTCACCTACGTCAACGGCAACATGGCGAAGGTCGTCGGCTGGTATGACAACGAGTGGGGCTACTCCTGCCGTCTGGTCGACCTGATCACCTACGTCGGCAAGACGCTCTGACCCGACGATGAAGACTGCACACGACCTGATTCTGGCCGGTGACGTGCGGGGGAAGCGTGTCTTGGTCCGTAGTGACCTGAACGTCCCCCTCGATGCCAACGGCACCATTACCGACGATGGTCGGGTGCGGGCTTCGGTGCCCACCATCAAGGCTCTGACCGAGGCGGGTGCACGCGTTGTCGTGTGCGCCCATCTCGGCCGGCCCAAGGGTGCGCCCGAGGCCAGGTACTCCCTGGCTCCCGTGGCCCATCGGCTCCAGGAGCTGCTCGGGGCGCCCGTCGCCTTCGCCACCGACACGGTGGGGGAGTCGGCCCGGTCCGCTGCAGCAGCGCTGGGGGACGGACAGGTGGCGCTGCTGGAGAACCTGCGGTTCAACCCGGGCGAGACATCCAAAGACGATGCCGAACGCGGTGCCTTCGCCGACGAGCTGGCTTCTCTTGCTGACATCTTCGTCAGCGATGGGTTTGGCGTTGTCCATCGCAAACAGGCCAGCGTGTATGACGTGGCGCAGCGGCTGCCGCACGCTGTCGGCGGGCTCGTCCAGACCGAGGTCGACGTGCTCAAACGCCTGACCGAGTCGGTCGAGCGCCCCTACGCCGTCGTGCTGGGTGGCGCCAAGGTCAGTGACAAGCTGGGAGTCATCGCCAACCTGCTGCAGACCGCTGACCGCCTGCTGATCGGTGGCGGCATGGTTTTCACCTTCCTGGCCGCGCAGGGCCATGAGGTCGGCAAGAGCCTGCTGGAGGCGGATCAGATCGAGGCGGTCAAGGGCTATCTTGCCCAGGCCCAGGAGCGTGGCGTCGAGATCATCCTGCCGACGGATATCGTTGCGGCCGTGGCGTTCTCGGCTGAGGCAGAGTACGGCGTCGTGGATGCCCATAGCATTCCGGCGGACCGGATCGGCCTGGACATCGGTCCCGAGTCGGCCAAGGCGTTCGCCGCAAAGCTGGTCGATGCCCGAACCGTCTTCTGGAACGGCCCGATGGGTGCGTTCGAGATGGCTCCCTACGCGACTGGCACCGAGGTCGTTGCGCAGGCGCTGGTCGAAGCAACCTCAAAGGGTGCCCTGACGGTGATCGGAGGTGGCGACTCGGCTGCGGCCGTGCGTCAGCTGGGCTTCAAGGACAGCCAGTTCGGACACATCTCAACCGGTGGAGGTGCCAGCCTGGAGTACCTTGAGGGCAAGGCGCTGCCCGGTCTTACAGTCCTGGAGGGCTGAACCCCATGGCAAGTACGAACGCCTCACGTGCGCGATCATCCAACCGCATCCCGCTGATGGCGGGCAACTGGAAGATGAACCTTGATCATCTTCAGGCCACCCACCTGGTCCAGAAACTCGACTGGACTCTTCGCGATGCCAAACACGACTATGGTTCGGTCGAGGTGGCCGTCCTCGTGCCGTTCACGGATCTGCGTAGTGTCCAGACGCTGATCGAAGGTGACAAGCTGCTACTCAAACACGGGGCACAGGACCTGTCGGTGCACGACGCCGGCGCCTACACCGGCGAGATCTCGGGCGAGTTCCTGTCCAAGCTGGGCTGTACGTATGTCGCAGTCGGCCACAGTGAGCGTCGGCAGTATCACGGCGAGGACGACACCGTCGTGGCCGACAAGGTCAAGGCGGCATACAGACACGGCCTGACCCCGATCCTGTGCTGTGGCGAGGGTCTCGAGGTGCGTCAGCAGGGCAAACAGGTTGAACACGTCCTGGCGCAGGTCGACGCGGCACTGGATGGTGTCAGTCCCGAGCAGGTGCGTTCCATCGTCATTGCCTATGAACCGATCTGGGCGATCGGGACTGGCGAGGTGGCGACCCCGGCGGACGCACAGGAGGTCTGTTCGGCGATCCGCACGAGGCTGGCCGAGCTCTACTCCGGTGACATCGCGGACGGCATTCGCATCCTCTACGGTGGTTCGGTCAAGTCGGGCAACGTGGCCGCGATCATGGCCGAGACTGATGTGGACGGAACGCTGGTCGGCGGCGCTGCGATCGTGGCGGACGAGTTCGTGTCGATCTGCCGCTACCGTGACCACCTCACAGTGGCCTAAGGTCCTAGCCCCCACGCCCCAGCGGCAGCCGCCTGGAACAGTGCGCCGAGGTAGTCGGATGAGCGAGCGCCCTGCCGGCGGATCTCTCATGGCGATAGCCGTCACGAACCTGTCGAGGGTGCGAGGTGCTTGCGGATGTGGTCCCTGGACCTGGCTTGGGATGGGTCGCAGTCGGGGACTGCACGAGATTGACAGCGAGGCGCAGCGGCTACACGGGGGCTGTCAGGTACCCTGTGCTTTGGGTCGTGTTGATGCGACCGCACTGACACCGAACGAGATTGGGTATGACTTACGTGAATGCCGTGAAGATCGGGTTGCAGGTGCTGCTTGTCCTGTCTGGTCTGCTCCTGACACTGTTGGTCCTGCTGCACAAGGGCAAGGGCGGTGGTCTTTCCGACATGTTCGGCGGAGGCATGTCCAGCACCATGAGCGGCTCCTCGGTCGCCGAACGCAACCTCGACAGGTTCACCGTTGCCTTGGGGCTGGTGTGGGGTGCGACCGTCATCGGTCTCAACCTCATCGAGCGGTTCTCTAGATAGTCTCGCGCCCGGCCTGCATCTTGGGGCCGACTTGAACCTCAAGGAGCAACTTCGTGGCTAGTGGCAACGCGATCCGCGGGAGCCGAGTTGGTGCAGGCCCCACGGGAGAGGCCGAGCGCGGCGACGCTGCTCCGTGTGTCCACATCTCGTACTGGTGCAGCAACGGTCACGAGACGCGACCCTCGTTTGCTGATGAAGTCAGCCTGACCGTCCCCGAGAACTGGGACTGTCCCCGTTGTGGACTGCCCGCCGGCCAAGACCAGGCCAACCCGCCCCCGGCCACCCGCATTGAGCCCTTCAAGACGCACTTGGCCTATGTGAAGGAACGCCGGAGCCAGACCGAGGGAGAGGCAATCCTGGACGAGGCATTGAAATCCCTGCGCGACCGGGGACTCATCAGCTAGAAGTGAGTCAGAGGCGAGCTGGAAGAGCCCGCCGGAAACGCCAGCTGGAAGAGCCCGCCGGAAACGCCTCGGATGGCTCAGTGGCTGGCGAGCCGGATCAGCTGGGTGGGCACGTGGGTGGCTGCATCTCGGTCCAGAAGCCACGTGGTGGACCGTGTGCCGACCACGCCGGCTGCTGGTGCTTGAAGCCGACCGGCCCCCGAGAGGGCCAGGCCCACCGCACCGGCCTTGTCCGGACCCGCGACCAGGAACCATACGTCGCGGGCGGCGCACAGAGCCGGGAACGTCATGGAGACCCGCACGGGCGGCGGTTTGGGTGCCCCACGAACGCCGATGGTCGACGTTTCGCGCTCATGCAAGGCTGGGTGTTCGGGGAATAGTGACGCCACATGGGCATCCGGTCCAAGGCCGAGCATCAGGACGTCGAACTCCGGGACGTCGTGCCCGCGGGGCGCCGCTGCGGCAAGCTGGGCGGCGTATCGGGCAGCCGCCGCGTCAACGTCGGATCCGTCCGGCCCATCGGAGGCTGGCATCGGATGAACACGCGAAGGGTCCAGCGGGACGGTGTCGAGCAGCGCCTCGCGGGCTTGCGTCTCATTGCGTTCAGGATCACCGGCGGGCAGGAACCGCTCGTCACCCCACCAGAGGTTCAGATGCCGCCAGTCGATGGCGTCCCTGGCCGGACTGCGGCCCAGCGAGACTAGGATCGCCGAGCCCATCGAGCCGCCGGTCAGCACCACGTCAGCCTGCCCGCGGGAGGACTGGGCGTCCAGGATGGCCATGACCAGACGAGCGGCGGCGTCGTCGGCCAGGAGCTGCTTGTCATGATGGACGACAACCGTGGGACCTTGGCTCACGATGGGCTCTCTTCCTGCCGTGCCCCGGGGGCCACGGCCTCCCTTGCTCCGGACAGCTTGCGGGTTGGCGCCTCGATCATGGCCAGACCCTTGGTCAGCGTCTCTTCGTAGATCTCGTCCGGGTCGAGCCGGTGCAGCTCGTCGGCGAGGCACTCAGCCAGCGCCCGGCGGGCAAGGCTGATCCGGCGGGCCGGCTGACCCGGCGGCGATAGCGTTGCGACGGCACCATCAGGGCGCAAGAGATCGGTATTGCCGCTGGGACGTGTTAGCCGGACACTGGTCACGCCGGAACCCGGTGGGGTGCGCGTCCGGGTGACCGGACATTGGAGGGCCTGCGCAAGCCACGCGGCCATCAGGTCGGCGGAGGGTGAGTCGCTCGCGCCGGCAACATCTGCGTTGAGAACAGGTTCGTATGGCGGTTGTTCCAGTGCGGCAGCCAGCAGACCACGCCACAAGGTGATGCGGGTCCAGGCCAGGTCAGTGTCGCCGGGTTGGTAGTTGTCCGCACGACGCTTCAGCTCCACCCGAGGGCTCGGGGCCTCTGCGGCATCGGTGATTCGTCGTTGCGCCATCTGCCCGATCGCGGACTCCGAGACGTTCAAAGGCGCCTCCCTGGGCCACCACGCCACTACCGGGGAGTCGGGCAGAAGTAGAGGCACCAGGACGCTGTCGCCGTGACCGGCGAGAGGGCCATGCAGTCGCAGGACGACCACCTCACCGGCTCCGGCGTCACCGCCGACCCGGATCTGGGCATCAAGGCGGTTGGCGCCGGTCTTCTTCCCGCTGATCACCGCGATGATGCGGCAGGGATGTTGGCGGCTGGCGTCGTTGGCGGCCTCAATAGCTGATTCTGCCCGGCTCTCGTCAACGACGATGACCAGGGTGAGGACCCGTCCGAGGGTCATGGCGCCGATGTCGTGCCGCAGCTTGACCAGATACTTGTTGACTGCCGCTGTGGTGGTGCCGGGCAGGTCGACGATCATGGCATCCTCCAGCTACGTCCGTCGCGGGCCATCATGTCGTCGGCGCACTCGGGGCCCCATCCGCCGGCAGGGTAGGGGGGCGGCTGCCCCTGGGTGGCCCAGAATGCCTCGACCGGATCAAGAATCTGCCAGGCCAGCTCCACCTCTTCGTGGCGGGGGAACAACGGCGGGTCACCGAGCATGACATCGAGGATGAGCCGCTCATAGGCTTCCGGGCTGGACTCGGTGAAGGAGCTGCCGTAGCCGAAGTCCATGGTGACGTCGCGGACCTCCATGGCGCTTCCGGGAACCTTGGACCCGAATCGCATGGTGACTCCCTCGTCAGGCTGAACGCGGATCACGATAGCGTTCTGGCCGAGCTCCTCGGTGGCTGTCCGGTCGAACGGAAGATGCGGCGCACGTTTGAAGACCACCGCAATCTCGGTGACCCGCTTGCCCAGGCGTTTGCCGGTGCGCAGGTAGAAGGGGACCCCGGCCCAGCGGCGGGTGTCGATCTCGACCTTCAGCGCTGCGTACGTCTCGGTGGTGGAGGTCTTCTGGATGCCATCTTCGTCGAGGTAGCCGCTGACCCGTTCGCCGCCTTGCCACCCTTGGGCGTACTGCCCCCGGACGGTGGACGCAGCCAGGTCCATGGGTAGGCGCACTGCCGACAGGACCTTCTCCTTCTCTGCGCGCAGAGCTGGGGCCTGGAAGGAGACTGGTTCCTCCATGGCGGTGAGGGCCAACAGCTGGAGAAGATGGTTCTGGATGACGTCGCGGGCGGCGCCGATGCCGTCGTAGTAACCTGCACGGCTGCCGATGCCGATGTCCTCGGCCATCGTGATCTGCACGTGGTCGACATAGTTGGCGTTCCAGATCGGTTCGAACATCTGGTTGGCGAAACGCAGAGCCAGGAGGTTCTGGACCGTCTCCTTGCCCAGGTAGTGGTCGATTCTGAAGATCGAGTCCGAGCGGAAGACTGACCCGACGATCGAGTTCAGCTCACGGGCGCTGGCCAGATCGTGACCGAATGGCTTCTCTATGACGACGCGCCGCCAGGCGCTCTCGTCGCTGTTGCTCAGGCCGCTGCGATCGAGCTGCTGGGTCACGGTCGCGAAGAAGGCCGGCGGGATGGAGAGGTAGAAGACGTGATTGCCGGACGTCCCGCGTTCCTCGTCAAGGGTTTGCAGCGTCTCGCGCAGCACGTCGAACGCCTTCGGGTCGTCGAACGTGCCTGATACGAAACGGAACCCCTCGGCCAGGTTTCGCCACACCTCATTGTGGAAGGGTGTGCGGGCATGGGCGCGGACGGATTCGCGAACGATGTTGGTGAAGTCCTTGTGGGTCCAGTCACGGCGTGCAAACCCGACCAGGCTGAAGCTGGGGGGCAACAGCCCCCGATTGGCCAGGTCATAGATGGCTGGCATGACCTTGTTGCGTGCGAGGTCCCCGGTGACGCCGAAGAGGACCAGACTGCAAGGACCGGCGATCCGTGGGAGGCGCTTGTCCTGGGGGTCGCGCAGTGGGTTCTGTCCCGGTGTCACTGGGGTCGGCGTCATCAGGCTTCCGCAACAGAGCCGGTCCGGCGCGCCGCCTCGGGGTCGAGGCCAAGTGCCAGGGTCAGCTGGGCAAGTCCGGCGTCGTGGTCGGTCAGGTGCAACCGCAGGACAGGGCGACCGCGGTCGGCCAGGACCTGGGCGTCACCGCCGGCCTGAGCCGTGATGAAATCGCCGAACGTGAAGTCTCGACCCGGGATGGCCAGGTCCTCGTGCGGCGTCGTGGTGATCTGCAGGTAGACGCCCGTGGCCGGACCGCCCTTGTGGTACTGCCCCGTCGAGTGAAGGAAGCGTGGTCCCCAGCCGAATGTGGTGGGTGTCTGGGTGCGAGCGGCGATGCTTCGGCGAGCCCGGGCCAGAGCGGCGTCGCCGAGCCGGTCGAGATAGGCCATGATCGAGACGTAGCCGCGGCGGGGTTCCAGCTGCGAAAGCAGTGAGTCCACAGCGCTGACAACGGTCGTGGCGTCCCCGAGCCAGTTGCCTCCGAGAGCGCGCACTTCGATGGCACCATCGGTGAAAGCGGCCGGGTCCGGCTTGGCGTCGGTGGCGTCAAGCAGCCCGCGGGTGGCCTTCTTGGCACTTTCCACATCGGGCTGATCGAAAGGGTTGATGCCCAGGATCCGGCCGGCGACCGCCGTGGCAACCTCCCACAGCAGCATCTGGGCACCCAGGGAACCGCTGACCTGGACCTCGGAACGCGACTGGTCGCTGGTCGCCATGGTGTCATCATCCCCATCCATGCCGGCGACGTCGGCGACGATCCGGGCGGCCGTGATCTCGGGGGTGGGGGAACGGACCTCGGGGTCCTGGTCGTCCTCAACGACGACAGGCAGCAGCCCGGTGCCTTTCTTGCCCGTGCTCTCGGCTATCAGCTGCTCCGCCCAGTCGGCGAATCCCGGGATCCCAGAACCCTTGTCGACCAGGATGAGTTTGTCGCGCAGCGGTTCAGTACCCGCCATGGCGGCGCCCAGCCGAAGGGCCGGGTTCGCCTCGTGGTCGTCGGCCAGCAGGTCTGCGACGGACTCGGCCTCGTCTAGCAGCTGCTCTAGATCGACACCCGCCAGGCCGCTGGGCACCAGGCCGAACGCGGTTAGTGCTGAGTACCGCCCGCCGACGTTCGGGTCGGCGTTGATGACCCGATATCCGGCCGCGCGGGCGTCCTTGTCAAGAGGGCTGCCGGGGTCGGTGACGATGACGATGCGTTGGGTCGGGTCCAGCCCGGCCCGGGTGAACGCGTCCGTGAAGGCACGACGCTGGGAGTCGGTCTCGACAGTGGAGCCGGACTTGCTCGAGACCACGACGACCGTGCGGTCGAGCCGGTCGGTCAGGGCGGTGCGCACGGAGTCCGGATTTGACGAGTCCAGCACGGTGAGTTCGACACCCGCCGTCGCGCAGATGACCTCAGGCGCCAGCGATGAGCCGCCCATGCCGCAGAGGGCGACGTGGTCGAGGCCCTGTTCGGCCAGGTGGTCGCGCAGGGCAGCCACCTCTCCGATGAGGGGTCGTGACGTCCGCCCGAGGGTGACCCAGGAGAGGCGGATAGCCGACTCTGATGTGGCATCGGGCCCCCACAGCGTGGGGTCCTTGGCAAACAGCCTGCTGGCGAAACGGTCTGCGACCAGTCGCGGCACGAGCCGGGTCACGGCGTCGGCGGCCGGCCCCGAGGCGAGGACGCTCAGAGCCACCTTGGTCACAGCGCCGCCTTGGTGAGCTCGGTCTGCACGCAGGACAACAGCTGGGCCCAGGACTTCGCGAACTTGTCGACGCCCTCACGTTCGAGCAGAGCGGTGACATCGGCATAGGAGATACCCAGACGTTCCAGGGAGTCCAGCACGTTCGTAGCGTCCTCATACTTGCCGGTCACCTGGTCCCCGGCGATCTGTCCATGATCGGCGACAGCCTGCATGGTCTTGACCGGCATCGTGTTGACGGTCTCGGGTGCCGCAAGGTCCACGACATACATCGTGTCCTTGTACGCGGGGTCCTTGACACCAGTAGATGCCCACAAGGGGCGCTGTCTGTGCGCTCCTTCTGCCGCCAGGTTTGCCCAACGCGGGGTCGAGAAGACCTCTTTGTAGGCCTGGTAGGCGAGTCGGGCATTCGCCACGCCGGCCTTGCCCCGCAGTGCGGCGGCCTCGTCGATATCGAGGCCGTCGAGCCGCTTGTCGACCTCGGTGTCGACCCGGCTGACGAAGAATGAGGCAACCGAGTGGATCTGTGAAAGGTCCAGACCGCCCAGACGGGCCTGCTCGAGTCCGGTCAGGAAGGCGTTCATGACCCCGCGGTAGCGGTCAAGGGAGAAAATCAGGGTGACGTTGACGCTGATGCCCTCGGCCAGGACCTGTGCGATAGCCGGCAGGCCTTCGACAGTGGCCGGGATCTTGATGTAGACGTTGGGACGGTCGACGGCGGCGTGCAGCTCCTTGACCTGCTCGACGGTCTTGGCGGTGTCGTGGGCAAGACCGGGATCCACCTCGATGGAGACCCTGCCGTCCTGGCCCTGGCTGGCCCGGTAGATCGGCGCCATGATGTCGCAGGCGTTTTGGACGTCGCGGGTGATCAGGGCGAACGCCGCTTCCTCGATGCTCTTGCCCTCGGCTGCTAGGCCTTTGATCTGGTCGCTGTAGGCGTCGCCCTGGGACAGTGCACCCGCGAAGATCGTGGGGTTGGTGGTCACGCCGACGACACAGCTGGAATCGATCAGTGCCTGCAGACCGCCGCCGGTGATCAATGGGCGGGACAGGTCGTCGAGCCAGATGGAAACGCCTTGTGCTGAAAGTTCCTTGAGGTGGTCGGTCATCGGACTCCTAGGGTGGAAACCCGGTCGTTGAGGGCCGGGAGGAAACCCTTCCGCCTGTCGGTGGAAGGCTGTACGTTCAATCCTGTTGGGCGATAACCAAGTCCGACACTGTTTGGCAGTACCAGCAGTGAACCGCGGCAGGGCATGCCGTGGCAGCGCGTGGAGACTTGGGAGTTTTGGCCCTGTCTGTGAAGCGCGAACCTCAACACGTTGCCTCCGGGTGAGCGGTTGGAATCCTGGTCATTCATGGCCGGGAGGATGTCAACTCGTTGTCCCTCATGTCATCGCACTTCCGCGGACTGGATGGATTCCTGTGCTGCAGCCACGACGGCCGTTGGGGTGAAGCCGAACTCACGGAAGAGTGTCGCCGCGTCGGCCGAGGCACCGAAGTGGTCAATGCTTACGATGCGGCCGGCGTCGCCGACAAAGTCCCGCCAACCCATGGGCACACCGGCTTCGACGCTCACCCTCGCCCGGACGCTTGGTGGAAGGACTTGGTCGCGGTAGGTCTGGTCCGCGGCCTCGAACCACTCGCGGCATGGCATCGACACAATCCGGGTGGAAACCCCTTGTGACTCGAGGGTCTCGCGTGCTGCGACGGCAATGCTGACCTCGGAACCGGTCGCGATGAGGATGACCTGAGGCCCTGAGCCCGCGGAGCCATCGATGAGCACGTAGGCACCCTTGGCCGTACCCTCCGCTGACGCGAACGTCTCACGGTCCAGGGTCGGGATCGCCTGTCGGGACAGGATCAGACCCGCGGGGCGCTCGGTGTGTTCCAAGATGGTGCGCCAGGCGACCGCGGTCTCGTTGGCGTCGCCCGGACGCACGACATCCAGGCCGGGAATGGTACGAAGGGCGGCCAGGTGCTCGATGGGCTGATGGGTCGGTCCGTCCTCTCCGAGACCGATGGAGTCGTGGGTCCAGACGAAGGTCACGGGCAGCTTTTGGAGGGCGGCCAGTCGAACCGCCGGACGCATGTAGTCCGAGAACACCAAGAAGGTGCCGCCGTAGGGACGAGTGAGTCCCTCCAGCGTGATTCCGTTGAGGATACAGCCCATGCCGAACTCGCGGATGCCGAAGTGCAGGGTCCGGCCGAAGGGGCCGCCCTGGTACTCGTTTGTCTGCTTGCCCGCGGGGATGAAGCTTGGCGCGCCGGCCATCGTCGTGTTGTTGGACCCGGCCAGGTCCGCCGAACCCCCCCAGAGCTCAGGCATGACGTCGGCCAGGGCGTTGAGCACTTTGCCCGAGGCGGATCGAGTTGCCATGCCCTTGGGGTCGGCCGGGAAGGTCGGGAACGCCGCGGCGAAGTCTGTCGGCAGCTTCCGGTTGACCAGACGGTCGAGCAAGGAGGCGTTCTCGGGATGGGAGGCCTTCCAGGTGGCATACCCCTTGTCCCACCGGGCATGGGCACTCTTCCCGCGCCCCATGACCTCACGGGCGCGGGCAAGAACGTCGGCGCCCACCTCGAAGGTCGCAGCAGGGTCGAACCCGAGCAGCGCTTTGGTGGCGGCAATCTCCGGCTCACCCAGTGCCGAGCCGTGTGACGCGCCGGTGTCCTGTTTGCTAGGGGCGGGCCAGGCGATGACCGTCTTGAGGATGACCAGCGTCGGCTTGTCGCTGACCGTCGTGCCGCTCTCGATCGCGTTGAGCAGGGCGTCGACGTCCTCGACGTAGGCGGCGTGGCCGTCGCCGTCCGTGTTGGTTTTGCTCCAGCTGCTGCGCCAGTCGACGGTGACCACGTGCCAGCCGTAGGCCTCATAGCGCTTGCCCACGTCTTCGGAGAACGAGATGTTGGTGTCGTCCTCGATGGAGATGTGGTTCTGGTCGTAGATCAACGTCAGGTTCCCCAGCTCCTGGTGCCCGGCAAGGGCGCTGGCCTCGTGGGAGACGCCCTCCATCATGTCGCCGTCGGAGGCGACCACGTAGATGTGGTGATCGAAGGGGCTTTGGCCCGGTGCGGCGTCAGGGTCCAGCAGGCCCCGCTGGCGACGCTGGGCGATCGCCATTCCCACCGCTGAGGCCAGACCTGAGCCCAGCGGTCCCGTCGTGATCTCCACACCTGGGGTGTGGTGGACCTCGGGGTGACCCGGGGTCAGTGAACCCCACGTGCGCAACGACTTTAGGTCATCGAGCTCCAGACCGTAGCCGGAGAGGTACAGCTGGATGTACTGGGTCAGGCTTGAGTGGCCACACGAAAGGACGAACCTGTCACGGCCCAGCCACTGTGGGTCGGCTGGGTCGTGACGCATCACGTTCTGGTACAGCAGGTATGCCAGCGGAGCCAGGCTCATCGCGGTGCCCGGGTGGCCGTTGCCGGCTTTCTCGACCGCGTCAGCGGCGAGCAGCCGTACTGTGTCGACGGCTCGCACATCCACCTCGGTCCATCCGGCGCGGGTGGCGATCGGCGCAGCCAGCGACGCGTCGCGGCTCCTGCTCATGGTGCCTTGGTCAAGGTCAGTGGCGTTCAGGTCGGTCACGGATCGAGCCTATCTCGATAAGCACAGGGCTTGTGTCGAGCTCCAGGCGTGCGCCAGCGCCCATCGACGCTAGACTTCAGGTCCTTCAAACGGGCGCCCCGTCTCGATGGGCTCGCACCCGGTCCACACCACACCCCAAGGATGCCGTGACTGCTCTGGAGCCGCGATTGGATCGTCTATCGACGGGGTCGGATCCTGTGTTGACGGGGTCGGATCCCGCGTTGACGGGGTCGGGTGGCCCGAGCTGGCGCAGGACGGCGGGCAACTATGTTGCCCTGACCAAGCCGCGGATCATCGAGCTGCTCCTGGTGACGACGTTTCCCACGATGTTCCTGGCTCAGCGCGGCTTGCCCCCGCTGTGGCTGATCGTGGCCACGCTCGTGGGGGGCACCTTGTCGGCTGCTTCGGCCAACGTGCTGAACTGCTATCTGGACCGCGACATCGACAAGGTCATGCACCGGACCGAGAACCGGCCCCTGGTCACCGGCGCGATCGCTCCTGGTGCCGCCCTGCGTTTTGGAGCGGTGTTGGGCCTGGCGTCGACGTTGTGGCTGGGGCTGCTGGTCAACTGGCTGTCCGCCGTGCTGTCTTTGGGTGCGATAGCCCTCTATGTCGGTTTTTACACGATGCTGCTCAAGCGGCGTACCTCCCAGAACATCGTGTGGGGTGGCGCTGCCGGCTGCATGCCGGTGCTCATCGGCTGGTCTGCGGTCACCGACTCCCTGGCGTGGCCGGCGCTGGTTCTTTTTCTGATCGTGTTCTTCTGGACGCCTCCGCACTACTGGCCGTTGTCGATGCGTTTCAAGGACGAGTATGAAGCCGCCGGAGTGCCGATGCTCCCCGTCGTGGCCAAGGACTCGGCGGTGGCCCGTCAGGTCGTGATCTACAGCTGGCACACCGTGCTGACCTCTGTGGCGCTGATCCCGATCGCATCGATGGGCTGGGTCTATCTGGTGGTGGCGCTGCCCTCCGGCGGGTTGTTCCTCCTCGAAGCCCACAGACTGCTCTTGCGCGCGAAAGCGCCGCAGAACGTGACTACCGCGTCGCTGAATCCGATGCGGTTGTTCCACTACTCGATCAGCTACCTGACCCTCGTCTTCCTGGCGGTCGCGGTCGACTCACTGTGGCACCTCGCGCTTCCTTAAGCTGAGCGGCGGCGCAGGCTCAGCACGCCGTAAGTCAGCGACACCGCCATGAGGCTGGCCCCGAGCATGTGGACCATGACCAGCAGTTCGGGCAGGCCGGTGAGGTACTGCGCGTAGCCGACGAGGCCCTGAAGCACGGTGACCCCAAAGACCGCGTGCCAAACCCGTCGAGGTCGCGGGTCGGGCGAGGTCAGCTGTACCGCCAACAGCACGGCAACCACGAGGCCGACGAAGAGCATCACTGCGTCGGCGTGCAGCCAGGAGATAGTGCGAGGATCGAACCCGAAGCGTGGCGTGCTGGCATCGCCGGAATGCGGGCCGGATCCGGTGACCACCGTGCCAAGGATGAGGACGACGGCGCCCAAGGCCGCCGTTACCCACGCCACCCGGCGAATCTCGGGGCGTACCAGGACAACGGGGGACTCGTCCCCCTCGCCCACGCGATACAGCAAATATGCTGACAGGGAGACCAGGACCATCGAGGCAAGGAAGTGAGCGGCCACGAGCGCCGGGTTGAGGCCGGTCAGCACGGTGATGCCGCCCAGGAGCGCCTGCAGCATGACGCCGACGAGTGGTAGGACCGAGATCCGCAGTAGCGCACGACGACCCGGCGCCCAACGCCAGATCGCGACGATCACCAGCAGCGCCGCGACGCCGACGACACTGGTCAGGGTCCGGTTGCCGAACTCGATGAGCTTGTGGAATCCCTGTTCCTGGTGCGGCACCGGCGTGAACGACCCTGGGACGCACTGTGGCCAGGTGGGGCAGCCAAGGCCCGAACCGCTGAGGCGCACCAGCCCGCCGGAGACGACAATGGCGATCTCCAGGATCAGGTTCACCAGCAGGACGCGGCGTAGCCAGGGGTTGGCCATGGGTGGCTTCAGTGTGGTGGGTGGCGTCACTCGCGGTGGCGTCAGGGGCTGTGTCATCAGTCGCTCCAGCGGAAAGTGCGTGAGGCCAGAGCTGTTGCCGCTGCGCCCCAGAGAATGAGCACGAGCAGCGGTATTGCGGCCAGTCGCCCGTGGATGAAAGCAGCTCGCAGTCCGTCCCCCAGGGCGCCGGAGGGAAGGAGAGCGGCGAGGTGGGAGAGGCCGGCGGGCATCTGGGAGGGCGCGACGATGACGCCACCGAGACCGAGAAGGAGCACCCAGATCAGGTTGGCCAGCGCGAGCACGCCCTCGGCACGCAACGTGCCGGCCAGGAGCAGGGCCAGTGCGACGAAAGTCCAGGTCCCGACCAGCGCCAGCGGTGTGGCGGCGAACAGTCCTATCCATTGCGGGTGCCAACCCAGGGCCAGGCCCAAGCCACCGATCACGACGAATTGCAGGAGCTCGATTGTCAAAACTGCGAGAGCCTTCGCGATGAGGAGACCGCTGCGCCCGAGGGGACTTACCCCTAGCAGACGCAGTACGCCGTATCTTCGGTCGAACGCGGTGGAGATCGCTTGACCGGTGAAGGCCGTCGAGATCACGGCCAGCGCCAATATCCCTGGGACAGCGAGGTCTATGCGCCGGCCCGGCCCGAGCGAGGGGGAGTGGCTGAGGGCCAGGCCCACCAGAGCCATGGCAGGCAGTATGACGGCGACCAGCAGCTGCTCGCCGTTGCGCAGGAGGGTGCCCGTCTCGAAGCGGGTCTGGGCCAGCACCCGGTCACGACTTGGAGCCGCGGTATTGGCTGGAACCGTGTCCATCGGCGCGGAACTCATCGGGTGGACTCTCGGGTGAGTGAGAAGTAGACATCTTCGAGTGAACGTTCGCTGGTCAGCTCAGCGATGCTGCCCAGGGCGGCAACGCTTCCCCTGTTGACGATGACAATGTGATCGGCCAATCGCTGGGCCTCCTCAAAGGAGTGGGTGGTGACGATGACGGCGCAGCCGGTGTCCCTGGTCTCGCGCAGCAGGTCCCAGGCGTCGAGTCGGGCATGAGGATCCAGGCCAGCGGTGGGCTCGTCCAGGAAGGCGACCGCGGGTCTGCCTACCAGAGCCGCAGCGAGGGCGACGCGCTGCTTCTGCCCGCCGGACAGCCGACGGACGGTCGTGCCGCTGAAGGCGCCGATCCCGAGCCGGTCAACGAGCGCGTCGACGTCGGCCGGGAACTGATGGAAAGCCGCGAGGTGGCGCAGTAGTCGCACCGGAGTGCTGGCGTTGGGCAGTCCGCCGTCCTGCAACATGACCCCCACGGAGGCGCGGTGGTCGGGACCGGCCTGCCACGGATCGGCGCCCAGGACTCGGACCTCGCCCGAGTCCGGGCGCTGGAGACCCTCGGCACATTCGATGGTCGTCGTCTTGCCGGCACCGTTGGGGCCCAGGACCGCCGTCACCTGCCCATGGCGAGCAGCCCACGTCATACCCGCAAGGGCAGTGGTGGCACCAAATCGCTTGGCGAGATCATGCACACTCACGGCCTCGGTCACGGGCAAAGTCTAGGTGTACCAGGCCCGGGTACTTATGACGGAGGTCGTGCGAGGTCACCGGCGAGAGCGCCCGCCAGGGCTAGTTAGGTAACCCTAACTAGCCATCGTGGGTCGAATTAGGTCACACTGTTCTTGTGTTTATCACCGACCAACCCGTTTCCGGGCGTGCAGTGGGGTCCAATCCCGCACCGCACGTGCTTGAGGCGCGCACCCGGGACAGGGTCCGACAGGCGATTTCCGAGGATGGCCCGCTCACCGCGACCGCCCTCGCCTACCGCTTGGGGTTGACGCCCGCCGCGGTGCGTCGTCACCTGGACCTTCTCATAGAGAAGGGCTCTATCCAGGAGCACGAGCCGGCCACCGCTGCCGGTCGCGGACGCGGACGCCCGGCCCGTGCATATGTTCTGTCCGAGGCCGGTCACGTCGGCATGGACAGCGACTACGACGACGTGGCCACCTCGGCATTGCGGTTCCTCGCAGAGCACGCTGGCGAGGAGGCCGTGAGCGAGTTTGCCCGCGAGCGCATCGCCGAGTTCGAGAAGCGGTATGCCGCCCTGCTCGCCACATCAGGGGAGGGTGTCGTTTCCCGAGCCGAGGTACTGGCAACGGCATTGACCGCCAATGGTTACGCCGCCTCCACCCGGCCCGTGGGATCGGGCGCGCCTTTGGCCGGGGTACAGCTGTGCCAGGGCCACTGTCCGGTGCAGCACGTCGCTGCCGAGTTCCCCCAGTTCTGTGACGCCGAGACCGACGCCTTCTCGCGCCTGCTTGGAGTCCACGTCCAACGCCTGGCGACCCTCGCCCATGGCGAGCACGTCTGCACCACGTTCATCCCCCTGAGTGCCGTCGCCGCGAACGAATCGTCAGTCAGTCAGAAATTGCCAGGAACGACCACTTCTGATGGAAGGTCCAACCCATGAGCATTGACGCATTGAGCACCGAGGAACTGAGCACCGACGCGTTGAGCAAAGTCGAGGTGCTCAACCCGGGTCTTAAGGGTCTTGGTACCTATGAGTACGGCTGGTCCGACAGCGATGCTGCCGGCGTGTCGGCTCGTCGAGGCCTGAACGAGGAGGTCGTTGCCGACATCTCGGGCCGCAAGAGCGAACCTCAGTGGATGCTGGACCTGCGTATGAAGGGCCTGAAGCTCTTCGGCAAGAAGCCCATGCCCAGCTGGGGTTCCGACCTGACCGGTATCGACTTCCAGAACATCAAGTACTTCGTGAAGTCCACCGAGAAGCAGGCGACGTCGTGGGAGGAATTGCCCGAGGACATCAGGAACACCTACGACCGCCTCGGCATCCCCGAGGCAGAGAAGCAGCGTCTCGTGGGCGGGGTGGCGGCGCAGTACGAGTCTGAGGTCGTCTACCACCAGATCCGTGAGGACCTGGAGGAGCAAGGCGTCATCTTCGTCGATACGGATACGGGCCTGCGTGAGCACGAAGACCTGTTTCGTGAGTACTTCACCTCGGTGATCCCGGTCGGTGACAACAAGTTCGCCGCACTCAACACCTCAGTGTGGTCCGGTGGCTCCTTCATCTACGTGCCGCCCGGAGTCAAGGTCGACATCCCGCTGCAGGCCTACTTCCGGATCAACACCGAGAACATGGGTCAGTTCGAGCGGACCCTGATCATCGCCGACGAGGGCTCCTACGTGCACTACGTCGAGGGCTGCACCGCGCCGATCTACAAGTCGGACTCGCTGCACTCCGCCGTCGTGGAGATCATCGTGAAGAAGAACGCCCGTGTTCGCTACACGACCATCCAGAACTGGTCCAACAACGTCTACAACCTGGTCACCAAGCGCGCGACCTGCGCGGAGGGCGCGACCATGGAGTGGGTCGATGGCAACATCGGTTCCAAGGTGACCATGAAGTACCCGGCCGTCTTCCTGCTCGGTGAGCACTCCAAGGGTGAGACCCTGTCCATCGCCTTCGCCGGGGAGGGCCAGCACCAGGACGCGGGCGCCAAGATGGTTCACGCGGCCCCGAACACCCACTCCAGCATCATCTCCAAGTCCGTGGCCCGCGGTGGTGGCCGTACCTCCTACCGCGGTCTGGTGCAGATCATGGAGGGGGCGCATGGGTCGGCATCCAACGTGCGCTGTGATGCGTTGCTCGTCGACACCATCAGCCGATCCGACACCTATCCGTACGTCGATGTCCGCGAGGACGACGTGACGATGGGTCACGAGGCAACGGTCTCCAAGATCGGTGACGACCAGCTCTTCTACCTGATGTCCCGCGGCATGACCGAGCAGGAGGCCATGGCGATGATCGTGCGCGGGTTCATCGAGCCCATTGCCCGCGAGCTACCCATGGAGTACGCCCTGGAGCTCAACCGCCTGATCGAGCTGCAGATGGAAGGAGCGGTCGGTTAATGACCGTCACACAAGACACCGCCCAACAGCGACTGGCCGCTGCGCCGCGACCGGGGGAACAAGCTCACACGGACTCCGCGGCGGCTTTTGTTCCCGACCAGTCGCGCGCCGAACGCAAGACGTCGTACGACGTAGCCGATTTCGCGATTCCCGGCGGCCGCGAGGAGGACTGGCGTTTCACTCCGGTGGACCGTCTCGGCGGCCTGTTCCAGGTCGAGCCGACCGACGAGTCCAGGCTGACCGTCGACATCTGCGCCCCCCAGGGTGTTGACGTCAGCGAAGCCAAGGTCGGCGACAGGGCCTTCGGTTCGGTCCTGCGCCCCGCCGACCGCGCGTCCGCCGCTGCGTGGGCTGGCGCAGAGAAGGCCACATTGGTGACCATCCCGAACGAGGTCGAGCTTGGTGAGCCGGTGAGTATCACGATCACGGCGCACGACGGTGCTCGGGTGAACGGTCACCTGATCGTCGACGTCGGACGGTTTGCCAAAGCGACAGTCGTGTTGTCCCACAAGGGCTCCGCTGAGTGCGCCGCCAATGTCGAGCTGCGGGTCGGTGACGGAGCGGACCTGACATTCGTCACCGTGCAGGAGTGGGATGACGACGCGATCCACCTGGCCCAGAACGATGCCCTGGTCGGTCGCGACGCCAAGCTCAAGCACATCACCATCACCCTCGGCGGCAAGATCGTCCGGGTCTGCACCAATGTGCGGTATGACGGCCCGGGTGGCTCGCTGGAGGCAATCGGCGTCTACTTCGCGGATGCGGGTCAGCACCAGGAACACCGCCTCTTCGTCGACCACGAGCCGCCCAACTGTGTCTCGAACGTCGAGTACAAGGGCGCCCTGCAGGGGGACTCGGCACACACGGTGTGGATCGGTGACGTACTCATTCGTGCGTCCGCCGAAGGCACCAGCACGTACGAGGTGAACCGCAACCTGATCCTCACCGATGGTGCGCGGGCTGACTCCGTGCCGAACCTCGAGATCGAGACGGGCGAGATCATCGGTGCCGGACACGCTTCAGCGACCGGCCGTTTCGACGACGAGCAGCTGTTCTACCTGCAGTCGCGTGGGATCACCGCGGACGAGGCTCGTCGCCTTGTCGTACGCGGCTTCTTCGCGGCCATCGTCAACCGCATCGGTGTCCCCGCAGTTCAGGAGCACCTGATGGCCGCCATCGACTCGGAGCTGTCCGTGTCGATGGGTTCGGCCCCCCCGGTGGAGTCTGCATGACCGAGATCAGCACTCTGTCCGGAACTGTGGGGGAGATGGCCGACGTGGCCGACAGCTTTGTGCGTGTCTGTTCCATCGATGACCTGCCGACGGTTGGTGCCGTCCAGGCTGAGGTCGCCGGCCAGCGGGTCGCCATCGTGCGGGACAGCGCAGGTGACATCCACGCCATCGACGACACTTGCAGCCACGCCAACGTGTCCTTGTCCGAGGGCGACGTCGAGGACGGCGAGATCGAGTGCTGGCTGCACGGCTCCCGTTTCGACCTGCGCTCCGGCAAGCCCACCGGCCTCCCAGCCGTTACCCCGATTGCTGTCTACCCCGTCAAGATCGACGGTGACGACGTGTTCGTCTCCGTGACCAAGGAGAACTGAGGACCTTATGGCAACACTGGAGATTCACGACCTGCACGTCACTGTCGACACCGAGAACGGCGTCAAGGAGATCCTGCGCGGCGTCGACCTGACGGTGAAGGCGGGGGAGACGCACGCCATCATGGGGCCCAACGGCTCCGGCAAGTCGACGTTGGCTTACAGCATTGCCGGCCACCCGAAGTACACCGTCACCGGCGGCACCGTGACCCTGGACGGCGCGGACGTCCTCGCGATGACCGTTGACCAACGCGCGCGCGCCGGTCTGTTCCTGGCCATGCAGTACCCGGTCGAGGTGCCCGGCGTCACCGTCTCCAACTTCCTGCGCACCGCCAAGACCGCGATCGACGGCCAGGCTCCCAAGCTGCGCACGTGGGTCAAGGACATGAAAGCCGCGATGGCCGAGCTGCGGATGGACCCCGCCTTCGCCGAGCGGAACGTCAACGAGGGTTTCTCCGGCGGAGAGAAGAAACGCCACGAGATCCTCCAGATGGAGATGCTGAACCCAAAGCTGGCGATTCTGGACGAGACCGACTCCGGGCTGGACGTCGATGCCCTCAAGGTCGTGTCTGAGGGTGTCAACCGCGTGGCGGCCGGCGGTGACGTCGGCGTACTGCTGATCACTCACTACACCCGGATCCTGCGCTACATCAAGCCTGACTTCGTCCATGTGTTCATTGACGGCAGGATCGTCGAGGAGGGTGGGCCTGAGCTCGCCGACCGACTCGAGAACGAGGGCTACGACCGGTTCGTCAAGGTCGAGGCCTGAGGACTTGGGGGTGAGCTCGATGTCTGACGTCGCTGTGGGCGCTGCGTTTACCGCGCAGGAGTCCGCCGCCATCCGCAGCGACTTCGCCATTCTGTCGCGCTCCGTGCGTGCCGGGAAACCGTTGGTATATCTCGACTCTGGGGCCACTTCTCAGAAGCCGCGCCAGGTGCTGGATGCAGAGCGCGTGTTCTACGAGCAGCACAATGCCGCGGTTCATCGCGGTGCCCACCAGCTGGCCGAAGAAGCCACTGACGCCTTTGAGGATGCCCGCCAGACGGTGGCCCGTTTCATCGGCGCGCAGACCCAGGAAGTGGTCTTCACGAAGAACGCCACTGAGGCTCTCAACCTCGTGGCCTACGCGTTCAGTAACGCTGCTGCGGCCGGGGCGATGGACGGGGTCGACCCTGCGCTTGCTGCGAGGTTCTCCCTCGGGGCCGGCGACGAGATCGTCATCACCGAGATGGAGCATCACTCCAATCTCGTTCCGTGGCAGGAACTTGCCCGGCGCACCGGCGCCACACTCCGCTGGATCGGCGTCACCGACGATGGCCGTCTTGACCTGGGCGATCTCGACACCGTCATCACGGACCGCACTAAGGTCGTCGCGTTCACCCACGTGTCCAACGTCCTGGGCACGATCAATCCTGTCGCTGCCATTGTCGACCGGGCTCGCGAGGTCGGCGCGTTGACAGTCCTGGATGCCTGCCAGTCGGTGCCGCACATGGCCGTTGACGTGGTCGATCTCGGAGTTGACTTCGTGGCTTTCAGCGGCCACAAGATGTTCGGCCCGCTGGGAATCGGTGTCCTGTGGGGTCGCTATGACCTCCTGGCGGCCATGCCGCCCTTCCTCACCGGGGGCTCGATGATCGAGGTCGTCCGGATGGAGGGCACGACCTATGCCGACCCGCCGCAGCGTTTCGAGGCGGGGGTCCCGATGGCGGCCCAGGCCGTGGGTCTGGCTGCGGCCTGCGACTATCTGACTGATCTCGGTATGGAGAGGGTGAGCGCCCATGAGCACGTGCTCACCGAGGCCCTGCTGGACGGTCTCGCACAGCGTCCCTGGGTTCGCGTCATCGGACCTGTCGATGGCAAGGACCGCTCTGGTGCTGTTGCCTTCGTTGTCGACGGGATTCACCCGCACGACGTCGGCCAGATCCTCGACGATGACGGAGTTGCTGTTCGGGTGGGTCACCACTGCGCCTGGCCACTGCATCGGCGGATGAACGTGACAGCTACGACACGCGCCAGCTTCGCGGCATACAACACGGTTGCTGAGGTCGACGCTCTGCTGACGGCTCTGGATCGTGTGCCAGTGATGTTCGGGACGGTGCTCTGATGGACCTCTATCAGGAGATCATCATCGAGCACTCGAAGAGGCCGCTTCACGCGGGCCTGCGTGAGCCGTTCAATGCTCAGGTGCACCACGTCAACTCGACGTGCGGGGACGAGGTCACACTGCGGGTCCAGCTCAATGGTGAGGGGCGGTCGGCAGTGGTCGCCGATGTGTCCTATGACGCGGTCGGCTGCTCCATCTCGACCGCAGCAACCTCGGTCCTGGCCGACGAGGTGATCGGACATAGCGTCAAGGAAGCACTGACCTCGTTCGCGGCGATGCGAAGAATGCTGACGAGCAAGGGCGCCGACCCCGGCGATGAGGACGAGATCGGCGACGGCGTGGCATTTGCCGGCGTCTCGAAGTACCCTGCTCGGGTCAAGTGCGCACTCCTGGGCTGGATGGCGTTTACGGACGCACTTACCCAGGCGGGGGTCGACATCACTACGACCCCGGCCTCTCACTCAGTCCCTTCGTCATCAGAGAACAACGTCACGGAAACCGACGCCAACAACACCATCAGGGACAACACCATCACGAGCAAAATCATGGAGGACTCATGACTGACAGGACTGCTGAACACCCACCCGCAGCCGCAGCCGCGGGCCCGACGCCGCCCAATATTGCCGACATTGAAGAGTCCCTGCGCGATGTGGTTGACCCTGAGCTCGGGATCAACGTCGTCGATCTGGGGCTTATCTACGGCGTCACTGTCGACCAGCATGCGCACGTCGTCATCGACATGACGTTGACCAGCGCCGCATGCCCGCTGACCGACGTCATCGAGGACCAGATTGCCCAGGCGCTCGAGGGCCAGGTGCCCAGCCACCGGATCAACTGGGTCTGGATGCCGCCGTGGGGCCCGGACAAGATCACCGATGACGGTCGCGAGCAACTGCGGGCGCTCGGCTTCAACGTCTGAGCGTTGATGTTGGCCGTACCTGTGCAGACCGGCTCATTGGGCCTCTGACCTGCGACGATGCCGGTCTGCACTCCGGTCATTAGTGGACAGGGTTAGCCACGGATGTACCCTCGGATCGCACGCGGATCGCACGCGGATCGCATGACCGAGAGGACAGTTCGATGGCGGGGAAGGCGAACCACAGGGGTTTCGGGTACGTCCGCAAGCTTCCGAGCAAGCGGTATCAAGGGTCCTACATCGGTCCGGACCTGGCCCCATACTCCGGCCTGACGACCTTTGCCACCAAGGGCGACTCGGAGGCGTGGTTGGCGGCCGAGCATAGGCTGATCTCGATGGGGGAGTGGACGGCTCCTAAGGCTCGTCGCCTTGCCGAGGAGCGCGTGACCTTCGGCGCATTCGCCGACGCGTGGCTGCACCAACGTGACCTCAAGCCGGGGACCCGTGAGCTCTATCGATCCCTGCTAGACAAACAGATCTTGTCGACCTTCGGTCCCCTTTCATTGGCGGACATCACCCCGGCAACCGTGCGCATGTGGTTTGGCTCCTACGGAAACAAGACCCCGGCGTACCGTGCTCGCGCCTACCAGGTGCTTCGCGCGATCTTTGAGACGGCCGTGAGCGACGAGTTGATCGCGGCCAACCCCTGCAGGGTCAAGGGTGGTGGAACACACACGCGGGTCAGGAAGGTCACGCCAGCCACGTTGGACGAGATCCAGGCGCTCACCGAGGCTATGCCTGCCAGACTTGCGGTGGCGGTCCCTTTGGCATCCTTTTGTGCTCTGCGGTTCGGGGAGATGAGCGAACTGCGTCGCAAGGACATCGATCTGCAAGCGGGCATTCTGCGTATCCGCCGTGGCGTCGTCCGCGTTGGTCGCCAGGGTTATATCGTCGGACATCAAAGTCGGCCGCCGGCATCCGCGACGTCGCGGTCCCGCCTCACCTGATCCCGATGATCAAGTCCCATCTCAAGGATCATGTCGGTCCCGGCCGCGAAGCTCTCATCCTGACTTCGCCCACGGGCGACCGGCTCGGCGCTTCCTGTCTTCAGCGGCCGTGGTGGAAGGCCCGGGACAAGGTCGGGCGACCGGATCTGCGCTGGCACGACTTGAGGCACACGGGGGCCGTGCTCGCGGCGCAGACTGGTGCAACCGTGGCCGAACTCATGGGCAGGCTCGGGCATTCAACACCGCAGGCCGCGATGATCTACCAACACGCAGCCAAAGGCCGCGACTCTCAGATCGCTGCGGCCCTTTCGGAGTTGGTTGCGCATACCGACATCTGAGCCCTGCGAGGTTGCTCTGCGTTGCATATCGCGTCACCTTGCCAACGTTGGTCCTGGGTTGCGCGAGGTGGAGGGCGGTCAATGGTCATGAGCTATCGCTGACGTCGTGCCTCGCGTTTCGGCCACTCCCAGGACTCAGGCCGTAGGGATGAGGGTCAGCATCCTGTCGAACTCATCGGGATCGACACGGAGCAATCGGGGCCCCATGCGGTATCCGGCCAGCTGACCCGAAGCGATCCAGCGGCGGACGGTCTTGGTGCTCACGCCGACGCGCGCGGCGGCGTCGGCGACAGACTCGTATTGTCGGCGACTGGTCCGTGAGGGTGCGTTCATGGCTCAATTCCTTTTCGGTCATCAGATGGGGGCCGGGTGCGCTTCGAATCTAGTGATGATGCGTTGGCACTTCTTCGAGTCAAGGTTGTCCGCGAGTTCCCATATGGTCCAACGCGGTTCGGGTTTTCGCTGGCGACCACTTCCATCACGTCTACCCGTCCGGTGATACACCATGGGCACTTGCCGTTGAAGTTCGAGGTGTTCAAGGGCAGTACCGAGCTGACTGACACCTCGGTGATCACCGGCTTCACCCAGCAGAAGGTCACCTGCGGCACCGGCGGCGGCATCGAGGACCCCATCGAGGTCACCACCACAGGCGAGACCAGCCTGCGGTACGACACCGGGGCCGGTCAGTTCATCCAGAACTGGAAGACACCGAAGCTGCCGGGCGCCTGCTACCAGGTCACCATGACCACAGCAGACAGTTCGGCGCTGACCGCCCTGTTCAAACTGAAGTAGAACCAACCTGTCGTCCGCGACAGAGTGCTTGGGCCGCGTCGATCCCGGCGCGGCCCAAGCACGTGCTCAGCGCGCTCCGAACTCTGAGCGCAAGTTGAAGCGGAGCCCGCCATCGAGCGTTTCGTGCTCAAGACTGGGCCCAGTCGACTCCTACCCCTGGCGCAGCGACTTACCTGCTTGGGCGCGTCGTCGACCTGACGCCAACTCGCGGGACTCCATCGGTGATATGCCCCGTGCAGCAGCAGCGACCGATCATCGGCTATGAGAGTGAGTCCAGATAGCCGAACGCTGACTGACGCTCAAAACCCTTCGACGCGACGCCAACGAACAGTTCCTCGCTGTGCCGGTCAAGGATCGCTAACCGGTCAGAGCTGCAGTATGAAATCCTCGTGTGATGCGGTGAAGCCAAGACGTTCGTAGAAGCGATGTGCATCGGCGCGAGTCTTGTCGGTGGTGAGCTGGACCAGGACGCAGCCGTGACGCCGCGCTTCATCGATGGCCCACTGAAACATCGCGGCTCCAAGACCCCGGCTTCGATGGCTCGCGGCGACCCGTACGGCATCGGCCTGTGCTCGATTCGCGCCACGTCGTGCCAGGCCTGGGATGAACGACAGCTGCATGGTCGCGACCACGTCAATACCGTCGGTTGCGACGACGAGCAACTGTGCAGGGTCGGTGTCGATCGCGGCGAATGCCCTCTCATAAGGTCCGAAGCCGTCCGCTGCAGTGACTGCTTCGCGAGTCCTGCCGAGAGGGTCGTC